>FTJN01000094.1_pt1 | contig 14943 bp, 10 predicted proteins | sample 1658361 | NCBI WGS metagenome assembly FTJN01 (sample SAMEA3914819, study PRJEB12502) | metagenome | biome: forest; material: soil | place: Canada | collected 2010-06-26 | depth 0.3 m | reverse complement strand
GCGCGCAGGTCCTCGATGCGCGCGTTGGTGCACGACCCGATGAACACGTGGTCGACAGGCAGGCCCTCCAGCGACATGCCCGACGCCAGGCCGGTGTAGCGCAGGGCCTGCTCGGTGCTGGCGCGCGCGGCGCCTTCGGGCAGGGGCACCGTGCCGGTGATGGGGATGGCCTGGTCGGGGCTGGTGCCCCAGGTGACCCAGGGCGCGACGTCGGTCGCGTCGAAGCGGTGCTCGACGTCGAACAAGGCGTCGTCGTCGCTGCGCAGCGTGGCCCAGTGCGCGAGCGCGCGCTCGCGCACGTCGCCGGCGATGTCCGGTGCCCGCGCGAGGACGTAGGCGATCGCCGCCCGGTCCGGCGCGACGAGCGCGCCGCGCGCGCCCGCCTCGACCGCCATGTTGCACAGCGTGAACCGTGCCTCGACCGACAGCGCGGCGATCGCCTCGCCGCAGAACTCGACGACGTGGCCGCGCGCGCCCTGGGCGCCGATGCGGGCGATGATCATCAGGATCAGGTCCTTGGACGTCGTGCCCGGCGGCAGCGCGCCGTCGACGCGGATGCGCATGTCGGCGGCGGTGCGATACACCAGCGTCTGCGTCGCGAGCACGTGCTCGACCTCCGAGGTGCCGATGCCGAAGCCCAGCGCGCCGAGCGCGCCGTAGGTCGTCGTGTGGCTGTCGCCGCAGATCACGACCATGCCGGGCCGGATCATGCCGTGCTCGGGCGCGATGATGTGCTCGATGCCCTGGAGCGCGTCGTTCGTGTCGAACAGGGGGATGCCGTGGCGCGTGCAATTGCGCTTGAGGTTGCTGGCCTGCAACGCGGAGGCGGGATCCCGGATGACGCGGTGGGCCGTCGGGTGGGTCGGGATCACGTGGCTCACCGTGGCGACGTTCTGGCCGGGCATCGACACGGCGCGGCCCTGCTCGTGCAGGCCCGCGAAGGCCTGCGGGCTCGTGTACTCGTTCATCAGGTGCAGGTCGCAGAACAGCAGGACGTTCTGTTCGTCGAGCACGGCCACGGTGTGGCTCTCGACGAGCTTGCGGTAAAGGGTTCGTGCGGTCGTCATCCGGATTCCTTGGCGGAGCGCAGGAACGCGTCCACGTGTTCAAGCAGCAGCGTCGGCGCTTCTTCCGCGATGTAGTGGCCGCACGGCAGCGCCTGGCCGCGCACGTCGCTCGCGACGCGCCGCCACTCCTCCAGCGGCCGGAAGCAGCGCTCGATGACGCCGTCGCGGCCCCACAGCACCAGCGTGGGCGTTTCCATGAGCCGGCCGGCGGCACGATCGGCGCGGTCGTGCTCGAGGTCGATGCCGGCCGCGGCGCGGTAGTCCTCGCAGATGCCGTGCGCGGCACCGGGCAGGGCGATGCATCGTTCGTATTCGGCCAGGGCGAGTTCGTCGAAGGGCGCGAGGCCGGCGCTGCGGCGCCCGATCACCTCGCGGACGTAGGCGGCCGGGTCGGCCTCGATCAGGCGCTCGGGCAGCGGCGCGGGCTGGATCAGCAGGAACCAGTGCCAGTACGCGGTGGCGAAGGCCTGCGAGGTCTGCTCGTACATCGCCAGCGTCGGCGCGACGTCGAGCAGGACCATGCGGGCGACGCGTTCGGGGTGGTCCACCGCCAGGCGATGGGCCACGCGCGCGCCGCGGTCGTGCGCGAGCACGTCGAAGCGCTCGAATCCCAGCGCCTGCATGACGCGCACCTGGTCGCGCGCCATCACGCGCTTCGCGTAGTTCGCGTGGTCCGGCAGGCCGGCGGGCTTGGACGAGTCGCCGTAGCCGCGCAGGTCGGCCAGCACCACCGTGTGGCGCCGCGCCAGCGAGGCGGCGACCTTGTGCCAGATCGCACGCGTCTGCGGATGGCCGTGCAGCAACAGCAAGGGCGGCCCCGCGCCGCCGACCAGCGCGGCGATGGCGACGTCGTCGTCGACCGGGATTCGACGGTGTGCGAATCCCGGGAAAAGAGGGTGTCCGGAAGCGGCCGGGCTGGGCATCGAGGCGTCTCTCCTGGGCTATCGGGCCTGCGCGGTTTCGACCAGCGCGTCGCGGCCGCGCCGGCACAGCGCGACGCCCGCGCGCAACACCGAAGCGCGCCACGCCGGGTCGGACGGAACGAAGGCCTCGCGGTATTCTGCGCTCGCGCGGCGCAGCGCGTCGGACTCGCCGGCCTGCCTGCGCATCCACGCATTGCCGAGGTGGGCGCGCTGCATGCGGGGGCGTTCCAGCGTGCCGAACTCGACGGCGGTGGCCGAGAGCCGGCAGGCGGGCAGCGCGCCGGCGAACGCGTCGATCATCAGGCCCTGGAAGCTGGCCAGCGCCGCGTGCGTGGAGCCGGCGCCGCTGAGCGCGGCATCGCCCCAGACCTCGCGCGCGCGTTCGCGCCCGAACGAACCCGGCGGATCGAAGTTGATCATGAAGGGCTGGCCGTACGGCCCGATGCCCGTGTGCAGGTCGATCAGCACGCAGCGGCGCGCGCTCGCCAGGTGCCGGCTCAATTGCGCTCGCAACGCGGTGTTGGCCCACTCGGGCCGGTCGCCGCCGTAGAAGATGCCGTCCGCGTGCAGGTACTGGCCGCCGTTGAAGGCGTTCGAGAACGCCTGCTCGCCCACGCGGGCGCGGAACGCATCCATCGCGGCGAACGCGCGCGCGATCTCCGCCTCGTTCCAGTCGGCCAGCATCAGGTGCGGGTGCAGCTCCGCGTAGCCCGCGTTGGGCGGGGGCAGGTCCGGAAACGCGACGAAGTTGCGGTTCAGGTCGACGTTGTTCTCGGTGCCGCGCTGCCAATGCGCCATGCCCCACGGATTGACGGCATGCACCAGCACGACGCCTGTGCCCGGCGGCAGCGTGCCGGGTCCGTCGGCGCGCAACCACGTGGTCATCACGGCCGATCCGGCGTGGCCCTCGATGCCATGGGTGCCGCAGACCGCCACGAACACGTCTTCGGCGTCCGGATCACCGAACAGCGCGACCTCCTGCCACAGCGCCTCGCCGCCGGGACCACGTCCGGGATGGCGCAGGCCGTGGAGCCTGCCGCCGCACGCGGCGACCGCCTGCAGCCACGCCCGGCGGGCATCGGCGTAACCGGCGGCGAAGCCGCCTTGGGAATCGGGAGTGCCATTCATCGTGCGATGGATGCTAGAGGCGCATGCGCGGCGCGACCATAGCCGTCCTGGCATAGGGGATCACCCGCGGGTCACGCGTCCGATGCGTGTCCCGGTCCCTGGAAGCGCACCAGGGGATCGACGTCGGAATCCGGCTCCGCGAAGGGAATGCACTGGATGAACAGCGAGAACAGCTCGGCCTGCGAACCGGTCTCGAGCTTGCGGTGGATGCTCTTGCGCTGGTTGCGGATCGTGCCTTCGGCCGTGTTGAGCCGCTCCGCGGTCTGTTCGGACGAGTAGCCGCTGAGCATGTAGAACACCACCTCGCGCTCCCGCTTCGTGAGCAGCGAGGCGCCGAAGTTGGCCATCGTGCTCTCGACCTTGCGGTGCACCAGGCGGTCGTCCTCGTCGTGCGGGGCGGGCGCCGCGATCTCGTGATGCCGGCGCATCGCGGCGAACAGCAGCGGCAGCACGTGGCGCACCAGCGCGAGCTCGGCCTCGGCGAACGGGGGCGTGCCTTCCTCGCGGCCGAGGCACAGGGCCATGGAGCTGCGGGCGTCGATGCGCCAGAGCACGTCGATCGTGTCGACGAGGCGGGTGTTGCGGAAGAAGGCCTGGAAGAACTCGCTCTCGTAGAAGTCGTCCGGCACGTAGGCGGCCATCGAGTAGGCGCCGTCGGGCGTGCCGCGCTGGTACATCTGGTACACCGGGTCGAGCACGTACGGGCCGTCGATGTAGACGGCTTCGCGCGCGCCGCGGCGCAGGGCCGCGGCGGCCTGGATGGCGATGTATTGCGGGCGCTTGTCGATCGAGTACTGCAGCGCGATGCCCACCTCGGCGTCGATCAGCGAGCGCAGGAAACTCATGACGGCGCCGTAGAACTCGGGACGGCCGACGGCGTCGGTGATGGCGCAGAGAAGGTCGACGCCCTCGGCGTCGAGCGCGAGCGCGAAGCGGGTGCGCCTGCGCGGTGCGGCATTCGGGGCGGGTTTTGTCGAATCACGGACCATTCGGGCTTCCAGGACTTCCTTGCGTGCGTATCCCGCTCGGGATATTTCAGTCTGATGACGGCGTTCATACCATGGAGCCATGCGATGCGGAACTGTTGCAAGCCATCGCGCTGGAACCCGTGTTTCCTCATCATCATGGAAAGCTTCATGTCCAAAAGCAAGACGCAGTCCCGAAGAAATCATCGCATCGCCCTCAATTGGTCGGTGCTGGCCGCCAGCGCCGCCTTTGGCGCGCCCGCCTTCGCGCAGACGCCGGCGGCGGACGCCGCCCCGGTCGCCGCGCCGGCGGCCTCCGCCGCCGCGGGCTCGAGGCTGGCGGCTCCCGACGACATCCAGCGCGTGGAGGTCACCGCCGGCAAGCGCAAGCAGCTGCAGAGCGAGGTGGCCGGCACCGTCACGGCGATCTCCGGCGCGAAGCTGGAGCAGCTCGGCACCGTCGACGCGGAAGACCTGTTCAAGCTGAGCCCCGGCGTGCAGTTCAGCAAGGACAACGCCGACGGCGCGATGATCAGCATCCGCGGCATCGGCACCAACACCGTGTCGGACAACGTCGTCTTCGGCCAGTCGCCCACCGGCCTCTACATCGAGGACGTGCCGGTCACCGACCCCTACGTCTACATCTCCACGCCCGACGTCGTGCCGTTCGACCTCGAGCGCGTGGAAGTGCTGCGCGGTCCGCAGGGCGCGCTGTACGGCTCGGCCTCGCTGGGCGGCGCGGTGCGCTACCTGTACGCCAAGCCCGACCTGCGCCAGGACGCGTTCAGCGTGCTCACCGGCGCGTCCAGCGTGTCGCACGGCGGCACCGGCTACAACGTCGACACGATGGCCAACGTGGTGCTCTCGCGCGACGTCGCCGGCCTGCGTTTCGTGGTGACCAGGCGCAAGGATCCCGGCTACATCGACAACGTCGAGACCGGCAAGAAGGACATCAACGCCAACGTCGCCGAATCGGCGCGCGCCATCCTCGCGCTCAAGCCCACCCGCGACCTCGACCTCACCGCCACCTACTCGGTGCAGCAGAGCAAGCAGGGCGGCGACGGCGGCGTCAGCCCGTCGTCCGACGCGCTGACGATCGCCGCGCCCACCGACGCGCGCATCCTGTCGAAGTTCAGCCTCGCCTCGGTCCAGGCGAACTGGGAGGTCGCCGGCCTGCGCCTGACGTCGCTGACGGGCTACACCACCAAGGTGCGCAACCAGGACAACGACCTCAGCTACCTGCTGGTGCCCGACTTCACGATCTACGGGGGCGTGAACTACCCCGACGTCGACCGGGCGCTGAACGTCGAACGCCGCGACTCGCACTCGTTCACGCAGGAGATCCGGCTCGCGCCCGCGAACCCGGGGGCGTTCAGCTGGCTGGTCGGCGCCTTCCACCAGCGCGCCACGTTCTTCCGCAGCGAGCTCGTCACGCTGCCCGGCGCCGACGATCCCGAGAACCTGCCCGACGACATCTACTTCCAGACCGCGCGCCACGGCGTGGCGACCGAGAATTCGGTCTTCGCGGACCTGGACTGGAAGGTGACGCCGCAATGGTCGCTGGGCGCCGGCGCGCGCTACTTCCGCACGCAGGTCGACTTCGCGCGCTCGAACTTCGGCGCGCCGTTCACCGAGTTCGACAGCAAGGAGAACGGCACCACGCCCAAGTTCAGCACCCGCTACCAGTTCACGCCCGAGGTCTCGGCCTATGCGACCGCGTCGCGCGGCTATCGCTACGGCGGCATCAACACGGTCGGCTCGCTGCCGTACAAGTCCGACTCGCTGTGGAACTACGAGACGGGCCTGCGCATGCAGCCCTCCAAGGAAGTCTCGCTGGACCTGAGCCTGTTCATGCTGGACTGGAAGAACATCCAGATGTCGACCACCAACCCCGACGGCTTCGTGATCGTCACCAACGCGGCCAAGGCGCGCTCCAGCGGCTTCGAGGCGGCGCTGGGCTGGCGTCCCACGCAGGACTTCAGCCTCGACGCCTCGCTGGCGCTGACCGACGCCAAGCTGCGCGCCGCGTTCGTGTCGGCCAGCGGCCGCCCCGTCGATTCCGGCACCGAGCTCCCGAGCGTGGCCAAGGTGCAGTCCAGCCTCAACGCGACGTACCGCTTCGCGGGCCCGCTCGGCAGCAGCGCCGCGTTCTCCACCGTGCTGCAGTACGTGGGAAAGCGCCAGGCGCAGATCGACGCCGACCTGCAACTGCCGGCCTACGCCACGGCCGACCTGCGCCTCGCACTCGGCTGGTCGAACTGGGAGCTGACCGGCTACGTGCAGAACGTGGCCGATCGCCGCGGCCAGTCGTCCGCGCAGATCAACTACTCGACGTACCAGAATCCGGGAGCGATCAACTTCACCGAGTGGTACCCGATCAAGCCCCGCACGATCGGCGTCAGCCTGCGGTATGACTACTGAGAACCTGGTGACCCCGCTGCCCCTCGCTTCGCCAATCCTCGCACGCCGCCGCGCGCCGCATCCCTGGACGGTGCTGGCCGTGCTCACGCTGGTCAACGCGATGGCGCAGTCGGGCGGCACGGTGCTGGCGGCGGTGCTGCCGCTGGTCAAGGCCGACTTCGGCTTCTCGGACGGCCAGCTGGGCCTGCTCACCGGCTACGGCTCGGCGGTGTCGTTCGCGCTGCTGGCGCTGCCGATCTCGCATTGGGCCTCGCGGCGCGGCAGTTCGCTGGTGCTGAGCCTGTGCATGCTCGTGTGCGGTGCGGCCAACCTGCTCACGGCCGGCTGCGCCGCGTTCTGGCAACTGATCGCCGCGCGCCTGTTCTCCGGCGTCGGCCCGTCCGCGGCCTGGCCGCTCGGGCAGGCGCTGGTGAGCGACTTCTTCCCGCCGCAGCGCCGGGCCGGCGCGCTGTCGGTCTATACCGCCGGCGACTTCATCGGCAGCACGCTGCCGCTGGTCGTGGGCGGCTGGATCGGCGTGCACCACGGCTGGCGCGCCGCGTTCGCGGTGTTCGGCATCGGCATCCTCGCGGTCGCCCTGCTGCAGCGCTGGCTGGTGCCGGATCGCTCGTCGCAGGAGACGGCCGAACTCGACGAAGGGGGCGTCCGCGACGTCCCGAACGTGCATTGGGCCGACGGCCTGCGCTCGCTGCTCAGGCGCCGCGCCTTCGTCCACATCATGCTGGGCTTCAGCTGGGCCTCGTTCGCGGTCTCGGGCCTGTCCAAGTGGATGCCCAGCTTCTACAACCGCCAGTTCGGCCTCGCGCCGGACCAGGCCGCGGCCTTCTTCGGCAGCGCCTACGCCGGCGGCGCGCTGCTGGGCCTGCTGCTGGGCGGCCTGCTGGGCAACTGGATCGGCTCGGGCAAGCAGGAGCGGCTGCTGCCGTTCTGCATGATCACCTACCTGTTCACGTTCCCGTGCATCCTGGGCGTGCTGTTCGCGCCCAGCCTGAAGTTCGCGTTCGCGGCGCACGTCGCCGCCACGATGTTCGGCGCGATGCCCAACGGCCCCGTGATGTCGATGATCCACGCGACCGTGCCGCGTTCGATGCGCGTGCTGGCGGCCTCCGTGTTCCTGCTCGCGATGACGCTGCTGGGCGACGGCGGCGGCCCGCTGCTGATCGGCGTGTTCAGCGACGCGCTGCAGCCGCGCTTCGGCCACGAGTCGCTGAAGTACGCGATGTTGATCGTCAAGCTGCTCGGGCTGCTGCTGTTCGTGCACCTGTCCATCGCCTGGGTCGCCGCGCGGCGCGAATCGGCGCGCTCGACCCTGGCCCAACCCCATTCCGGAGACGCTCGATGAGCGACCAGTCGAGATCCGCCGTCGTGGCGGAAGATCACTTCAACCTGCGCCTGCCGGGCGATCCGCAGATCGCTCCCGATGGGCGGCACGTGGCGTACGTGCGCCTGCGCGCCGATGTCGAGACCGACGGCTGGGCCAGCGAGGTCTGCGTGGCCGACACCGCGTCGGGCGAGCGCTTCGAGCTCGGTCGCGGCAACCAGCCGCGCTGGGCACCCGATGGCCGCAGCCTGGCCTTCGTCACCGCGTCGGACGGCCGGTTCGCGATCGAGCGCTGGACGCCGGGCGGCGACGTCCGCCAGGTGCTGGTGCGTCTCGCGCAAGCGCCGAGCGGGCTCGCGTGGTCGCCCGACGGCGCGCGGCTGGCGTTCGTCAAGCGCGTGCCGAACGCGCCCGAAGACATCGCCGTCCCGGCTTGGGAATCGCTGCGCACGGCTCAATGGGCCCCCCGGGGCGTCTACAGCGAGAAGTTGGTCCGCCGCGTCGAAGGCTACGACGGCGAGCAGCCCGACGGCTACCACCACATCTTCGTCCTGACGCCGGCCACGGGCGAGCTGAAGCAGCTCACCGATGGCCCGTTCGAGCACGGCGGCCCGCTGGCCGACGTCACCAAGCTGGGCCTGGCCGGCCGCATCTCGTGGACGCCGGACGGGCGCCACATCGTGATGTCGATGCAGCGCCACCCGCCCCAGGCCGGACCGCTGGATCCGCGCACGGTCGTCGAGGCCGACGTGTACGAGTTCGACGTGGCCGACGGCGCGGTGCGCCGCCTCACCGAATTCGGCGGCCCGGTGTGCCGCGCGACGGTGTCGCCCAACGGCCGCTGGATCGCGTTCGTGGGTTACCGCAACCGGCAGCAGTCCTTCCAGACCAGCGTGCTGCACGTGATGCCGCGCGCGGGTGGCGCGATCGTCGCGCTGCCGCATCCCGGGACGCTGGACATCGAACAAGGCATCCAGTGGCTGCCCGACAGCTCGGGCCTGCTGGCGCTGGTCATGGACGCGGGGGCCGGCTGCCTGGCGCGCGTGAGCCTGGACGGGCACTGGACGACGCTGAACCGCGACGTCGGCGGCGGCGCGAGCTCCGGCTACGCGCTCTACACCAAGGGCCTGTCGGTGGCGCGCGACGGCCGCGTCGCCTGCCTGCACGGCAGCGGAGCGCGCACCGACGAGGTGGCCTTGCTGTCGGCGGACGGCCGCCTCGAGGCGGTGCTGTCGGACGAATCGGCGTGGCTGGCCTCGCGCACCGTGGCGACCATGGAGGAACTGTGGCTGCCGACGCGGCAGCCCGGCCGCGGCTGGCAGGCCTGGCTGATGCGCCCGCCGCACGTGCCGGCCGACGTCGAGGTGCCGCTGATCCTGTGGCTGCACGGCGGCCCGTACCTGTCCTGGGGTCCCGACTTCGCGATCGTGCCGCAGGTCTGGGCCGCGCGCGGCTACGCCGTGCTGATGATCAACCCGCCCGGTTCGCTGGGCTACGGCGAGGCGTTCACCGACAAGCTGCAGGACGGCTTCCCGTGCGCGGACGACCTGCAACTGCTGGACTGCGTCGAGCAGGCCGTCGCCCGCGGCGGCATCGCGGCCGACCGCGTCCACGTGGCGGGCGAGTCCGCCGGCGGCGTCATGACCAGCTGGTTGATCGGACACAGCCAGCGCTTCGCCTCGGCCGCGGTGATCTACGGCGTGATGGACTGGACCAGCCAGGCGCTCACGGTCGACCGCCCCGACTACTTCGGCTACTTCCGCTCGCCGGCGCCGCCGTGGGAAGAGGGCATGCACGCGCACTACTGGCGCCGCTCGCCGCTGTCGCTCGTGGCGAACGTGCGCACGCCGGCGATCGTGTTGTGCGGCGAGAAGGACGCGCGCACGCCGATCGCGCAGTCCGAGATGTACTACACGGCGCTCAAACTGTGCGGCGTCGAGGCGGCGCTGGTGCGCTACCCGGACGACAACCACAGCTTCGAGTGGCACCCCAGCCACTGGCTCGACCTGATCGAGCAGGTCGACCGCTGGTTCCGCCGCCATCCCGTGCGCGCCGCCTAGCGCGCGTCCCGTCCCTTCCCTTCCCGGAACACGCGGCCTCGTCCTGCAGGCCGCGGGTCTCGCCACGCCCTGAGCTCTTCATGCCCATGATCGATTCGACATCCCGCAAGCCCGGCGCGACCGTCTTCGAGCGTCTGGCGCCGAAGCCGTCCGTGGTCGCCGCGTCGCTCCGCGACAGCGTCAACCGGCCGTTCTGGCTCGACGACGCGGGCCCGCGCGCGCGCTTCGCGCCCCTGCGCGGGAGCGCGAGCGCCGACCTGGCGATCGTCGGCGGCGGCTTCCTCGGGCTGTGGACCGCGATCCTGGCCAAGGAACGCGACCCGGCGCGGCGCGTCGTGCTGCTCGAAGGCGAGCAGGTCGGCTGGGCCTCCTCGGGCCGCAACGGCGGCTTCTGCGAGGCCAGCCTCACGCACGGCGAGGAGAACGGCGCCCGCCGCTGGCCCGAGGAGCTCGCTCGGCTGGACGCGCTGGGGCGGCGCAACCTCGACGAGATCGCGCAGGCCGTCGAGCGCTACGGCATCGACTGCGACTTCGAACGCACGGGCGTGATGGCCGTCGCCGTGGAGCCGTACCAGGACGCGGCGCTGCGCGGCCCCGGCTACATGGACGCGCGACAGGCCCGCGCGGAGGTCGCCTCGCCCACGTTCCTGTCCGCGCGCTGGGACAGGGACACCACCGCCATGCTGCACCCCGGCAAGCTGGTGACGGGCCTCGCCCGCGTGGCGAGCGAACTGGGCGTGCAGATCCACGAGCAGTCGCGAGCCACAGCGCTGAAGGCGTCGCGCGACGGCATTCTCCTGGCCACCGCCAACGGCGGCGTGACGGCGACGCGCGTGGTGCTGGCCACCAACGCGTTCCCCTCGCTGCTGCGACGCTACCGCGCGCACACGATCCCCGTGTACGACTACGTGCTGATGTCCGAACCCCTGAGCACCGGACAGCATGCCGCCGTCGGCTGGAAGAACCGCCAGGGCCTGGCCGACCTCGGCAACCAGTTCCACTACTACCGCATCACGCGCGACCGCCGCATCCTGTTCGGCGGCTACGACGCCGTCTACAACTTCGGCGGCAAGGTGGATGCGAAGCATGACGACCGCCCCGCATCCTTCGAGCGGCTGGCGAGCCACTTCTTCACCATCTTCCCGCAACTCGAAGGCCTGCGCTTCACGCACCGCTGGGGCGGCGCGATCGACACCTGCTCGCGCTTCTGCGCCTTCTTCGGCGACGCGCACGAGGGCCGCGTGGCGCACGCCGCCGGCTTCACCGGCCTGGGCGTCGGCGCCACGCGCTTCGCCGCGAACGTGATGCTGGACAAGGTCGACGGCCTGGACACCGAGCGCACGCGCCTGCGCATGGTGCGCGAGAGGCCGATGCCGTTTCCGCCCGAGCCGCTGACCTGGGCCGCGGTGCAGGCGACGCGCTGGTCGCTCGATCGGGCCGACCACGACCAGGGCAAGCGCAACCTGCTGCTGCGCACGATGGACGCGCTGGGCCTGGGCTTCGATTCCTGAGGAGGACGACGTGGACACCCGCATGAACTACATCGACGGCCGATGGCGATCCGCGCTCGCGGGCGCGACGCGCGAGGTCATCAATCCCGCCAGCGGCGAGGTCATCGCGCGCGTCGCCGACAGCCAGGCCGACGACACGCGCCTGGCGATCGCGGCCGCGAAGAAGGCGTTCCACGACACGGGCGAATGGCGTCGAACGAGCGGCCCGCGCCGCGCCGACATGCTGCTCGCGATCGCCGAGCGCATCCGGGCGCGCGCCGACGAACTCGCCGTGCTCGACTCGCGCGACAACGGCAAGCCCCTGCGCGAGGCGCGGGCGGACGTCGACGACGCCGTCGCGTGCTTCCGCTACTACGCGGGACTGATCACGAAGCCGCAGGGCGGCGTCTACGAAGTCAGCGATGGCTTCGGCCCGATGCACTCCTACGCGATGCATGAACCCGTGGGGGTATGCGCCCTGATCACGCCGTGGAACTACCCGCTGCTGATGGCCGCGTGGAAGCTCGCGCCGGCGCTGGCCGCCGGCAACTGCGTCGTCTTCAAGCCCAGCGAGCTCACGCCCCTGTCGGCGGTGGAGCTGTTCCGGATCTTCGACGAGGCAGGGCTGCCGCCGGGCACCGCCAACCTGGTGCTGGGCACCGGCCCGAACGCCGGCCACGAGCTGGCCTGAGCCACGACGTCGACATGATCACCTTCACCGGCAGCACGCGAACCGGCCAGGTCATCGCCCGTGCCGCGGTGGGCAACCTCAAGAAGGTCGGGCTGGAGCTGGGCGGCAAGTCGCCCAACATCGTCTTCGCCGACGCCGACCTCGAAGGTGCCGTCGAATGGGCCATGGTCGGCGTGTTCTTCAACCAGGGCGAGGTGTGCTCGGCGGGTTCGCGCCTCCTCGTCGAGGAAAGCCTGAAGGATCGCCTCGTCGCGCGCCTGGCCGAACGCGCGAACGCGATGACCCTCGGCGACGGCCTGGGCGACCCGGACATGGGCGCCCTCGTCTCGCAGGCCCAGCTGGACAAGGTGCTGGGCCACATCGAGCGCGCCAAGGCACAGGGCGCGCGGCTCGTCTGCGGCGGGGAGCGCTACACCGAAGGCGACTGCGCGCGCGGCTTCTTCGTGCGTCCCACGATCTTCGACGACTGCACGCCCGACATGGACATCGTCCGCGAGGAGGTCTTCGGGCCGGTGGTGGCCGTGCAGACCTTCCGCACCGAGGCCGAGGCCGTCGCGATGGCCAACGACACGCGCTACGGCCTGGCGGGCGGCGTGTTCACCACCGACGGCGCCCGCGCGCTGCGCGTGATGAAGGAACTGCGCGCCGGCGTCGCCTGGATCAACTGCTACAACCCGACCTTCAACGAGGCCCCCTGGGGCGGCTACAAGATGAGCGGCTACGGCCGCGACCTGGGCGTGAACGGCCTGCAGGAGTACCAGCAGGTCAAGCAGGTGAACATCAACCTGCGGCCGGGCAGGGTGGGGTGGTATCCGGAGCGTGCGACGGCGCGTTGAGCCCTACAATCCGGGAACGTCTCCCGCGCTGGTGCGCCGGACACGTCCCTTCACAGCACATCCCACCCATCGGTGCGGCCTATAGGCAAGCGAACTCTCTTCATTCGCACCGTCGAAGACGTCGACGAGCGCGTTCTCCTGGCGAAGCCGGAGACGATCGCGCGACGTGACGCGCGACCCCGTTGAACCGCGCCGTCGGTCCGGGCTCGCGCTCGCCTTTCTCCCTTGCCTGACCCTGCGCGCATCGGCGCGTCCGGAAACGTCATGCCTGCCTCGCGCACGCGTGACGCGCCCAGGTTCGGCGCGAGGGATATCTCGATCGATTCGACGTGTTGCGCCACGGCTCCGCCCGCCGGAGCCAACCCGCGTCCTCTTTCGATCGAACACCTCATGAATTCCCTGTCCTCGTCCCGTCTCCACGACGTCGTCATCGCCGGTGCCGGCCCTGTCGGCCTGTTCCTCGCCTGTGAACTCGCGCTCGCCCGGCTCGACGTGCTCGTCCTCGAGCGAGCCGAACGCCCCGAGGCGCCGCTGAAGCTGCCGCCGCTGGGCACCCGCGGCCTGTCCGTCGCCACCGGCGAGGCGCTCCATCGCCGCGGGCTCCTGGACGACGTCCTGGCGGCTGCGGAGGCCGCACGTTCGGCGCTGGTCCGGCCCGCGCCGGCGAGCGCGGCGGGCGCGCCCCGCCAGGCCCAGGCCGGCCACTTCGCGGGCATCGCCATCGATGCCGACCGGATCGATCCGTCGCGCTGGACCTATCGCCTGCCGAACCCGGCATCGATGAACTTCGCGGCCGACATGGCGTCGGTGGAGACCGTGCTCGCCGCGCGGGCCGTGGCGCTGGGCGTCGAGATCCGCCGCGGGTGGCCGGTCACCGCGCTCGAGGACCGCGGCGACGCCGTCATCGTCCACTCGGGTGCGTGCGCGTTTCGCGCGCGATGGCTCGTCGGTTGCGACGGCGGCCGCAGCGCGGTGCGCAAGCTGGCGGCCTTCGAGTTCCCCGGCACCGAGCCCGAGTTCACGGCCTATTCGGCGCTCGTCGACATCGCCGACCCGCAGACGCTGCGGCCGGGCCGCCACGCGACGCCCGCGGGCTTCTACATGAACGAGCCGGGCCGCATCGCCATCGCCGACTTCGACGGCGGTGCCTTCGACCGCTCGGAGGCGATCACGCTCGACCACCTGCAGGCGGTGCTGCGCCGGGTGTCCGGCACCGGCGTCACGCTGTCGCGCGTGCACCAGGCCACCAGCTTCACCGACCGGGCGCGCCTGGCCGCGAGCTACCGCCAGGGTCGCGTGCTGCTCGCCGGCGACGCCGCGCACATCCACTCCGCGCTCGGCGGCCAGGGCCTCAACGCGGGCCTGGGCGACGCGATGAACCTCGGCTGGAAGCTGGCCGCGACCGTGCACGGCACGGCGCCCGCCGGCCTGCTCGACACCTACGACGCGGAGCGCCGTCCGGTGGGGCAGTGGCTGATGGACTGGACCCGCGCGCAGGTCGCCGTGATGCGGCCCGGCCCGCAGGCGCGTGCCCTCGAGGGCATCGTCCGCGACCTGGCCGCGACGCCCGACGGGGCCACGTATTTCGCGGCGCAGTTGTGGGGCGTCTCGCTGCGCTACGACCTGGGTGGCCCCCATCCGTTGATCGGCTGCAGCGCGCCCGACTTCGAGTTCGACGACGGCAGCCGCCTGTCGAGCCATCTGCGCGAGGGCACGGGCGTGCTGGTCGACTTCGACGGGTCGCGGGCCTCGCGTCTCGCCGCCGCTGGCTGGGGCGATCGCATCCGCTACGTCGGCGCCGATGCCGGCAATCGGCTCGGGCTCGCGGCGCTGCTGGTGCGGCCCGACGGGTTCGTGGCCTGGGCGTCGGACGAGGATCCGGCGCCTGGCGCCATGGAACTCGCGGCGACGCGATGGTTCGGGTCGCCGGCCCCGATCACCGCACAGGCGCGCCGTTAGGGCGCCGTCTCGAACGGTCGCTCAGGGTTCCTTCTTCTTGAGCACCAATTGCTTGTAGACGCGCACGGACCGGGTCAAGGCC
>FTJN01000546.1_pt3 | contig 14966 bp, 13 predicted proteins | sample 1658361 | NCBI WGS metagenome assembly FTJN01 (sample SAMEA3914819, study PRJEB12502) | metagenome | biome: forest; material: soil | place: Canada | collected 2010-06-26 | depth 0.3 m | reverse complement strand
CGCAGCACGCCCATGCCCGAGCCCTGGCGCAGGAAGATGTCGATGATCGCGATGTCGCAGCGATTGCCGGTGTCGGTGAGCCACGTCAGCGCGCCGGCCTGGTCCACGGCGGTGCCCACCACCTTCACGGGGGCCATTTCCTCCAGCGCGGCGATCAGGTTCTCCTGGATCACCGGGCTGTCCTCGACGACGAAAGCCAACAGGTTCGACATGCCACAAGCCGGTCCGTCGACGATGCCGACGCGACCTTCTGCTCCACATTGTGCAACGATCGGTGCCAATCCGATCCGGCGGGGCGCACGCTCGTGGCGCCTCCGTTGCGGCGCCGCCATGGCGCCGCGCGACTCGTCCGACTGAATCAATCGTTCGGAGCGTCTCCGGAGGCCAGGTGTTGCCAGGTAGACGGAAAGGCCGCCTCGTCGCCGAGGTTGTCGTCGGCGTGCATGATGTCGAACGGGGCACCGATGCTCAGCAGCGCGCCATGTTCGATGTTGGCGTCGTGCGCCTGTCCTGCAGAAAAGTTGTCCATGTCTGCCTCCGACCAGCCGATGTCTGTTGGGTGACGGCGCTGGCGGGCGCTCGTCTACCGTGAGCCCAGTTTGCTCAGGCGTGGAACAACTGAACATAGGCTGACCGCCACACCCCCTGTCAGACATCACCTACATGGAGCCCCGCGGTCGCTGCCCCCCGAAGGGTGCTGCGCGAGCGCTCCCTGCCACCGAGGGGCCGGCCGCGAGCGGCCCGGCAAAGCCGGATCCGCCGCTCCCTTGAATCTCGATCAAGACAAGTGAGCGGCAACGCCGGCGCGTGTTGCGTGCCAACCTGGATTGAAGTGCTTGATGCCAAGGGGCGCCCGCACGTCACGATGGACGAGCTGATTTGTTTCAAGGTGTGCGCACTCTGTCGGTGCACGCCTACCGGCGATCGGCTCGTTGGCCGATTGGATCCGCGAAGGGCGGGGCGTACCTTAGAGCCATGACTACCTACACCACCCCCCACTTCGCGACTGGCCTTCCTGACCGCACCGTGCGTACGGAGTCCGGCAATCGCGCTCGCCCCGCAACCGCGGCCACTTATCGCACCGCCGGTGTCTCCAACGAGGCCGCCGTGCTCGCCGACGGGCCGACGCCCGACTGGCAACCCAGTGCTGCCAAGGGCGTGCCCAAGGCCGCCATTGGCGCGCTCGGCGCGGCCCTGGTCGGTGGCGTCGCCCTGGCCATCGTGCTGATGGCGCCGTCGAACAAGGTCACCAAGGTGGCCCAGCCCGACCCGGTCGCCCAGGTGGCGGCGCAGAACGCCGCCACGGCGAAGTCGGTCGAGTCCACCGACGCGTCCGTCAACGAGATGGAGAAGAACGCTCCCGCGGCCGGCGACGCTGCGGCCGCCGCTGCCACGCAGCAAGCGGCTCCGACCGCGCCTGCCGCCGTGCCGGCGCCCGTTCAGGCCGTGATCCCGGACGCGCCGCCGGTGGCGAACGCCCCGGTGGCCCGCGTGCCCAAGCACGCGCCGGCGCCGGTCGCCGCGCCCAAGGCCACCCCCCACCCGGTGCAGAGCGCGCCGGCGGTGACGCCCGACGCGACCCCCACACCCGTGGTGACGCCGCCAGCGGACGTTCAGGCCCCAGCAATGCAGCAGACACCTGACACGAGCACAGTGACTCCGTCGGTGCCCGTCCAGCCGACGCCGGACACCCCGGCGCCGACGCCGGCTCCGGCCCAGTAAGGCCGGCGACGACAGAGAACCGCAACGCCCGCATCGGCCCTCCGGCCGATGCGACCTTCCCGGGAGCCGTCATGACGCTGCACTTCCACTGGTTGCACGTTCCGCGCTGGTTGGCTCACGCCCATGTCAGCCGGGCGGTCTCGCTCGTGCTGGGCGTCATCTGCGTCTCGTTGCTGTTCAGCGCACTGCGGGTGCTCGATGCCGCCGTGTCCGGCGCGCTGGTCGAGCGCCGTGCGGTCGCCGCCGCGCCGGCAGCCTCCGGCGCCCCCGACGCCGTGGTCGGCGCCGAGCCGACGGCCTCGGGTCCGGCGGCGGTCGACGCCACGCTGGTCGAGGTACCCGAGGCGACGGTCGAGGCGATCAGCCTCTGATCCGGCCTTCGGCTCATTCCCCGCAGCGCTGCGCGCTGTAGAAGGCGTTTGCCTTCGGCCAACTCCCAACCGCGCTCCGCGCTGTCGAAGAAGTTTGCCTTCGGCCAACTCCCCCAACCGCGCTCCGCGCTATCGAAGAAGTTTGCCTTCGGCCAACTCCCCCAAACCGCGCTACTCGCGGTTTCGTTCGTTTCAACGCCCTGGGGCTTGCGTTGATTGAACCTTCACCCGGATTGAAGTAGCCTGCCACCCTTTCGCCACGAGAGTTTCCGCGAGCGTGGGCAGCAGGTGGCGGAGCTTGGACGCGACGGCCGAATTGGCGGCAAGAATCGTCCAGCCTTCGTCGTCGAGCGGGCCCGCACGCAGGTGCTGGCGCAGCAGGCCGGGCAGGACGTCGGAAAGTGCGTCCAGGCGCGCCTGCGACGCACGCACGCGCGCCATCAGGCTGGCCAGGCTGTCGTCGCCCGCGAGGCTCTCGCCGAGGGGGCGCGCGAGCGGCACCACGGACTGGCGGCTGGGCAAGGGCGAGTAGAACGCCTGCCGCCGGGGCGTCGGGGCGGGTTTGTCTGCGGGTTTGTCGGGTCTTGGCGGGGCCATCTCTGGAGAGTGTAGCGATGCAAATAATGATCACCCACGGCGGCATGTCACGCACGCGGGTCGTGCACATCAGCCCGATGCAGATGATCGCTTCGGTGTGCGTGCTGGTGGCGGCGATCCTGCTGCTGTCCGGCGCGATCTACCACTATTTCTTCCTCAAGGCCGCACGCGAAGGCTGGCCCGTGGTCAGCCAACTGGTCAAGCTGGTGGTGCACGACGAGAGCGCCCAACGCGACAAGATCATGCGCGAGAACCTCGACGCGATGGCGCAGAAGGTGGGCGACATGCAGGCGCGCATGATCAAGATCGAGGCGATGGGCGACCGCGTCTCGGGCATGGCCGGCCTGAAGCCCGAGGAGCTGTCGGGCCTCAATCGCAGCAAGGTGGCCGGCAGCGGCGCGGGCGGGCCGTTCGTGCCGATGACCCGGCCCGGCTTCGACGAGCTCAACGGCGCGCTGAAGGCGCTGTCCGAGGCCGCCGGCGAGCAGAGCGACCTGCTGACGCTGACGGAGTCGCGCCTGCTGGAGTCGCGCCTGAAGACGCTGATGATCCCCAGCAGCCGTCCGATCGACGTGGCCGTGGGCTCGGGCTTCGGCTTCCGCGCCGACCCGTTCACCGGCCGCGGCGCGCTGCACACCGGCCTGGACTTCCCGTCGCCGGTCGGCACCGAGATCCACGCCGCCGCCGGCGGTGTGGTGCGCACGGCCGAAATGCATCCCGAGTACGGCCTGATGCTGGAGATCGACCACGGCAACGGCCTGATGACCCGCTATGGCCATACCTCGAAGATCCTGGTGAAGGTCGGCGACCTGGTCAAGCGCGGCCAGGTCGTGGCCGACGTCGGCACCACCGGCCGCTCCACGGGCCCGCACCTGCACTTCGAGGTGCTGGTGGACGGCATCCCGCAGGATCCGCAGCGCTTCCTGGCCGGGCCCAACGCCAGGCCGACGGTGCAGACCGCGGCCGGCCAGGCGACGCCGCTGGGTGCGGAACACCGTTAGCCGCAGGAAGGGTTGCCATCCCGGGCCGATGAGGCCCAAATGCTACACTTTCGCGTTTTTCGCCTCGTTCCGGGCGGGCTCGGCCATTGGTCGAACTTCCCGGCGTGCGCGGGGCCCAGTTTCCCCTCGGGGATTACGCGGATCCTGTCGTGCAAGACCTTGTCCTCGTGCGTTGCATCCCCAGATGCGGCGCAGTGCGAAGTCGCGAGACGTCTTCGAGATTTGCTTGCCACCCCCGGCAGGCCCGCGGCTCACAGCCGGCTCCGCCAAAACCGGCCGCCGTGCGTTGTCCGTGGCCTGTCTTCCCGGCCCAGAACCCACGCATGTTGCCCAAGCTTCTTACCCAGATTTTCGGTAGCCGAAACGATCGCCTGCTCAAGCAGTACAGGCGCGTCGTCGAGAAGATCGCCACGTTCGAGGCGCCCACCGCGGCACTGAGCGACGAGGCGCTGAAGGGCAAGACGGCCGAGTTCCGTGCGCGCCTGGCCGAGGGCACCGAACTGGACGACCTGCTGCCGGAGGCCTTCGCGGTCGTCCGCGAGGCCGGCAAGCGCGCGCTGAAGATGCGCCACTTCGACGTCCAGCTGATCGGCGGCATGACGCTGCACGAGGGCAAGATCGCCGAAATGCGCACTGGCGAAGGCAAGACGCTGATGGCCACGCTGCCGGTCTACCTGAACGCGCTGACCGGCAAGGGCGTCCACCTGATCACGGTCAACGACTACCTCGCACGGCGTGACGCCGAGTGGATGGCCCGCCTGTACAACTACCTCGGCCTGACGGTCGGCGTGAACGTGCCGGGCCTGTCGCGCGAGGAGAAGCAGGCCGCCTACAACGCCGACATCACCTACGGCACGAACAACGAGTTCGGCTTCGACTACCTGCGCGACAACATGGTCTACGAGACCGGCGACCGGGTGCAGCGCGGCCTCAATTTCGCGATCGTCGACGAAGTCGACTCGATCCTGATCGACGAGGCCCGCACGCCGCTGATCATCAGCGGCCAGGCCGAAGACCACACCGAGATGTACGTGCGCATCAACGCCGTCGTGCCGGCGCTCAAGCGCCAGATCGGCGAAGAGGATCCGCGCACCGGCGAAGGCGTCATCGAGCCGGGCGACTTCACGGTCGACGAGAAGGCCCACCAGGTCACGCTGACCGAGTCCGGCCACGAACGCGCCGAGGAACTGCTGGCCCAGGCCGGCCTGCTGGTCGAGGGCGCGAGCCTGTACGACCCGGCCAACATCACGCTGATGCACCACGTGTACGCGGCGCTGCGCGCGAACCACCTGTACCACCGCGACCAGCACTACGTCGTGGCCAACAACGAAGTCACGATCGTCGACGAGTTCACCGGCCGCCTGATGACGGGCCGCCGCTGGTCGGACGGCCTGCACCAGGCCGTCGAGGCCAAGGAAGGCGTGGAGATCCAGAGCGAGAACCAGACGCTCGCCTCGATCACCTTCCAGAACTACTTCCGCATGTACACCAAGCTCGGTGGCATGACCGGCACGGCCGACACCGAGGCCTACGAGTTCCAGGAGATCTACGGCCTCGAGACCGTGGTGATCCCGCCGAACCGCCCGACGCAGCGCAAGGACGACCTCGACCTGGTCTACAAGACCGCCCGCGAGAAGTACCTGGCGGTGGTCGAGGACATCCGCGACTGCGTCAACCGCGGCCAGCCGGCCCTGGTCGGCACGACGTCGATCGAGAACTCCGAGCTGCTGTCCGGCCTGCTGGAGAAGGCCAGGATCCCGCACCAGGTGCTCAACGCCAAGCAGCACGAGCGCGAAGCGCAGATCGTGGCGCAGGCCGGCCGCCCGGGCGCCATCACCATCGCCACCAACATGGCCGGCCGCGGCACCGACATCGTGCTGGGCGGCAACGTCGAGAAGCAGGTCGAGCACATCGAGGCCGACGAGTCCATCCCGGCCGACCAGAAGGCGCAGCAGATCCAGAAGCTCAAGGACGAGTGGGAGGCCCTCAACGCCCAGGTGAAGGCGGCCGGCGGCCTGCGCATCATCGCCACCGAGCGCCACGAGTCGCGCCGTATCGACAACCAGCTGCGCGGCCGTTCGGGCCGCCAGGGCGATCCGGGCGCCTCGCGCTTCTACCTGTCGCTGGAAGATCCGCTGATGCGCATCTTCGCGGGCGACCGCGTCAAGGCGATCATGGAGCGCCTGAAGATGCCCGAAGGCGAGGCCATCGAGGCCGGCATCGTCAGCCGCAGCCTGGAAGGCGCGCAGCGCAAGGTCGAGGCGCGCAACTTCGACATGCGCAAGCAACTGCTGGAGTACGACGACGTCGCCAACGACCAGCGCAAGGTGATCTACCAGCAGCGCAACGAGATCCTCGAGGCGAAGTCGCTGGTCAACCAGATCGCCAACCTGCGCGAAGGCACGATGGACGACCTCACGCGCGCGTTCGTGCCCGCGGAGACGGTCGAGGAGCAGTGGGACCTGCCGGGCCTGCAGAAGGCGTTGCGCGACGAGTACCTGCTCGACGTGCCCCTCGCCGAACTGGTCGACAAGAGCGACACCATCACCGACGAGGAGGTCGTCGAGGCGGTGGTCGTGGCGGCCAAGTCGGCGTTCCAGGTCAAGCTCGACATGGTGGGCGAGGAGCAGTTCACGCCGTTCATGCGCATGGTGCTGCTGCAGAACCTCGACAGCAACTGGCGCGAGCACCTGGCCGCGCTCGACTACCTGCGCCAGGGCATCCACCTGCGCGGCTACGCCCAGAAGAATCCGAAGCAGGAATACAAGCGCGAGGCGTTCGAGCTGTTCTCCACGCTGATCGACACCGTCAAGACCGAGGTCACCAAGGTGCTGCTGACGGTGCGCGTGCAGACGCAGGAGCAGGCGGCCCAGGCCGCGCAGGCGATCGAGCAGAGCGCCGAGCAGGTTGGCAACGTGCAGTACACGCACCCGAACGACGACGGCAGCGTCAGCGAGGAGTCGGCTCCGCTGAACCTGGGCGCCGGCGCCCCCGGCATGCCGCGCGTCGGCCGCAACGACCCGTGCCCGTGCGGCAGCGGCAAGCGGTTCAAGGAATGTCACGGAAAATTAAGCTGACCACGCCAGACTGATGAAGACGAGCGGCCCTTGCGGCCGCTTTTCTTTGGGCCGCCGCGGATCTTCAGGCACACCCGCATGCCCGCGTGGGGTGTCATCCTGCGCGCAGTCGCAGGATCCACCCCCGCCATGACGGCCGCCTCGAAGGGGGTGGATTCTGCGACTCCGCTTCGCTACGCGCAGAATGACGGCGGCGTGGAGGGGCCTTTAACCGCGACAATCGCTGCCCATGTCCTTCGAGAAGAATTTCTTCCCCCGCCAGGTTGTCGAGGCCGGCAACCGCTGGGACTGGGCGCTGCTGCCCCTCGTGCTGGCCGGCCTGGTGCTGCTCGGATACGGCGGCGCGCAGATGACGCGCCCGTACCACCTGGGCGACGCGATCCCGCTGACGCTGGATCCGTGGCAGTTGCCGTACTACCTGCTGCGCACGACGCTGCGCATGCTGATCGCGCTCGCGTTCTCGCTGCTCTTCAGCTTCGCGTTCGCCACCGCGGCTTCGCGCTGGCGCGCGGCGGAGAAGGTGCTGGTGCCGCTGCTCGACATCCTGCAGTCGATCCCGATCCTGGGCTTTCTCGCGATCACCGTCACCGGCTTCATCGCGATGTTCCCGGGCAACCTGTTCGGCGTCGAGTGCGCGGCGATCTTCGCCATCTTCACGTCGCAGGCCTGGAACATGGCGTTCAGCCTGTACCAGTCGATGCGCACCGTGCCCAGCGAGCTGCAGGAGGCCGCGCGCGTGTTCCAGCTGTCGCCGTGGCAGCGCTTCTGGCGCCTGGAGCTGCCGTTCGCGATGCCCGGGCTGCTGTGGAACATGATGATGTCGATGTCGGGCGGCTGGTTCTTCGTGGTCGCGTCCGAGGCCATCGCCGTCTCGGGCCAGAACATCAAGCTGCCGGGCGTGGGCTCGTACATCGCGCTGGCGATCGAGGCGCGCAACCTGCAGGCGATTGGCTGGGCCATCCTGGGCATGCTGATCGGCATCATGCTGTACGACCAGTTGCTGTTCCGGCCGCTGGTGGCGTGGGCCGACAAGTTCCGCTTCGAGGAGGGCGGGCAGGAGACGGCGCCGACGTCCTGGCTGCTCACCTGGTCGCGCCGGACCGAGCGTATCGCCAAGCTGAGCGAGCGCTTCACGCACGCGCTGGAGAGCACGTTCACGTGGTTCCGCATCTCGCACGACGGCACCTCGATCCACGCGCGCCCGCATCCCGCGAGCGGCACGCTGGCGCGCGCGTGGGACGCGCTGATCGCCGCCGGCGGCCTGTACGCGGTCTACGCGCTGTACACCTTCGTCCACGACTACGTTCCCTTCGCCGAGATCTGGCACGTGTTCCTGCTCGGGTGCGCGACGATGCTGCGCGTGGTGGTCCTGATCAGCCTGGCCGCGCTCGTGTGGGTGCCCGTGGGCGTGTGGATCGGGCTGCGGCCGATGTGGTCCGGACGGCTGCAGGCGGTGGCGCAGTTCCTCGCGGCGTTCCCCGCCAACCTGATGTTCCCGGGCGCCGTGGTGCTGATCGTGCACTGGCACCTGAACCCCGACATCTGGCTGTCGCCGCTGATGGTGTTCGGCACCCAGTGGTACCTGCTGTTCAACGTGATCGCCGGCGCGTCGTCGATCCCGTCGGAGCTGCGCTTCGCGGCCGGCAACCTCGGCCTGACCGGCTGGCTGCGCTGGAAGCGCTTCCTGCTGCCGGCGGTCTTCCCCAGCTTCGTGACCGGCGCCATCACGGCCAGCGGCGGCTCGTGGAACGCCAGCATCGTGTCGGAGTACGTCACCTGGGGCAACACGACGCTGGAGGCGCGCGGCCTGGGCAGCTACATCGCGCACATGACGGCCGCGGGCGACTTCCATCGCATCGCGCTGGGCATCTGCGTGATGTGCGTCTTCGTGATGGGCATGAACCACTTCGTGTGGCGCCGGTTGTATCGCATCGCCGAAGAGCGGATGCACTTCTAATCTAGCGAGCAGGACATGGAAAAGCACGGCCCTCCCATCATCCAGATCAACGACGTCCGCAAGTCCTTCCGCGCGGCGGACGGCCGCGAGCGCTCGGTGCTCGAAGGCGTCGACTTCACGCTGCGCGAGGGCGAGATCGTCGCGCTGCTGGGCCAGTCGGGGTCGGGCAAGAGCACCTTGCTGCGCATCATGGCCGGCCTGATCGGCGTGGACGGCGGCAACGTGCAGTACCGCGGCCAGCCGCTGTACGGCCCGGCGCGCGCGATCAGCATGGTGTTCCAGTCGTTCGCGCTGTTCCCGTGGCTGACGGTGCAGCAGAACGTGGAGCTGGGCCTCGAGGCCCGCGGCATCGGTCGCGAGGAACGCGCCGAGCGCGCCGAGAAGGCGATCAGCCTGATCGGCCTGGCCGGCTTCGAAGGCGCGCTGCCGCGCGAGCTCTCGGGCGGCATGCGCCAGCGCGTGGGCATCGCGCGCGCGCTCGTCACGCAACCCGACGTGCTGCTGATGGACGAGGCGTTCTCGGCGCTGGACGTGCTGACCGGCGAGCGCCTGCGCGACGACATCCTCGAGCTGTGGACGCAAGGCGGCATGCCCACCAAGGCGATGCTGGTCGTGTCCCACAACATCGAGGAGGCGGTGCTGATGGCCGACCGCGTGCTGATCTTCGCGAGCGACCCGGGCCGCATCCGCGTCCAGCTCGCCATCGACCTGCCGCGTCCGCGCAACCCGGACTCGACGGAGGTGCGCTCGCTGATCGACGAGGTCTATGCGCTGATGACGGCCGGCGCCGTCCGCGCCGATCGCACGACCGAGGAGCCCGAGGCGCTGCGCCTGCACGACCGCCTGCCCGAGGCCGACATCGCGCGCATGGAGGGCCTGCTGGAACTGCTGGCCGGCGCGCCGTTCCACGGCGAGGCCGACCTGCCGCAACTGGCCGAGGAATCGGAGCTCACCGACGACGAACTGCTGCCCGTCGCCAGCGCCCTGGGCCTGCTCGAACTGGCCCGCGTGCAGGACGGCGACCTGCACCTCACGCTGCTGGGCCGGCGCTACGTCGACGGCGACCACACGGTGCGCCAGCAGCTGTTCGGCGAGCAGGTGCTGGCCAACGTGCCGCTGGCCGCGCACATCCGCCACAGCCTCGAGCAGGATCCCGAGCGCGCGCTGCCCGAGCAGCCGTTCCTGCGCCTGCTGCAGCAGCACCTGGATCCCGCCGAGGCCGAGCGCGTGCTCAAGACCGTCATCGAATGGGGCCGCCATGGCGAGGTCTTCGAGTACGACTTCCACGCCGGCAGCATCCACCTGCCCGACGACCAGCAGGACGAGGCGGCGTCGCGCAATTCCATCATCGAGTAGGCGAAGGTTGTCATCCTGCGCGAAGTCGCAGGATCCACGCGCCGGGAGGCGTGACCCAGGGGTGGATCCTGCGACTCCGCTTCGCTGCGCGCTGCGATGACAAGCGTACGTGCCCTTCCGATGTGGTTTCCCACGATTGCCGCCCGTTCAGGCGGCCGTCGACACTTCCGACGACAACAACAAGAGACCATAACAACAAGAAGGGAAGGTTCCCATAGAAAGCCACTCGCACGACGAGCCGCTCTCCCCCGCCGCCACGCTGCTGGCGCGGATCGAGGCCTTCGGCCTCTCGGCACCCGACGACCCGCTGGGCTTCGAGGCCCGGCTGGCCGACGACCAGGGCTGGACGCTCGGCTACGCGCTGGCGGTCGTCGAGGAATACCGCCGTTTCCTGGTGCTGACCCAGGTCGCGGGCCAGGCGGTCAGTCCGTCGCCCGACGTCGACGAGGCCTGGCACCTGCACCTCACGCGCACGGTCCACTACGAGGCGTTCTGCGGCACCGTCTTCGGCAGGTTCCTGCATCACGAGCCCGCGAAGCCTGGCGAGGGCGCGCGCCATCGCGACCTGTATCGCGACACCTTGGGGGCCTATCGGGCGCAATCGGTTTCCGGGCACCCGCGGTGATCTGGCCGGCTCCCGGCAAGGCCGTCGAGGCGCAGCTTGGCCATCCGCCGAGCTGGAGGGTGCCCTTCGAGCTGCAACGCGGGCATCGCCTGGCCGTGGTCGCCATTCTGGGGGCGGTCGCCGTCGCGCTGGCGCTGCGCAACCTGGGCCTGCTCGATCCGCTGCAGCAGATTCCGCCGTTCACGTTCCTGGGCCTCGCATGCCTGGTCACTCTCGCGTCGGGCTGGCTCGGCCTGCGGGGCGGGGTGCCGCCCGCGCGCTCCACCCGGCGCGACGTGCTCGAGCCCTACGAGGTCGCGTGGTTCTCGGGCGGTGCGGAGCGCATGGCGATGACGGCGATCGTCCTGCTGACCGAGCGCCGCATCCTCCTGCCGCCGGGCCAGCCGTCCGAGCGCGGCGCACGGCCGCCGATCCCGCTCAATGCGACGGTCGAACCGCGTTGCGTGCATCCGGCGGAAGTCGCCTGCCTGTCGGTCGCCGCGGCGGACAGCGGCGTGCGTTTCACGGCCGCATGCCACGCGATGCAACCGGTGGCCGACCAGGTCGAGCGCCGCCTGGTGGCCGCGGGCATCGCCGCCGACACGGGCTCGCTGCCCGTGCGTCGCGCGCTGGCGCTGCTGGCGATGATCGTCCTGCTGGTCGTCGAGCTGGAGCGCATCTTCCACGCGTTCGGCACGCCGCATCGCATCGGCTTCCTGGTCATGCTGGCGCTGGCCGGCGCCGCCGTCACCGTCGTGCTGGCTCGCCGCCGACGCCTCGCCAGCCCGCGCGCGGAGCGCGTGCTGCGACCGTTGAGGCTGACGGCCGGCGCCTACCGGCGCACCCCTCGCGTGGGCAATGCGCTGGCGTTCGGTGTGGCGCTGGTCGGCGGCGCGGCGATGGCCGACGACCTGCGCTTCGACGGATTGAAGCAGCAAGTCGACATGGGGGGCGTGATGCTGGCCAGGCGTGCGGCGAGCAAGAAGGACTCCGGCGGTTCCGGCTGCTCGTCCTGCAGTTCGTGCACCGGCGGCGACGGCGGGTCGGGCGGCTCCGGCGACGGCGGTGGGGGCGGCAGCAGCTGCGGCAGCTCGTGCGGCAGCGGCTGCGGCGGAGGCGGCGACTGAAACGTCTTGTGACGCTGCCCGGCGTGCGGCTTGCCCGCAGGCCGATCCCCGCGGGCGCCGATCGCTGTCGAGCCGTCATCCGCGCCTTCTAGAATCGCGAGTCTTCGCGGCGCCGTTCGCCGCGTTTCCTGGAGCCCAGCCCATGCCCGTCAATCTCACCGCCCCCAAGCCCGCCGATCTCCACGCCGTCCCGGGCGTGCGCGTCGGCATCGCGATGGCCGGCGTGCGCAAGGCCAACCGCAAGGACCTGGTGACCTTCGTGCTCGACGCCGGCACCGTGGTGGCGGGCGTGTTCACGCAGAACCGCTTCTGCGCCGCGCCGGTGCAGGTCTGCCGCGAGCATCTCGCCGACGGCGCCACCGACGTCCAGGACGGCATCCGCGCACTGGTGGTCAACACCGGCAACGCCAATGCGGGCACCGGCGCCGACGGCCTCGCCCGCGCGCGGCGCACGTGCGAGGCCGCCGCCGGGTTGCTGGGCATCAAGCCGACGCAGGTGCTGCCGTTCTCCACCGGCGTGATCATGGAGACGCTGCCGGTCGAGCGCATCGAGGCCGGCCTGCCCGCCGCGTTCGCCGACCTGCAGCCCGCGAACTGGGCGCAGGCCGCCGAAGGCATCATGACCACCGACACGCTGCCCAAGGCCGCGTCGACGCAGGTGACGATCGGCGGCAAGACCGTCACCGTCACGGGCATCAGCAAGGGCGCGGGCATGATCCGCCCGAACATGGCCACGATGCTGGGCTTCCTGGCGACCGACGCGGTGATCCCCGGCCCGCTGCTGCAGACCTTGGCGAAGCAGGCGGCCGACGCGTCGTTCAACCGCATCACGATCGACGGCGACACCTCCACCAACGACAGCTTCGTCGTGATGGCCACGCAGCAGGCCGGCCACGCGCGCATCGAGTCGCTGGACTCCGACGACGGCCGCGCGCTGGCCGCCGCCGTGACGAAGGTGGCGCAGCAGCTGGCGCAGGCCATCGTGCGCGACGGCGAGGGCGCGACCAAGTTCATCACGGTGCGCATCGAGGGCGGCCGCGACGAGGCCGAGTGCAAGCTCGCGGCCTATGCGATCGCGCACTCGCCGCTGGTCAAGACGGCCTTCTTCGCGAGCGATCCGAACCTCGGCCGCATCCTGGCCGCGGTGGGCTACGCCGGCATCGTCGACCTCGACCAGTCGCGCATCGACCTGTTCCTCGACGACGTCGCCGTGGTCACCGACGGCGGCCGCCGCAGCGACTACCGCGAGGAGGACGGCGCGCGCGTGATGAAGCAGTCCGAGATCACGGTGCGCATCGCCCTGAAGCGCGGCGACGCGTCCACCACCGTGTGGACCTGCGACCTGTCGTACGACTACGTGAAGATCAACGCCGACTACCGGAGCTGATCCGCTTGGCGCCCGCTCCGCTCACCCTGGCGCAACTGCGCCGCGACCGCGTCCTGATCTGGTGCTGGCTGCCCATCGGCGGCTTCGCGATGTTTCTCGTCGTCAAGGGCTGGCAGCTCCTCGCCGGCGAGCCTCCGCAGGGCCTCTACACGACGCTGGACGTCGTGTGGATCGCCGTCACGTTCAGCCTGATCTGGCGCCGTTCCACGAGCCGCTGCCCGACCTGCGGGCACCGCTACCTGCGGGGATTCCCGTGGATGTCGCTGAAGAAGGTCGAGTGCGCACACTGCGGCTACAAGCTGCCGGAAGCCTGAACCGGCGGCGGGGCGGTGTTGCGCCGCGGCGCGGCACCCCCTGCGTGGCGCTTGCCTGCGCCCACGGCCCACTGCTACCATCCAGGCACCCCTTCGATCCCCGCCTGGCCACGCCCATGAACACCCGCCCCGACGCCAACCGACGACGCCTCCCGCGTCACGGGTCGGTGCGTCGCGCGCAGGGCGGTGCGGCGGGACGCGGCGTGATCGTGGCCACGGCGCTCGTGGGCGCGGTGGTGCTCCAGCTGGCCGGTCCGCGACTGCAATGCCGCCTGGCCGACCTGATGGGCATCGAGGCGAAAGCGCCCAGCGCGGCGCCGGTGATGGCACCCGCCTCGACGCCGTCCTGCGGCGCGCCGTCCGGCACCAACGCGATGCATCCGTGCAAGGTCGTCATCGCGGCCGCCGGAACCGCACCGGTCATCTAGCTCTCCCAGCACCTTCGGGCTCAGACCCGCTACTGCTGGGACATCCAGCGGTAGTCGGGGTCCATCCGGGACCCGCCGCTGCAAGACAACCCGCTCACCCGCCGCCCACGAGGCCGCGACGTGATCCGAGGACAGGGAGAAGAAGACATGGAAGACAGACAGGCCTCGAACGCCCTCGGTTCGAGCGGCAATACCCCCCGGCGCATGCTGGACGCGCTCCGTGCGCGCTTCGCGCTCGCGCCCGACGACCTCCTGCGCGACGTGGTCTACCGGCGCCTGTGGACGTCGGTGCTCACCAGTTCGTTCGGCGCGCAGATCATGATGCTGGCGCTGCCGCTGACCGCGGCGGTGCTGCTGCATGCGTCGCCCACGCAGATGGGCGCGTTGACGACGATGGAGATCCTGCCGTTCGTGCTGTTCTCGCTGCCGTCGGGCGTGTGGCTCGACCGCGTGCGCAAGCTCCCCGTCTACATCGCCGGCGAGGTCACGCTGGCGTTCGCCGCGGCCAGCATCCCGGTGGCCTGGTGGCTGCACGCGTTGACCATCCACTGGCTCTACGTGGTGGCCTTCACGATCGGGGTGGTCTACACCTCGGCCGGCAGCGCCGCGCAGATCGTGTTGACGCAGGTGGTCGAGCGCGACCGGCTGGTCGAGGCCAACGCGAAGAACGCGCTGGCGAGCTCGGGCGCGGATGTCGCCGGCCCGGGCCTGGCCGGCGCATTGATCAAGCTGCTGGGCGCGCCGGTCGCCCTGCTGTTCGACGCCGGCTTGCTGCTGCTGTCGGCGGCGATCCTGCGCGGCATCCACGTCAACGAGAAGCCGCCGGCAGGCGCCAACGAGTTCTGGTCGGAGCTCAAGGCCGGCCTGCGCTTCGTGCTGGGCAACAAGCTGCTCGTGGTGCTGGCGAGTTGTGCCGGCGGCTGGCAGATGTGCAACAACGCCGCGACGGTGGTCAACATCCTGTTCGCGACGCGCACGCTGGGCCTGTCGGAGCAGAGCGTGGGCCTGAGCTACGTGTGCCTGGG
>FTJN01000122.1_pt4 | contig 14989 bp, 11 predicted proteins | sample 1658361 | NCBI WGS metagenome assembly FTJN01 (sample SAMEA3914819, study PRJEB12502) | metagenome | biome: forest; material: soil | place: Canada | collected 2010-06-26 | depth 0.3 m | reverse complement strand
CAGCGCCGCAGGCAAATCGGCGCGCGCAAATGGCCGCAAGCCGGAGCGCCGAGCCCCGGCCCAGCCTGCCGCAAGCGATCACGCCCCCCAGGCCGCCAGGCGCGCAGCGCCTGGCAACCAGCGCCGCAGGCAAATCGGCGCGCGCAAATGGCCGCAAGCCGGAGCGCCGAGCCCCTGCCCAGCCTGCCGCAAGCGATCACGCCCCCCGGGGACGCCAGGCGCGCAGCGCCTGGCAGACAGCGCCGCAGGCAAATACATCATTGACCAAATCGTTTACGCGTGTAATCATGACTCATCGTTTACGTATGTAATCAACATGACCATATCCGACGCCGAAGCCCAGGTGATGGAAGTGCTGTGGCGCAAGTCGCCGCTCGGCACCGACGAGATCGCCCAGGCGCTCGAAGGCCAGCAGGACTGGCAGATGTCGACCGTCAAGACGCTCGTCAACCGCCTGCTGACCAAGGGCGCGATCAGCGCGGACAAGGATGGCCGGCGCTATCTCTACACGCCGGTGCTGCAGCGCGAAGCGTGGCTCAAGGAGCAGAGCATGGGCCTCGTCGACCGCCTGTTCGACGGCCGGCTCGCGCCGCTGGTCGCGCATTTCTCCAGCCATCGCAAGCTGAAGAAGGCCGATATCGAGGCATTGCGTGCGCTGCTGAAGGAGCACGACCGTGGCTGACGCCGTCCTGCGCGGCCTGCTGCTGCAGACGCTGACCCTCTCGCTCGCCGTCGTGTTCGTGCGCGTGCTGCAGGCGACGCTGATCCGCCGTCTCGGCGCCGCGGCCGCCTATCTGTGCTGGTTGCTGGTGCCCGTGGCGATGGTGGCGGTCGCGCTGCCGCACCCCGCGGTCGACGCGCTGGCCGTGCGGATCGACGTCGCGGCGGTCACGCCGGCGTGGGCGAGCGAGCCGGCGATCGAGCGCGTCGCCGGGAAGAGCGTCGTCGTGCCGGAGATCGTTGGGGCCTGGGCCGTCGGCGTGGCGCTGTTCGCCGGCCTGCTGGTCTTGCGGCAACGCCGCTTCGAATCGCTCGTCGAGGCGCCGTCGCCGGACGCCGCACCCATGCTGCCGGCCGGCGCCGGCCCCGCCGTGCTGGGCGTCTGGCGCCGCCGCATCGTCCTGCCGCAGGACTTCGCCGGCGCCTTCGACGCCGAGGAGCGCCGCCTGATGCTGCTGCACGAAGGCGTGCACCTGCGCCGCGCCGACAACGCCTGGAACCTGCTGGGCAGCACGCTGCTGGTGCTGCACTGGTTCAACCCGATCGCCTGGTGGGCCTGGCGCCGCCTGCGAGCGGACCAGGAGATGTCGTGCGACGCCGCCGTGCTGCGCGGCGAGCCGCCTCGGTCGCTGGCGGTCTACACCGGCGCGCTGCTCAAGGTCCAGGGCGTCGCGTTCGCGCCGCCGCTCGCCACGTCGTGGCTGTCCACCCACCCCTTGGTCGAAAGGGTTCGCATGTTGCAACTTCATCGCATCTCGTCCGCGCGTCATCGCGCGGGCCTGCGCGTCGCCGCGCTGGCGGTCGTCCTCGCCGGCTTCGGCGGCTATGGCTTGCAGGCCGGCGCGATCGCGCCGCCGGTCGTGTCCGGCGACGCCGTGATGACCGCCGTCGAGGTTCGCGTGGATGCCGGCGCGGCGATGCCCGCGCGCCTGCTGACCCGCACCGGGCAGACTGCCACGCTGCGTCTCGACGCCGATGCGACGCACCCGCTCGCAGCGCCGGTGGAGGTCGCCTACACGGTGACCCGCCTCGACGGCGATCGCCTGCAGCTCGATACCGCCCTGCGCCAGGGCACGCCGCTGTCGGCGATCGGCTCGCCGCGCCTGGTCACGCACGACGGCGAGGCCGCGAGCGTCAAGGTCAGGACGGCCGACGGTGCGCACGAGGTCGCCGTCTCGTTCGTGCCGAAGGTGCTGGCGGATTCGCCGCCGGCGGTGCCCGCGGTCCCTCCGACGCCGGCACTGCCGCCGCTGCCGCCAGTGCCGGCCACGGCCGCCGTGCCTCCGGTGCCCGCGACCTCCGCACTGCCGCCGTTGCCTCCCGTGCCCGCGATGGACGCGCTGCCGCGCCTGCCCCTGCCGCCGGCGCCCAAGGCACCGCCGCCGGCCGTTCAGCGCGCGCTCTGAGCGAATCCGCTCGCCGCTGCGAGTCGTCCCACGACGCGTCCGTTCCAGTTGCTCAGCGTGACGTCGCGCAACGGCGCCACGAACACGCGATCCGCGTCGTCGAGCGGCAGCAGCGAGTCGATCAGCGCGACGATCGCGACCTCCGCGGCCCGTGCCGTGTTGCCGTCGTCCATCTTCAGCGCGACACCCAGGCCCAGCTCGGGCAGCGCCGCGCAGTAGACGCCCTCGGCGCCGACCTTGCAGAACACGCGCGCGCCGAAGTGGCCCATCAACCGGGTGTCGAGCCGCCCGGTGCCGGCCACCATCAGCGGCGCGGCGGCCACCGCCTCGCGCAGGCGGGCGGCCGCGCGGGCGCGTTCGGGCGTCAGGCCCGTGCCCGTGCCGAAGCGCGCAAACGCGTGCGCGAGCGCGCGCAGCGGGATGCCGAAGGTCGGGATGGAGCAGCCGTCGGTGGCCCGCGGCGCGTCGGCCAGGCGCACGCCGGTGGCCGATTCCAGCGAGGCGCTGATCTCTCGCATGACAGGATGGTCGGGTTCCACATAGCCGCGCAGCAGGCCGCGCGCGCGGTCGGCGTCGCCGGCCATCAGCGCGCCCAGGCACGCGAAGCCGGAATGCTTGCCGGAGCAGTTGTTGTGCAGCGGGCAGGGGCTCTCGCCGTTGGCGGCCAGCGTGCGCGCGGCCTGCTCGTTGGACGGCCAGTGCACGCCGCACTCCAGCACGTCGACGTCCAGGCCGGCCTTGGCCAGCATGGACGACGCCGTCGCGACGTGCTCGGGCTGTCCGCCGTGGGAGGCGCAGGCCAGCGCCATCTCCTGGTCGGTCAGGCCGAAGCGCTCGGCCGCGCCGGAGGCGACCAGCGGCAGCGCCTGCAGGCCCTTCACGGCGGACCGCGCGTAGACGGGGCGATCGACGTCGCCGCCCTGGCGCAGCACGGCGCCGGCGGCATCGACGACGGCGAACGCTCCGCGATGGAACGATTCGACGATGTCGCCACGCCAGAGTTCGACGAGGACGGGTTGGGTCATTTCAGGCTCTCGGGAGTTGAGAGCCGATTCTGCGTCAACGTTCGAGCTGGAACACCTGCACGATGGCCGCCAGCTGGCGCGCCTGCTCCTTGAGGCTCTCGGCCGCGGCGGCCGATTCCTCGACGAGCGCGGCGTTCTGCTGCGTCATCTGGTCGAGCTCGGACACGCTGGTGTTGACCTGCCCGATGCCCGACGCCTGTTCGGCGCTGGCGCGGGTGATCTCCTGGATGATGTCGCTGACGCGATGCACGCCGTCGACGATGCCCTGCATCGTGCCGCCGGCCTCGGTGACGAGCTGGCCGCCGACCTCGACGCGATCCACCGAGGCGCCGATCAGCGACTTGATCTCGCGCGCGGCGTTGGCCGAGCGCTGGGCCAGGCTGCGCACTTCGGCGGCCACGACGGCGAAGCCGCGGCCCTGCTCGCCGGCGCGCGCCGCCTCGACGGCCGCGTTCAGCGCGAGGATGTTGGTCTGGAACGCGATGCCGTCGATCACGCCGATGATGTCGGTGATCTTGCGCGAGCTGGCGTTGATCTCGTCCATCGTCGTGACGACGCGCGACACGACCGCGCCGCCGTTGGTCGCACCCTGCGCGGCGGACGAGGCGAGACGGTTGGCTTCCGACGCCGATTCCGAGGTCTGGCGCACGGTCTGCGTCAGCTGTTCCATCGTGGCCGCGGCCTGCTGCAGGCTGGACGCCGTCTGTTCCGTGCGGCTGGCGAGGCTGTTGTTGCCGATCGCGATCTCGCCCGAGGCCGTGGCGATGCTGTCGGTGGAGCGCCGGATCTGCGTCACCGTGGCGCGCAAGGATTCGATCATGGTCGCGAGGCCGGCCATCACGCTGCCCGGAACCGGGTTGCGCAGGTGCACCGCGAGGTTCCCGCGCGCCACGTCGTTCATCGCCGCCAGCGCCTCGGCGGGCTCGCCGCCGATCTGGCGCAGCACGCTGCGATAGATCGAGATGCCGATGGCGGCGATCGCCAGCAGCAGCACCGACGCGACGGCCAGGCCCTTGACCAGCGTCGCGAAGACCTCGGCGTCGACGTCGTCCATGTACAGGCCCGAGCCGACGATCCAGTTCCACTGCGGCACGGTGCTCACGTACTGCAGCTTGGGCACGGGCTCGGTCTTGCCGGGCCGCGGAAAGTTCATCGGGACGAAGGCGTTGCCGTCCGCGCTGCCCCTGGCGCCCTTGACCAGCGCGGCGATGATGTCGATCCCGGTCGGATCGATGACCTTGCCGACCATGTTCTGGCCGACCCACTCGGGCTTGAACGGGTGCATGATGCCGACGCCGTCGGTGTTCCAGATGAAGAAGTAGTTCGCCTTGCCGTCGGTGCCGCCGAAGCGGGCGCCGCGCAGGGCATCGGCCGCGGCCTTCTGCGCCGCCTCGACCGTCATCTCGCCCTTCTCAGCCTTCGCCTGGTAGGCGGCGGCGACGCTGCGCTGCGACTGCACGGCCATCACGAGGCCCGCCTTGCGGCCGTCGATGATCTCGGCGCGCAGCGTCCAGGCCGCGCCGGCCGTGAGCAGCACGATGCCGCCGATGGCCACGCCCGCGAGCAGGGCGATCTTGTTCTTGAACGTGAGGGAGCTGGCGGTGCGGGCGGAGGCGGACATGGCGCTTTCTTCGTCGGAGGTCGACATCGATGGGGCGTGCGCGTCCGTCGGGTGCGGACGAAGGCACGCCCCACTGTAGGTTTCCCGCCGACCCGTCGATGCGTCGAAAAGTCGGGCGATTCCCCTACAGAACTCGCGAGACCTCCCTGCAACCCGCTCAGGGCGTCCCGTTGCAGCCGTGCCGCCGGAAGCCGTCCCGGGTCGCGAGGCGGTCGTGGTACGCCCGCACGCGCGGCAGCTCGGGGCGTTCGATGGGGGTCATCAACCAGCGGTTCACCGACAGCCCCAGCACGACGTCGGCCAGCGTGAAGACCGGGCCGGTGGCGAAGTCGCCGGCCTTCTCGAGTTGCCGCTCGAGGATGCCCATGTGCCGATTCCAGGACGCAGCGCTGGCCGCGACGGCTTGCGGATCCTGGTGCGCCGGGCTGTGGCGCACGAGGCTCATGAACGCGTAGCGCCACGAGTTGTTCAGTTCGCCCGCCTGCCAGTCCATCCATTGCTCGACGTGCGCCCGTGCCAGCGGCTCGCGCGGCAGGAGGTCGTCGCGCCCGTGCTTGCCGGCGAGGTAGCGGCAGATGGTGTTGGACTCCCACAGCACCGCGTCGCCGTCGACCATCACCGGCACGAGCGCGTTCGGGTTGAGCGCGCGGAACTCGGGCACGTCGGGATCGCGGAACCCGGCGCCCCAGGGCTCGAGCTCGCAGGGCAGCGCGAGTTCGTCGCACAGCCACAGCACCTTGCGCACGTTGATCGACATCGGCTTGCCCAGGATCCTCGGCATCTCGCTCCCTTGCATTCGCGTTGCAGGCGATTCTAGGATCGTCGCAGGGGCGTGCTTGCCTAGGCGGGCGACCGCGGCGCCAGGCGCGGCAAGGTCATCGTCACCGTGGTGCCCGCGCCCGCCGGCGACACGAGTTCGATGCGGCCGCCGAGGATGCCGTTGACCATGTTGCGCGCGATCGTCAGGCCCAGGCCGCTGCCGCCCTGCGCGAGGCGCGTGGTGAAGAACGGCGCGAACACCTGCGGCAGGTCGCCGGGCGGCACGCCGCCGCCGTTGTCGTGCACCGTGATGCGCACGGCGTCATGGCCCGAGGGCCACACCCGCACGGAGATCGTGCCCTCGCCGGTGCGCGCGAAGCCGTGCACGACGGCGTTCGCGATCAGCTGGTTGAGCACCTGGCCGATCGATCCGGGATAGCTGTCGAGCATCAGTTCCTGCTCGCCGGTGACGATGATCTCGATCGGGTCGTGGCGGTGCGCCAGGCGCGTCAGGTCGACCACCTCGCGCACGGTCGCCAGCAGGTCGAACGTGCGGCGCTGGTCGCTGGTCTGGTCGACGGCGATCTGCTGGAAGACGGTGATCACGTGCTGGGCCTGGTCCAGCGACAGGCCCAGCTGCTTGTGGCTCTCGTCGAGCGCGGCCACGTAGCCCGCGACCTGGCTGCGCCTGCGTTCGTCGGCGGGGGCGTCGCCGGCGCCCGACTGCAGGCGTCCGAGCGCCTCCACCTGGCCCGGCAGCGTCAGCGCCACCATGTCGGCGTTGGCGAGCGCGGCCGAGATCTCGACGGCCACGCCCTTGACCAGCGAGCCCAGTCCCGCGAGTTTTTCGGCGCGCACGAGCTCGTGCTGCGCCATCGACAACTGCTGCAGCGCGGTCGACAGCGCCGCGTTGCGTTGCTCCGCCTCGCGCGTGCGATCGGACACGCGCTGCTCCAGGTGCTGGTTGAGCTCGCTCAGCTCGTTCTCGCGATCGCGCAACTGGTGCTGTGCCTCGATCAGCTGGTCGCGGTCGCGCAGCTGCAGCGTCTGGCGCACGGCGGCCAGCACGATCACCACGACGGCGGCGGCGTCGCAGGTGAACCGCGCCGACGGCGACAGGTGCGTCACCGAATCCTGCAGCGTGACCGCGAAGGTGACGCCCACCACGACGACCAGCGGGAGCACGCGCAACGCGCCCTCGTAGAAGCGGTCGACGCGCTGGTTGACCGCGCTCTTCACGCGCCAGCACGTGACCGCGAGGCCGCCCAGCAGCGTGCACACCGAGAACATCGCGTTGACCACGCCGCCGTCGGACAGCGCGTGCTTCAACGTGAGCGCGTTCCACTCCATCCACAGGCCGCCGTGCGCCGCCAGCATCGCCGTCAGCACCCAGACCGGCCAGCCGCGGCCCACGCGCAACAGGGCGATCAGCATCACGCCGACGCACGCGCCGGCCAGCAGCAGCGTCGGATAGGTGACCATCACGCCGAGCGCGACCAGGCTCATGGCGCCGCGCTCGGGCAGGTAGACGACCAGCGCCAGCGCGACGACGGCGATCGCCAGCGACAGCGTGTCCAGCACGGCCGCCAGCCGCTGCGATTCGCTGACGCGGCCGCGCAGGTAGCCCATCATGCCCATCGCGCAGCAGGGCGCCATCATCATGAAGAACGGGTCGGACGGGGCCGGGAACGGCTGCCAGGCGAGAAAGATCTGCAGGTCCCAGAACGCCTGGCCGATGGCGTACGACGTGAAGCCGAGCGCGAACCAGCGGCGCGCGGCGGCCTCCGCGTGCTGGCCTTTCTGGCGCGCGTCGCGCACGCCGATCCAGGTCAGCCAGGCGGCGCCGAAGTCGGCGACCGTCCAGTGCGTGTTGTCGAACAGGCGCAGCCAGCCGGGCGCCAGGCCCAGGTGTGCGCCGGTGACGGCCAGCGCGATGGCGGCGAGGGTGAGGAGGCCGGCCACCTCGAAGACGAGGCCGGCGCCGGCGGGCAGGCCCAGGCGCGACGGACGGGCCGTGTCGGCCAGCAAGGCCTCCAGCAGCGGTGCGCCTTCGGCGTGCTCGTCGTCATCGAAATCGCGTGCCGTCGCGAGGTGGCGCGAGTCCTCGGCATCGGCAACGGGCGCAGCGGCGGGGGACGGGGTCGGAGAAGGCGGCGCGGATGCGACCATGGCGTGGATCGGGAGCTCCGGGGAGGGCCGGGCAGGGAGGATCTGCAACGCGTCCGAGACTACCTCAACGCGCCTGGACCGTCGCGCGGCGAGGGCGGTCATGTGAGCAAAAATGCCTGTCATGAACCTTGCCGTACCCGCAGTCCCCACCGCCACGCTTCAGCCACCGGAGCGGGCCCTGGCCGGCGTCGACTTCTCGAGCGCGCCGCGGCGCGGCAAGCCCATCGTGTGGGCCTGGGGCCGCTGGCAGCGGCCGGGCCTGCTGCGGCTGGAACGATTCGAGGAGAACGCCTCGGCCGCCGAGTTCGCGCAGGCGCTGCGCCGCCCCGGCCCCTGGCTCGCCGCCTTCGACCTGCCGTTCGGGTTGCCGCGCGAACTGGTGGCGACGCTGGCGTGGCCGGCGGATTGGGCGGGCAGCATGGCGCACTACGCCGGCCTGTCGCGTCAGGAGATCGTGGCCGCGTTCTCCGCGTTCTGCGATGCGCGCCCGGTGGGCTCGAAGTTCGCGCATCGCGCCTGCGACGGCCCGGCCGGCAGCAGTCCGTCGATGAAGTGGGTCAACCCGCCGGTGGCGTTCATGCTGCACGCCGGCGTGCCGGCGTTGCGTGCCGCGGGCGTCGACATGCCGGGCCTGCAGGCGGGCGACCCGACGCGCGTCGCGCTCGAAGGCTATCCGGGCATGGTGGCGCGCGCGCTGATCGCGCGCCGCTCGTACAAGAGCGATGCGAAGGCGCAGCAGACGACCGAGCGGCTGATCGCGCGCAAGGACCTGGTCGACGCCCTCGAGCAGGGCCGCTGGCGTGGCCTGCGCCTGAAGCTGACGCATGCGCAGCGTGACGAGCTGGTGGCCGACCCGCAAGGCGACAAGCTCGACGCCGCGTTGTGCCTGCTGCTGGCGGGTTGGGCCGACACCCAGCCCGGCTTCGGGATGCCTGCCGGCGCCGACGCGCTGGAGGGCTGGATCGTGGCCGCGGACGGCCACGGCGCGAGCGTGCCTGCGCCCGCGCGCCGCGCGGCGCCGCGCGGGCGCTGACGCGCTCGCGCGAGATCAGCCGCGCGGGGCGCCGCGGCGCGACGAATCGATCGCGGCGTCGATCGCGTCGGTGAGGTCGACGAGGTCGTAGGGTTTGACGAGGTAGCGGAAGTAGCCTTGCTGCAGGCCCGACGACACCATGGTGGGCATCGCGGCCGCGCTGACGGCGATCACGGGGATGCCGGCGGTGGCCGGGTCTTCGCGCAGGATGCGCATCGCCTCGCGGCCGCTCATGATGGGCATGTTGTTGTCCATCAGGATCACGTCGGGGCTGTGGGCGCGTGCCATGTCGACGCCCGCCTGGCCGTCGGTGGCGGTCAACACGAGGCAGTCCGTGCGCAGCGACAAGGCCTCGGTCAGCAGCGCGAGGTTGGCGCGGTTGTCGTCCACGCACAGGATCGTCGACAGCTGCGGGTCGCCGCCGACCAGCTCGGTGGCGGTGGGCAGGCGCGGCTGCAGGCGGGCGAGGTCGACCTTCGCGGGCTCGGCGCTGCGCAGGTCCAGCCAGAACGTGCTGCCGGCGCCCGGCGTGCTGTGCACGCCGATCGTGCCGCCCATCAGCTCCACGAGCCGCTTCGTCAGCACCAGGCCGATGCCGCTGCCCTCGATGGTGGCATCGCGCCCGAGCCGGTTGAACGGCTGGAACAGCGAGCGCAGCTGCTCGGGCGTCAGGCCCGCGCCGGTGTCCTGGACCTCGATGCGGACGCGCCCCTCGTCGCCGGCGGTGCAGTCGACGATCACCGCGCCGTGGTCGCGGTTGTACTTGACCGCGTTCGACAGCAGGTTCAGCAGCACCTGCTTCAGGCGCGTGCGGTCGGCGTTGACCAGCAGCGGCGTCTCCATGGGGAACACCAGGCGGATGCCGCGCTGCGCCGAGGCCGTGCGCGTGAGCGCGTGGCACTCCTCGAGCACCTCGCGCAGGTCCACGGGCTCGAGGCTGATCGAGACCTTTCCGGACTCGATCTGCGCCAGGTTCAGGATCTCGTTGATCAGCGTCAGGAGGTGGTTGCCGGCGTCGACGATGTGCCCCACGAAACCGCGGCTGCGCTCCGGCGCCAGGGGCATCCCGTCGTCATGCGCGAGCAACTGGCCGAAGCCGATGATCGCGTTGAGCGGCGTGCGCAGCTCGTGGCTCATGTTGGACAGGAACTCCGACTTGGCGCGGTTGGCGCTCTCGGCGTCGCGGGTCGCGGCGAGCAGGCCGCGGTTCGACTCCTCCAGTTGCGCCGTGCGTTCGTGCACGCGGTGCTCCAGTTCCGCGTTCAGCCGCATCACCTCCTGCTGCGCGTGGCGGCGCTCCGCGACCTCGCGATCCTTGTCGGCCGCCGCGGCTTCCTGCCTGGACTTGCGCCGCTCGATCTCCGCGAGGAGCCCGTTGAACGCGTCCACCAGTTCGCCGACCTCGTCGTCGCCCCGCTTCGTCGCGCGGCGCGACAGCACCCCGTTCTGCATCGCGTCGCGAGCGATGTCGGTCATGGCGGCGAGCGGTCGCGTGACGATGGCGTCGAGCCACGACGACACGGCCAAGGTGACGAGCAGCGCGAGCAGGATCAGCACCATCGCGAGGCCGCCGTAGCGGGCGATGCGCTGGTCGATCTCGTCGCTCGCGCGCACGGCGACGGTGCCGAGCGTGCGGCCCTGGTCGACGATGGGCGTGCGCACCTGCAGGTCGTTCGCGCCGTGCACCTCGGGCGGCAGCGTCGCCGGCGGCGGTTCCGACCCGCCGGCGTGCCAGCCGGCGAACAGGCGGCCCTGGGCGTCGTAGACCGCCGCGCTGCGCATGCGGGGTTGCAGGTGCAGCGTCGCCAGCGCCTCCTGGGCGCCGCGCGGATTGCCGGCGGCGAGGTCGTCCGCGCTCGCGTGCCCCAGCAGTTCGGCCTGCGCCTGCAGTTCGGCGATCGAGCCCTGGTGGCGCGTCTCCAGGTCGTAGACGATCGTTGCACCGAGCGCCAGCACCAGCGCCATGAGCGTCGAGCCGAGGATGGCCAAGCGCAGCTTGGCGCCAAGCGAACGGCGATGCATCGAAGTGGACATGGACCTTCTGGAGGCGCGGGAAACTCCCACGGTCCAGCAGCTTGGGCAGGTGGCATACCCGACAGGAGCGTTCGTACGTCGTGTCACACCTGAATGCGAAGTTCGTCACGCTCCGCGGCTTGAACGCACGCCGAAGCGAGTCCGGCCGCCGCCCGGCATTGCGTTTGGCTATCGGACGACGGCCCAGCGTACCGGAATGGTGTCGTCGGGCAGCATCACGACCTGCACTTTTTTCTGCATCACCCAGCTCAGCGTGCGTCGATAGAGCGGCACGTAGGCGATGTCGTCGCCGGCCATCTTCAGCGCCGTGGCCACCAGCGTGCGACGCCTCGCCAGGTCAGGCTCCGTGCGGATCGCGTCGATCAGCGCGTCGAGCCGCGCGTTGGAGTAGCGGCCGCCGTTGAACGTGCCCCCGCCGTCCTTGTCCCACGTGTGCAGCAGGCCGTTGAGGCTTTGCCACGCGTCTTCCGAGGTGCCCGTGAAGCCGTATTCCGCGAGGCTCACCTTGCCCTCGGTGATCATCGGAAAGAACTGGGTGCTGGGCGAGGTGTGCAGCGTCGTGCGGATGCCCACCTGCGTCAGCATGGCGGCGATGGCCTGGCAGACGTGTTCGCGAAAGGCCACGTTGACGCAGTCCATCGTCAGGTCGAAGCCGTCGGGGTAGCCGGCCTCGCGCAGCAGCTCGCGCGAGCGCACGGGGTCGAAGCGCAGGCGCGGGCCGTTGACGGCCGCCGGCGTCCCGAACTCCGGCGACAGCAGGTCGCCGGTGGGCGTGGCGAGGCCCTTGAGCACCTTCTGGATCACCAGGTCGATGTTGATGGCCTGGTACACGGCCCGCCGCACGCGCAGGTCCTTGAACGGATTGCGCGGCTTGCCGTCCGGCCCCGGCGCGACGCCGGGCAGCGCCGCGCTGGCCTGGTCGAACCCGAGGTAGTCGGTGGCGATGTCGCCCACCTGCGTGATCGCGACGGCCGGATCGTGGCGCAGCTGTTCGACGTCCTGGTAGGGCGGGTCGAGCACCAGGTCGACCTCGCCGGAATGCAGCGCCGCCAGCCGCGTCGCGTCGGAGCGGATCGTGACGAAGCTGACCGAGTCGACGTTGCCGTTGGCGCTGTTCCTGCGGTTCCACCACTGCGGGAACGCCTTCAGCGTGGTGCGGATGTCGGGCTCGTAGCGATCGAGCTGGTAGGCGCCGGTGCCGTTGGCGTTGCGCACGGCGAAGGTCTCCTGGCGCGCGTTGAAGTCCTGCGCGCGCTCGATGTGGTGCGCCTGCGCCCAGCGCCGGCTCATCATCGCCACGAGCACGAGCTTCTGCGGCAGCGACGCGTCGGGCGCGGACAGATCGAACGCGATCGTGAGCGGATCCACCACGCGCACGCGCTTGACGCCCTTGAGGACGAACTGGCGTTGCGACGGCGGCGCCAGCGCGCGCTCGAACGAGAACACGGCGTCGTCGGCGGTGAACAGGCTGCCGTCGTGGAAGTGCACGTCGGGCCGCAGCTTGAAGCGCCAGGTGAGCGGGTCGGTCTGGGCCCATTCGGTGGCGAGCACGGGCACCAGGCGGTAGTCCTGGTCACGCCCGACCAGCGATTCGTAGATCGAGAAGACGACCCGCGTGTGGTACTGCAGCACGAGGCTGTGCGGATCCATCGTCTGCGGGTCGAACGCGCTCGCGATGCGCAACGCGGCAGCCTGGGCGCCGGGCTGTGCGAGGACCATGGCCAGCGCGAGCAGCCATGCGGCCTTCGCGGCCCCTGTCGCCAGCCTACGCAGCAGAGTCATTCCGCGGCCTCCAGCCAAGTCCTGGCGCCAGTATGCGCCCGGATTTTCGCCGGCTGCGCGGCCGGTGGCCGGGATCTTGCGGCCTTATTTGCGCATCAGGGTGCTTTTGCCGAACAGGCTCTCGATCAGGTCGACCGCCAGCACGGCCGTCTGGTTGCGCACGTCCAGTGCCGGGTTCAGCTCCATCACGTCCAGCGACGCGAGGCGGCCGGTGTCGGCGATCATCTCCATGCACAGCTGCGCTTCGCGGTAGGTGGGGCCACCGGGGATGACGGTGCCCACGCCCGGGGCGATCTGCGGATCGAGGAAGTCGACGTCGAAGCTGACGTGCAGGTGCGTGTTGTCGTCGAGCGTGGCCAGCGCCAGCTCCATGGTGTGGCGCATGCCCATCTCGTCGATGTAGCGCATGTCGAACACCTCGAGGCCCATCTCGTGGACGAACTTCTTCTCGCCCGCGTCGACGCTGCGGATGCCGATCTGGCGGATCCACTTCGGGTTGATCGCCGGCACCTGGCCGCCGATCGAGATCAGCTCCTTCGGGCCGTGGCCGCACAGGCAGGCCACCGGCATGCCGTGGATGTTGCCGCTGGGCGTGAGCACGTGGGTGTTGAAGTCGGCGTGCGCGTCCAGCCACAGGATGCGCAGCTTCTTGCCGGTGTCGCGGCAGTGGCGCGCGACGGCGCTGATCGAGCCGATGCCCAGACAGTGGTCGCCGCCCAGCAGGATCGGCAGGTGGCCCAGGCCCAGTTCGGCGTACACGGCGTCGTGCACGGCGTTGTTCCAGGCGGCCACCTCCGGCAGGTGGCGGAAGCCCTCCACCGGCGGCTGCCACGGGTTGGCCGGGCCCAGGAGGTTGCCGCGGTCGAACACCTCGATGCCGTGCGCTTCGAGCGTCGGCGCGATCTGCGCGACGCGCATCGCCTCGGGGCCCATGCTGGCGCCGCGGGCGCCTGCGCCGATGTCGGTCGGCGCGCCGATCAGGGAAACTTTGGTCATGGCGTATTGTCCCCGGACAAGAGGTGCGAATGATTCGAGTTGAGCGGCATTCGGCCGATCAAAGCTCGCCCGCGGGGGCGACTTCGATGCCTTCGAAACCGTAGGCGCCTTTCAGCGCGGCCCAGCCTTCCTCGGCGGTCTCGACGAACTTGAACAGGTGCACGTCGTCGGGCGAGATCATGCCGGTCTCGATCAGCAGGTCGAAATTGATCAGGCGCTTCCAGAAGTCGGCGCCGAACAGCAGGATCGGACGCGGCCGCGACTTGCCGGTCTGGATCAGGGTCATCACCTCGAACAGCTCGTCCAGCGTGCCGAAGCCGCCGGGGAAGCACGCCAGCGCGACGGCGCGCATCAGGAAGTGCATCTTGCGCATGGCGAAGTAGTGGAACTGGAAGCACAGCTCCGGCGTGATGTACGGGTTGGGCTGCTGTTCGTGCGGCAACACGATGTTCAGGCCGATGCTCTTGCCGCCCGACTCGAACGCGCCCCGGTTGCCGGCCTCCATGATGCCGGGGCCGCCGCCGGTCACGACGTGGATGGGCGTGGCGAGGTGGCGGGTGCCGACGGCGACCACGGCCGCGAAGCGGCGCGCCTCGGCGTAGTACCGGCTCATGGCGACGCCGGTTTCGGCGCGCTTGATCGCGAGCGGGTCGCCGCCCTTGTGCGCCGCGGCGAGCAGTTCCTGCGCCGCTTCGGGCGGCTTGATGCGGGCGCTGCCGAACAGCACGATGGTGGACTCGATGCCGTGCTTGCCCTGCACCATCTCCGGCTTCATCAGCTCGAGCTGGATGCGCACGGGGCGCAGTTCGTCCTGCAGCAGGAAGTCGAGGTCGGTGAACGCGAGGTGGTAGGCGCTGCCGGGGCCGTCGTACAGCGACGGCGGCTTGGCCTTGGCGGCGTCCTGGCCGGCGCTCTGGAAATTGCGGGCTTTCAACGGGCGATGCTTCATGGGCGGCAGCTTAACGCAGGCATCGAGCGGGGATCGGCGGCAAGGGCGGGACGAATGTCGGGGATCGAGGTCAGGCTCTCATCGACAACGCGATCGGTGTCGTCGCTTCGAGCGAGGGTCTGGGCGCGTTTTCGCTGAGTGCCAGACCCCTTCGGGACCTGGCGTGCCGTGTCCTTGGCCTGGCGTGCCGTGCACCCGGAGGGGTCTGGCACCGTGCCAGTTCGCACCGGGCTCTCGTCGGTGGAACGGACGCCGAAACGCGAATCGGCGCGGTGCCTCGTATCTTCCCGATGCCTCGACTGAAGTAGATTCTCAATCTTCCGGCGAGGCCGGGTAGGGATGACACCGAGAAGTGCCTTGGGCCAAGAGCCTGTAGGTCAGATGGGTGCCCCTGCCCGTTTCTTCGTTCATCAATCCGTACGGTAACTTGGGCCCGCACCGCGCGTGAGCCCGCATACGAGGAAGGTCGAGAACGATGAGTCGTTTCTGGGTAGG
>FTJN01000326.1_pt2 | contig 15001 bp, 6 predicted proteins | sample 1658361 | NCBI WGS metagenome assembly FTJN01 (sample SAMEA3914819, study PRJEB12502) | metagenome | biome: forest; material: soil | place: Canada | collected 2010-06-26 | depth 0.3 m | reverse complement strand
CGGTCGATATCGACGCCGAGGGTGCGGGTGATCGGGTTCGCGCCGACGCCCGCCGACCAGACGATCGAGGCGGCTTCGATGGTTTCGAGCACATCGGGCTTATCCTTGGCCGAGACGACCACCTTCTGGGCCTGGATGTCCTTGACCATGGTGTTAACGCGGATTTCCACGCCGATTTCCTCGAGCTGGTGCTGCGCACTGGCCGAGAGATCACGGGGGAGGTGAAGCAACACGCGGTCGGCGGCTTCCACCAGCAACACCCGGATCTTGGTCGGGTCGATCTTGCGGAAGTCATGGCGCATCACGTAGCGCCCCAGTTCCTTGGCCGCGCCCGCGAGTTCCACGCCAGTCGGCCCGCCGCCCACGATGACGATGGTCATGAGCTTCTTCAGCTCCTCGGGGTCGTTGGTGAGTTCCGCCTTTTCGAAGGCGTAAAGGATTTCGCGGCGGATGCGCAGAGCGTCGTTAATCGACTTGAGGCCGGGCGCGTGTTCCGCCCACTCCGGATGGCCGAAGTAGCTGGTCACGCCGCCGAGGGCGACGATGAGGTAATCGTACTCCACCGTGCGATCCGCGAGGATGACGGTGCGGGTCTTGAGATCGACCGTCTGCACTTCACCGAGTTGGACCGCCACGTTCTCGTTGCTGCTCAGGATCGAGCGCAGCGGCTGGGCGATTTCCACCGCCGAGAGGGTGGAAGTGGCCACCTGGTAAAGAAGGGGCTGAAAGAGATGGTGATTCTGGCGATCAATCAGCGTGACGCGCGCATTGGTATGGCGCAGGGATTGAGCGAGGTTCAGTCCGCCAAAACCGCCGCCGAGGATGACGATGTGGGGATTGTTTTTATTGATGGGCTTGACGCCCGCCGTCTCTGTGGCGGGGGTGGGGGCAGCTTCGGTAGCGGTCATTTCGGCGAGAGTATACAGATCGAGTTCAAATTGGCAAACGGGATATGCTCGAAAATTACGAGGCGGTAAGGAATGCCGATCTTATCCTGTCGTGTCTTTTCAGCGGTTCGTGCTTATATCTCCCGCCATGAATATCGTTGCGAAAGGGGCTGCGCGGGAAATCCTGCTGCTCAGCTTGGCCGCAGGCAGCGCGGATGCAGCGGGCTTTCTGGGGCTCGGCCACGTCTTCACCTCAAATATGACGGGAAACGTCGTGCTCCTCGGCATCGCCATCGGGCAGGGGCACCTTCCGGAGGCGACGCGTTCCCTTTTCGTCCTGGTCGTTTTCATGACGGGCGTCTGCCTGGCCTCGTGGATGAGCCGGGGCATGGACGAGAAGGATTGGCCCCGGCTGGTCATGCGGGTGGTCAGCGTGGAAGCGATCCTCCTCGGGATTTTCGGCGTTTTCTGGTGCCTTCTCACGGAAGCGGTCCGGGCCGAGTGGGCCTACGCGCTGATCACGCTGCTGGCGCTGGCGATGGGGCTTCAGGCCTGTGCGATGCTCCGGCTCAACGTTCCCGGTGCCACGACGACAGCGGTAACGGGCACGCTGACGGGTCTGGTCAGCGGAGTCATCCAGGTTTTGACGCCATCGGGGTTATCGCCGTTGCAACTGGAGGAGACACGCAAGAAGATGGCTTTTCAGGGGCTGGTGGTTGGGCTCTATTGCGGAGGAGCGGTGGTGACCTGCCTGTTTCTGAATCTGCTGCCGCCCAGCGTGGGCTTTTTCCCGGCGGCGTTGCTCGTGGCCATCGTGATCATGCAGATGCGGAGGGTTTCGGAGGACCTCGCCTAACGTCCTTCGCCAGGCTCTTCCACCCGCCTGCAGTATCGCCTTTTTTCCACAGGCACCTATCATGATTTTGAATCCCATGAATGCCGCCCAGATCAAATCCCGTGCCGCCGAACTTGGCCTGGATGCCTGCGGCATTACTGGTGCGGACCCCGTGCGCCATGCGGATTATTATCCACAGTGGCTCGCCGAGGGCCGGGCCGGGGAGATGCAATGGCTCGCCCGCGATCCCGCCCGCCGGGCCGATCCCCGGGTGGTTCTGCCCGGCGCCCGCAGCCTCATTGTCGCGGGCATCAACTACTGGCAACCGCAACCGGCGGAGAGGGGGCGCATTGCCCGCTATGCCCTGGGCGAGGATTATCACCATGTCCTCCTGGAAAAGCTCCAGACGCTCGCGGATGAAATGACCGGCCCGGGTGCGCAGGCCAAGGTCTATGTCGACACCGGCCCGGTGTTGGAGAAGCCGCTCGCGCAAAGAGCGGGCCTCGGCTGGCAGGGCAAGAGCACGATGCTCATTCATCCGAAGCTCGGCCCCTGGCTGCTGCTGGGCGAAATCCTGACCACGCTGGAACTGGAACCCGATCCACCCCAGCGCGATCACTGCGGTAGCTGTTCCCGATGCTTGGAGGCGTGTCCCACCGGCGCTATCACCGCGCCGTACCAACTCGATGCCCGTCGCTGCATCGCCTACCTCACCATCGAACTCAAAGGTTCGATCCCGGAGGAAATGCGTCCTCTCATTGGCGATCGCGTTTACGGCTGCGACGAGTGCCTGGATGTCTGCCCTTGGAATCGTTTTGCGCAGACCACGCGCGAGGCCCGCTTTCATGCACCTTCGCCGGAGGACTCTCGCGATCAGCTCCACGCGTTGCTGGAGATCACGCAGCCGGAATTCAAGCGCCGCTTCGCGAAGAGCCCGATCCTGCGGGTGAAGCGGCGGGGACTCCTGCGCAACGTTTGTGTGGTCTTGGGGAATATCGGCACGGTGGACGATCTGCCCGTGCTGGAGCGCGCCTGCCTGCATGAAGAACCGCTGGTGCGTGAACACGCCGAATGGGCACTGCGGGAAATTCGGAAACGGCAGGACGCCCTCGCGGGCCTTCATTGATTTGGTGGTCCGGACAACTTGCTGTCCGGGTGCGCAAAGCCCACAGGAAGTGAACCTTCGCCGGTCCGGAAAATACGACCGTTACAGGAAGCAATCAGGGCCGTGTGCTTTTCGGATGAAGCGTGCTTCCTGTGGCCTGCGGCCACCCGGACAACAAGCGAGTTGTCCGGGCCATCAAACGTGCGTTGCCTGCCATTCCTGGAGGGACTTCACTCCGAGAAAGAAGGAAGGCGCGCAATGGAAATTGCGCCAGACAAGTGCGTTCCCCAATGGAAATTTGGGAATGAGGAAAAGAATCCGCTTCCCAAGCGGATGGCCCGGGAGAAAGACGGTTTGGTCTTACTTCACCATTTCCGTCACCGTAGGCAGAATCGCAGCTGAGATGACTTCATAGCCCTTGGCGTTCGGATGGACCAGATCGGTGTTGAACAACTCGGCCTTGGCCTTGTCTTCGCTGTCCAGAAAGTCCTTGTCGATGTCCAGATACCGCACGGTGGTGCCGTTGGCGAGAGGAGCCAGGAGGAGGTTCAGCGCCGCGATGCGATCGCACCAGGGAACCTTGGTTTGGCGGGGCAACACGCCCAGCAGGAGAATTTTGGTCGTCGGTGATTTGGCCTGAATCAGCTCAATGATCTTCTTCACGCCATCTGCGATCTCCTCGTTTGTGCCCGAATTCTGATCCGCGTAGAGATTGTTCGTGCCGATCATCAGCACCACCAGCTTCGGCGTGAAGCCATCCAACTCGCCATGTTCGATCCGCCAGATGACCTGGCGCGTGGTGTCGCCGCCGATGCCGTAGTTGACTGCCTTCAGCGGTGCGTAGGTCTGTTCCCAAACGGCTTTGCCACCCTTGGACCAACCCGCCGTGATCGAGTCGCCGAGGAAAACTATTTCCCCGCCGCCCTTTTTCGTCTGCGACACCATGCCATTGTGGGTCATGATCCATGCCGTCGGTGCAGCTTTCCAATAGCCCCAAGCTGCCTGCGAGGGCAGGCCCTTCGGTGCGGGGCCGCCGTTGATGGTTTCGAGGGAGACGTCGCCGTTAATGTCTTCCGCCTGCACCTGGCAAAGCAGGAGAGAGAAGACGGGAATGAGGACCAAAAGATGGAGCTTTTTCATGAGATAATCGGAATTAGGAAGCGGTTACTGCTTGGTCTTGTAGAGACCGACCCATCCGGCCCAGAGCTCCTGAGTGGTGGGGTTGAAACGCAAGACCATGGGGGTGAGAAAGGGCATATCTCCCGTGATGTTCTGCCAGGAGTCGCCACCATCAGTGGTTTTGTAGATGCCCTTGCTGTTGGAGAACCACACCGACTTGGGGTTGCGTGGGTCGGTCGTGAGGCCCATGATGGTGCCTTCCTTTGCGAGGTGGGTGACTTGTTTCCAGGTCGCGCCATGGTCGGTGCTGCGCCACACATTTTGCCCCGGGGCGTAGACCGTTCCATCGCTCGTGACCAGCACGTCGAAGATCCAGGACTCGTTGCTAAAAACATGCGTCCAGCTGTCACCGCCATTGTCACTGCGGTAGACTCCCCCGTCCTTCGCGCAACTGCCCCAGTAGAGGCGCTGGGAGTCGGTCGGATCGATCACGAGACCATTAAACATCCGGCGGCTGCCCGGCTGATTGGCCAATTGTTTCCAGGACAGGCCGCCGTCTTCCGATTTGAAGACACCGCCACCACTTTTGCCGGGTTCGGGATCGCCATCCAGGCCGAGATAGACCACTTTCGGATTCTTGGGATCGACGGCTAATCCACGGGGGTAGCCGTGCTCCCACATGGAGTTGATCTTGGGGAGGTAATCGGGCAAACCTTCCGTCACCACCTTGTAGCTTTTCCCGCCATCCTGGCTCACGATGACCTTATTCGGGTGCTTGTTATTCCACGGGGAGATGGTGGCAATGATCTGGTCGACGCCGTTGATGTTACTGATGCCCAACCGCCAATTGTGACCGCTGATGTTGTCGTCGAAGCGGAGGGGCCAGAGCTGCTGCCAGGACTTGCCATTCGTCTCGCTGACGAAGGTGCCTTCGTCCATGACGGAGGTGTAGACTTTGTCGCCGCTGAAGCGGATATCGGCGATGCAGGAAATATCCGCACCGCGATTCCGTTCCGACCATGTCTGCCCTCCATCCTCACTCAGACAGGAACGCCAGTTGGCACTGATGTAAAGTTCCTTGGGGTTGAGAGGATTGATGGCCAGATTGGTCGCCACGCTGAGCGGGACTGCGTCCTTGCCTTCGCCCGGGAGCGTCGGATCGCTCTCCCGATCGGGGGCCATCGAACTCGACGCGGTCCACGTTTGGCCGGCATCATGGGATTGGTAGAACTGGCCACCCCAGCCCTGATTGCCAATCGCGTAGACGTCATTGGAGTTCGCGGGGCTGACCACGACTTCCAGAATCGCGGTATCGCCGGGCAGTGCGGAGAGCTTGGTCCACGTCTTGCCTTTATCGGTTGACTTGGAAATTCCATCGGTCCGGAATCCGGCATAGATGGTATTCGGGTCAGCAGGATCAAAAGTCACGGCGGTCGATTTCGCGGGAGTGGAGAGGGCGGTCCAACTGGCGCCCGCGTCTTCACTGAGGACGATGCCGGTGTCGCTGGTCGCAGCGGCCACCAACGAAGGATTTTTCGGCGCAACGGCGACCGTAAAAACACAACTCGAGGAGGAGGCCGATCCAAACTTGATGTTGCCGTAGCTCTGCACGGCCTTGTCGGAAACGAAGTCGCGCGCGGTCACGAGCACCGGGGCATCTTCCGTTCCTGTCTTGCCATCGGCCGTCTGGGTGAAGGCGAAGAAGAATTTGGTGAACTGGGCGAGCGAGGAGGTCGCCGGGAGATCGCCCGCGCAGGAGAAATCGAAGCGATTAACCGTCGACCAATCGATGGTCGCGGGTGCTTCGGGATGTTTCTTGGCGTAGCCCGGATCAAGCGTGAAATCGGACGCGTGCAGGATGATATCCTGAATCGTGGTTCCGAGGAAAATCTCGTTGAGGTTCTTGCTCTGGTAGGTGGCTCCCGAGGTGGTCTTCAGCGTCAGATAAGTCCGGGCCTGGGTGGAGCCGTCTCCCTTGAAGGTGAAGCCGAAGCCCACGCAGTCCGCGGCCTTGGCTCCGTTGGGAAAGGAAAGCGGCACCCAGAATCCGCCGAAGAAGGCGTCATTCACTTTTCCGAATTGGCTGCGCAGGGCCGAGGGAGCTTCCTCTTCCCCCTTCTTTTCGTACGAGGCGGTCCAGCTTTGCCCCCCATCGGTGCTCTTGTAGACTTTGCCGGTGGGCGTGCCCGCGTAGACATTGGCGCTGTTCGTGGGATCGACCGCGATGCAGCGGATGCTTTTGCCCTTTTGGCCACTGAGATGGAGTTCCTTCGCCTGGCCGACCAGTTCCCAATGATCCCCTCCATCGGTGCTCTTGCAGAGACCGCGATCGCTGGCGGCGTAGAGGTTCTGGGGTGTGGCGGGATCGGTGGCGAGCGAGAAGACGCCGGTTCCCACCAAACCGGTATTCATCATCTTCCACGTGCGGCCATTGTCGACACTCTTGTACGCGCCGCCGACATCGCCGGCCAGATAGATCACGCCATCCTGACTCGGGTGAAAAGCCGCCGCGTAATAGAAACCGCCGCCGCCCCAGCCACAGGCTTCCCAGGAGGTTGCCACCGCAGGAATAGTGGCGGGCTCGGGAGCCGCTTGGAGCGTCGAAGAAATTTCGGAAAGGAGCAGCGCGGTAAGACAAAATAAGCCGGATACCTTCCGGATGGGGGGAAAGATGGACATGATCACAAGATACGTATTATAAACTGCAAGTGTAAAGATGGAAATGGCAGCAAGTGTGATAAAAATCCCAAACTGTAGCTGTGACACGAACTCCAATCGTAGGGCAACCCTTTTCTGACGGCTATCGCGCGGCGTCATAGCATATTCGAATAATATTCGCCTTTTTGACCGGAAAACCACAACCTTTGCCGGTGGAGGTAGTCTATAGTACCGATGCAATTTTCGCTGTTTAAAAAATGGGATCGATTCATAGGTGCCGCCGCTTTTCTGATCATGATTTCCCCTGGAGGCTCCGAAGCTGAGCCTTCGGTCGCTGCCCCGGTGCCGGTGCAAAAGGATTTCGTCCAGAACCACAACGTTTACGGAAAGTGGCACTCCAGCGCGATGGGCGGTGGCGGATTCATGCAGAACGTCGTGCCGTGTCCGACTGATGCCAAGCGCTTTTATTCCTACGAAGATGTGGGCGGCGTTTATCGCTCGGATGATGGCGGCACCGAGTGGCGCATGATGCACGGGGGGCTGCCCGCGGAAGCTTCGTCGTACCAGGTGCGCGGTTTGGTGGTTGATCCCCGCAATGCGGACAAAATCCTGATCGCCGTGGGCAACTCTTATGACAAGAAACATGCCGGAATCTTTGCCAGCGACGATGGCGGAGTCACGTGGGCGAAGGTCCTGACCGCCTATTTCAATGGCAACGGGAACGGGCGGGCCGATGGCTTCATTTTGGATCGCGATCCCGCCAACCCGGATGTGTTGGTCGCGGCCTCGCTGGGGGACGGCGTCTTCAAGACCGGCGATAACGGAAAGACCTGGCAACGGCTCGGACAGGCACCCGCCAATGCGTTTCCGAATCCCCTGGATGTCCGCTTCGACCGCACCAACTCCAAACAGCTCTGGCTGTGCGATGCGGGCGACAAGACCTCTCCCGCTGCCTTCCGGCGGTCGACTGATGGTGGGGAAACCTGGGTCAATCTGACCGGGCCGGCACCTGTGGCGGATCCCTCCCGCGTGCTTGATCCCGCCAATCTCGCCGGGCTCGTTCCCTCCGAGATTCTCCAGGATCCCGTCGATGGCAAGACTCTCTACGGCATCTTCAAGACGTCCCTGATCGCCCGCAGTCAGGATGCGGGCGCGACCTGGCAGGCCTTTTCCGATGGGCTCGACCTCAAGCTCGACCAGAAATCGCAGCCCGGGATTTCCGAGACGGGATATGCCGCGCTGGCGGCGGGCCCGGACTTCATTGTGACGGCCACCCGCTCTTACAGCACCTTCTTCAAGCTCAAGTCGGGCGAAACGAAGTGGGAGCGGATCACCCATGGCCCCCCGGAGATTGGCGACTGGTGGATGAAGCGGTTGGGCGGCAAATGGTGGTTCGGGGGAAACAACGGAAGCATCACCGTCGACCCGCATGATCCCAATCACTGGTTCATGACCGATTTCCACGCCATCTGGCAATCGCACGATTCCGGACAGAGTTGGGCCGCTACGAACAACGGCATCGAGGCTACGGTGACCCACTGCTTCCTCCAAGATCCGAGCGATCCCCAACTGGTCCATCTTGGCCAGGCCGATATCGGACCGTTTTACTCGACCGACGCGGGCGAACGCTTTCAACGGGGCGATGTTCCCGATACCAAGAGCGCTCCGGCCGGGGGTAAGAACATGAAGTGCATTGATATGTGCCCGAAGGATCCCACACGGCTTTATGGTGTGGCCGACCGCACCTACCTCGATGGCTGGACGGTCGCCCAGGTTTTCCTCAGCGAGGACAAAGGGCGCACTTGGACCCGCCAGCCCATGGAAGGCCTGCCGCCGGACATGAAAAAGCGCGCCTGCACTTCCATTGCTGCGGACCTCAACGATCCCCAGGTCGCGTATCTGGGCGTAGCCGGGCAGGTCGGGACCAAGCCCGGAGCGGCTGGCGTCTATAAGACTACCGACGGCGCGAAGAGCTGGACCAACATCAGCCAAGGCCTGCCCGAGGGGAAGTTTTACTTCCCCTACGACGCCTTCAACGGCGGCCGCCAGCTAGCGGCCAGCGGGGACGGCTCCCTCATCGCCATCAGCACCCAGAGCCACTTCGTCTACCGGTTCGATCCGGCCACTCAGACCTGGATCTCCTGCGACGTTGCCGGCAAGGGCCTGGCTTACAGCGTCGCTGCCGATCGCCTCAAGCCGGGCCGCTACTTCGTGGCGCTGCGTGGGGGAGGGGTCTACCGCACCGACGACAGTGGTGCGACCTGGAAGGCGGCCTACCCAGGCGATGCTTCCTACGTCGTCACCGATGCTGCCGTTCCCGGACGCGTCGCCGCTGGCACCAGTCACGGCGTGATTCTCTCCACCGACGGCGGCGACACGTGGACGGAGCTCGATCCCTCCTTGCCCTTCCGGAAAGACAACGTCCCCTGCTTCGTCGGCGAGCGTTTGGTGGTCGGGAGCGCCGGAAGCGGCGTCTTCTGGATCGATCTGCCTCCTTCTGCGGACGTGGCGGCAAAGCCCTGAATGGTGTTTTTCGCCTGAAGTTTTTTCTTAAACCCCTCAACGCTTCCAAGCTTTGCGGAAAGGCGTAAACGGCGTAAGAGGCGAAAGCGTTACCGCGCAGTATACGTATAATAAAATGGTGTTGTTTCTTTGAAAAAAAAGAAAGAGACAGGCTTATTCTAGCTTAATTATAAGTCGTAAGTACTTGTAGAATGAAGCTATAGGAAATAAGGTTTACCGGTCAAAATCACTCTTGCCATTTTTGTCCATCTACATTATTATTCGTAAATCAAGTCGCACAAGAAGGCCGTCCCGTCACTTCATCCCATCATCCTCTGGAAGCCAGAACCCATGAAATCCTACTCTAAAAACGCCCCCCTCATTGCCCGTACCCTGTCTGCTCTTGCTGTAAGTTTTCCCTTATTGATGCAGGCGGTTCATGCGCAGACGACCTACACCTACACGCCTACCAATTTGACGGGAGTATCCAGTAATGTCTGGAGTTCGAATACGGGTTGGAGCCCGGCGACGGTATCCACAGGAAGCGCCCTGACGACGACGCTTGTCTTTGGCGGTACTTTTTCGACCAATGGTAATTTTACGGCGACCGCCACGGATGACATTGCCGGTGCGTACAAGGCGAACGTACTGACCTTCAGTGCCAGCAACTCAACTGGCTTTCAGGGAGCCATTTCCTACAATATCTCGGCTGCATCGGGCGCGAACACGCTTGAATTGGGCGGGGCGTCGCCGACAGTGAATCTCAACTCGCTCAACGGCAATAGTTCCCCGGTCAATTACACGGTCAACCTCAATACGGCCTTGGATAGTGCCGTGACCTTTACCGGCAATGGTACGAACAGCTTTACTTTCAGCGGAGTCCTCAGCGACGGTACGGGTACGGGGAGCATCGTCAAGAGTGGTACAAGTGCCCTGACTCTTACGGGACTCAACACCTATACCGGCGGCACGACCATCAGCGCGGGCACGTTGAATATTAATAAAAGCGGAACGACAGCGGCCAATTCCGCGATTGGAACGGGAACGCTGACGATCACCGGTGGCACGCTCAACAATACGAGCGGATCTGCGGTGACGTTGGCTACGACCAACAACGCGCAGGCTTGGAATGGCGACTTCACCTGGGGTGGTTCCAATGCTCTGACCATGGGCACAGGCGCAGTCACCATGAGCGGCAACCGGATCATCACCGCAAACGGCACCAATACGCTAAACGTGGGTGGTGCCATTGGTGGTGCGGCCAGCCTGACTTTGGCCGGTACCGGTACGGTGGTTTTGAGCAGCGCGACGGGGAACAGCTATACCGGTGGAAGTTTCGTCAATAGTGGCGTGCTCGTTTTCACGAACGCCAACGATATCGCCGGCTCCGGCCAGAATGTCACCGTGGCCGCTGGCGGAACGGTGGGCTTTGGGTTTGCTTTGGATCAGGCCACGCTGGGCCGTATCGCCCCTGGTTCGGCCGGTGCGGTGGCGCTGGGCGTGAGCGGTACCAATAGTAATAATTTGGATTTCAGCAGTGGCACGGGGGTGAACCTTCCCCTCAGTCTCGGTGCGGTGGCAGGCACCACGCCGACTTACACCGGCACGCTCACGCCAAACGGCACCACCTATCGGCTCGGCGGCGGAGGCGGCAATCTTCTCTTTAATTCGGCCCTTACCGGCGGTGGTCATAAGCTGATCGTTGGCGGCACGGGGACGACGGGGGCGTTGCTGACGGGAACGGTGACGCTGGCCCAGGCGGGCACTTATGGTGCAGGCACCACGGTCAACAACGGCACAACCCTCCAGACCAACCTGACCGGCTCGACGACGCCTTTCGGCAGCGGTACGGTGACCTTGAACAACGCCACGATTGGTTTTGGTACAGCCACTCCCGCCTTAACCTCCGGCCAATCCATGGATGTCTCGCTCGGCGCGCTGACCTTTAACGGTGGCAGCACGATTCAATTGGCGAAGGGGGCCAGCACTCAAAGTGTTCCCGTAAAAGTGACGGTGGCCTCGCTGAATCAAGGATCCCAAGGTGGCGTTCTGTTGTTGAAGCCCAGCGCAGGCGTGAATCTCGGCGCAACTGAACAGGTTTTTGCGACGAGCGGAAGCGGTAGTGTTCCCCTGACGGTGACCAACGGGATGGTTGCTCCCAACATCATCGACATTACCTCCAATAACTTCGTCACCTACGGGGCGAACGGCTTTGCGGATGCGGCGACCACTTCAGTCTTTGGTGCCAACAATATTGTCAGCACGGCCGCCAATTTCACTGGTGCCCAGAACGCCTACGGCTTTATCTGGAATAATGGCGGTGCCTTCACCAGCACGATCAATATTGGCAGCGGTGGCTTCATCGTCGTCGGCACCGGCCAGAATTCAACCGGAACGATCAACTTTGGCTCTGCACCCGGCTACGTCTACTTCGCCAGTCAAGCCAGCAACAATGGCATGCATTTCACCGGTACGAGTGGTATCACCTATTCCGGCGGAGGCCTGATTAACGTTGCGGCAACCAGCTTGGGCATTACGGGCGGCATCACTTTTGTCAATGGCGCGTTCCAGAACGGAAACGGCAGCGAGCCTTATGCGACGCTGAATCCGAATGCGTTGACGATTCTCAATGGAGCTTCCTTTGGGCCATCGGCAGGCACCATTGGCGAAACCTTCAGCAGTCTGGCAGGTGATGGCGGGCTGAATGCGGGAAACGGTTTGACCATGAACGTTTCGCTCAATGGTTTGGCGACGGCGAACAACACCACTTTTTCAGGCAACATCATCACCAGCGGTACCGGCGTGCTCAACATCGCCAAGAATGGCACCTCGACCCAGACGTTTACGGGTATCAATAACTACTCGGGTACGACGACGATCCGAAACGGTGCGATTGTCCTGAGCGGGCTGGGTACGCTCGGTTCGGGAACGTTGACCCTGAGCCCCGGCGGTACGCTGACCATGGATAATGCGGGGACCAACTCCAGCAGCCGACTCTCTTCCATCTCAACGGTCAATCTCGGGGGCAACCTGAACCTGATCGGCAACGCCTCCGGAGCCACCAGCCAGACCACCGGTGCACTCAACTTGGGCACTGGCCCCGGGGTGATTACCCTGACGGCAGGCGCTTCCCAGACGGATCAACTGACCTTCGCTTCCCTCGGCAGTCGCTCGGCGGGATCAACCTCACTCTTCCGTGGCACTGGCCTGACGGGTACATTCACGGGCGCATCGAACACTTCCAATATCGTCTTCACCACCGCTCCAACCTTCGCGGCGACGGGTTCCTTCACCTCCAGCGGCACGGGAACGGGAACGCAAATGGCGGTCATTCGCGGTGGTTTGTTTGATGGAACGGCGACGGGTAATGGAACGGGCTTTGCCACGGTGGATGCGACGACCAAGTCGGTGCGCCTATTGGACCCGAGTACCGAGCAAGCTGCCCTCAACACCTATGCTGCTGGAGGAACGAATGCTTCTCTGAATCCCACCTTCGGAACGACGATCGTCGGGGCAGCAACCAATACGCTGCAACTGAGCAACAGCACGGGCAGTGCGTGGGCGCTCACTAACAGTTCAGCGGCGTTTAATCCGGTCAACGGCCTGCTCTTCACCGGTAGCGATGCCATCACCTTGGCGGGATCCGCACTGACCAGCACGAGCGCGACTGATGCGATTATTCTCTCCACGAACACCGCTGGTGTAACTCTGAGTCTGCCTATCAACAGCACGAACACAAATGCCAGCAGCCTGACGTTCGGTGGCTCCGGCAACATCAGCGTGAGTGGTACCATCACGACGGGATCCTCCTCGGGCATTGTCTACTTCGACAATTCGGGAACCGTGACACTTTCCGGCGCAACCATCACGGCTCCTGGTGGCTTGCAAATTTTGAATGGGACGGTGAAGGCTGGAAGCGCTGCTCTGGCCGCCTACAACAAGGCCTTGACTGTCGCTCCGAACTCTACCTTCGACCTCAACAACAACGCCGTCAGCGTTGATGCTTTCAACAGCAGCAATACCACGACGGCGACCACGAACTTCGCCGGTGGCGGCACGGTCACGAACTCGGGCGTCACGGTGACCAACTTCACCATCGGTGCGGGCAATACGGGTGGTGCTTTCAACGGGACCATTTCGGGCGCGATCAACCTGGTCAAGAACGGCACCGGCACGGAAGTCCTGACCGGCGCGAACAGCTACACGGGCACGACAACGATCAACAATGCCGGTGTTTTGAGCGTCACCCAACTGGCCAACGGCGGTTCCAACAGCAGCATTGGCTCCTCCAGCAACGCGGCGGGCAACCTGCTCATCGGCAACGGCGCCACCTTCCGTTATATCGGGGCAGGGGACAGCACGGATCGTCAATTCATCGTGAACTCGACTGTGGCAGGTGGCGCGGCAATCTTCGACGCCTCGGGTTACGACACGGGTGGCGGCCTCAGCGGGGCGATCAACTTCACCAATACCGGGGCGATTGCCTACGGAACCACGGCGCAGACCCGCACGCTGACCTTCACCGGCACGAACACGAAGGCCAATACGATGGCCGCGTTGATCGGCGACAACGGTGGTGCAGTGGTGACGGTCAACAAGACCGCTGCAGGTACCTGGGTTCTCTCCGGAGCCAATACTTACACGGGCGTGACGACGATCAGCGCGGGTTTCCTCGGGACGACGACGCTGGCCAACGGCGGAGCGGCCAGCAGCATTGGTCAATCCGGCAACGCCGTGACCAATTTGCTGATCGGGAGTGGATCCTTGGCGATTCCTGTGACGGCGGGCTTGCAGTATACGGGTAGCACGAATTCCAGCACGGATCGTCTCTTCACCATCAATGGTGGTAGCGTGGCTGCTGTCACGGCCACCCTGGATGCTTCCGGCACGGGCGCAATTAACTTCACCAACACTGGCAATCTGGCCTATGGCACGGCAAATTTCACTCGCGGATTGATTTTGACGGGTACCAGCACGGCTGCAAACAACTTCTCACCGACCATCGCCAACAACGGCACGGGCGTTACCTCGCTGACTAAAAACGGCGCGGGCACCTGGGCCGTCTCCGGCGCGAGCACCTTCACGGGTGGCACTACGGTCTCGGCCGGTACGCTGGTTGCGGGCTCCAGCAGCACGGTCTCCGGCGGTGCGATCACCAGCAGTCCGTTCGGCACGGGCACCATCACGATGGCCTCAGGCTCGACGCTGGCTGATAACGGCACGGCGATCACCCTGGCGAACTCGCTCACCACCACGGGCACCGCGCCCTTCACGATCACGTTCGGCGGAACTGGTAGTCTTACCTTGGACGGAACGGCTTTGACCGTCCCGTCGACGGTGGTGATGACTGGGGCGACGACCTTTGTGGCCAACAACACCACGACGATCAAGGACGTGGTGTCCGGTGCCTTCGGGTTGACGCAGTCCGGTACGGGCACGCTGGCGCTCAACGCGGCGAACACCTACACCGGGGCGACTACCATCACCAACGGCATCCTGAGCACGAACCTGCTGGCGGCGGGCGGCTCGGCGAGTGGCATCGGCGCTTCGGCGGCGACGGCAGCCGGCCTTGTCCTTAATGGAGGTACCTTCCAGTACACGGGCAGTACCAATGGCACCACCGATCGTCTCTTCACCCTGGGTGGCACGGTTGCAGGTGGAACCGGAACGATCGATTCCTCCGGTACCGGCACCTTGACCTTCAGCAATACAGGTGCGCTGGCCTACGGCACGACCAACCAGACGCGGACCTTGATTCTGACTGGTACGAATACCGGGGCCAATACGTTTGCCCCCGTGCTGGCGAATAATGGTACGGGACTGACCACGCTGACGAAGTCGGGAACCGGCACATGGGTGCTCACGGGTGCGAATACCTTCACCGGTGGCGTGAAT
>FTJN01000605.1_pt3 | contig 15008 bp, 16 predicted proteins | sample 1658361 | NCBI WGS metagenome assembly FTJN01 (sample SAMEA3914819, study PRJEB12502) | metagenome | biome: forest; material: soil | place: Canada | collected 2010-06-26 | depth 0.3 m | reverse complement strand
AAGCCCAAGCGCGGCTGGTGGCGTCGGGGCTGATAGCTATTGATGACGGCCGGCGGGACCCTGGTTCCGCCGGCCGTCACGACTATATCCGTGGGATGCTCGTTCGACCGATATTCCCAGGTCGTCGAGAACCGCGTTAGACTGCTGCTCGAACGCGGGGGCGCGATCAGGAGAGCTTCGATGACCTCCCGGACAAGGGCGGCTTCCAGAAGATTGAGCAGGAGTGCGGGATCGGCGCTGTCGGCGCTGGCCTTGCTGACGGCCGTTCTCGCGCCCGTCGCGCCCGCCCAGGCCCAGGACGGCCCCTCTCTGATCCGCGACACCGAGATCGAGGAAATCCTGCACCGCGACGCCGACCCGATCTACGCGGCGGCCGGGCTGGACCCCAAGACCGTGCGCATCCTGCTGGTCGGCGACAAGGAACTGAACGCCTTCGCCACCCAGGGCCTGATGATGGGCCTCAACACCGGCCTGATCCTACAGACCGAGACGCCCAATCAGCTGAAGGGCGTCATCGCCCACGAAACCGGACACCTGGCCGGCGCCCACCCCCTGCGCTCGGACGAGATGATGAAGGCCGGCCTCAAGCCGATGATCCTGACCATGGGCCTGGGCGTCCTGGCCGCCCTGGCCGGCGCGCCCGACGCCGGCGCGGTGCTGCTCGGCAACGCCTCCTATTTCGGTCAACTCGGCGCCCTGGGCTACAGCCGCGACCAGGAATCAAGGGCCGACCAAGCCGGCGCTGGCTTCCTGGAGGCCACCGGCCAATCGGGCCGCGGTCTCGTCGAGTTCTTCGACAACTTCCGCTACCAGGAAGTCTTCGACCAGTCGCGGCGCTACGCCTATTTCCGCAGCCACCCTTTATCCGGCGACCGGATCGACGCCCTGCGCAGCCGCGTCGAGAAGCTGCCGCATTACAACAGCGTCGATGATCCGACCTCGCTGGCCGAGCATGAGATCATGCGGGCCAAGCTGGAGGGCTTCCTCAATCCCGGCGTGGCGATCGTGAAGTACAAGGAGGCCGATAAGGGCTTTCCGGCCCGCTACGCTCGAGCGATCGCCTATTATCAGATGAAGGAACCTGATCGCGCCCTGAAGATCCTCGACGGCCTGATCGCCGAGAATCCGAACAATCCCTATCTTTGGGAGCTCAAGGGCCAGATCCTGTTCGAGTTCAACCGGGTCAAGGAAGCCGAGGAGCCGCAGCGCCGTTCGGTCGCCCTCAAGCCCGGCGCCGCCCTGCTGCGGGTCAATCTGGGCCAGACCCTGATCGGCCTGGATGATCCCAAGAAGGTCGATGAAGGCATCGCCGAGCTGAAGCGCTCGTTGCTGGACGAAAACGATAATTCCGTCGCCTGGCGCCTGCTGGCCCAGGCTTATGACAAGCGCGGCGAGGACGGCCAGGCCCGCCTGGCCACCGCCGAGCAGTATTTCAACATGGGCGCCACCCAGGAGGCGCGCGTCTTCGCCATGCGGGCCCGTGAGCTGCTCAAGAAGGACAGCGTCGAATGGCGGCGCGCCACCGACATCGTCCTGACCTCTAATCCTTCCAACCAGGACCTCAAGGACCTGGCCAAGGAAGGCGCCGTCACCTCGGGCCTGCGCCGCTAGGCCGCCCCTTTCCAGAGATCTCCATGCCCCTGCCCTCCCGTCCGTTGGCGTTCGCCGCCGCGTCCATCGCCGCTCTTTCGCTGATCGGCTGCGGTCCAGCCAAGGCCGACAAGGCGTTCGGCGAAAAGGTCCACGCCTATCTGATCGAGCACCCCGAGGTGCTGGTCGAGATGAGCAACAAGCTGGAGCAGAAGCAGGTCGCCGAGAAGGCCAGCAACGCCAAGGGCGCCATGGCCAAGTATCGCCAAGCCCTGGAACGCGATCCCCGCGACTTCGTGGCCAACCCTAACGGTTCGATCACGGTGGTGGAGTTCTTCGATTACCGCTGCGGTTACTGCAAGCTGGCCGCGCCGCAGATCGTCGAGCTGATCCAGCAGAACCCCGACGTGCGCTTCGTGTTCAAGGATTTCGTGATCTTCGGCCACGACTCCGAAGCCGCCGCGCGCATGGTCCTGGGCGCCAAGGACCAGGGCAAGACCATCGCCTTCCACAAGCGCCTGATGGCCGAGAAGAGCCTGGACGAGGCGGGGGTCATGCGCATCGCCCAGGAGGTCGGTATCGACGTGGCCAAGGCCCAAACGGTGGCCGGCTCGGCCGCCACGACTCAGCACCTGGCCGACACCCACGCCCTGGCCCAGGCCCTGGCCATCGAAGGCACCCCGGCCTTCCTGGTGGGCGATCAGATGATCCCGGGCGCCGACATGCGCGCCCTGAAGCTGGCGATCGACCAGGCTCGCGCTGGGAACGCCAAGACCGGGAGCGCCGGGAAGGTCTAGGTCTTGCTGGGGCGGCGGCTAGCGCATATCCGCCGCCTCGGAAATAACTGCTCGGCTAACTCTGCCGCGACGCGCCGCAACCTTTCGGTAACCTGTTGAAATCGCTGTAACCGCGATCGTGCACGGCTCTTGCTTTGCATCACCCGCCATTCTCACGGCGGGAGTTTTCCATGCTTGTTTCCGGTCCCAGCATCCTGGCGTCCCTCGCCGCCGCGACCCTGTCCAAGATCAACGCCGCCACCGCCGCCAAGCCAACCTCGGCGTCGTCCGACCCGCTGGCCGCCGTGCCCGCGAAGACGGCCAAGGACGAGTTCATGGACTACGCCAAGCTGACGCCCGCGCAGAAGATGCGCGCGGCGATGCTGGCCAAGCTGGGCGTCACCGAGGAGCAACTGAAGGCGATGGACCCGAAGGAGCGCCAAAAGATCGAGGACCAGCTCAAGGAGCAGATCAAGCAACAGGTCCAGAACGATCCCAACATGAAGAAGGGATCGCTCCTGGACGTCTCGGCCTAGATCAGGCCCGCTAGGGGCGAGCTTGGGTCGGCGTAGAGCCGCTTGGGCATCCGCCCGGCCAGATAGGCCTCGCGACCGGCGATCACCGCGTGCTTCATCGCCCGGGCCATGCGGATCGGATCCTTGGCCTCGGCGATGGCGGTGTTCATCAGGATGGCGTCGCAGCCCAGCTCCATGCCGATCGCCGCGTCCGAGGCCGTGCCCACGCCCGCGTCGACTAGCACCGGCACGCCGGCGTTCTCGATGATGATCCGCAGGTTGACGCGGTTCTGGATGCCCAGGCCCGAGCCGATCGGCGCGCCCAGCGGCATGATCGCCACCGCGCCCGCCTCTTCCAGCTTGCGGCAATAGACCGGGTCGTCGGAGCAATAGACCATGACCTGGAAGCCCTCGGCGACCAGCAGCTTCAGCGACCGCAGGGTCTCTTCCATGTCGGGATAGAGGGTCTTGGGGTCGGACAGCACTTCCAGCTTCACCAGGTCCCAGCCGCCGGCCTCGCGGGCCAGGCGCAGGGTGCGCACGGCGTCCTCGCCGGTAAAGCAGCCCGCCGTATTGGGCAGGAACGTGAATTCGGTGGGTTTGACGTAGTCGACCAGCAGAGGCTGGGTCGGGTCGGTCAGGTTCACGCGGCGCACGGCCACCGTGACGATCTCGGCGCCCGCCGCCTTCGCCGCCGCGGCGTTGGTGGCGTAGTCCTTGTACTTGCCGGTGCCGACGATCAGGCGCGAGCTGAAAGTGCGGCCAGCGACGGTCCAACTATCATCGGACAAAGCGGGGACGGTGGATTCGGGGGGGACGTGCGCGTTCATGGGGTGGGTTTACGCCTCCCCGTACCGGGTTTCAAACCGTACCGGCGTTAGCCGCCACCGATAAAGGTCACGATCTCGATTCGGTCGCCGTCCGCCAGGCGCGCATCGGCATAGGTCGAGCGCGGGGCGATCTCGAGGTTGCGTTCGACGGCCACCTTGCGTGCGTCCAACCCAAGCGCCGTAACGAGATCCGCGATGCTGGCGATACCGGCGATATCCCGTTCCTCGCCGTTCAATAGAAGCCGCATATCACCTCCGAAGCGAGCCCTGCTTGTGACCTGACGGAACCGGCTATACAAGACCTCCCGGAATCGACGGCGGAGCCGAATGGTAAAACCGATCCATGTGCTGAGCGGACCCAACCTCAACCTGTTGGGAACGCGGGAGCCCGAGATCTACGGCAAGGACACGCTCGACGATGTCCGTACGCGCTGCGAGGCGCGGGCGGCCGCTCGAGGCCTTTCCGTTGTCTTCCGGCAAAGCAATCACGAAGGCGTGCTGATCGACTGGGTTCATGAAGCCCGGACGGAGGCCTGCGCGTTGGTGATCAATCCCGCCGGCTACGGCCACACCTCGATCGCCTTGCTCGATGCCTTGAAAGCCTTGAGCATTCCGGTCATCGAGTGTCACCTGTCCAATCCGGCGGCCCGTGAAGAGTTCCGCCGTCACACCTTCGTTTCGCTCGCGGCGACCGGGATTGTCTCCGGCTTCGGCGCGGCGAGCTATGAACTGGCGATCGAGGCCGCAGCCGGCCTGGTCGGCGCCAACTAGCCGGCGACCCCGGCTCCAAGAAGACAGCAAGGTAAGCTTCCATGTCCAATCCCAAGGCCCCCGCCGATCCGGTCGAAACCCCGTCGATCGACGCCCGCCTGGTCCGCAAGCTGGCCGACATCCTGAAGGACACCGGCCTGTCGGAGATCGAGGTCGAGCACGCCGGCCTGAAGATCCGCGTCGCGCGCGAACTGACCGTCGCCGCCGCTCCGACCCAATATGTTCAGGCTCCGGCCGCCCAGGCCTATGCGCCCGCTCCGGCCGCCGCCGCGCCCGCGGTTGAAGCTCCGGCCGCCCCGGTCGCCGCCGCCCGCGCCGCCGGCGACATCGTCAAGTCGCCGATGGTCGGCACCGTCTACATGTCGCCCCAGCCGGGCGCCGACGCCTTCATCAAGGTGGGCGACACCGTCGCGGCCGGCCAGACCCTGCTGATCGTCGAGGCGATGAAGACCATGAACCCGATCGCCGCCACCAAGGCCGGCAAGGTCGTCGAGATTCTGGTGGCAGACGCCCAGCCCGTCGAATTCGGCGAGCCGCTCGTCATCGTCGAGTAATCGGCATGTTTGACAAGATCCTCATCGCCAACCGAGGCGAGATCGCGCTTCGGGTTCACCGCGCCTGCAAGGAAATGGGCATCGCCACCGTGGCGGTCCACTCCGAGGCCGATGCCAATTCCATGTGGGTGCGGCTGGCCGACGAAAGCGTCTGCATCGGCCCGGCCTCGGCCGCCAAGTCCTACCTGAACATTCCGTCGATCATCGCGGCCTGCGAGATCACCGGCGCCCAGGCGGTTCACCCGGGCTATGGCTTCCTGTCGGAGAACGCCCGCTTCGCCGAGATCGTCGGCGCGCACGGCTACACTTTCATCGGCCCCAAGCCGGAACACATCCGACTGATGGGCGACAAGATCACCGCCAAGCAGGCCGTCAAGGATGCGGGCATCCCCGTCGTTCCCGGCTCGGACGGCGGCGTCGCGACCGAGGAAGAGGCCTTCGCGGCAGCCGAGGTCATCGGCTTCCCGGTGCTGATCAAGGCCGCTTCCGGCGGCGGCGGTCGCGGCATGAAGGTGGCCCAGACTCGCGAGGACCTGGCCGAAGCCGTCTCGACGGCCCGCTCGGAAGCCCGCGCGGCCTTCGGCGACGACACGGTCTATATGGAGCGCTACCTCCAGAAGCCGCGCCACATCGAGATCCAGGTCATCGCCGACAGCCACGGCAACGTGGTGCACCTGGGCGAGCGCGACTGCTCGTTGCAGCGCCGTCACCAGAAGGTGCTGGAAGAGGCCCCCTCGCCCGCCCTGGGCGCGGCGGACCGCGCCAAGATCGGCAAGATCGTCGTCGATGCCGTCAAGGCCATCGGCTATCTCGGCGTCGGCACCATCGAGTTCCTGTGGGAGAACGGCGAGTTCTTCTTCATCGAGATGAACACCCGCCTGCAGGTCGAGCACCCGGTCACCGAGGCCATCACCGGCATCGACCTGGTGCGCGAGCAGATCCGCATCGCCGCGGGCCTGCCGCTGTCGTTCACCCAAGCCGAAGTGGTGTTCGAAGGCCACGCCATCGAGTGCCGGATCAACGCCGAGAACGCGAGGACCTTCACGCCCTCGCCCGGCACCATCACCGACTTCCACGCCCCTGGCGGCCTGGGTGTGCGGCTGGATTCGGCGATCTATACCGGCTACGCGATCCCGCCCTACTACGACAGCTTGATCGGCAAACTGATCGTCCATGGCCGCGACCGCCAGGAGTGCATCGCGCGTCTGCGCCGTTGCCTGGGTGAAATGGTGGTCGGCGGCATCGAGACCACGATCCCGCTATTCCAGGACCTGCTGGTGCAGCCCGACATCCTGGCCGGCGATTACGACATCCACTGGCTGGAGCGCTGGATCAAGGCGCAGGGCTGACCTTAAAATCGTCGTCATCTCCCGACCTGTTCGGGCGGTGACGACGTTTAGGGATCACGCTCGCCTGGGATTTGCGGCCTGCCATGGATGACGACGCCTTCACGGTCGATGATCTCATCGCCTGCTACGAGCGCGGCGTCTTTCCGATGGCGGACGCACGCCAGGACGAGAGCATCTTCCTGATTGATCCCGAGCGCCGGGGCGTGCTGCCGCTGGACCGCGTGCACGTGCCGCGCCGGCTGGCCCGCACGGTTCGGACTGAACCTTTCGAAGTCCGCATCGACAGCGCCTTCGACGCCGTGGTCGAGGCCTGCGCCACCGCGCGACCGGGGCGGCTGGAAACCTGGATCAACAATCCCATCCAGCGGCTCTACGGTCAGCTGTTCGCGCGCGGCCTGGCCCACAGCGTCGAGTGCTGGGAGGGCGAGGAGCTGGTGGGCGGTCTCTATGGCGTGGCCTTCGGCGCCTGCTTCTTCGGCGAGAGCATGTTCTCGACCCGGCGCGACGCCAGCAAGGTGGCCCTGGTCCACCTGGTCGGCCGGCTCGCGGTCGGCGACTACCGATTGCTGGACACCCAGTTCATCACCGAGCACCTGGAACAGTTCGGAACGGTCGAGATTCCGCGCGCCGAGTATCGTCGGCGACTAGGCAGAGCCTGGACGGCGCAGGCCGATTTCTATCGGCTGGCGGCCGGCGCGGCCGGGACCGAGGTCTTGCAGGCGATCAACCAGGCGTCATAGACCGGGTGCTGCAGCGGGTTCAGGCCCGGCGAATTGGCGTACATCCAGCCCTTGTAGATCTGACGTCCAGGCGGGGCCACGCGGCCCGGCAGGGCCTTGGGCTGGGTATCGACCGTCAGATAGGCCACCTGATCGGGAGCGTCCTCGTCGGGCGTCGTCGTCTCACAGGCGCGGACCGTGAACACCAGGGTCTTGTAGCGGATCGGCTGCCCCACCGGGGCCTCGAACCGCATGGTTTCGGTGGTGACCTTGTCCAGGGCCTGGATAATGGCCACCGAATAGCGCGGACGCTTGACTGGCTCGGCTGGCTTGGGGGGGGTGGTCGCGGCAGGTTTCGCGGCCGAGGTTTGCGGAACTGGTTTTGTCGTGGCTGGCGCGGCGGCGGTCGAGCCCGATGGGGCGTACGGTTGCGGCCCAGCCGTCGGCGCGGTGGGCGCCGTGGGCGCGCCGGCGGGTCTGGGCACCGGGCGTGACTGTTGCGGCACGATGATCGGCGCGGGCGCGGTCGGCGGCGTCTGAGCGGCCGGAGGTTGTTGCGGCGCGTTCTGCAGCGCCCAGGCGCCGCCCGCCAGCGAACCGGCCAGGGCCAGCGCCGCGACGCCCGTCAGGGACCGCCGGATCGTCATCCTATTCCGGCGACCAGGGCTTGTAGTCGCTGGCGGCGGCCGCGCGTTCGCCGCCACGGGTCAGCGAACCCTTCGGACGCCAAGCATGGATCGTGCCGGTCAGGTTCGGATGGTGATCCTTCTCCCAGGCGCGACGCATCAGCGGCGCCGTGGTCGGCGGCTCGTCGAAGGTATAATGCAGCCAGCCGCTCCATTCGGGCGGCACCTTGGAGGCCTCGGCGTAGCCGTCGTAGATCACCCAGCGACGCTTGCGCTCGTCATAGCTGTCGCGGTTGTCCCGAGCCTCGAAGTAGCGGTTGCCGTAGTCATCCTGGCCCACGAACACGCCACGACGGCTAATGTGGAAGCGTTGACCGATGGTCGCGCCGTTCCACCACGTGAAGATCGCTTTCAGCACCGCGTCAGCACCCAATCTCGCAAAGGCCCATCTCTGGGAAGGTCTCGGCAGCGCGGAAGGCGTTGCGAAGCGGCCGGACTATAGGTCGCTGGCCGGTCAGCGTCCAGCTTCCGGCGTCATGTCGTAACTTCAACATCTTGTGGATCAAGGCGCTCACGCACCCCACATCTATTGAAGGCGCCTGTCAGGCGATCTAGGATAACCCGTTCTTGAACCCATCTTGGCGCTCAGACGCGGAATCGCCCATGCGCATCCAGTCCCGACACCCCGCCCCCGCGCCCCGGATGGAGCCGCGCGAACTCGAGCGCTGTGACGTGATCATCGAGGTCCTGGCCCCCGAAGGCTGGACCGACGCCCGGGTCGAGGCCTGGCTGGACTGGGCGGCCCAACAATCCGATGGCGCTTCCTTTGACGACGAGGCCCCGCTCGGCGGCGGCCCCGCGCGTTATGCCGATCGCGTGGCCAAGGCCGGGTTGGCCGACGGCCTGTTCGGCGACGCCGCCGACGCCGAGGCCTTCCGCGACGCCTTGCTGGCCACCATGCTGACGGGCGTCGCCTCGCCGGCCGGCACGTCGGCCGCGGCCTTGCGCCTGCCCGATATCGCCGAGATCGAATTCAAGCGCGTCGCCGAGGGCCATCTGGCCCGCTGGCGTTCGGCGCGCCTGGCCGCCAAGGCCGCCGCCCGGCTCGACGCGGCCCTGGCCCAGGTCGGCGACGCCGTCCAGCGCTGCCACGGCGACGCCAAGGCCTGCGCCGATCCCGGCAAGAACAGCGCCTTGGGCCGCGCCGCGCGCCGGGCCCGTGAGTTGGGCGCCGACGACCGCATGATCCTCGACGCGATCGCTCTGGCCGGCGCGCCGCGCACCGCCCTGATCGATCCCGACGTCCAGACCCCCGCGCCGCTCGTTGCCTCGGCCTCACGCCAGGGCGTGGCGGCGGTCGACGAAGCCGCCAGCTTCGCCGCTCAGGTGGGCTGGGAGACCAGCGCCCTGATCCTGGCCCTGTCGCCCGAGGACGCCGAGGTCCTGACCCGTGGCGCGCCGGTTCGCGCCGCCATCGACGTCGCCGCCTTCCAGAACGGCGAGACCTTCGATTCCGCTAGCTTCAACCAGGTGGTGGGCCTGTGGGCCACGGCCCTGGAGATCGAGCGCGGTGACCGTCCAGCCGAGCTCGGCCTGGCCGGGGTCGGCGATTGGCTGCTGACCCAGGGCCTGTCAGTGGCCGGCGACGCGGGCCGCGACGCCGCCTCCGCCCTCTGGGCGCTGGCGGTCGGCGCCGCCCTGAGCGCCGGCGCCGAGGCCGCCGCCGTGCTGGGCGTCGATCCGCTCTTCGCTCAGGATCGTCAGACCGTGTTGCGCGGATTGGCCGAGCGTCGGGTGCGCGCCGCCGCCCTACGCTCCCCCCTTGCCGCCGAAGCCGCCGCCGCTCTGGCGGTCGCCCACGGCCTGGCTCGCAAGCACGGCCTGCGTTCCTCGCGCCTGGTCGCCGCCTTCGTCGACGCCGAAACCGCTCTGCGCCTGGGCGGCAAGCCCCTGGGCCACGCCGCCGCGGCCACGCCGATCTCGTCGACCCAGACGGCCGATGGCCTGCTGATCCCGACCTTCAGCGCCGCCGCCCACGTCTGCCTTACCGAGGCCGGCGCCGATTTCGACACCGCGCGTCGTCACGCCATGGGCCACGGTTCGCTGGCCGAGGCGCCGGCGATCGATCACATGGTCCTGCAGGCCCGAGGCTTCACCGCCTACGAGATCGAACAGGCCGAAGACGCTCTGCGCCACGCCGACGGCCTGCGCGCCGCCTTCGCCCCGGCGGTGATCGGGGCCGGTTTCCTCAGCGACGTGTTGGGCGTCCCGGCCGAGGCTCTGGCCGATCCTCAATTCGACACCCTGGCCTTCGCCGGCTTCTCCGAGGCCGAGATCGACGTCGCCGAGCGGCACGCCCTGGGCGCGCGCCGGCTGTCGGACTGCGAAGGCCTGGAGGGCGAGCTGCGCGCCCTGTTCGCGGCCATCGAGGCGCCGGTCCTGGCCGATCGCCTGGCGATGATCGCCGCCGTCGAGACCTTCACCTGCCTGGCCGCTCCGGCCGTGCTGGACCTGCCGTTCGACGCCCGCCCCGCCGACGCCGCCCGCCTGCAGGCCGCCGCAGCCCGGGCCGGGGTCCGCGCTCTGCGCCTGAACCGCACCGCGCCGCCGGTCGGCTTCGCCCTGTCGTTGCCCGAAGCCGAGGTCGAGGCGCCCAAGTCGCCCCGCCCGCTGGAAGCCGCCGCCATCGAGGCCAAGCCCGCGCCCGTCAAGGAGCGCATCGTCGAACGCGTGGTCGAACGGATCGTCGAGCGCGGCGGCCGCGCCCGCCGCAAGCTGCCCGACCGCCGCAAGGGTTATATCCAGAAGGCCGCCGTGGGCGGCCACAAGGTCTATCTGCACACCGGTGAATACGAGGACGGCGAGGTCGGCGAGATCTTCATCGACATGCACAAGGAAGGCGCCGCCTTCCGCAGCCTGATGAACAATTTCGCCATCGCCATCTCGATCGGCCTGCAATACGGCGTGCCGCTGGACGAGTTCGTCGACGCCTATGTGTTCACGAAGTTCGAGCCGGCCGGACCGGTGACAGGCAACGACTCCATCCGCTCGGCGACCTCGATCCTCGACTATATCTTCCGCGAACTGGGTGTGTCGTATCTGGGCCGAGACGACTTGGCCAATGCCGATCCGGGCGAATTCAACGCCGATGGCCTGGGCCGGGGCGAGGGTGTGGAAGACGGCGAGGTCGAGGCCGAGCCCCTGCCCGCCAGCAAGTTCATCTCCAAAGGCTTCTCGCGCGGCGCGGCGCCCGACAACCTGGTGTTCCTGCCGTTCGGCGGCCGGCGCGACCAGGAGCCGCGTCCCGCCGGGTCGAGTGGCGACGTCTGCCCGGCCTGCGGCGACCTGGCCCTGAGCCGCAAGGGCGGACTGGTGGTCTGCGACAGCTGTGGAACCCAGGCCGGCCAGCCGCGTGGCGAAAGCGACGCCAGCTAGGCCTTGTCTGCGTTTGCTTGGCCTTAAGCTTGCGAGCTCATGCTTAATCGCCGTTCCCGCCGAAAGAGCCGTGCCAGAATGAAATCGCTCCCGATCCTCGCCGCCGCCCTTCTGGTGCTGACGGGCGCCGCTCCGGCCCTGGCCCAGAACGCCGGCCAGATCGCCAGCGTCAAGCGCGGCGCCCATTGTCCACGCTGCAACCTGTTCCAGGCCGATCTGTCGGGCGCGGTCCTGCCAGGCAAGAACCTGGCCGGCGCCCGGCTGCGGCAAGCCGACCTCAGCCTGGCCGAGATGAACCGCGCCAACTTCGCCGGCGGCGACCTGCGCGACGTCAATTTCTATGGCGGCGTGTTCGGCGGCGCCAACTTCTCCGGCGCCAACCTGACCAACGCCAGCCTGGTCGGCGTCTATCTGCAATCGGCCAATTTCAAGGGCGCGACCTTGGTCGGGGCCAACTTCTCCGGGTCGACGATGGACCGCGCCGTCGGCCTGACCCAAGCCCAACTCAGCCAAGCCTGCGGCGACCAATGGACCCGCCTGCCACGCGGACTTTCCGTGCCGCGCTGCCGTTAAACTTCCGTCATTACCGCGATTTAAGTGGCGCTTGAGCGCCGCCGGCCCCAAATCGTAACCCACACGGTCGCGTATCTGTTGACCGGTCTGGAGGTTTCGATGTCCCGCTTGCGGATCACGATCGCCGCTCTGTCGCTCGCCCTGTCGGCCCTGGCTCACCAGGCCTATGCCGGGGTCGAGGACAAGGACGTGCCGCGCATGATCTCGCTGGGTGGCACCTGCGTGAACTGCGAACTGTCGGGGCGCAAGCTGACCGGCGCCCGCTTCACCGGCGCCAACTATGCCAAGGCCAACCTGATCGGCGCCGACCTGCGCGGCGCCAGCTTCTTCGGCTCCAACTTCGTGGCCGCCGACTTGTCGCGGGCCGACCTGCGCGGGGCCGAGATGCGCGGCGCCAACTTCGTCGGGGCCCACTTCGCGGACGCCCGGCTGTCGGGCATCGAGAGCAGCGGCGCCAACTTCCAGGGCGCCGACATGCCCCGGGTCGACCTGTCGTCGTCCGAGCTGCACGGCGCCAACATGATCGGGGCCAATCTCGAGAAGGCCAACCTGTCGAGCAGCGAGCTGACCGGAGCCAACCTGCAGGGCGTCAATGCTCGCGGCGCCAATTTCACCTCGGCCGAGCTGAACGCCAGCAACCTGATCGGCGGCAATTTCGAGCGCGCCGTCTTCCGCAACGCCGAATTCACCGGCTCGACCCTGCGCGGCGCGGTCTTCAACGGCGCCGACTTCCGGGGCGCGGATCTGTCGGGGGCCAATCTCGGCGGGGCCGACCTGGCCAACGCCCGGGGGCTGGACCAGGATCAGCTGGACGAGACCTGCGGCGACGGCGGCACGCGGCTGCCCCAGGGTCTGACCATCCGCAACTGCTCGGGCGACCGGCGCAATTACCGGATCAGCGGCGACTTCGGCCGCGCCCAGGCCGAAGCCCGCGCCCAGGCCGAGGTCGCGCGGGCTTCGGCCGAAGCGCAACGCGCCGCCCTGGCCGCCATTCCCAAGCCGCCCAAGCCGCCGAGGGCGCCCCAGCCGGCCAAGCCGCCGAAATACTAGGTCCGGCCCGGGCCCCCAAGTAAGAAGCCCTCCGATCCATCTGGACCGGAGGGCTTTTTCGTATCGGCTAGACCTTGATCGGCGGGGCCGAGCGGATGTGGAGTTCCTTGTACTGGCGGTCCTGGGCCTCGGCCGGGGCGTTCATCAGCAGGTCCTGGCCCTGCTGGTTCAGCGGGAAGGCGATGACCTCGCGGATGGCGACCTGCTCGGCCAGCAGCATGACGATCCGGTCGATGCCGGGGGCCAGGCCGCCGTGCGGCGGGGCCCCGTAGCGGAAGGCGTTGAGCATGCCGCCGAACTGCTCCTCGACCACCTCGGCGCCGTAGCCGGCGGTCTCGAAGGCCTTGAGCATGATCTCCGGCTTGTGGTTCCGGATCGCGCCCGAGCACAGCTCGTAGCCGTTACAGACGATGTCGTACTGGTAGGCGCGGATGGTCAGCGGGTCCTGGGTCTCCAGGGCCTCCAGACCGCCTTGCGGCATCGAGAACGGGTTGTGCGAGAAGTCGACCTTCTTCTCGTCCTCGTTCCATTCGAACATCGGGAAGTCGACGATCCAGCAGAACTTGAACTGCTCTTCGTCCACCAGCTTCAGCTCGGTCCCGACCCGGGTGCGGGCCAGGCCGGCGAACTTGGCGAAGACGGCCGGGTCGCCGGCCACGAAGAAGACGGCGTCGTCGTTGGTCAGGGCCAGCTGGTCGGCGATCGGCGCGAAGCCTTCGCCGAGGTTCTTGGCGATCGGGCCGCCCCAGCCGTTCTGGTCCTTGCTGAAGAAGGCGTAGCCCAGGCCCGGCTGGCCCTCGCCTTGCGCCCACGAATTCATGCGGTCGCAGAAGGCCCGCGAACCGCCGGTCGGGGCCGGGATGGCCCAGACGCGGTTCTTCGGATCGGCGCCGAGGATCTTGGCGAACAGGCCAAAACCGCCGTCACGGAAGTGCTCGGAGACGTCCTGCATCTTGATCGGGTTGCGCAGGTCGGGCTTGTCGCTGCCGTACCAGGCCATCGACTGGGCGTAGGTCAGGCGCTCGAAGCCCTGGTGCTCCAGCGTCGCGCCGAAATCGTTGGTGAAGGTATGCGTGCCACTGATCGGCGACACCGGCTTGCCGGCCGAGAATTCCTCGAACACGCCGTGCATCACCGGCTCGATGGCCGCGAACACGTCTTCCTGCGTCACGAAGCTCATCTCGACGTCGAGCTGGTAGAATTCCAGCGACCGGTCGGCGCGCAGGTCCTCATCGCGGAAGCACGGGGCGATCTGGAAGTAGCGGTCGAAGCCCGAGACCATCAGCAGCTGCTTGAACTGCTGGGGCGCCTGGGGCAGCGCGTAGAACTTGCCCGGATGCAGGCGCGACGGCACCAGGAAGTCGCGGGCGCCTTCCGGCGACGAGGCCGTCAGGATCGGCGTCTGGAACTCGTTGAACCCTTGCGCGAACATCCGCGAGCGGATCGACTGGATCACCTTGGACCGCAGCACGATGTTCTTGTGCAGGGTCTCGCGGCGCAGGTCGAGATAGCGGTGCTTGAGGCGGATTTCCTCGGGGTAGTCCGGCTCGCCGAACACCGGCAGCGGCAGTTCGGCGGCCTCGCTCAGCACCTCGACGGCGGTGACGCGGATCTCGATCTCGCCGGTCGGGAGGTTGGGATTGGCGGCCGAGGCGTCGCGGGCCACGACCTCGCCGTCGATCTTGATCACGCTCTCGGCGCGCAGCCGCTCGACCGTGGCGAAGCCCGGGGTTTCGGGGTGCAGCACCAGCTGGGTCAGGCCGTAATGGTCGCGCAGGTCGATGAAGACCAGCCCGCCGTGGTCGCGCTTGCGATGGATCCAGCCCGACAGGCGGACCGGATTTCCGGTGTCGGAAGCCCGCAGGGCGCCGCAGGTATGGGTGCGATAGGCGTGCGTCGAGGTCATGGAAAGTCTTTGAAACGCGTGATTTGCAAGGCGCGGAAAGGCGCATGAGGGGGCGTGGATGTCAAGGATTCTGGGGCGAACACTTGCCCCCTACGGACCGCTTCGCGGTCGTCTTCCCCCAGAGGGGGAAGAGGCCTGCCGCCGGCGCCGTGCGCGTCCTCCGCCCCCTATGGGGGCGGACAGACCGCGAAGCGGTCAGGTGGGGGCAAGGGAGTGTGATCCCACGCCAATCTGGCTGTGAGTGGGAATGGAAAGGGTCGCGGAGCGCCGGACACCGTCCGGAGTTTGAAAAAGAATACCGTTTCGACGAAGCC
>FTJN01000857.1_pt6 | contig 15038 bp, 15 predicted proteins | sample 1658361 | NCBI WGS metagenome assembly FTJN01 (sample SAMEA3914819, study PRJEB12502) | metagenome | biome: forest; material: soil | place: Canada | collected 2010-06-26 | depth 0.3 m | reverse complement strand
GCCGCGTTGCTGCCCGCGATCGCGCAGGCGTTCGGCCGCGTCGACGCGGTGGTCAACAGCGCGTCGCGTTTCGAATACGACAGCCCGGCCACGTTCGACGCCGCCCTGCTCGAGACGCTGATGCGCAGCAACACCGCCGCCCCGGTCGCGCTCGCGCAGGCGCTCGCCGCGCAGGTGAGCGCGCAGGCGGCGCACGCGCGCGTGACGCCCTGCGTGGTCAACCTCCTCGACCAGAAGCTGCACAACCCGAATCCCGACTACTTCTCGTACACGCTCACCAAGGCCGCGCTGGCGCACGCCACGGTCCTGCTGGCCCAGGCGCTCGCCCCGGCCGTGCGCGTGTGCGGCGTGTCGCCGGGCATCACGCTCGTCTCCGGCCCGATGGACGAGGCCGAGTTCGCCAAGGCGCACAAGCTCACCGCGCTGGGACGCTCATCCACGCCCGAGGACATCGCGCGCGCCGTGCGGTTCCTGCTCGAAGCGCCCGCGATCACCGGCGTCGACCTCCCCGTCGACGGCGGCCAGCACCTCGTGGGCCAGCCGCGCGACGTGCTGTTCCTGGCCCGCGACGACTCGCCCGCTTCGAATTGATTCCAACCAAGACCCGACATGCACAGCCTCCTGCACCACCCGACCCTGATGGACTGCCGCCGGCTGTTCCTGCGCAACTACGAGGTGATGATCAACATCGGCGTCCACGATTTCGAGAAGAAGGGCGAGCAGCGCGTGCTGATCAACGTCGACCTGTACGTGCCGCTGGCCACGTCCACGCCGCGCGCCGACCAGTTGCACGAGGTGCTGGACTACGACTTCATCCGCTCGACCATCGCCACCCGCATGTCCAGGGGCCACGTGCACCTGCAGGAGACGCTGTGCGACGACGTGCTGGCGCTGATGCTGGCGCACCCGAACGTGCGCGCGGCGCGCGTGTCCACGGAGAAGCCCGACGTCTATCCCGACTGCGAAGCGGTGGGCGTGGAAGTGTTCGGCCTGAAGGAAGCGCAATGAGCCTCGAACGACTCGACGACCTGGACGGCGGCGCGCCGTCCGCCGACGCCGCTCCCGCGGTGTTCGACGAACACAAGACCGCCGCGAAGCGCAAGGCCGCCTTCGAGATCAACAAGCTCTCCAAGCGCCTGCACCGCCAGGTGGGCTCCGCGATCATCGACTACAACATGATCGAGGAAGGCGACAAGGTGATGGTGTGCCTGTCCGGCGGCAAGGACAGCTACGCGATGCTGGACATCCTGCTGTCGCTGCGCGAGCGCTCGCCCGTCAAGTTCGACCTGATCGCCGTCAACCTCGACCAGAAGCAGCCCGGCTTCCCGGAGCACGTGCTGCCCGACTACCTGCGCGAGCGCGGCGTGCCCTTCCACATCGAGGAGCAGGACACCTACTCCATCGTCACCGAGCACATCGAGCCCGGCAAGACCATGTGCTCGCTGTGCTCGCGCCTGCGCCGCGGCATCCTGTACCGCGTGGCCGGCGAGCTCGGCTGCACCAAGATCGCGCTGGGCCACCACCGCGACGACATCGTCGTGACGATGTTCATGAACATGTTCTTCGGCAGCCGCATGAAGGGCATGCCGGCCAAGCTCGTGAGCGACGACGGCAGGAACGTGGTGATCCGTCCGCTGGCCTACGTGTCCGAGCCCGACCTGGTGCGCTGGGCCGAGCACAAGGCGTTCCCCATCATCCCGTGCACCCTGTGCGGCAGCCAGGACAACCTGCAGCGCGTGCAGATCAAGGCGATGATCCGCGAGTGGGAGAAGCAGCATCCCGGGCGCATCGAGAACGTCTTCACCGCGATGGCCAACATCACGCCCTCGCACATGATGGATCGCCAGCTGTTCCCGTTCACGACGATCGCGGCCACCGGGCGTCCGGAGCCGGACGGGGACATCGCGTTCGACGAGGACGAGTCCTGCGCCGCGCCCAGGCCGGGCGTGATCCGCATCGTCTGAACCGTCGAGAACCGGCGCCGCCGCCGCGGGCATTCACCCTTGCGGGCTTGCGCCGCAGCAAGGGTCGTGACAGCCTCTGGAAAGCGTCCCGGCGGGCGCGCCGCCTGCCGGTACATACTCGAGTTACACGCGAGCGCGAAGCTCGACATTGCGGTGCCGGGATCGGCACCCGGGAGTCCGTCATGACCGTCATCCAGCGCACCCAACGCCTTCTCTCCGCCGCCGCACTCGCGGGCGCGGCGCTGCTCGCCGGCTGCGCCAGCCTGCACACCGTCGACACCTCCGTGGCCACCTTCGGCGCCTGGCCCGCCGACGTGGCGCCGGGCACCTACGCCTTCGACCGGCTGCCCTCGCAGCAGGCGAACCTGCAGCGCCAGCAGTCGCTGGAGAACGCCGCCGCGCAGGCGCTGGCCGTGGCCGGCTTCCGGCCGGCGGCCGAAGGCGCCAAGCCGGCGGTCGTCGTGCAGATCGGCGCGCGCACCGAGCGCTTCGAGCAGGCGCCCTGGGACGACCCGTTCTGGTGGGGCGGCGGCCCGCGCCGCTTCGGCGGATGGGCCGGCTGGGGCCCGTACGGCCCGTGGGGCCCCTATGGCATGCGCCGCGGCATCTGGGCGCCGTTCCCGCCGCAGCCCGACGTCTACCTGCACGAGGTGGCGCTGCTGATCCGCGACGCCAACACCGGCAAGGCGCTGTACGAGACGCGCGCCAGCACCGACGGCTACAGCTCGGGCGGCGACCGCCTGCTGGCGGCGATGTTCGATGCGTCGATGAAGGATTTCCCGCGCACGAACGACAAGGCGCACAACGTGCGGGTCGAGCTGCCGCTGGTGCCCTCGGCGATGCCGTCTGCGCCGCCCCCCACGCTGGCGGCGAGCGCCCCCACGGCCTGACCGGGCCGCGCTTGCGATAATTCCGGTTCTACAGACGAACCGGAATCCTCTTATGGCACTCAGTGTCGTGATCATGGCCGCGGGCAAGGGCACGCGGATGCGTTCGGCGCGACCCAAGGTGCTGCATGCGCTGGGCGGCCGGCCGCTGCTCGCGCACGTCGTGGCGACGGCCGAGGCGCTCGCGCCGGCGCGCTCCATCATCGTCACCGGCCACGGCGCCGAAGCCGTCGAGGCCGCGTTCGCCGGCGGCGCGCGCGCGTTCGTGCGCCAGATGCCGCAACTGGGCACGGGCCATGCGGTGCAGCAGGCGGTGCCCGCGCTGCCCGACGACGGCATCACGCTGGTGCTCAACGGCGACGTGCCGCTGATCCGCGAGGCCACGCTGCGCGCGCTGGTCGAGGCCTGCGGCGGATCGCGCCTCGCGCTGCTGACCGTGGACCTGGCCGACCCGTTCGGCTACGGCCGCATCGTGCGCACCGCGGAGCCCGGCGACGCCGATGGCATCGGCGCCGTGCAGGCCATCGTGGAAGAAAAGGACGCGACGCCGCTGCAGCGCCAGATCACCGAGATCTACACGGGCATCCTGGCCGCGCCCACCGCGCAGCTCAAGCAATGGCTGGCGCGGCTGACCAACCGGAACGCGCAGGGCGAGTACTACCTGACCGACGTCGTGGCGCACGCGGTGGCCGACGGCGTCGAGGTCTGCACGGCCGCCGCCAGGGACGAGACCGAGGTGCTGGGTGTCAACAGCCCGCTGCAACTGGCCGACCTCGAGCGCCGCCTGCAGCGCCGCAACGCCGACGCGCTGATGGAGGCCGGCGTGCGCCTGGCCGACCCGGCCCGCTTCGACCTGCGGGGCACGCTCGCCTGCGGCATGGACGTGGAGATCGACGTCGGCTGCGTATTCGAAGGCACGGTGACGATCGCCGACGGCGCCCGCATCGGAGCGCACTGCGTGATCCGCGACGCGCAGATCGCGGCCGGCGCGGTGATCCATCCGTTCACGCACATCGAGGGCGCCGCCGTCGGCGCCGGCTCGCTGATCGGCCCGTTCGCGCGCCTGCGGCCGGGCGCGAAACTCGGCGAAGAGGTGCACATCGGCAACTTCGTCGAGGTGAAGAACTCCACCCTGGCGAACGGCGCCAAGGCGAACCACCTGGCCTACCTGGGCGACGCCACGGTGGGCGAGCGCGTCAACTACGGCGCCGGCAGCATCACCGCGAACTATGACGGGGCCAACAAGCACCGCACCACCATCGGCGCGGACGTGCACGTCGGCTCGAACTGCGTGCTGGTGGCGCCGGTGACCATCGGCGACGGTGCCACGATCGGCGGCGGGTCGACGATCAACAAGAACGTCGAAGCCGGGTCGCTGGCGATCGGCCGGGCACGGCAGGTGGCGTTCGCGAACTGGTCGCGGCCGAAGAAGCATCCGAAGTAGTCGCAACGCCAGTCCACGGCCGTGGCGCCGCGAACAGGGGCTCGGAGGGGTCTGGCGCCGCCTTCGATCGCGTCTTGCGGTCGCCGAGAGCCATGGCGCTGGCCGCGATCGGAGGTGGTGCTGACCTCGATCCCCTGCCAATGATCGAGGTCAGGCACCTTCTTCGTCCGCGAGAGGCGCCACCACCTCCGCGAGGAAGGTGGCGCGGACGAAGAAGATGCCAGACCCCTCGAGCGCCGGCGACGCCGCTCAACTCGCGTCCGCGGTCGCCTTCGCCAGGCACAAGTCCTCCCACGCCTTCGCCTTCTCCGGCAGGTTGCGCAGCAGATACGCCGGGTGGTACGTGACGATCACCGGGATGCCTTCGTAGCGGTGCACCCGCCCGCGCAGCTTGCCGATCGCGTCGTCGGACTTCAGCAGTTGCCGGACCGCGAAACGGCCCATCAGCAGGATCAGCCTGGGCTGCACCAGCGCCACCTGGCGCTGGAGGAAGGGCTCGCAGCGCGCCATCTCGTCGGGCTCCGGGTTGCGGTTGCGCGGGGGACGGCACTTGAGGGTGTTGGCGATGAAGACGCGGCGCGCCGGGTCGCCGGCCTGGTCGTCCTCGCGGCCCTCGCCGGTGGCGGCGCGGCGCGACTGGCCGACCGCGCGCAGCATCTGGTCGAGCAACTGGCCGGCCGGGCCGACGAAGGGCTCGCCCTGCAGGTCTTCCTGCTCGCCCGGCGCCTCGCCGACGATCATCCAATCGGCCTGCGCATGGCCCACGCCGAACACCGTCTGGCGGCGGCTCTCGCACAGGCCGCAGGCCGTGCATGACGCGACGGCGTCCTGCAACGGGCCCCAGGCCAGCGTGGCGATGTGGGCCGCGCGTTCGGCGAGCACGGGGTCGGCGAGCGTGTCCTGCACGCTGGCCGCAGCGGCGGCCAGCGTGGTCGTCGCGCGCGCGGGCGGCGGCGCTGCCACGGGCGGGCGCGCGGGCGGCGCCGCGGGCGCGGGCGCGGGCGCGCGGGCCGCGGGCATGACAGGTGCGGCGGCCGGTGCCTCGACGGGCCGTTCCGCGACGGCCGTCGCGGTGGACGCCTCGCCGACGGCGGGCGCCGCGGGTGCCACGGGCGCCGCGGACGGCGCCGGCGACCACAGCCGCACGCCCATCGCGGCCAGCATGCGGCGTTGGCGCTCGTTCCAGCTCATGGCGCCTCCTTCGGGTGAAGGAGGCGCGTCATCAGGATCGCGTCTTCGCGTCGGCCCACCGGCGCCGGGTAGTAGTCGCGCCGCCGGCCGGCCTCGGTGAAGCCTTCGCGCAGGTACAGCGCACGGGCTCGCGCGTTGCTCTCGCGCACCTCGAGCCAGACCGCCGTGGCGGCGAAGCTCGCGCTCAGCGCGTAGAGCTCGGCCAGCAGGCGGCGCGCGTGGCCCCGGCCCTCGTGGCGCGCCGAGACCGTCACGTTGAGCAGGTGCATCTCCTCGAAGCCGGGCATCGCGACGAAGTAGCCGATCAGCTCGCCGTCGGCGGCGAACAGCGCGCGCGTGAGGTAGCCGGCCGCGATCGAATCGATGAAGTTGCCGCGCGTCCACGGGAACGGATAGGCCTGCACCTCGATCGCCAGCACCGCGTCGAGCAGGTCGACCGTCATGACGCGCATCGCCGGTGCGCCGCCGTGGCGCAGCATCGGCTCGGAGCGGACGGCGCTCATCGGGAGCCCCCCGCCGCCGCGTCGCGCAAGGCCTTCGCGGCCTCGCGTTCGGCCGTGGTCTGCGCGACCTTGTCGCGCAGGTACACCGGCAGGGCCTGGTCGGCCGGCGCGCCGTCGCCCCGCGCGAATCCGGTCGCGGCAAGCCAGCCGAGCGCGGCCGCACGGCCGTGTTCCACCGGGTGGCGCGACGCATCGCCGGTGCGCAGTCGGTCGCCGAACGCGTCCAGCGCCGAGCCGGCGACGGCCGCGGGCGGCGCAACATCCCACAGGGCGTGCAAGGCCTCGGGCGTGGTCAGCGACGGCGCGACCACCGCCTGCCAGCCCGCGGCGCCCGCGTCGCGATAGCAGCCGGCGTAGATCTCGTCCATGCGCGCGTCCATCGCCACCCACACGACGGCGCCGTCGGCCAGGCCGGCGTGGCGCGCGGCGTCCTCGGCGACGACGGCGAGGCTGTCGACGGGCACCACCGGGATGCCCTGCCCCCAGGCCAGGCCCTGGGCCACGGCGCAGGCGGTGCGCAGGCCGGTGAAGCCGCCCGGGCCGCGGCCGAACGCGATCGCGTCGAGGTCGGCGAACGTCCAGCCCACGCGCTGCAGCAGCGCCATCAGCATCGGCAACGCCTGCGCGGAGGCGGCGGCCCCGCCGTCGAGATCCAGGGGGTCGATGCGACAGGTCGCGCGCGACAGCGGCGCGCCGTCGGCGGCGATGGCGGCGAGCGCCAGCCGCTCGGTCGCGCTGTCGATGGCCAGCAACCTCACGCGCGCGTCCCGGCCCGGGCGAGTCCGAGCGAACGACGTGACGCGAAGGACACGTCGCGAGGGGTGGGGCGGGTCTGCCGGCGCATGGCGTTCAGTGTAGCCGTGCGATCATCGTCCGGCCCCGGAGCCGCCGGTCGCCGAGAGGCTCAATCGACCCATTCCACACGCCCATGCTGCCCCTGATCCGGCTCGCCGCCCTCGCCCTGCTGGCCTCCTCCCTCACCGCCCCGGACGCCCGGGCCGCTCCCGCGGCCGCCTGGACGCTGCCCCCGACCATCGCCGCCGCCCTCGAGAAGGCGCACGTCCCCTCGAGCTCGCTCGCGCTGTGGGTGCAGCCCGTGGACGCGGCGTCGCCGTCGTGGGGCTGGAATCCCGACTTCGGCGTCAATCCGGCCTCGGTCTTCAAGCTCGCGACGACGAGCGCGGCCCTCGAGATGCTCGGCCCGGCCTGGACCTGGAAGACCGGGGTGTTCGTCACCGGGCCGGTCCGCCGCGGGGTACTGGACGGTTCGGTGGTGATCGTGGGCACGGGCGATCCCAGCCTGGTGATGGAGCGTGTGTGGCTGTTGCTGCGCCAGCTGCGCGACACCGGCGTGCGCGAGATCCGGGGCGACATCGTCCTCGACCACAGCGGCTTCGCGCCCGCCACGCACTCGGCGGCCGACTTCGACAACGCGCCGTCCGAGCCCTACAACGTGCTGCCCGACGCGCTGCTGATGAACTTCCGCTCCGTCACGCTGAGCTTCCAGCCGGACCCGGAGGCCCACGTCGCGCGCGTGACCGCCGAGCCGCCGCTGGCCGGCCTGGCGATCGACGCGACGGTGCCGCTGGCCAAGGGCGGCTGCGACGACTGGCGCGGCGGGCTCAAGCTCGGCGCCGACAACCCGGCGCGCTGGCACTTCGCCGGCGCGTACCCGGCGCGCTGCGGCGCACGCAACTGGCCGCTCGCCTACCCCGACCCGGCCGGCTACGAGAACCGCCTCGTGACCGCGCTGTGGCGCGAACTCGGCGGCAAGCTCTCCGGCAAGGTGCGCGATGGCACGCTGCCCGACGGCGCGACGCCGGCCTTCACGTTCGAGTCGCCGCAACTGGCCCAGATCGTGCGCGACATCAACAAGTACAGCAACAACACGATGGCCGAACAGCTGTTCCTGACGCTCGCGTGGAACGCGTCGTCGGAGCTGTCCGCGACGGCCACCGACGTCAAGGAGGACCAGGCGCGGGCCGTGCTGACCCGCTGGCTGCACGACCGCCTGGGCGACGCCGCCGACGGCATCGTCGTGGTCAACGGCTCGGGCCTCGCGCGCGAGACGCGCATCAGCGCGCGCACGCTGGCCCTGTTGCTGCAGACGAACTGGAACAGCCCCGTGATGCCCGAGCTCGTGAGCTCCCTGCCGATCAACGGCGTGGACGGCACGCTGCGAAAGAGCACGGCGCTGGCCGGCCGTGCCCACCTGAAGACGGGCTCGATGCGCGACGTCGTCGCCGTGGCGGGCTACGTGCAGGCCGACAGCGGCCGCCGCTACATCCTGGTGGCGGTGATCAACGACCCCAACGCGGGCGCGGCGCGACCGGCGCTCGACGCGGCCATCGACTGGGTCGCGCGCGACCCGGCGCAGGCCAAGGCCCCCTGAGCGCGGCGCGGCGAACGCGTCAACGAAAAATCCCGCGGGCATCGCTGCGCGCGGGATCTCGGCGACAGGCCGCGAGCGGCCCGACGATCGACTCAGAACGTGTAGCCGATCGACGCGTTGATCGAGACCGGGTTCAGCGTGGCCTTGGCCACCTGCCCCGTCGACAGCGGCGCGCGCGTCTTGATGAAGGTCTTCAGGAACGCGGCGTCGACGAACCAGTGCTTGTCGATCTTGTAGTTCGCGCCGGCCTCGATCGTGCTGCCCCATTCGGTGTCGCCACCGACCGTCGTGGGCGGGCCGCCCGGGTTCGTGACGGCGGTCAGCGCCGCGGAGCCCTTGCTGCCGTAGAACTTCGCGAACGTCGGGCCGGCGCCGATGTACGGGCGGAACGGCGAATCGGCGCTCATGAACCGGTACTGCAGCAGCACCGTGGGCGAGATCTGGTGGATGGAGCTGATCTTGCCGACGCCCGAGACCGACCCGGCACCGACGACGTCATGCTTGTACGGCAGGCCGCCGAGGGCCTCCACCGAGATGTCGTCGGTGATCATGTACGTCGCGGTGAAGAACAGCGCGCTGGCGGACTTGATGTCGATCTTGGAGCCCGGCAGCGACGGCGCGGTGAGGTCGTCGCTCTTGACCTTGGGCATGATCTTGTTCCAGCCGAGCTTGACCATGACCTGGCCGGCGACTTGCGCTTGCGCTGCGCCGGCGCCGCACAGGGCGACGGTGGCGACGAGAGCGGATGCAACGGAGTGCTTCTTCATGAATGTGTCCTTGCGTGAGTCTCGAGCGCCGGCTTACAGCCAGCCCTTGATGGCCAACTTCTCGCCGACGAGTTCGGCCAGCAGGCGATAGCCGTACGGGGTCGGGTGGACGGAGTCCGCGTATTCGTAGCCGTTGGCCAGCGTGGCCGGCGCCGAGGAGGCGGCGGGCGCGACGGCGGCGATCAGCGTGGCCTTGGTGCACACCAGCGAGCTGCTCGACGTGCAGGCCGGCGTCGTGACGTTGGTCAGTCCGTACTGGGCCATGTTGGTGGCCTGGTCCTCGCTCGCGGTGAAGGCGTCGACGACCAGCAGCTTGTCGCTGGCGGTCAGGCCGGCCTGCAGCTGCGCGTTGAACGTCGTGGTCATCTGCTTGACCAGGCCCTGGGCCGCCGTGCCGGCGCCGATGGCGAAGGGCGTGAGGCTGACGTCGGGCAGGTTGACGACCACCACGTGCGTGGCGCCCTTGGCGAGGATCATCTGGTTGACGTACGCGGCGAGTTCGCCGCCGGCCTGGCCCATCGCCGTGACGACTTCCGTCGCGGCCTGCGTGGGGGTCTCGCCCCCGGCCACCTTGGCGTTGAACGTGGCGACCTGGATGAAGATGTCGTTGCCGCCGGCGAACACGGTGACGAGCTGCTTGTCGCTGAACGTGCCGCCGTTGTTGGTGAGGTAGTTGGTGATCTGCTTCTGCACCGGGATCGTCAGCTGGCCGATGGCGTTGCTGTACGTCGTGCTGTCCGCGGCGTTGAACAACAGGGCGTTGCCCGGGCCGACGTCGGCCGTCACGCGCGAGCCGCCCTGGGCGTAGTTCAGGCAGGTGCCGCCCGTGCTGGCGTCGTGGAACGTGGCCGGAACCGGCGGCACGCCGACCACGGCCTGGATCGTGTTCAGGCCGGTCTCGGCGGCGCAAGGCTGCGAGAGCTTGAGCGTGGCGGAGAGGAACTCGGTCCAGTTGATGTACAGCAGGCCGGTGGCGCCCAGGCCGTTGATCGAGTAGTGGCCGCCACCTTGCAGCGCGACGGCGCCGACGTTGTAGCTGCCGACGTCGCTCAGGCTGTCGCCGAAGCTGACCATCTGCGTGAAAGCGACGCGCGGGTTCTGGTCGCCGGCCTCGTTGCCGCCGCAGCCAGCCAGGAGTGCCGCAGCCGCCAGGGCCGTGGCCAATACGTGGAAATTCTTCATGTGCACCTCGCCAACCGAAGAGTCAAAGACATAAATCGAACGGTCGTTCGATTTTGATAAAACTATACGCAACCGGGTGTCGATGGCCCTTGGGGACTAACCCTCGCGGCCCCTCGCAAACAACACAACTAATGCGCGACGCACACCGACGTTATGTTGCGCACGCCGGGCTGTGAAGACAAAGAAGCCCTCGGGCGACGGTAGCGTCGTGCGAGGGCCACATGGTGCAGCGCAGCACTCAACGTTCTTGCGTCGGGTACTCGCGCGAGACCCGCGTCCGGTCGAGTGCGGTCGTCCGGTCAGAACGGATTCGAATGCGCGCGGCTCTGCGCCTGGTTGCCGATGTTGGTCTGCATCACGTTGCCGAGGTGCGTCGCATCGGCCCACATGAAGAAGGCCGTCGCCACCTGGCCCGTCGACGGATCGTCGCGCAGCGTGTCGCGCGTGCAGGTGGGCAACGGCGCGCTGTCGAGGCAACCGTAGACCTGGTTGGGGAGCGAGATCAGTCCGAACGAGCTCGGCGAACGCGTCGCGTTGCGCACCAGGTCGTCCACCAGCACGAGGCCGATCTTGGAGCCGTCGTTGATGATGTTGCTGCGCAAGCCGAGGTTGAACTGAGTGCTCATGTCCGAGAGCAGCTTCGCCCGGTCGAAATCGCCGCGCAGCGACTCGGTGTAGGCGAAAGGCGTGTAGCTCATGTCGGGGATGGTCAGCAGGATGACCTTGGCGCCGGCCGCCGCGATGGCGTTGACGGTGCGCGCGAGCGTCGCGCCCTGGGCATTCATGTTGGACAGCAGTTCGGTGGGATCGCCGTTCGCGTTGGCCTTGTACTCGTTGATGACGTCGTTCATGCCAACCCAGATCGTGACGAGGTCGTTGCCGTTGAACGTGTCGCCGGCCTGGAACGCCGAGACCTTCTGGACCAGGTCGTCCACGGTGCCGCCGACCGTCGTCAGGTCGACCGCGGCCGTCTCGAAGGCCGCGTTCACGTTGCAGTTGGCGTAGACCAGCCCGTACGAATTGGCCAGCGTCTGCGTCCAGATCGGGTTCTGCGTGCAGTCGATCTGCAGCGTGTCGCTGGAAATGCCGTTGATGCTGTACTTCAGGCCCTGGTTGCCCTCGAGGCGGCTGCTCTCGTCGCCGAAGGTCAGGATGCGCGCGGGCACGAAGGCCGTGACCTGGTAGGTGCCGCCGCCGCAGGACGCCAGCGCGACGAGGGCGCCGGCGGCGATCAGGCCTGCCGCCGCTCGCATCGCGATGCGGCCCAGGTTTTCTTTGAAAAGCATTCGTTCTCCCTGTTGGATTTGGCTGGAACCCGGCGACTGTCGTGCAGCCCGGTTTCCGATAGATTTCTATGCAGCGGCCGCGCGCTGCAACCGGTCGCGCACGCCCTCCCACGCGGGAGCGTCGGGAGGCGTTTCGACCCAGATCAGAGCGACGCCGGTGGCGTCGAGTTCACGCAGCGCCGAAAAAAGCTCGTGCGCCGCGGCGATGGGATTGTCCGGCATCGCGCGATACGCGCGCACGGCGCGTCCGGGCGTGACGGTGCGGAAATATACCGCCACCGGGCTGGCGCCCGCTTTCGCGAGCACGCCGAGGGCCGTCCGCAACTGCTCCGCGGGCATCAGGCGCACCTTGGCGCGCGGCGCGTAATGCGCCTCCAGCGTGCCCGAGGCGCGCGGCGCGTCGGCCCCCGCCTCGCGCAGCGGATGGCCCAGCACGGCCTCCAATTGGTCGCGCGTCAGCACGCCCGGGCGCAGCAGGCGCGGCGCGCCGCGGCTGCAGTCGACGATCGCCGACTCGATGCCGGCGTCGCATTCGCCGCCGTCGAGGATGGTCATCGCGTCGCCGAACTCCTCGAACACGTGCGCGGCCGTCGTCGGGCTGACGCGTCCGAAGCGGTTGGCGCTCGGCCCGGACACGCCGGCCACGCCGAGCGCGGCCGCGGCGTCCAGCAAGGCGCGCGCGACCGGATGCGACGGGCAGCGCAGGCCGATGCTGGTCTGCCCGGCGGCCGACGCCGTGCCCATGCCGGAGCGGCGCGGCACGATCACGGTCAACGGGCCCGGCCAGAACGCGTCGGCGAGCTGGCGCGCCGCCTCCGGCCACTCGCTCGCGAATGCGCGCGCGGCCGCGACGTCGGCCACGTGCACGATCAGCGGATGGTCGGCCGGCCGGCCCTTGGCGGCGAAGATCTTCGCGACGGCCGCGTCGTCGTCGGCGCGCGCGCCCAGGCCGTACACGGTCTCGGTCGGGAACGCCACCAGCTCGCCCGCGGCCAGTTCGGCCGCGGCGCGCTGCAGGACCGCCGTGTCGGTGCCGTCGACGATCGCCATCAGAAGCCTTGCAGCCCCAGCACCGCGGCGGCGGCGTTCGCACGCTCGCGCGCGAGGGCCGGCGTGGCGGCGGTGACGGTGAGATGGCCCATCTTGCGCCCCGGGCGCGCGTGCTGCTTGCCGTAGAGGTGCAGGTGCATGCCCGGCAGCGCGAGCAGCGCGCCCCAGTCGGGCTCGCGCTCGCGCCCGCCCTCGAACCACAGGTCGCCCAGCAGGTTGATCATCTCGCACGGCGAATGCTGCCGCGGCGTGACCAGCGGCAGGCCGGCCAGCGTGCGCACCTGCAGCTCGAACTGCGACAGGTCGCAGGCGTCGATGCTGTAGTGGCCGGAGTTGTGCGGGCGCGGCGCCATCTCGTTGGCGACGAGCGAGCCGTCCTGCAGCACGAAGAATTCCACGCACAGCACGCCGACGTAGTTCATCGACTCGGCGATGGCGGATGCGCGGGCGATGGCCTGGTCGGACTGCGATTGCGTGACGTCCGGCGCCGGCACCGTGGTCAGCGCGAGGATGCCCGCACGGTGCAGGTTCTGCTGCACGGGCAGCGTCACCAGCGCGCCGTCGGCGCCGCGCGCCACGATGATGCTCAGTTCGTACTTCAGCGGCAGCCGCTTCTCGAGCACGCAAGGCACCTGGCGCAACTCGCTCCAGGCCGCGGCCAGCGCGGCGCGGTCGGCGACCACGGCCTGGCCCTTGCCGTCGTAGCCCAGGCGCGCGGTCTTGAGGATGCCGGGCAGCAGGTCGTCGGCCACGTCGGCGAGCTGCTGCGTGGTCTCGACGATCGCGTACGGCGCGCAGGGCACGCCGGCGCGCTCGAAGTGCGCCTTCTCGGCCGCGCGATCCTGGCAGATCGCCACCGCGGCGGCCGCGGGCGCGACCGGGACGTCCTGCGCGAGCGAGGCCAGCGACGGGGCCGGCACGTTCTCGAATTCGGTGGTGACGGCGTCGCAGCGGCCGGCCATCTCGGCGAGCGCGCGCTCGTCGTCGTAGGGCGCGCAGAGCTGGTAGTGCGCGGCGACGCCGGCGGGGCTGTGCTTGTCGGGGTCCAGCACGAGCGTGTCGAAGCCCAGCGTCTGGGCCGCGTGCACGAACATGCGGCCCAGCTGGCCGCCGCCGAGCACGCCCAGCGTGGCGCCGGGCGGGAGGGGGCGCCGCACGCTCACTTCAGCTCCTGGGACATCGCACGCGCGGCATCGGTCTGCTTCGCGCGGAAGGCCTCGAGCTTGGCTCGCAGGGCCGCGTCGCGGCTGGCGAGCATGGCCACCGCGAACAGCGCGGCATTGGCCGCGCCGGCCACGCCGATCGCGAACGTGGCCACGGGAATGCCCTTGGGCATCTGGACGATCGAGTGCAGCGAATCGACGCCGCTGAGGTGGCGGCTCGCCACCGGCACGCCCAGTACCGGCACGACCGTCTTGGCGGCCAGCATGCCCGGCAGGTGCGCGGCTCCGCCGGCCCCGGCGATGATGGCCTGGAGGCCGCGCGCGACGGCGTTTTCGGCGTAGGCGAACATGTCGTCGGGCATGCGGTGTGCAGAGACGACGCGAGCTTCGAAGGGAATGGCGAACTCGGCGAGAATGTCGGCAGCCGCCTTCATCGTCTCCCAGTCGCTGGCCGACCCCATGACGACGCCGACTACGGGCGAGGCACTATTCAAGATCACTCCCGGTAAAACGACGATTTTAGCCGGGGGCACAGGCAGAGCCCCACATGATAGACATCACCCTCCAGAATTTCGAGAACGACCTGCTGCAGGATTCCATGCAGCAACCCATTCTTCTGGACATCTGGGCGCCCTGGTGCGGCCCGTGCAAGGCGCTCGGGCCGATGCTGGAGAAGCTCGAGCTCGCCTATGAAGGCCGCTTCAAGCTCGCCAAGCTCAACAGCGACGAGCAGCCCGAGATCGCCGGCCAGCTGAGCCAGGCCTTCGGCGTGCGCTCGATCCCGTTCTGCGTGATGTTCCACCAGGGCCAGCCGGTGGACGGCTTCGTCGGCGCGATTCCCGAGAGCGACATCCGGGCCTTCCTCGACAAGCACGTGCCCGGCGCGGACGAAGTCGCCGCCGAGACGGACGCCGAGGCGGCCGAGGCGCTGCTGGCCGAGGGCGACACCGACTCCGCGCTGGCCAAGCTGCAGGAAGCGGTCGCCATCGATCCGGCCAACGAGTCGGCGCGCTTCGACTACCTGCGCCTGCTGATCGAGACCAGCCGCACCAACCCCGAGCTCCTGGCCCAGGCGCGCCAGGCCTACCAGCCGGTGGCGCAGCGCGTGCTGCCCAACGCGCGCTTCGACGCGATCGGCCACTGGCTGGCCGCGAGCGAGAAGGCCGCCGCGGCCCGCACGCACGAGCAGTTGGCCGCCGCGATCGCCGC
>FTJN01000693.1_pt2 | contig 15048 bp, 12 predicted proteins | sample 1658361 | NCBI WGS metagenome assembly FTJN01 (sample SAMEA3914819, study PRJEB12502) | metagenome | biome: forest; material: soil | place: Canada | collected 2010-06-26 | depth 0.3 m | reverse complement strand
CCACGAAAGAACACAAAGAGCACAAAAAAGCATCCAGAAATAGACGCGAGAACCCGGCCTCCTCGTTCCCAAATTTTATTTGGGAACGCCCTTGTCGGGCGCAATTTCCATTGCGTGCCTTCCTTCGGCTCGCCGGGGGACCGGGATGGGCCATGGAAATGGCCTCCGCAACTGCGTTCCCAAATGGAAATTTGGGAACGAGGACGGGCCAATGACAAACACGAAAAACATATGATTCAACTCGATGGTTCCCAAGGCGAGGGTGGCGGGCAGATTTTGCGCACGGCGCTGGCGCTCTCGCTTTGCACGGGACAGCCCTTTCGCATCGCGAAGATCCGCGCCGGTCGGCAGAAGCCGGGACTGCTGCGTCAACACCTCACCGCGGTGAACGCCGCCGCGCAGATCGGCGATGCCACGCTTTCCGGCGCGGAGATTCGTTCCCAGGAGCTGACCTTCACGCCGCGCGCGGTGCGACCGGGCGCGTATGAATTCGCCGTCGGCACGGCGGGGAGCGCGACGCTGGTGCTCCAGACCATCCTGCCTGCGTTGATGACGGCGGGCACCGGGTCCACCGTGATCTGTCGCGGCGGTACGCACAATCCCTTTGCCCCGCCGTTTGAATTTCTCGACCGCTGTTTCGCGCCCCAGTTGCGGAAGATGGGCGTGGGACTTGATCTTACCTTGGTCACACCGGGATTCTATCCCGCCGGGGGTGGGGAAATCCGCGCCAGCATCGCGCCCTGTGCCAAGCTGCAGCCGCTCTCCATTTTGGAGAACGGGGAGTTTCGCCAGCGGCGGGTGCACATCTATCTTGTTCACCTGGCAATGGAGATCGCCAGGAGCGAGATCGCCTTGTTGAGTAAGGATTTCACTCCGGAGGAAATTCTGCCGCCCTACACCGATTTTCCGAACACGCCCGGGCCGGGCAACGTGATTCTCCTGGAGCGCTCCTATGAGCACGCCACGGAAATTGCTTCCGCCTTCGGCGAGAAGGGCATGCCTGCGGGCACCGTGGCCCATCAGGCCTTGGATCGCTATCGCGCCCATGTGGCGTCGAATGCCGTGGTGAGCGAGCACTTGGCGGATCAGCTTCTGGTTCCCTTTGCGCTCGCGGGGGAAGGGGAGTTCATCACCGGTCATCCCTCGAGCCATGCGGTGACGAATGCGCAAACGATCGGGCAGTTTCTCGGCACTAAGATTGAGTTCCACCAGGAGCCGGAGAAGACGTGGCGTTGTGTGGTGACGCGGTAACGCGTCAGTAGGTAGCCGTTGCGCGCCGTCGCAACGGTTCGGACGGCGTGGCCTTGGGGACCGTTGCGACGGTGCGCAACGGCTACCTTCCGAAGGCGGCGGACACAACAAAGGCCCGCCTCCCGTCGGGGAGGTCGGGCCTTTGAGGACGCGATCAGGCGTTACGGACGCGCGGGGAATTCCGTCAGCATCTTCTGGATGCCGGCCGCGAGGTTGTTGTGATTCGTGGTCGGATCTTCGACGACCGCCGTGGCCGATCCGCGCCAGATGGCGAGGTGGCTCTTCGCGTCGATGAAGTCGACGATCAAGGTGCCGGTCTGGTAATGGGAGACGTCCACATAGGTCTGCGTGTACTCGGGCCAGAAGCCGTAGTAATTGCCGTAACCGTAGTCGTTATACCAGTAGCCGCCGGGCATCGGTTCCGTGCCGGTGGCGATGGTGGAGACGTGCTGGTGATCCTTGCGGACAATGTGGTAGGTGACATAGAAGCTGGGCTTCGAGGACTCGGTGTAGCCTTTGCCCTGCAAGCCGGCATCGATCGAGGTCTGGATGGTGTCGATCGTGGTGGGGCTCCAGCCGCCATCGACCTGCTTGGGCGAGTAGGCGTAGCTCTTGTACTTGGCAAAGTTAACGCGGGGATCTTTATCCGTATGGACGGTCACAGTGGAGCAACCCGTCAGCACGACGGGAAGGCACAGGGCGAGGAGAAGGAGGAGTTTTTTCATAAAAGTTACGCTCGGAAAGATAAGTCAGGATCGCCTGATTACCAATGCTATTTCGTGTGATAAGCCTGCTTCGCCTGATAGAGGACCAGCCGCGCCTGAATCTCCGGTACGGCGGACTTGTCCAGCTCCGGTGAGGCGAGACATTTGCGCGCCCATTTCACCGCGCGCTCAAAATCGCCCGCCTCCGCGCAGGCCGCCGCCAGGGTGTCGATCATCCCGGGATTCTTCCACCCGGAGAGATCGCAGGCGCGCGTGGCCGCTTCGACTGCTTCCTTGCCGTTGCGGAACTCCGCCTTCGGGCAGGTCGCCAGCAGCCACGCGAGATCGTTGGAAATGCGGGCTTCCTTGGGCTTCAGCGCCATGGCCCGGCGGAAATCGGCAATCGCCACGGCATATTTGCCGAGGAATTCATACGCTTCCCCGCGACTGGTGAAGCTGGCCGCATCCTGGGGATCGAGTTTCAGCGCTTGGTCGAAATCGGCGATGGCCTTTGGGTAGCGGCCCAGCAGGCCGTAGACATCCCCCCGGTCCGCGTAAGCGGAGGCCTCCTGGGGTTCGAGCTTGATCGCCTGCGTGAAGTCGGCCAGGGCGCCCTCGTTATTGCCCTTGGCAAAGCGGAGCTTGCCCCGCTGGCGGTAGGCCTTGGCGTTTTTGACATCAAGGCGCAGGGCGGTCTCGAAGTCTTCCAGCGCCTTGTCGGAAGCACTCATTCCCAGATAGGCGTAACCGCGGTCGGTCAGGACATCGGCCTGGCCGGGCTGAAGTTCCAGCGATTTGGTGAGATCGGCAACGGCTCTTCCAAACTCGTTTTGCTCCAGATAGATGGCACCTCTTTTGGCATAGGCGCGTGAGAGTTGGGGATCCAGTTCAATGGCTTTGCTGAAATCTTTGATCGCCTTGTCTCTGTCTCCCTTGCCCGCGAAGGCCATGCCGCGATTGCAGTAGGCTGGGGCCAGCTTGGGATCGAGCGAAATCGCCCGGTCGCAATCGGAGATGGCTTTGTCGAAATCGCCCTTCACCAGGTAGGCGGTTCCGCGACTGTAGTAAACGAGGACCAGACTCGGATCGCCCGAAAGCGCTGCGCTGTAAGCGGTGATGGCGGCATCGTAGTCCCCCCGGTCATACGCGGCGATGCCTTCGTGGAGGAAGTCCTTTTGTTCCTCTGCGGCCAGTGATGACGTGGCCAGGAGGGGAATCAGAAGCAGGCAGCGCGTCTTCATGCGACCACGCCTTTCCAGGGATCCACCTCAAAAAGCGGATCCACTCCCGGTGGGGCCTGGTGGGCGGAGGAGTAGCGCCAATGCTCCGGCGCGGCCACGTAACCGCGCCGGACGGGTGTAAGCTCAAGATCCTCCCGCTTCTGCCGCATTTCCCCTTCGTTCTTGATTTCCACCGGTTGCCCACCCTCCTGCCAAACGGCTCCTTCGGCACCGGGGCGCGCTGCGCCGTGGGCGGCCAGCCGATGGGCCAGCCAGTCGCGGCGTTCCCGCTGGATTTGCTCCATGAAATTGCGACCGGTGAAGCGCTTGAGATCCCGCAGCGCACGGCCGAGATCGGGCGAAGAGAGAATCGCGTGGAAATGCCCTTCGAGAATGACCCACGCATGGACCTGTAACGAGCGATGCTCCCGGGCATCCATCAGGGCACGGATGAGGACGTTACAACACTCGGTCGAGTTGAAGACGGGCAGCCACTCCACAATCGTCGCCGTGACGAAGTACGCCGACCTTGAGTCTTGGGCGAAATAAGGGCTGCGCATTCAGCAAGGGAACAGCAACGCCCCCGTGGCGACAAGCGCTTTTGCGGGGGAAATGCAGGCGGAACGGAGAATTTCCGCTAAAACGGCGATCATGATCATTTACGATTATAACAGGTCGGCATTGTTTAAATGTCAATCTATGCAGCTGGTGAAATAATCCTTTGACGGCTTTGATTATGATGTTATTTGTTTATACGATACAAGTCTTATGAAGTTTTCAATTAACGTAGTCGTCGCTTTGTTGATCGCGACGAATCTGGCTTTCGGCGGGGATCTTCTGACACAAACCCTTAACTTCCAGCCGATTCCGAATCAGGTTTATGGCGCGGAGCCCGTCGCTTTGGAGGCTACCTCTTCGGCACCTTTGACTCCACGATTCGAAATTCTCTCCGGTCCTGGGAGGCTGATGGGAGGTAGTGTCGTTCTTACTGGAGCGGGTTTGATCACGGTGAGAGCTTACCAGTCCGGCAGTATGCGCTACCTCCCCGCGCCGGATGCGCGGCGGTCCTTCACGGTGGCCCGTGCTCCGCAAACGATCACATTCAGTGAACCGCCCAGCCAGCCCTACGGCGCGAAGCCCCTTCGCCTGAGCGCGACGGCCTCCTCCAAGCTCCCGGTGACGCTGAGCATCACCGGTGGTCCCGGGGTGCTTGCTGACAATATTCTCACCTTCACCCGTCCGGGTACCGTTTCCATCCGGGCACGTCAGCTTGGCAGCGGGAACTATCTTCCTGCATCGGAAGTTATCGTTAAAGTCGTCATGGAACACCTGCCACAGAGTATAAGTTTTGCGACGGTTCCCGATTCGCCCTATACCTTCCACCCCATTCCCCTTTCGGCAACCTCCACCTCGGGGCTCAGGGTCAAATTTTCCGTGATCTCCGGCCCGGCGACGATCTCCAACCGGGCGCTGACCTATACCGGCATCGGTACGGTGGTGGTTGAGGCGAATCAGGAAGGGAACAGCACCTATGCTCCGGCGGTTGTCGTCCGGCAAAGCATTCTCGTCGGCAAGGCTGATCAGACCATTGCCTTTCCCGAATTGGCGGATCGCCCAGCCGGTAGCAAGCCCTTCCGGCTCGAGGCGACCACGTCCTCCGGCCTGCCCATCCGTTACACCGTCCGGGGCAATGCCCAAGTCTCCGGCAATCTCCTGACTCTGACCGGAAGCGGGCGCGTGATCGTGGAGGCCCACCAGTCGGGTAATGTCAATTTCACTCCTGCGGTCGAGGTCGAGCGGAGCTTCATTAGCACCATTTCACAGACCATCACTTTTCCCGCTCTGCCCCATATTGCCTATACCGTTTCACCTCAAGGGCTTCATGCCACCAGTTCGGCGGGCGGCAGGGTTACCTATCGGGTCGTTTCCGGTCCCGCTGAAGTCGATGGGTCGCGTTTTTTCCTGACCGGTCGGGGGGAGGTTGTGATTGAAGCCAACGCGGCCGCTTATGGCTCCGCGTCGGCCGCCAATCCGGCAAGGCGGAGTTTCTCCGTGCTGGCGAAGGAACAGACGATCACTTTTCCCGCCATCGGGCAGCAGACGATGGGCAACGCTCCCGTCTCCCTCGAAGCCACCGCTTCTTCCGGACTGCCGGTATCCTATAGCCTCACCGGCCCGGGCAAGATCTCCGGTTCCACCCTGACATTTACCGCACCCGGGCTCGTGCAGATCACCGCCTCGCAGGGTGGCAACGGCATCTACGGTGCGGCACCGATCGTGAAGCGCAACGTCCGGGTCTTGGACGATGACGTCAAGCTTCCCGCCATCTTTGGCGACCACATGGTTCTCCAGCAGCACCAGACATTGCCCATCTGGGGCACAGCCAAGCCTGGTCAGGTGGTCACCGTCACGCTCGGCACGCGGATTGGAAAAGCCACCGCCGATGCGAACGGGAACTGGCGGGTCGATCTTCAGGCCATTCCGGCCAATGGGCGCTCTCTTACCCTGGTGGTTTCCGGAGTCGGCACGAGAGTCATCAACGACGTCCTGGCGGGCGATGTCTGGCTCTGCGCCGGACAATCCAACATGGCGTTCCCCTTGGCGGAATCGGAGGGGGCGGAATATGAAGTGCCGGAAGCGAACCGGGACCAGGTGCGCATGTTTATTGTGGAGAACAAGGCCTCCATTCGCACGCAAGCGGATGTCACCGGCACATGGAAAATCTGCACCCCGGAAAGCGCGGCGGCTTTCTCCGCCGTGGGCTACTACTTTGGGGCGCGCATCAACGCGGAAAGAAATTACCCGGTGGGGCTCATTGGATCCTATTGGGATGGCACCCCGGCGGAAGCCTGGTGCGGGCTGACCGGGCTGAGAAGCGATCCCGCGCTGCAGGATTTTGTCGATGAGTACACGGAGATGCTGGACGAGTACCCCACGGCCTCCGCCAATTATCCTGCCGTACTTGATGCGTACAACGAGGAATTGACGGAATGGAATGCCACCGAAGGCGTGGAATACACCGCCGCCGTGCGCGCGTGGGTCGCGGCTGTCCAGAAGGCGCAGGCCAACGGAGAAACGCCTCCGATCCGGCCCATGCCGGATCCGCCCACGCCGAGGCCGCCGCTGAATCCCGAGGGCGACCAATATACGCCCACAGCGATCTACCATGGCATGATCGCTCCGCTCATCCCCTTCGCCCTTAAGGGTGTTATCTGGTACCAGGGCGAAGCCAATGTCGGTGATGCCCAGGATTACGAGCCTCTCTTTCGCGGACTCATCACCGATTGGCGCAAACAGTGGGGACAGGGCGATTTCCCGTTCCTCTACGTCCAGGTTTCGACCTTCGCCACGGAAAATAACAAGCTCTGGCCGTTCCTGCGCGAGAGTCAGTTAAAGGCGCTGGCTTTGCCCAACACCGGCATGGCCGTTTCGGTCGATATCGGCGATCCGGAATACCTGCATCCTCCCGACAAGTACGATGTGGCGGACCGCTTGTTGCTGGTGGCGAAGCATGTGGCGTATGGGGAAAACCTCGTTTGCTCGGGACCGCTTTACGATTCGATGCAGATTGAAGACTCAAAGGTCCGGCTTGATTTCACCTCCGTAGGCAGCGGCCTGTCCATTTCGAATTCACCTTGGCATCCGGCCAATGAATCGGCCCTCAGCACGAACAACCTGATCGGCTTCACCATCGCCGGGGCGGATAAAAAGTGGTATGAGGCCCAAGCCGTGATCCAAGGAGATCAGGTGGTCGTTTCGAGCCCGTCCGTTCCCAATCCGATCGCTGTTCGTTACGAGTGGGACAACGCGCCGAGGGGGAATCTTTACAACAAGGAAGGGCTACCCGCGTCGCCCTTCCGGACGGATAGCATGCCGATCACCGCGTCGGATCATTAAGGGCTTCTGGAGGTGCGGGTGATGAAGCGCCAAGCGCATCGGCGTTGGGATTCCCCTACTACTCCGTAAATAGGCCTCGACGGCTACCTTTTATATTACATCCTTCGTGGTGTGCGAAGCACATGAAGACTCGTTACCAAGTTGTACTTGGTAATGTCGGAGTCGGGCGAAGTTGCACTTCGTCGGACTGCCGAGGCAACGAAGTTGCGCGGACTGGGACGTTCCCAAGTACAACTTGGGAACGAGGGATCCAAACAGGCCTTTTAAATTTGCTCACGGCCGGTAGATCATCGCTTTCCCCAACAGAGGATCCACCTGCACGGTGAGGAAATTCGCCGGCAGATCGTTTTGCGCGATCGGGGCGTTTTTTCCGACGAGGGAGGCAAACCATTTCAGCGTGGGATCGAGATCGGTCCGGCCACTCGGCTTGTAGCAGAAATAAGCGTAATTGTAGTTTGTCCCGCAACCCGGCAAGGCAAAGGCCGCCGCGCCGGAGGGAGGAGTCGCTCCGCTGGCCGGTTGGCCGGTGGGTGCGAGGAAAGTGGTCTTGGTTTTATCCGCCATCAGGATGATCCCCTGTGGCAAATAGGTGATCTTGGTCAGCGCCGTGTAGGTGGGGACGGTGCCTTCGCCTTTCAGAAAAAGCTGGAACGCCCGGTAGCTCGTCGGGGTTGTTCCGCCCTGATCCGGCAATTGGTAGAGCCGCACCTCCACCGTGCTGTTCTTCGTCGCAGCGGTCTGGCGGGCGAGTTCCAGGGAATCGCGCAACAGATCACCGGCGGTGGTGAGATTCAGGTCGCGATTGAGGTAGTTGATTCCCGGAATGGCTGCCGCGACCAGGATCGCGAGGATGGCCATGACCACCAGCAGTTCCAGGAGAGAGAAGGCGCGGTGGGATCCGGTCTTCATGGTGCGAATCGGTTCACGCTGACGACGCGGAACTTATACTTCGAATCAAGCGTCGGCGTCTTGGCGGGATTATCCGCGTAATCGGGAATCGAGGTGTCATTGGCATCGAGATAGCGCTCGATCAACACCGAGCCCCGGCCCTCGCTGTTGACGAGATCCGCACCTTCCGTCCAGACATCGGCCACCGACCCGGGCAGCTTCTTCAGCGCCTGCACGCGGTAGTGGACGCGAAAGGTATTCGAACGCGTGGTCAGGCGCGGATAGAGGGTGGTGTAGGGCCGCTCACGGGAGTTGTCGCCGGTCAGGGTATGCGTGCTCCAGTAGGTGGCCATCATGGTGTCGACGGCGGTCTTGTCGGTCAGGGACAGGCTGCCGACATCATCGGGAATCAGATGCACATCGCAAATCTCCGCCGCCGTGCGGAAGGCGTAAAGACCGGTGTTATCGGCATTGGTGAAACGGAATTTGAACTGGCTGAGGGTTTCCGGGATGAGGACGGAACGGCGGTAGTTGTGAGAACTGAACGCCGAGTTCGAGGCCTTGTAAACCGCGGAATAGTCAGCGGTCGGCACTGAAATCACCTTCTCATGCGTGAGCGCCGCGTAGAGTCCCGTGCTCCGCTCGATGTAATTGAACGGCACAATCTGGTAGTTCAGGTTGATCTTTCCATCGGTGGAAAGCGTGGTGCTGATCGCGTAGGGCTCGACCACCGGCATCCAGAAAAAATCCATCATGAGGTAGTCGGGATTGTTGGTGAAGGCTCCCTTGGCTGCGACATAATCGGGATGGCCGGGCTGACGGCGAAAGAGGAGGGTCTGCCAGCTCTGCCCCCGCTTGAACCCGGTAGGCAGCGAGCCGAACATCCCGGACGAAGGCATGGTGCGGCTGGGTGACGTGAAAGAGGGAGCGGCCAGGAGGTGATCGGCGTAATAGGGATCGGCATAGAAGGGAGTGGCACTGCTATTCACCGTCCCCTGGTCGGGTTCGTTTAAGAAGCCACCGTCCGCCTGATTACCGGTTCCATTATCCCAATCTCCGTTGGCGATGGCAGCGGCTGCGGGGAGGGGAACCTTGGGCGCGGGTTGAAACCAAAAGCGGTATTGATTTCCGGCACCGAGATTGGCGAGTGTTCCGGTGTTGCCGGAGACGGTTGAGGAATTGAAGGTGAAGCCGGAACCGCCCAAAGGGAGCAGCGTGTTGGCCATGGAATGGCTGCTGTCGTAGTTCGGATGCTTTCCGAAAAGTGCTCCCGTGAGTTCGGTGCCAGTCATGGCGACGAAACGCGGATCGAGGGTCTGATCGCCCAACGTGGCGTTGGTTTCCCTCGGCACCACGGAGACAATGATGTCGTTGGCCGTATCGACGACGGGAGCCGAGGCGGAAAGACGCCCGGCTGTGGCGCTCATCGGCGTGGTGGTTGCCCCGTTCGTATAGGTCAGGGTGCCGCAGCCGCTGGCCTGAAAGGTCCACTTGTTCATCGAGCCGGTGGGCAGTCGTGGAGCGGGGAGGTCGGTGCGCGGGAAATCGAGAGTGAGCGTTTGAATGACCGTGCCGGTCGTCCGCTGCCGGATTTTCACCGTGATCTTGCCGCCGGAAAAAGTCAACTTGGTTGTGGCCTTGTTGACTTTGACCGTGACCGGTTCGCTGATGAAGGGGTACTGCTGATTCTTGGGGCCCGCTCCACCATCCACGCTGCCGGTGAACGCGCTGTCCTTCGGGAGCCGCCCTCCATTGCGGTCGCGTACGTAGCGGCGGGTCAAGGCGTAGGCGGTCCCCATATATCCCCCAAATGGGAAGGTGCTGGGGGCAAAGGAAGAGGGTTCGAAGCCCAGTTGATAGAGACCGGAACCAGTGCTCGTCTGCTGGTTCTCGGAAGGGAATTGAAAATTGGTGGCCGCGGCATCCCCATCTCCCTGGATCGTCCACTTATCCAGGTCGGAAACGACGATCTCGATATCGGGCCGGATCGGAATCGCGGCGTGCATGGGGGTGAAAGGATCGAGAATCAGCGCCGCTTCGATGCGAATTTCTTTGGTGGTGGCGGTCTCGGTCAGGAGCTTGCCTTTGCTCATTTGTGCCGGGTCAACCGCCAAGCTCAGGTTCCCTGTATCGTTCGACGCGGGGATGGCGGCCTGAACGGGAGTGGTGGTGGCGGCAATGGAACCAATGGTGGGATCCGCCGTGCAGATCAACCAAAGCGAAGCCTCGGAAATCGTGACGAACCGGCCGAAGCCCCGGGTGTTGCCGATCGTAATCGGAGTGACTTCGCCTTTGCCATAACCCCGCGAAGTCGTTCCCGGGGCGAATTCATAGGTGGTGGCACTCAGGCTCTTGTCGTTGAGATTGGCGCAACGGATGTAGTCGAAAATCTCGGTCAGAATCTGATCGCTGTCAGCGCCGAATTTGGTGGAGAGCTTCCCCCCGAACCCGGGGACATTCGTGTTCATCAGGGTCTGGAGATAGGAATAGATCTCCTTGTTTCGCGGGATGCTGTCGTAGTCGTAGGAGGTACTGTCTTTGTCCTTCCGCTGGAAGTAGTAGCGAGTGCCATTGAGCGTGCTGCACAGCGCGATGAGCCGATCAAACGCCGTGGCGTAGAGGCTGGCCGGAGTCGAAGCCAGATCGGTATTGATCGGCCAGCAGGAAACCTTGGGCGTGCCGAAGAGCGTGGTTTCCGGTGCCCGGCTATGGGCGGTGATGAAGAACTTCGCTTTTTCGATATCGCTTTGGGTCAATCCGGCGGTGGCGGGACGCGTGGCCACGGCGGGCGCGGCGGGCGTCGTTACAGTCGGGTTGAAAATCAATTCGTTGGCGGAATCATAGAGCCGATCCGAATCCAGCGTGACGCTCGCCACGGTATCGAACGAGGCCACGGTGCCATTCTTGGAACCGCCGCTTTGCACGCGCGGGGCGATGGCATAGAAGGAATCGTAGGCCGTGGCGCCCACGCCGCCGCCCGAAACCAGGCTGGGGAAAATGGGCGAAAGACTGACGCCCGCCGGATGGCCCGGCGAGCCCTGGAACTCATTTTGGACCGGCTGGGAGAGGCTCAGGTTGTGGTCGCTGGTCGTGTTGAACTTCGGCACATCCCAGTACTCGCCTTCCGAGGCCGTGTTGATGTTCACCTTGCACGTTTCGTCGTCGGTCCAGTAAGCGATGCGGCCCACGATGGGACTGTTCTTTGCGCCTGCAATGGTGGCCGTGGTTCCCGTGCCCGTGGCGACGGGCGGGACGAGCGTGCCATCGGCGAGAACGTAGAGCCACTGCACGGGCATCGGTACACTTTGAGTGGCGGTGGTCGGCGCGCTGGTGACACTGTAGCCTTGGACCGTACCGGACGCGGCAGGATTGAGGATGGGATAGACGCCCGACACGGGCTGGTTGAGATCGGTGAAGACCGCCGTTTTGGCATCCCATCCGGTGAGCGTCGCCGCTTCGGTCGCGGGGTTGAGCGCACCGGAGGTTTGCATCACACCGGAGCTGTAGAGCTTGTAGGAAACATCGGGCGTGCCGGTGTTCGTAAAAGTACGGATGAGGCCCGGCTGGCTCGTCCAGCAATCGGTCGGAGTGGCGATGGTGGCCTGGCGGATCTGCGCCATGACCATGTTCACGGAAGTGTTCATCATCGCGTGAAGATCGTTGTGATCGGCGTACATCTTGGAGCTGATCAGTTCCGTTTTCGCACTGTTCAAAAACGCCAGGAGCACGGCGGAGAGAATGAGCAGGCAGGCGAGGATGACGATGAGCGCGATACCCCGGCGATCTTGGCGGCGCTTTGCGAATGGTTGGTTGGGTGAAGGTGTCATCAGTTGCTCCACTGGGCGCTCCGCACGGGAACGTCGGTTTGAAAGACCCGGAAGTTGATGTGCTTCGCGGTCAACGCATCGCTGACCGTGGCGATGTCGGCGGTGAGGTTGACCGGTTTCTGGAAAACGAGGGAATAGTTAAAACCCAGATCCGGTTGTGTAGTGCTGGCCCCCTGAATCTTCACCATGGAGGCCTCATCGACCGCGATGAGTACCACCCGGACGAGCGGCGGAAGCTGGTGCATATTGGCGGGCTGTGCCCCGGCGGTCCATGGCGTGGAGGCCACGCGGGAATCGTATTCGTAGTCCGCGCTGAGGGTGGTGCCGGGTGTGGCAGGTGTCAGTTCATTGGGCAGGTGAGGGCAGATGACGCAGGCGATGATGTTCTCCGCCAGCAGCACGGTGCGTGGGGAGGTGGCCTTCAACGGCGTGGTGAACCACGCGGTGCCGGTGGTGGAGCCGTAGACGGTAAGTTCCTCGGTGGGCTGGAAGAATTCCATCAGGCGGTAGCGGTACCGGGCGGGAGGTTGCTTCGTGAGACCGGAGAAAAACGTGGGCCGGTCTGCCGCGTCGGAGGTGAAATCGATGTAAAAGCCGACGCCATTGAGGAGGGAGGTCATGGTGCCGTAGCTGGCCGTCGTTGCGGTATAGCTCGCCGGGGTCTGGAAGAAAACGGAGTGGGTGATCTGTGGGCGCGGTTGGGTGACGAGTTGCTTGCCGGAGATAAAATGAAGCTCGGAATATCGACCGTAGATCGCCGGGACAAAGCCGGCCGAATTCAGCGTCGTGCGTCGGGAGCGGTCGGCTGCGTAGTAATCGTAGTAGGTGTTCAAGGTCGCCTCGCTGACGGATCGGTAAACGGTTTCAAAGGCGATCCGCGCGCTCTGGAAGCCCTGAGTCCGCCCCGCCGAGTGCTTCCACGTGCGCTCCGTCTCGCTGATCATCTGCAGGACGATGACCATGATCAGGCTGAGAATCGCCAGCGCGACGAGGATCTCGATGAGCGAGAAACCGGGAGAGCGTGGGGATTTTTGGGATTCGGCGGATGCGAGGCTAGCGGCCATTATCGACCGTCCACAAGTTGTAGGAACTGACCGATTTGAGGTTGCTGGGGGTGGAAATTTTGAAGATCAACTGCTGCGCAACCGGGCTGTCGGCGGTCGTCCCGGGCATCTTGCAGGCCTGGACCACGAGCGTTGCCTTATAGACGTAATTGGCGGGCGTCGTCGTGTTATCGATCTCGCGCCCCGCGTTGTCGAAGTAGCGGTTGCGGGAGAAATTCGCGCGGTAGGTGGAGGCGGTATTGGTGACTGCGCTGTAGTCGAGTAGTTCGGCCTCGCCGGTCAGTTGCTGCGAAATGGCGACCTCGGTGTTGTAGTCGATCGATTGGCGCAGGGTGGTCAGGCCCAGGGTCATCAAACCGAGCATGCCGACGAAGGCGAAGCTGCAGATGGCCAGGCTGAAAACCACCTCGATCAGGCTGAACGCCGACTGCGTTTGCCGGGGGCGACGCGAGCGAGTCGCGGCGACTTTGCCGAGGGTGGGGCCGGAGGCGTCCTGCATAAAAGGAATGTATCCCTCGGGGCACAAGCTTTAAAGCAGTTAAAGTTGCAATTTATTTCTAACTGTAGGATCATGGCGGTATGATTCATCGGCGCGTGACGATTCGGGATATCGCCAAGGAGACGGGGATGCACTTTACCACCGTCAGCATGGCACTCAGAAACAGCCCCCGGCTGAAGGCGGAAACCCGGGAGAAGATCCAGGCCCTGGCCCGGGAGATGGGTTACATCCCGGATCCCATGCTGGCTGCGCTCAACGCCTATCGCCAGACCAAGGCGCAACCGCACTACCAGGCGACGATCGCGTGGATCAACAATTGGCCCGACCGCCACCACATGCTCTCCATCCCGGAATTCCGCGAGTACTACGACGGTGCCACCGAGCGGGCGAAGGAGCGCGGCTACATCCTGGAGGAATTTTGGCTGAAGGAAAGAGGGATGACCCCCAAGATCGCCAGCCAGATATTTCGTGCCCGGAATATCCAGGGCGTTCTTATTGCGCCGCAGCCCCAGACGCAGGAATTGCTGCCTTTCGCCTACGATGAAATTTCCGCCGTGGCCATGGGCTACAGCATGCAGCCTGCCGTGCTGCATCTCATCACCAACCACCACTACCACACCATGGATATGATGTTGACCCGTCTCCATGAGCTTGGCTACCGGCGCATCGGCATGGGCATTGACGATACGTGGGACAAGAAGGTCGAGAACGCCTGGCAGGGCGGCGGTCTGCTCTGGAACTGGCGCCATGGCAATCAGCTCTCGCTGCACAAATGCCCGGAGCCCTTGGCGGGGGAAGAGCTGGTGAAGTGGCTGCGCCAGGAGAAGCTCGAAGCCATCATAGCGACCGAGCACTTCCTGCAAAAACTGGGCTCGGCCAAACTGAATTTTCCAGAGGACATGGGCTACCTCAACATCGCGCTGAAGCGGAACGAAACCCACAGCTCCGGCGTTTATCAGAATGACTGGATGATCGGCATGCGTGCCATCGATCTCATCATCGACATGATCCATCGCGGTGAGCGCGGCATTCCGTCCGTGCCGGTGCGGACGCTGGTGGAAAGCACGTGGTATCCCGGGGAGACGTTGCGGCAGCAGGTGGTCGGCATTCCCGTAAAGGCGATGGCAAAGGCCTAGAGCGGATTCTCCATGATCACGATCCGTCCCTACGAGCCATCCGATCAGACGGCTATTTGGGAGCTTCATCGCTTGGCGCTGCAAGCCTCCGGCGCTGATTTGAACGATGGCCTTTGGGATGCCGACCTTGGAAATATTCCCAGTGTTTATCTGGAAAACCGGGGTTGTTTTCTGGTCGGAATCCGGGAGGGACGACTTATTGCGATGGGGGCGTTGAAGCGGATCGACTCCGAACAGGCGGAGGTCAAACGCATGCGCGTTCATCCTCACTTTCAACGGCAAGGCTACGGAACGCAAATTCTACAAGCCTTGGAAAAGGAAGGCAGGCGTCTTGGATACAAGGTGTTGCAGCTCGATACCACCACTGTGCAGACGGATGCGCAGAAGTTGTACGAGAAGCATGGATTTAGGAAGGTCGGAAGTGGCATGGTGGCGCAGTTTGAGATCCTGTTTTTTGAAAAAAGTCTCATTTCCCGATAGTGCTATTTCCAAGGCGGAGGGCTGGACTATAGCGTATTAAGAATCACCATCGCCGCGAAAAGTGGTCGCGCCGAATCATTAA
>FTJN01000663.1_pt1 | contig 15054 bp, 8 predicted proteins | sample 1658361 | NCBI WGS metagenome assembly FTJN01 (sample SAMEA3914819, study PRJEB12502) | metagenome | biome: forest; material: soil | place: Canada | collected 2010-06-26 | depth 0.3 m | reverse complement strand
GGCGTTCGCCGGCAGGCCGGCGACGCTGGCAGAGCCGGCGACCGTCGCGTAGTTGATGACGACCACGGTGTGCTCCTGCGCATCGACTCGCTGGAAACTCATCGTCGAACCGTCCACGCGCGGCGCCACGTACGCGCCGCGCGCGATCGACGCGTGCGTGTTGCGCAGGCGAAGCATCGCCGTGTAGAACGCGAGCATCGACGCCGGGTCGGCGCGTTCGGCCTCGGCATTGTTGGTGGCGAGGTTGGTCGACGCGGGCCGGTACGGCGTGCCGGTGGAGAAGCCGCCGGTGGGCGTCCAGCTGACCGGGCCGCGCAACTGGCCGTCCTTCGATTCGGTCGCCGCGGCGGACATGCCCAGCTCTTCGCCGTAGTACACGTAGGGCGTGCCGGGTTGCAGCAGGTAGGCGGCCGCCGCGACGCGCACGCGCGCCGCGGCGCCGTCCATCGCGTCCCACAGCCGCTTGCCGGCGAACGAGTCGTGGTTGGACACCATCGTGGCCATGGTGTCGGGCGCCTTGACGAAGTAGTCGGCGACGTCGTGGATGGCCTTCACGTCGCCGCGGCCGGCCTTGACCAGCGCGTCGCTGTGCCCGAACGCGAACGCCGAGCCGCAGGCGGACGGCGCGGCGAAGCCGATCGGGTCGGCCGGCGATTCGCACACCATCACGTGCGGATGATCGATGTCGAGCGTGCGGCGCACCTGGGCCAGGAACGGATAGTTCTCGGGCTGCATGCTCCAGCCGTCCTTGCCGTTCTCGAACAGGTGGCCCACGGCGTCGATGCGGAAGCCGTCCACGCCGTGGTTCAACCAGAAGCGCAGGCTGTCGAGGTGGTAGGCGACGACCGCGGGGTTGCGCAGGTTGAAGTCGGGCATCGCCTCGCCGAACTGGGCGAAGTAGGCGCCGTTGGGGGTCATCGTCCAGGGATCCAGGTCGAAGATGCTCCAGCCGGTGGGCTTGGTGTCCTGCCACACGTACCAGTCGCGCCACGGGTTCGTCTTGCCGGAGGCCGATTGCACGAACAGCGGATTGAGCTTCGAGCTGTGGTTGATCACGTAGTCGATCACGATGCCGATGCCGCGCGCGTGCGCCTGGCGTACCAGCTCGTCGAAGTCGGCCAGCGTGCCGTAGGCCGGCTCGATGGCGCGGTAGTCGGTCACGGCATAGCCGTGGTCGTGGTCGCCGCTGGCGTTGACGGGCATCAGCCACAGGCCCTTGATGCCCAGCGCCTGCAGGTAGTCCAGCCGCTGCGTGAGCCCGCGCAGGTCGCCGACGCCGTCGCCGTCGCTGTCCTGGTAGCTGCGCACGAACACCTCCATGAAGGCGCCGTGCTCCCAGCCCGCGGGCAGCGGCGCGGCCTGCGGCACCTGGCGCACGGCCGAGATGTCGACGCCGGGTCCGGTGTCGGGCCGGGTCGCGCACGCGCCCAGGAGGACGGCACAGGCGAGGGCCAGCGTGGCGGGCAGGGCGCGGCGGGGTGCGTTCATGTCGGCGTGTCTCTTGGCTTGTAGTTGGGTTGTCATCAAGGTGTAGTCAAAGTACATCATAAATCCAACACGAAACTCGATTGGATGAGGGAAACCCATGCGGATAAGGCAGCGTCGACTGAAATAGCATGTAGCATTCCTTCCTAAGAAAAACGAGACAACATGCTTGTGAAGCAAAACTACCTCAGGTTGATGACCAAGGTGTGCTCCCGTGCGGCGGCGGGCATCCTGCTGGTGGCGACTGCCGCGTCCGCGCAGGCGGCCGACCTGGCGCGCGAGGCGTGCGACGCCGCGGAATTCGCCGGCACCCTGGTGCCCGCGGCGACCGCCGCGCCCGTGCCGGCGCGCGCGGTCTGGCTGTCGCAGTCGCTGATCCGCTGGCCCGGCGCGCCGGCGCAGGGGCGCTACGTGCTGGCCGCCTCGCAACGGGGCGCGCTGGTGGCGACGGTGGGCGAGCCGTTGTCCGGGGCCGACGACGCGTGGGCGCTGTCCGTGTCGACCGACCCCCTGCCGGCGGGGCTGGCGCAGCGCTTCAAGTACGTGGAGCCCGGCGCGACGCTGAGCGCGCCGGACCCCGCGCGCGTGAGGCGCGCGCTGCGCGCTCAGGCGCTCCTCGTGCGCGAGGACGACCAGGGCCGCGTGCTGGAAGCGAGCACGCTGCAGATCGCCGGCGCGCTGGACGACGCCTACGCCCCCGCCGCGAAGCTGAGCGACCTGGGCGTGACGCGGGGCGCGGACGCGCTGCGCCTGGCCGTCTGGGCGCCCACCGCGCAAGCCGTGCGTGCCTGCGTCTACCCGGCCGCGGAGGGCGGCGCGAGCCGCGTCGTCGACATGGCGCGCGACGAGGCGACCGGCGCCTGGCGCGGTCGCGTGCCCGGCCGGCAGGCCGGCCGCTACTACAGCTACCTGGTCGACGTGTTCGTGCCCGGCGTCGGCCTGGTGCGCAACCGCGTCACCGACCCGTACTCGATCAGCCTGAGCGCCGACTCCCGCCGCAGCTATCTCGGGACGCTCGCCGACGCGGCGTCGATGCCGAACGGCTGGCGCCACGACGCCGCGCCCGCCACGGTGCGCCGGTCCACCGACATGGCGATCTACGAACTGCACCTGCGCGACTTCTCGATCAACGACGCCAGCGTGCCCGCCGCGCACCGCGGCAAGTACCTCGCGTTCACCGATGCGGACAGCACCGGCATGCGCCACCTGCGCGCGCTGGCCCAGGCCGGCCTGACCGACGTGCACCTGCTGCCCGTGTTCGACCTCGCCAGCGTGCCCGAGCGCGGCTGCACGACGCCGAAGATCGAAGGCGGTCCGGCCGACGAAACGCAGCAGGCCGCCGTCGTCGCGGGCGCGGCCACCGACTGCTTCAACTGGGGCTACGACCCGTTCCACTACGACGCGCCCGAGGGCAGCTACGCCACCGACGCCGACGACGGCGCCGGCCGCGTGCGGGAGTTCCGCGCGATGGTGCAAGGCCTGCACCGCGCCGGCCTGCGCGTGGGCATGGACGTGGTCTACAACCACACCAGCGCCAGCGGCCAGGCCGCGCAATCGGTGCTCGATCGCGTCGTGCCCGGCTACTACCAGCGGCTGGACGCGAGCGGCCGCATCGAGCATTCGACCTGCTGCGACAACACCGCCACCGAGAACCTGATGATGGGCAAGCTGCTCGTCGATTCGGTAACGCAGTGGGCCGTCCAGTACCACGTCGACTCCTTCCGCTTCGACCTGATGGGCCACCAGCCGCGCGCCGTGATGGAGGCGCTGCAGCGCAGCCTGAAGGCGGCCACGGGGCGCGAGATCCCGCTGATCGGCGAAGGTTGGAACTTCGGCGAGGTGGCCGACGGGGCGCGCTTCGTGCAGGCCTCGCAGCTGTCGCTCAACGGCACCGGCATCGGCACCTTCAGCGACCGGGCGCGGGACGCCGTTCGCGGCGGCTCGTCCACCGACAGTTCGCACCTGCGCAGCGACCAGGGGTGGATCAACGGCGAGTTCTACGACCCGAATGAATTCAGCCACGCCACGCGCGACAACCTGCTGGACGCCGCCGACATGATCCGCGTCGGCCTCGCCGGCTCGGTGCGCGACATGACGCTCACGACGTGGCGCGGCCCGACCCTCGCGTTCGACAAGATCCCGTACGGCAACCAGCCCGCGGGCTACGCCAGCGCGCCCGGCGAGGCGGTGAACTACGTCGAGAACCACGACAACCAGACGCTGTTCGACAACGACGTGCTGAAGCTGCCGCTCGCCACGTCCGGCGCCGACCGGGCGCGCGTGCAGATCCTCGGCGCGGCCGTCGTGGCCTTCAGCCAGGGCGTGGCGTACTTCCACGCCGGCGTCGACCTGTTGCGGAGCAAGTCGTTCGACAAGAACAGCTTCGACTCCGGCGACTGGTTCAACCGCCTCGACTGGAGCGCTCGCGACAACGGCTTCGGGGCCGGCCTACCGCCCCGGGCCGACAACGGCGAGCTGTGGCCGATCGAGCGCCCGCTGCTGGCCGACGCGTCGCTCAAGCCCACGCCCGCCGACATCGCCTGGACGCGCGACGCGTTCCGCGACCTGCTGCGCATCCGCGCCAGCACGCCGCTGTTCCACCTGGCCACGGCCGCCGAGGTGCGCGAGCGCGTGCGCTTTCCGGCCAGCGGACCCGCCCAGGAGCCCACGCTGATCGCCGAGCTGATCGACGGCCGGGGCCTGGCCGGCGCGAAGTTCGGCGCCGTGCTGGTCGTCCTCAACGCCGACAAGCAGCCGCACGCGCTGGACCTGCCCGAGCTGGCCGGCCGCCGCTGGCAATTGCATCCCGTGCATCTCGCGCCGCACGCGGCCGACACCCGCATCGCCCTCGAGGCCCGCGCCGACGACGCGACGGGCCGATTCACGCTTCCCGCCCGCAGCGCCGTCGTCTTCGTGGCGCGCCGAGACTCCCCAGGAAATTGATTCCCATGCACCATCCCCGAAAGATCTCCGCCGCCGTCCTGCTCGCCGCCAGTTCGCTCGCCGCGGGGGCGGAGGCCGCCGAAGCCCCCGCGCCGGCGGCCATGCCCGCGCAGATCGAACGCATCGAGCCCGCCTTCTGGTGGGTCGGCATGCACAGCGACAAGCTGCAGTTGCTGGTGCACGGCCCGCGCATCGCCGACGCCGCGCCGCGCATCGGCGACGAGTTCGCGCGGAGCGTGCGCATCGAGTCGGTATCGCGCGTCGCGAACCCGAACTACCTGTTCATCGACCTGCGCATCGCGCCCGACGCCGCGCCCGGCCGCGTCGACATCGTGTTCAGCCATGGCGACGAGCGCTTCCACGCGCCGTTCGAACTGCGCGCCCGCGCCCCCGGCTCGGCCGAACGCCGCGGCTTCGATTCGTCGGACGTGATCCTGAACCTGGTGCCCGACCGCTTCGCCAACGGCAACCCGGCCAACGACAACGTGCCCGGTTTCGGCGACGAGGCCAGGCGCGGCGACGACGAGGCCGGCCGCCATGGCGGCGACATCCAGGGCATCGTCGACCACCTCGACTACTTCCACGATCTCGGCGTGACGATGCTGTGGCCCACGCCGCTCACCGAGAACAAGCAGCCGAAGTACTCGTACCACGGCTACGCCGCCACCGACACCTACAAGATCGACGCGCGCTTCGGCACCAACGAGGACTACCGCCGCATGGTGCAGGCCGCGCGCGCCAAGGGCATCGGCGTGATCCTGGACGTGGTGCTGAACCACATCGGCTCCGAGCACTGGTGGATGCACGACATGCCCGCGCCCGACTGGACGGGCTTCGACGGCAAGTACGTGCAGACGCAGCACGCGCGCACCACCGCGAGCGACCCGTACGCGTCGCGCGCGGACGCGAAGATCTACACCGACGGCTGGTTCAGCCCGAACATGCCCGACATGAACCAGCGCAATCCGTTCCTGGCCACGTACCAGATCCAGAACGCGATCTGGTGGGTCGAGTACGCCGGCCTGGCGGGGCTGCGCGTGGACACCTGGGGCTATTCCGACCAGGACTTCCTGCAGGAGTGGACGAGCCGCGTGCTGGCGGAGTATCCGCACCTGAACATCGTCGGCGAGGAGTGGACGGGCCAGCCCACGGTGCTGATGCACTGGCTGGGCGGTGGCCGCGACGCCGCCGGCCGGGTGCCGTTGCCCAGTGCGATGGACTTCCCCCTGAACGGCATCCTGCGCAAGGCGCTCGCGAGCGAGGAGGAGGGCCTGCACGCCGGCCTGATGGACCTGTACGAGGGCCTCGTCAACGACGTGCTGTACCCGGACCCGTCCAGGCTCGTGCTGTTCGAGGGCAACCACGACCTGCCGCGCCTGCACAGCGTGCTCAAGGAGGACGTCGGCCTCACGAAGATGGCGCTGGCCTACGTCATGACGATGCCGCGCGTGCCGCAGCTGTACTACGGCACCGAGGTGCTGATGACCAGCCCCACGGTGCGCGACGACGGCAAGGCGCGCCAGGACTTCCCGGGCGGCTGGGCGGGCGACAAGGTCGACGCGTTCACCGGCAAGGGCCTGACGGCCAGGCAGAAGGACATGCAGTCCTTCGTGCGCACCTTGCTGAACTGGCGCAAGACGCAGACGACGGTGCACCACGGCAAGCTGATGCACTTCGTGCCGGAGAACGGCACCTACGCCTGGTTCCGCTACGACGCCGATTCGACGGTGATGGTGGTGATCAACAAGAACACCGGTGCGACCGAGCTGGACCTGGCGCGCTTCAAGGAGGTGCTGAAGACCCCGGCGGCCGCGCGCGACGTGATCTCCGGCAAGCCGGTGCAACTGGGCGCCACGCTCACGCTGCCGGCGCGGTCCGTCACGATCCTGGAAGTGCGCTGAAAGCGGGTGTTAATGATTCATACAGGTGTATGCAGACTACGATTTGGCTTGGTGAGCCATGGTCTGCACCATTTCGGGATAGCAGGGGGATTCCTCAAGAATTTGCGCAGTTGATCTAAAACCGTAGGTAAACTACATTCACGGCTTTTGTCGCGAATGCAGGCTTTGCTTCGCCTGTTTGTCTTCACTCCAGCGAGCTCCTCCGGTACATGACTGTCGCCAACTCCTCCAGCTTCCCGCGCCTCATGGGCGACGTCGGCGGCACGAACGCCCGCTTCGCCGTCCAGGAGGCGCCCGGCGCGCAGCCGACGCGGGTGGTGACCTATCCGGTGGTGGAGTACGCCAACTTCGACGACTGCCTGGAGGCCTATGTCGGCCAGCTCGCCTGCGCGCGCCCGCGCCAGGCCGCAGTGGGCATCGCCAACCCGATCGTCGGCGACCACGTGAAGATGACCAACTTCCACTGGGCGTTCTCGATCGAGGCGGTCCGCAAGCGGCTGGGCTTCGACCGCCTGCTGCTGATCAACGACTTCACCGCGCTGGCGCTGTCGCTGCCGGCCCTGCAGCCGGAGCATCTGAAGCGCATCGGCAGTGGCGGCACCGCCGATCCGAAAGGGGCGATCGGCCTGATCGGCCCGGGCACGGGGCTGGGTGTCTCCGGCCTGCTGCACGACACCTCCGGCCACACCGTGCCGCTGGGCGGGGAGGGCGGCCACGTCAGCCTGGCGCCCGCGAACGCGCGCGAGGACCGGGTCGTCGCCGCGCTGCGCGACAAGTTCGGCCACGCGTCGGCCGAGCGCGCGCTGTCCGGCATGGGGCTGGTCAACCTGTACGAGGCGCTGTGCACGATCGACGGCATTCCCGCCAAGGCGCTCGACCCGGCCGGCGTCACCGGCGCCGCGACCGCGGGCAGCGACGCGCGCTGCGTCGAGGCCGTCGAGATCTTCTTCGGGCTGCTGGGAAGCGTCGCCGGCAACCTGGCGCTGACGCTGGGCTCGCGCGGCGGCATGTACATCGGCGGCGGCATCATCCCGCGCCTGGGCGACTGGATCGACCGTTCCACCTTCCGCGAACGCTTCGTCGCCAAGGGCCGCTTCCGCGACTACCTGGACGGCATCCCGACCTGGCTGATCCATGCGGAGACGTCGCCGGCGCTGATCGGGGCGGCGAACGCGCTGGATGAGCTCTGAGCGGCCGACCCGCGCGAGCCCGGCCGGCCGCACGCACGCGTCAGGGCAGCACGATCGGGTGGCCCTGCGCGTCGACGATGGCGCGGCCGTCGAGGTAGTACAGCGCGTCCGCCGTCGTGCGGACGATGGGCATGGTGGGCGTGATGTTGTCTTCGCCGCCCCATTCGGGCCAGTGGATTCCGGCGACGGGACGACGGCCGTCGACGATGTCGGTGGCGGGCGGGAGCCAGGTGGCGACCGCGTCGAACCTCGTGCTTCCGACGGCGATGTTGCCGGGGCCGCCGGCCTCGTCCTCGGCGAACGCGAGGTTCTGGTAGTGGACGCTGCCGTCGCCCTGGATCCAGGCGAACACCGCGATGTCGGTGATGTCGATGGGCGGTCCCACGGGCCGGGTGGGATCGAACCATTGCAGCGTGGGGCCCGCGCCGATGAGGCCCCAGGTGGCGAACTGGTCCGTGAGGGCCGCGAAGCTCCGGTCGAGCCCGGCATGCACCTGCGAGACGCCGGTCAGCGGCGCATAGACGCAGTTCGTCGAGCAATTGACGCCGTACTGCACGGCGAACGTGTCGTTCCAGTGCGCGGCACCGGTTGGATCGCCGAGCGCCGCCGACTCGCTGCCGCCTTCCGAATATGCACCGCCGCTCGTGGACAGCAACTGGATGAAGTCCGCGCCGGCGCTGATCTGCGTCCAGGTACCGGCCAACTGGCGTTCGAACTGCACGTCGCTGGCCGTGAGCGGGCGCGACACGGCGTAGGGCAGCCGGTACTGGCGCACCATGCCGGCCTGGTCGAGCACGTACAGGCGGACGGCCGCCGGCGGCTGCGTTGCGTCGTCGCGCTTGACGACGAAGGCCGCCTGGCGTGCGTTCGCGATATCGGACAGCACGACCGGCGTCGCCAAGCTCGTGGCGTCGTACAGATCGTCGTGGCGAAGCACGACGACCCGGCCTTGCTCGACCGCGGCGACGTACTGCGTCTCCTGCTCCGATCCGTTGAAGAGATGGGGGTCGGTGCGCGCCTGCACGAAGTCGATGACGCCGGAGAGCAGGCGCAGGCGGTGCCGGGTGGCGGGTGACTCGTAGCCGAGCAGCCGGGGCAGGGCGCGCGCCACGGTGTAGTCGTCGACATGGCCGTCCGAGGCGATGGCGCGGAACTGCACGTCCGTGTCGAGCGGGCTCCAGGGGTAGGCCAGCAGGCGCTTGGGGACGCTGCCGGGCAGGTCGATCGTGACGATGCGCCGCAACGTCACGTTGGCTCCGGCACCGGGATCGTAAGCGGTGGCGGTCAGTGTGGCCCACGAGGCCTCGATCGTCGCCGGCGCCTGGCTCGCGGTCAGGGTGTTGGCGGCCACGAGCACGAGCGCGCTGTCGACGCTGAAGGTCGCGTTGGTCACCGGCGCAGTCGACTGCACGCCGAACTTGAGATAGGTGCCGGTGACGGAAACGGTGGTGGGCGTTCCCACCGCCAGGTGGTCGACCGGCACGGTCAGGGCCACGAGCACGGGGCTCTTCCAGTAGACCGTGATGGCCTGGGTCGCACCGAGCGTGGTCGTCACCGACTGGCCGTTGACGTCCTGGTAGGTGTAGCTGCGGGTGGCCGCCAGCGTTGCGACCAGCGGCGTCGTCGGCTGGCTGGCGTAGGGCGCGGCGGTGAATGTGCCGGCCGTCGCGGTGGGCAACAGCAGCGTGGGATCCTGTGAGCTCAGTGCGGCGTCCGTGGGGGCGGAACTGCCGTCCGCGTAGTCGACCCAGACCAGGAAGCTCGCGCTGTCGCGCTCGTCCATCGCGGTGACGCCGTGGATCTCGAGGCCGACGGGGATGTTGACGAGCGGCTTCACGGAGTAGGCCACCTGGAGGTGTCCGAGGCTGCCGTCGCCGGTCTCGTAGGTGGCCTGCAGGATGTCGGATTCGGCGTTGCGCGCGCTTGCGTCCGCGCTGGTCGGCACGTAATACGCGCTGGTCGACAACCGGCCCGCCGTGTCCACGCTGGTGCCGATGTGGTTCACGGCGCCGGGCGCCGGACTGCTGCCCCAGTTCACCGGCGCGAGCGTCGATTGGGACCCGTCGTTCCATGACGCGGTGAGCGTCAGGTCGACGTGGTCGCCGGCCGTCAGCACCTGGCCGGCGACCAGGCCGGCCAGCGACACCGACTGCACGCGGCGCACGAAGTGGGAGACGGTCAACGCCAACTGGGCCGAAACGGGGACGCCGCCGTGGCTGAACGCGGCCGTGACCTGGATGGGCGCGTCGGCGACGGGCTTGCCCGCGCGCAGCAGGCCGTCGGCGCCCAACTGGGCGACGGCGGAGGCGTCGCCGGTGAAGCTCCAGGTCACCGCGGGCGTGGTCGTGCTGCCGTCCGACCAGTGGACGGTCGCGCCCAGCGCGAGGGTGGCGCCCGCGGCGACGGGGGCGTTGTTCGTGGCGCCGGTGATCTCGATGCCGGTCGGGCGCAGCGCGGGCACGACGGTCATCGCCACGCTGGCCGAGGTGACGGCATTGCCGTCGAACCAGTGCGCCGTGACGGTGATGGGCGTGACGACATCGACGCCGGGCGGGGTCACCTGGCCGTTGCTCATGACGTTCACGCCAGCGAGGCCGGCGACCTCCCACCGCGCGGCGACGGCCTGCTGCGCGCCGTCCTGGAACCGGGCCTGCGCGCCGAACTGCGTCGCGGAGCCGCCCACGATCGCGCCCTGGCCGGCGCCGGTGATGCTCAGCTGGGTCGCGGCCGCGGCCGCCGTGTCGCTGCGGCCCACCTCGATCGCCAGGCCGGAGGCCTGTTCGGTCTGGATGGCGGCGACGATGCCCGCGCCGTCGGTGGAGAAGGCGAGCGGATAGTTGTCCAGCAACTGGTCGACCGGGCTGCCCACGGTCCAGGCGCTGGCGAAGGGGTCGAAGGTGGGGGTGCTGTCGGGCGCCGTGGAGGCGCCGGGCAGGTTGGCCACGAACGCCGGCATCAGGCGCGACAGCATCGTGGCCGAGGCGGCGGCGAGATCGGTCGTGCCGAGCCAACCGGCGAAGGCGCCCGGGGCGGCGTACAGGTCGGCCGGACCGTGCAGGTTGCGCGCGGCGGCGATGCGCAGCAACGCCAGCGACGTCAGTGGCGTGATGTTGGCGCGGCCGGGCTGCGCCACGGCGGAATAGAGCACGGTCGCCCCATCGCTGCTGACGGCCTTGAGCATGAACGGTGCCGTCATGCCATCGACGCCGGCGCTGAACACGCCGCTGTCGGCGGTGACGGGCAGCGACGTGACATGGCCTACGGCGTCCTCGATGCTGACCGTGCCGGCGATGCCGTGGCCGGTCGCTGCCGTGCCGTACACCAGAGCCGTGTTGGGGGTGACGGGCGGCGGCGGGGGACTGCCTCCACCTCCGCCGCCGCACGCGGTCAGCGCCGCGATAAGGAGGGCCAGCGCGGCACGCGCACGAGCGCGGGACGCCCGCGCGCGGATGGATGCGATGAACATGGTCGTCGGGCGGTCTCGCAAGAGCCGTCGGTTGTAAGTGAAAGCCGGCGACCGAGCATGCGGCGCCCCCCTGTCCAGTCAGTCTGCCCGACCGTCCCGCGGCCTGACCAGCGGGAAAGCCCGGGTCGATCTTTCGATTCGTGGGATCGCTTTCAAGACGCAAACGCGCCCGAAGGCGCGTCTTTGCAGTCGGAAAGGCGAGAAAACTCAATCGCCCAGGAGCGCAGCGCCTCCGCCCATCACCTGGCTGAACCCGGCGTCCACGTACGAGATCTCGCCGGTCATGCCCGACGACAGGTCCGACAGCATGAACGCGGCGACATTGCCCACGTCCTCGATCGTGACCGTGCGGCGCAGGGGCGAGTTCTCCTCGAACACGCCCAGCAGCTTGCCGAAGCCCTTGATGCCAGACGCGGCGAGCGTCTTGATCGGACCGGCGGAGATGCCGTTGACGCGGATGCCCTTGGGGCCCAGCCCGGCAGCGAGGTAGCGCACGCTGGCCTCCAGCGACGCCTTGGCCAGGCCCATCGTGTTGTAGGCTGGCACGGCGCGCACCGCGCCCAGGTAGGTCATCGTCAGCAACGCGCTCTTGTCGCGCAGCTGCGGCAGCACGGCCTTGGCCATGGCCGGGAAGCTGTAGGCGGAGATGTCGTGGGCGACGCGGAAGCCTTCGCGCGACAGGCCGTCCAGGAATTCGCCGGCGATCGCCTCGCGCGGCGCGAAGCCGATCGAGTGCACGAAGCCGTCGAAACCTTCGGGCCAGGCCTGCTTCAGGCCGTCGGCGAGGGCGGCGATCTGCTCGTCGGAGCCGACGTCGCAATCGAAAATGAGTTTCGAGCCGAATTCGGCGGCGAATTCGGTGATGCGCTCCTTGAAGCGTTCACCCTGGTAACTGAAGGCGAGTTCGGCGCCTTCGCGGTGGCAGGCCCGCGCGACGCCGTAGGCGATCGAGCGGTTGTTCAATACGCCCGTGATGAGCAGGCGCTTGCCGGCGAGGAATCCCATGCGGTCTCCGTATGTTGCTAGTATGGTGATTGTGGCACCCCCGCTGTTGCGGGTACACGTCTTGCAGGCTATAATACGAGCTTCGCTGAAGTACTGGACACTGCAGATTCGCGCCTGGCACCTTCGAGTTTCTCGATCGTTTCAGGGCCTCTGACGGGACGACATGACGCGTTGGAAGAGGTGGGCGGATAGTCTTTCTGCCCATTTTTTTTGCCGCGTCATTTGCACCGTGAAATAAGTCCGCACCGGACAGTACTCCGGCGAGAAGAACTCTGCGAGTTCGCGACCCTTCAAAAGTCGCGGTCTCGATTGCAAGTTGCAAGGGTCCTCAGGGGCCTTTGCCACTTTTTGGCCCTCCGATTCAACGTTCGAATTTCAGAACCACTTTCTTGGCAGTACCCGCACAACACACTCCAGGCTGGACATCGGCCGTCGAACGCACCGTCACCGGGTTGGGATACGACCTGGTCGACGTCGAGCGCGTCGGCGGAGGACTCCTGCGCGTCACGATCGACCGCGTCCCTGGTCACGTGTACACGACGGGCGAATCCGAGTTCGTGCTGGTCGAGGATTGCGAAGCTGTCACGCGACAGCTGCAATATGTGCTGGAAGTGGAGAACGCGGACTACAGCCGGCTCGAGGTGTCCTCGCCGGGCCTCGATCGCCCGCTGCGGGGCGAGCGCGATTTCCGGCGCTTCACCGGCGAACAGGTCGAGATCACTTTGAAGGAAGCCTTCCAGGCGCGCAAGAAGTTCGCAGGCGAACTCCAGGCGCGCGGCGAGGGTTGGGGACTGGTGTTGCCCGCGGCTGCGATCAGCAAGACGCAGGCGAAGGCCGGTGCCAAGGCGGGGGTCGAGCAGGTGCTCGATTTCACGCTGGACGAATTGCAGGAAGCCCGGCTCGTGCCGGTGATCGACTTCAAGGGGCGCCGCCGCAAGGCGGACCTCGCCGCCGTGCCTGAGGCCGGTGCTCAATCCGACGACGGAGGTCAAGAACAATGAACCGCGAAATGCTGATGTTGGTGGACGCGATCTCGCGCGAAAAGACCGTTGAACGCGATCTCGTGTTCGGCGCGGTCGAGTCTGCGCTCGCCTCGGCCACCAAGAAGCTTCACGGCGCCGATGTGGACATCCGCGTGTCGGTCGACCGCGAAACCGGCGACTACGACACCTACCGCCGCTGGCACGTGGTGCCCAACGAGGCCGGCCTGCAGATCCCCGATGCGGAAGTCCTGCTGTTCGAAGCGCAGGAACAAATCCCCGACATCGAGGTCGACGACTACATCGAGGAGCCGATCGACTCGGTGCCCATCGGTCGCATCGGCGCCCAGGCCGCCAAGCAGGTCATCCTGCAGAAGATCCGCGACGCGGAACGCGAACAGCTGCTCAACGACTTCCTGTCGCGCGGCGAACGCATCTTCACGGGCACCGTCAAGCGCCTGGACAAGGGCGACATCATCGTCGAGCAGGGTCGCGTCGAAGGCCGCCTGAAGCGCAGCGAGATGATCCCGAAGGAAAACCTCCGCTCGGGCGACCGCGTGCGCGCGTTCATCGCCGGGGTTGATTCCGCCGCCCGCGGTCCCCAGATCATGTTGTCGCGCAGTGCCCCCGGCTTCATGGTGGAACTGTTCGGCCAGGAAGTGCCCGAGATCGAGCAAGGCCTGCTCGAGATCAAGAGCTGCGCGCGTGACGCCGGTTCGCGCGCCAAGATCGCCGTGCTGTCGCACGACAAGCGCGTCGACCCGATCGGCACCTGCGTGGGCGTGCGCGGTTCGCGCGTGACCGCGGTCACCAACGAGCTCGCCGGCGAGCGCGTCGACATCGTGCTGTGGAGCGAGGACCCGGCCCAGTTCGTCATCGGCGCGCTGGCCCCGGCCAACGTGCAGTCGATCGTCGTCGACGAAGAGAAGCACGCGATGGACGTCGTCGTCGACGAGGAAAACCTCGCGATCGCGATCGGCCGCGGCGGCCAGAACGTGCGCCTCGCGTCCGACCTGACCGGCTGGCGCATCAACATCATGACCGCCGAGGAATCCCAGGCCAAGCAGGCCCAGGAGTCGGGTGGCGTTCGCGCGCTGTTCGTCGACAAGCTCGACGTCGACGAGGAAGTGGCCGACATCCTGATCGAGGAAGGCTTCACGAGCCTCGAGCAGGTCGCCTACGTGCCGCTGCAGGAAATGCTCGAGATCGAGGGCTTCGACGAAGACACGGTCAACGAGTTGCGCACCCGTGCCAAGGATGCGCTGTTGACGATGGAGATCGCGCGTGAAGAGCGCGTCGAGGAAGTCTCGCAGGAACTGCGCGACCTCGACGGCCTGACGCCGGACCTCATCGGCAAGCTGGCCGAGGGCGGCGTGCACAAGCGCGACGACCTGGCCGACCTGGCGGTCGACGAGCTGGTGGAGATGACCGGTATCGACGAGGCGGCCGCCAAGGCGCTGATCATGAAGGCTCGCGAGCACTGGTTCACCACCTGAGCGCGCTCCAGCATATACACACGTACTACACGAACGCCCGGAACACCGAGCAAGGAATTCCAGAAATGGCAGTGACCACCGTCGCCCAGTTTGCATCGGAGCTGAATCGCCCCGCTGCAACTCTGCTCGAACAGCTGCAGTCCGCAGGCGTCGCCAAGGCGACGACCGACGACGCGCTGAACGACGCAGACAAGGAGCGGCTGCTCGACTACTTGCGCACCGCGCACGGCACCACCGGGGGCGAACGCAAGAAGATCACGCTGACCCGCAAGTCGACCAGCGAGATCAAGCAGGCGGACGCGAGCGGCAAGGCCCGCACGATCCAGGTCGAAGTGCGCAAGAAGCGCACCTTCGTCCAGCGTGACGATTCCACGACGGAGGAGCAGGCCCAGGCCGCTGCCGCCGCGGAGGAAGCCGAACTGGTTCGCCGCGAAGAAGAAGCCCGCGCACAAGCCGACCTGATGCGCCAGCAGGAAGAAGAGCTGGCCGAGAAGCGTCGCCTGCGCGAAGCGGAAGAGGCGCGCGTGCGCGCCGAGGCCGAAGAACGCGCCAAGGCCGCTGCCGCGGCCGCCGAGCAGGCCGCCGCCG
>FTJN01000447.1_pt2 | contig 15063 bp, 9 predicted proteins | sample 1658361 | NCBI WGS metagenome assembly FTJN01 (sample SAMEA3914819, study PRJEB12502) | metagenome | biome: forest; material: soil | place: Canada | collected 2010-06-26 | depth 0.3 m | reverse complement strand
GAGCGCCAAGGGTGCCCGATGTCCTACGGGATGACTGTGAGTTGTACTTGGGAACGCCCTTTGTCAGAGAAGCTGTACTTCGTCCCCTGCCTTCATATCCCGCTCTGTTGATGCGGTTGGGCGAGACCGAGGCAACAAGGGGACGTTCCCAAGTTCAAACTTGGGACGAGTTAACCATGGGCTGGCGCCCACCAGGCCGGATATAAATGGTAGCCGTCGACCTCCGGGCGACGGTCCCCAAGGTCACGCCTACCGATCTTCGCCCGGACGGTCGACGGCTACCTTCGGAAACGAATCTATCGACAAGGTAGGGAGATCCTTCGTTCATTCACGGCTCACGGCGTCTTCGGATTCTCTATCCAATGCCCCGTGGTCGCAGGTACCGTTTTCCCATCAGACTGCACAATCGCTTCATCCCAGGCCCACATGAGATTATCCATTCCGCCTGCTTGTTCCGGCGCACCCGTGCGATAAGCATCCCACATCTCCAGCACAAACTTATCCGTACCCCGGCGCGCGATTTCATTGGCCAGGCCCGTCTCGGAGTTGATCTTGGTCTGGCCCGGTTTCATGAACCAGTCATTGAAATCAAAGAAGGCATCATGGTTCCAAGTCGCCTTTTCTTTCATATAGAGCGCTGACAAGGCGAAGGCGGGCCAGTCCGCTGGCGTCCAGAAATAGTGATTTTGAAACTTGTCATCCTCGCTCCACTCGCTGTAGGGCTTCTCCTGATATGGGGCACGGGCATAGGTGTGAAAATTGACTCTCCACATGGCCTCTTCTCCGCGTCCGCCCTTGCCATAGTAGGTGGTGAGATCCTCCGAAAAGAAGGTGGTGGGAACCGGTCCGGCAGACCCCGGCCCCAGTTTGACGATGCCATAGAGAATATGACTGGAAACATCAACCCGAGGGAACATGCGAATCTCCGGCTTGTCCAGCATGAGGCTGGTGAAAAGGATCGGCCATTTGCGTCCCATCCAATGGCCGCCATCGGAGAACCACTGCCGTCCACAGGCCGCGAGCCCGTGGAGATCAATGCCATATTGGAGGAAGCCGATCATGAGCTTTTCCTTTTTTTCTTTCGGCGCATCGAGAAGAAGCATGAGGGAAGCAAAGGAATTCATCCGCGTGATCAATCCGCCATAGGCCGCCTGGTTCTGTCCCGGGGCGGTGGTCTGAATCGTCCAGTCGCCAATATGGTCGATCCAGGGACGTTGAAAAATGCGGGCCATTTTATCCCAGTCGGGCGTCGAGGCGACCGGCTTGAGATTGGGCAGGAGATCCCACCGGATGTCCTTGGTCTCATAGATGGTTTTGTCCGTTCCCGCATAGGCGGGACGGAAGGCGTCTGCGGGTGGAACTTTGTCCAGGCAGGTAAGGACCGCCGCCGTATCCAAGGCGAGAATCGCCGTGGCCTTGTTTTGTCCGTCCGGATAGTACTGGCCGATAATCGAAGGCGTGGCGAGTTTCCCATTTTGATACGACTCGCTGCTGATCGTGGTGATCAGCGAGCGATTGACTCCAAGCTGGTAGGGAAAGAGGATGGAAAGCGTCGAATCGAAATTCAGCGCGCGGGAGTCGTAGCCCTGCTTGGTGAAACTACCGTCCTTGGTCGGGCCGGTGACCACCATGGAACCGTTGCGATACCGCTTGTCGTCCTTGAGCGAAACCGCTCCGTACATGCTTTTCGCGGAAGTGGCCGGTTCGCTGGCTGGAGCAGGCCCTGGCTCCGGACTGACTTTAACCACGGTGACGGGGCCGATCACCCACCAGTCTCCGGTTACGAATTGGCCGACGGGATAGGCTTTATCGAAGGTCCAGGTGATTCCATATTGAGTCACTGACGTGGCCGTATCGGCACGAGTCGTGGCGCACCCAGCCAGCAGCAGGGACATGGAAATAAGCAGTGATCGGAAGACAGACAAGGTAGACATAAAATGAAGAGATTGCGCGGGGCTACCCCGGATCTCACATGGAGACGGATGGCGTCACCCGAGCCGGAGGTTTAGAGAATAGGGCGAGCCGATGACGGGAACTTCTCCCGGTTTTTTAGCCTAAAAAGGCCTCTGTTGTTTTGCCGTGAATTCCAATCCTGCCCAGCACGACTTTAGGAATACCAAGCGAATGAAGCCAAGCCTATTTCCCCCTATTCTCCAGTGATAATGGAATGTTGCTAGCGGATCGAATTCAGGGGCTCTAATCATGGAAAAGGTCAACCCATCGCGTGAGGAGAGCTTCATCCTCATTCGTCCAACCAGATGTTATTTTCTCCATGAATTCTCCCGAGTTACCCACCCGGATTGCCCTCACGGGAGCCGCAGGCTTTCTTGGACGCACCTTGGCGGCGCGCCTCTCCCAAAAATTTCCTTTGCGTGTCCTGGATAATCAACCTGCCGACGGGCCGTGGGAACAAATCACCGGCGATGTCGCGGATCTGGACAAGGCGATGGCCCTTTGTGAGGGATGTTCCCACTTGGTCATCTCTCACATGGCTCCCAATCGCAGCGAGATCTATGCGACGCCGACGGTACCCTTCGATGTCAACGTCAAGGGAGTGGCCAATCTTTTCCACGCTGCTTCGCATTACGGCATCCGGCGCACCATCCTGATCTCCAGCACCAGTGTGGTTTCCAGATACATGTATGGAGGCACGTATTTGACGCGCGACCTGCCCGATCATCCACACAATCTCTACGGGCTGACCAAGGCTCTTCAGGAAAACATCGCCCGCTATTACCACCAACAGAATGGAATGGAAGTGGCCGTTTTACGTCCCGCCCACATTTGCGATGAAGACAGTCTGGTGGACAAGTATCAAAAGAAATTGACCTTCGCCAACTGGGTCATGATCGATCCCCGCGACATCGCGGAAGCCGTGCGCCTGGCTCTTCTCGTGCCTGAACTCGACTATGAGGTTTTCTATATCTCGGGCCCTGCCGAGGCTGAGTTTCATGTCGACCTGAAGCACACACGGGATTTCCTCGGTTGGAAGCCTCAACACACCTTCGATAAGCACCCCAACGAGACTCTCGCCGCCTAGAGAAATTCTTCGCGAGGGGCTTCTCCCGCCCGTGGGTGAACAAGACTTCTCGCTCCCCCCCATTTTATGATGCCAAGATCCAGCAAGTCATCGTCGTTCCGCGCCCTGTGCGCGCTCCTGCTCACCATCTGCCTGTCTCATGGGGTTTTCGCCCAAGTGCCGGAAGCGCCACCGGCAGCCAAACCCATCCGGGTGTTGATGGTGGGTAATAGTTTCGCGGCGAATGTCGCGACCTATTTTTCGGCGTTTGTGAAAGAGTCCCAACAGACACCGATCCTTCTTGTCTGCATGAAGGGAGGCTGCTCCCTTCAGCAACATGCCGAAGGCCTTGCCGCATCTCTGGTCAACCCGGATTCGCCACAGGCCCGCATTTACAGCAAGGGCTGGTTTACCGGGAGCCATCCCGGTTTTCCGAAGAACTACAATATGCTCGAATCCTTGAGGGCGGAAAAATGGGACTATGTCACCATCCAGCAATACAGTGCGCTGAGCTATAAGCCGGAAACCTATGAGCCTTACGCCCATCAGGTGGTCGATGCCATCCGGCAATATGCTCCCCAGGCGGAGATCCTGGTACATGAAACGTGGGCCTATCGCGAAGACGACGCGCTTTTCAAAAAGGGCGACTTTACCCAACAAAAGATGTATGATGGTTTGAAGGCTGCCTACGCCAAGCTTGCCGCCGATTATCACCTGCGCACCATCCCGAACGGCGACGCCTTTCAGGCCGCCCGGGCCACAGAACGCTGGCACTATGTTCGGGATGCCGCCTTCAATTTCGCACACCCGTCCGCTGGTACCCTGCCGGTCCAGCCAGGAAGCCTGAACATGGGATGGGGCTGGCGTACGGACCCGGAAACCCAGGTCGTTTCCTTTGTCTTGGACGCCCATCACGCCAACGTGGCAGGCAAATATCTTGGTAGTGCGGTGCTGTATGAAACGTTGACCGGGAACGATGTGCAGAAATTGACCTTTTGCCCGAAGGAATTGGACTCTGTCGCAGCTGCTGATTTGCGGCGCATCGCCCACGAAACCGTGCAACTCCGCAAAGCGGAGGAGGCCAAGACGGCCCCGGTTGTATCTGCCGCTGCCGCACCGCAGGTCAAATAAGCGGGGCTCCCTCTTCACTTCTCTCTATGCTCCAACCCTTCGTCACTCCGGCTCTCGCCGGCCCTTCGCTGTCCCCGAGCGAAAGCATCGAAGCCGTCCGTCAATTTATCGAGTCGAATTGGCATGAGACGGTCCGGAACGAAGTCAAGGATGACGGCACGCTCCTAGGGCTGCCTTATCCCTATACCATCCCCAGCCGCAAAAAATTCTTCCAGGAATTCTACTACTGGGACACCTACTTTACCTGTCTGGGACTGCTCGATACCGGCCATGGCGACTTGGCGCTGAATAATGCCCGCAATCTTCAATCCCAAATGGAGCGCTACGGGTTTATTCCCAATGGCAACCGGACCTTCTACCTGACCCGTTCCCAGCCACCCTACTTCGCGCCATTGGTTTGGCAGATCAGTTCGACCCTCGGTGATGACGATTTTGCCAGGAACGCCGTTCCTGCCATCCGCAGGGAATATGACTTCTGGACCACGCAGCGGATGACACCCACGGGCCTTTCGCGCCATGGCCATCACGCTGATCGTCAGGGCTTGCTCGATTTCTTTTCCGAGATCGAATTTCGCGGCGGACTTCATGGGCGGCGTCCCGAAGATTGCCTGGAGGAGATCTCCCAGTTGATGTCGGAATGCGAAACCGGCTGGGACCTCAATCATCGCTTTGCTCATCGCTGCGGCGACTACTGTCCGGTCGATCTCAACAGCACGCTTGGGATTTATGAAAGGTTCCTTGCCCGGTTCGCACCGGAAAACGAATCGGCCCTATGGAGCGAACGGGCGGAAACGAGAATACGCCTGCTCAATGAATTTTGCTGGGATGGGGAACGGGGTGGCTATTTTGATTACGATTATCGCCAGGGCCAAAGCGGGAAGATCGTCTCGGCGGCGACGCTGCAACCCCTCTGGGCGGGATTGGCCACGCCCGAGCAGGCCCGACTGGTCGTCGAGAAAATGCTGCCCCATCTCGAATGTGCCTTTGGTCTGGCCTCCTGCGCGCCAGGACCACGAGATCGGGTTTGCCAGTGGGATTACCCCAACGGTTGGCCTTGTCTTCAGAATCTCGCCTACCGGGGGCTGGCTTCCTATGGATACGCGGAGGAGGCCCGCCGCATTGCGGAAAAATATGTGCGTATCATCTGTCGCACTTTTGAAACGACGGGCGATTTGTGGGAGAAATACAACGTCGTGGACGGCTCAGTGAATGTTGCCAATGAAAATGGCTATGAGGAATCGGCCTCCCGCCAACTCAGTGATTCACCCGTTGATCCCGCGCACATCGCTCCGCCCGCTATGATGGGATGGACGGCCGGAGTCTTTCTGGATGCCGTCGCCTTTCTTGAAGGACGGGCCGCGCCCTTGGCGCATCGGTGAGCAGGTGGGGGGCGAGGTTGCGGGGCCACCGTCTGGAGATGATCATTCGCGAACGAAGCCATCCCCACCTAAGTCGGTTTCAAACCAGCTGCCGCTGTCCCCAAAGGCGATTACCCTGGAGATCCAAATCACGTCGAACTGGGTGACTTCGCTTCGGGATGTTTCAGCAGGTAGTACTCATATGGCGTCGTGAAGATCACGCCTTGCGACAGCAGATACTCCACCAGCTTTTTGAATTCCTCAAAACGCGCATCATCCCATTGGTTGGCGTGACCTTGAATAACAAAGTTGTCCCGCGTTTTGGAGAGAATTTTGTAGTCATGCTCCACCTGCCAGGCGTTTGGAACAAAGAGGGGCTTCTCGATGTTCATCTGCGTCCGATCCAGGATCATCACATGGGGCAACTCGGACATGTCCTTGAGCTTGCCATAGAGAAACACCTTCACATCCGGGTCCTCGCTCATCACTTTCACGGTGGTATCGTCCGTGGCGTTGAACGGTGCGCCGAAGGTGTGGAAGGTGATGCCCAGCTTCTCCTTGGCCAGTTGCTGCGCTTTGCTGAGGTGTTCCTTTTGAACCTCGTAGGTGGGTCCCTTAAACTCCTGCATCTTCGTGGTGCCCTCGGTCCATTCCCGATGGTCATAACCGTGGTTCCAGAACTCGACTAAGCCCGTAGCCTGCACGCTTTTCACCCACTCGAAATAGGCCGGATGATCACCCTCCAGTGAATTGCAAATGATCCCGATCGAAGACTTGACGTTCTTCTCCTTGAGGAACTCGACCGTTCGCATCCACCCGGGACTGTTGGATCTCAGGTCGTCCAATTTTAGCATGATGTATATCGGGCGGGCCAGGGGTGCTGTCGGAGTCGGATCATGAGTTTGGCCAAAAGCCACCTGGTTGCCGAGGAGGCTGGCGATAAAAAGCACGACAAGGCGATGAGGGAATCGAGGAATCATGGTATGAAACCAAAGCGTAGCTCAGGCGGCAACAGTGGGGAGCATGATTCTATTCGCACTGGATAATTCGGCTTAATTTGCACGCCCCTGTTAGCCCCGCAAACAAACGAAGAGCCATGCGCCGGTTTGCGCATGGCTCTTCGGCGCATTCTAGTACATGCCGTACGGCACGTAAGCGGTATCAGGCGAGACGATGACTTGGTCGATCTTACAGTTGGCCGCAGCATACTTGAGCGCCACAACGTTCGCCCCTGCACTAAGGCTGGCCGACGACGTGAGGTTCACCCAGACCCAACTTCCATACGTTACGGTCGATCTCAGGGCGTATCCGCCCGCGCCCGCGGGATTGACCGCGTAATGGAACGAGTTGGAACTCGAGTCGACCGCCTTGACCCGCGCCCAGACCGAATAGGTTCCAGCCGTGGGCACGCTGAACGAGTAGGAGACACTCGGCGACGTCAACGTGTCTGGAATGTTGGGCGTCGTCCCCGTCGGCGTTGCGATATAGCTTCCGCCCGAGGCCGTGGCATCACTGTAAGATTGCATCGGAGCATTGCGCGCGACGCTTTCCGTTTCCAACGTCGTGACGGCCAAGGCCTTTTCGTCCGGCGCATGGCCCGCATTGCGATTAAGGATTGCCGTCTGGGTTCCCACCTTGAACTTCCACGCCCCGCCGTCACTGTCAGTCAGCATTGTCACGGCCTTGGGTGAAGATCCTGTCGGCGACCATGCCATCGCCATCGCATTTGACCAGTTCGCCGAGGAACCGGCGGTCGGCGTCACCTTGCAGCAGTAGTGATTCCCGCCTGCCCCACTCCAGGTGATGACGGGAGTGGAGATGACCGATTGCGCCGGCGTCAACAGGCTCAGGGCGATCTTGCTGCCGTTCGTCGCCATGGTCGTGCTGGTGTTCCCGCTCAGAACCGGAGCAAGGTTCGGCGGATAGAAGTGCAGTTCCAAGGGCTTCGAAGCAGAGAGAACAACGTCATCCACCACCACCAGAACGTCCGGTTTCAGGTAGAGCATGTGTCGGCGGAACTTGGTGAGCCCATTCGTCGCACTGTAACAGGAGGTCGCGTTCCCCACGACGTAATCCAGGTTCGGCGTCGAATATGTCAGAGCGTCGTCGATGACGGGATTCAGGACTCCGCCGGGATCTTCGTTTTTCACTGCCCCGGAGTTGAACTCGCTCGTTCCTTCACCCAGTTGCCCCGCATTGTTGATCAGCAGGGTGTTCGACTGGTTCGTCTTCCGGTTGTTGGCATAGCCGTCGTTCAGGATCAGCCAGGTGCCGTAGCCGAAGATACAGAAGTTGCCCACCGCCGCGTGCGCGTGATTGCCTCCCCAGTTTTTCCAGGGGTTGACGTCCTTGGCCTGTACGCCATGGCCCATGAACGGTCCGCTCTGATAGGCCACGACCGATTCATCCCCATCCCAGCCGGAACGCAGCACCGCGAAGTCCAGGTCGTCGAAGAATTTGGAGGTCGCAATTCCTGCGCTGACAGGTGAGGTTTCCGGAATGGAGGGATTGTACCAGAAAAAATTCCACCACAGAAACCCGGCGTTTAATTTACCGGCATCGTAGTGTCCCGCCAGCCACTGCGCGGTGGGAAGGTTGTAGAGGGAAGCCAGCCTGCGCATGAAATAGTTCGGCCCGTTCCAATCGTAACCTCTGTCATCCGCGAAGTTAATGTGGTTGTTCGTAGCCACCTGGGAATGTTTCGGCAGATCGAAATAGAGCCGGTAGTTCGCCGTTTGCGAAAGCCAGGGTGTCCCTGAAATGTCGAAACCCAACATTTTGTTGGCCATATCCTGATACTGGAGGAGAAAGTCCAGGAAGTAGCCGCAGTAGGCCACGCCCTCGTGCCACGCGCCATCGCTGCCGACATCGTTGACGATGGCGTTGATGCGGCCCAGAGCCGTATTCAGCCATGGCGTGGTATCCGGCATGCCGGCATCACCATAGATGGCCAGCGCTGCGGTTGTCAGCCCCGTCGTGCACACCGAGCAGTGGTTTTGCATCACGGCATTGTAGTACCACGCGGTTGGCATGCCTGCGTTCATCGCGGCGCCCCGGGTGCTCAGCGTATTGGCGATCGTTGTGCGATCCGTGAGGCCCAGATTGGAATAGAGCCAGTCGTAGATCAAACCAAGGCCCCGGAGCTGATGCGCGGCACCGAGATCGTCTCCCGCGTAGGGAGCGATGCCCCAGGTGGGATAGCTGCACGAAGTCAGCGCCCACTTGTAGGCCGAATTGAGATACTTGTTCGGATCAAGCGGTGCGGCTGTTCCAGCCGGCAGGACCGCCAGGCGGTCGATCTGGCAACCCGCGAGGCAGTTGATGGGTTGGCCATTCCAGGCTATGTTCATGGTTCCACCTTCCTGGCAGATTTTGAAGGTGTGGTTGCCTGCGCCCAACGCCACGTTGTTGGCGATTTTTTTCCAGACCCATTCCCGGTAGGCATAGCTGTTGTACGGTGCGGCGAGAATGAGACCGGTTCTGGGCTGATGCGCTAAAAGCGTGGGCGAAACAAGCGTATTGTAAGGATACGGCGTGGTGCCATCCAGCACGACGCCGCTGTAGCCGAGAGTGTCGATGGCGAAGAAGAAACTGTCGTTGTTCGTCTCGTTCGCCTTGAAGCGCGCCCACACGTCGTAGTTGCCACCGTTGAGTCCAACTGTCTGCTGAGCATCCGGAGTGGCCGTCGCCGCGGGCGTGGTCGTGTTGTTTGCCTCCCCGCTCCAGGCCTCGAGCCATTTGCCGCTCAACGACTGGAAGTCCCCGGAGGTCTGAATGCCGTTGCTGGCCGTGACGACGAGATTGTTTGGGTTGGGCGCGACGCCATTCGAATTGAGGGTGAAGTTCTGTGCATCGAGCCAGTGCTGCTCCGTGCCCAGCCCGGTTGGAGTCAGGGTGAAATCGGTGGACATGCACATTTTGTCGAAGCGGACACCGGGACCATAATAGGTCAGGTTCATCACATGGCTTCCCGGGGTGAGGTGGTAATAGCCGCAACTCACCCAGATCCAACTGCCGCTGGAACCGGCTGTGGCCACCCTCGTCTCAACCCCGTCCACGGTGACCCAGGCATTGATCACCCGCGTATCGGGCGTGTAGGCACGGACCCAAAGGCGAAACGCGGACGTCGTGTGTGCGGAAAAATAATAGGTCGCGCTGGGCGGCTGCGTATTCGGATTGTTCGTCGTTCCTGTGGTCGGTGTTCCGATACAGGCTCCGCTGGAGGCTGCCTGATCGCTGGTCACCGCCATGGGTGCACTGACCACGGCATCCTCTGCCTCCCACCAGAACGTTTCAGAAGACGGTGTGGTTCCCTTGGTCAGCAGGTAGGCCATCGAGAGCTCCACGATATTGTCGCCAACATCGCGCTGCCACGCCTGCTGAGGCTCATCCGGGTCTGAGGTGAAAGGAGTCGGTGTCTGCAGTGAGAGCAACTCGGGTCTCTTCTTGTAGGCAATCCACATTTCGCCCCAGCGAGGCGCACCCGTTTGATATGCCGTAATGTTCGACTTCAGCGTCCCAATCGTGCTGGAGTCCATGTAGAGCCGAGGATGGACGCCTGTATACGAATTGAGCGTTGTAGGGTTGATGGTGTAGGTCGTGGCTAGGAGAGGGTTGAAGACATGGAAGGCCATAAACACGACGATGAGAACTTTAAGGATTGGATTCATAGTATTCTTCATTTCTGGGGGAGGTTGGCTCGGGCGGTAAACGGGGCGCCTGTTTATTTCAGGCGTCATGGTTGTCCGTATTTCCGCCTCTAATTCTGATTTCTGAGAGCCCTTGGTCGAATTTGCTCTTTTTGCTATCTAGGGATTACTAGGTGCTCAGAATTTGAACAACCGCTGCCTGATTATCACTGGAGAAAGGAGTGATTTTAATAGTTAATGCAGTCAACGCCATTCGGGACAGGCATCGGATACGGCAGCCTCCTGCCGCGCTTCGTCATAGTCAAGTCGACCGGGGAGGGCGACGAAAGCTCCGAGATGCTGGCGGCCTGCGCTGGGTGGAGACGGCGATAGTCGCCGTTTTCGACAATGCCTATGTCGTCTTCGCCCTCTACTCGCGCGGGCGCACCTGGGGCAGGGTAGCGATGGCTTGCCGCGTACTGGAAAGTCGTCCGGTGAAGGGCAAAAATATTCGGGACGAACTCGTGGAGATGTCCTTCCTGGAAGACCCAGAGCGACTATCCCGAGGCGTTGCGCCGCGTCGTGGCTCTCGTGCAAGTCGATGGCGTCGAGCGGGAAATGACATTCCTCACCAACCACCTGGAGTGGGCCGAATTGCCGTCAAAGCGATGATTTTGGGCTGGCCTCCCTTCAGATGCTTTTTGCCGGATTCTCCGCGTGGCTTGATGCGAGCTTTCTCAATATATCGTGCGCTCATCACGCAAAATGAAGAATCGAAATCGTAGCCACCTTCTTTCCAGACTTAGGCCATCACCTGAACGAACTAGTGATCGTTACCCCGGAGTCGCTCTGGTTTCTTTTGCTCAGGAAATAATCCGAAGTAAATGACAGGAACACCCACCAGTCTTTACGGCTTGAGGCTTGAAATCACCATTCGTCGCGGCTTCAAAGGTTGATTGCGGATGGGAATCTGTTCTCGTTGACGACTGAAACAGGCGCTTCATCCAACGGAGTGGGGGCTTGATTTTCGGTGGGATCAAGAGATTCGATGATCTCCTGTTGGCGACGAACGAGTTGAGTCAATCTCGGCTCGTGCTCGAAGGGGTTCCTGGCATGGGGACGTAACTCGGCCAATTCGCGTTTTGTGCGAGACAAGGATTCACTAAAATGCGTCCGACAATCATCCAGGGAACGGACCGTGAATTCGAGGTAAGCAATTGTGCCCGGCGCCGAATCCGATACCTTGCCCATGTAGGTATTCTTGCCTTGGAGAATGATTTCCTTAGTCCGATCCGGCCATAGCTCCATTGAAAAACCAGCAAAACTGCCGAGCTTGATCTTGCCGGCATCCAGATGGTGCTTCCCGGCCAAATGGTTCAACATCTCGCCTGCCTTCTCGCGATCCCGGAAATTCTGACGGCCAATCGTCATCGAGAGGCATCGCCTTTGGTCGATTGTCTTGCTGAGAGATCGACTTCCAGATTCTTGATCATGTAGGCATCGAAGGAACCCTCGGTTGCGACGCAATTCCTCACCCAATCGTTCGTCTCCTTCCTGGTTGGGTTCGCGCACCCTGCTCTCAACCGAATCCTTGCTTCCCCGATGGCGAATTGTACGGTGGGAAATACCCACCAGGGCCAGGCCCTCCAGAAAGGCCTCGCCTATCCCCAAGGTCATATACGCCTTTGGGGACCGTTGCGACGGCGCGCAACGGCTACCAGCTTGTTGGACGGCTTCTACTTCGCCGCCGCAGCGGGGGCCGCTTGCACCAGCTTCGAGCCGGAGTTGCGCAGAAGTCTCGTGTAGTCGACCATGATGTTCACCGCTTCGTCCAGTTGGGGATCGTCGGTGAGATTGTTCACGGCGGCATCGAGTTCCGCGTCATCCGGATCGACATCGGCGGAGGCCGTCTTCACCGGCTTCTTCGGCTCCGGGGGAGCGGGGGGAAGATTTCCTTCCACCATATCCAGGGTCAGGTCGAGCGACTTGTCGCGGGTCGATTGACGATCCAGGAGATCCTTCTTCTTTTGCGAGCGGAGGGCCTTCTCATCGGCCATTTCCTTGACGCGGGTCGCTTGATTGAGCGAGAACTTGCCGTCCTGAATCCGCTTTTTGTAGAAGGCGATGTCCTGGCGCACATACCCGAAATCGGGCGAGGCCGCGACCCGTCCTTCCGAGGCCGCGCGGAGATCCGCGAGGAACGGCTGGGCCAGGTTAAGGTAATCGTATGCAGCCGGGGTAACCTCGTCGTAGGGGAGATGGTAAGGCAGCGTTGATTCACCGAGTTCGAGCGCGTCGAGCACGGAGGGGAGCACGATATCGGGCACCACGCCCTTCTTCTGCGTGGAACCACCGGCAACACGGTAGAACTTCTGGATCGTCATCTTCAGGTTGCCCGCGCCGGGGCGGCTGGGGAAGCCGATGGGCATTTGCGGGTTGAGCGGAATCAGCGTCTGCACCGTGCCTTTGCCGTGTGTGCTTTGATCGCCGACCACGATCGCACGACCGTAATCCTGCAAGGCGGCGGCAACGATTTCCGTGGCGGAGGCGCTCATCTTGTTGACCATAACCATGAGCGGTCCGTCGTAAATCTGGCGGGTCTCTTCCGGTCCCAACTGCTCGATGTAGCCATCGGAACGGCGGATCTGCACCACCGGCTCATGCTTCACAAAGAGGCCGGTGAGATCGACCGCCTGATCGAGCAAACCGCCGCCGTTACTGCGCATGTCGAGGATGATACCCGAGACGCCTTCCTTCTTCAGGCGCTTGATCAGCGCGGTGACATCGGAGACGGCGGAATGCTTGTTCTCCATGTTGTTGTAGAAGTCGTGCAGGTCGATCACACCGATCTTTTCGGTGCCGCCGCCGGGCAACGGGTGATCGATGATATGGGCCTTGGCCAAGCTTTCCTTGATGCTGACCGTGTCGCGCTTGAGCACGATATCCTTGGTGGCTGCGCCTTCCGGCGAACCGGCGGGCAGGACGACGAGGTGGACCATGCTGCCCTTTTCGCCGCGAATCATTTCGACCACGTGATCGAGCTTCATGTAAACCGCATCAACCGGCTTCTCGCTGCCCTGGCCAACGGCGACGATCTTGTCACCCGATTGCAGACGCTTGTCGATATCCGCCGGGCCGCCCGCGATAACCTTTTCGATCGTCGCGTAGCCGTCCTCGGAACGGAGCACCGCGCCGATGCCGGTCACAGAGTGGTTGATGGCCTGAATCTTGAAATTATCGGCCGCCTCGGGCTGCATGTAGGCGGAGTGGGGATCATACGCTTCGGTCAGGGCGTTGAGGTAGAATTCGAGCACATCGCCGTCTTCTTCCTCGGTGCCTTCGCGCAGGATGGAAGCGTAGCGCTTGGCCAGCCGCTTGATCGTGACATCCGGCTCCTTCTTGTTCAGCAGGCCGTTGAGGAGATCGGACTTCACCTGCTGACGCCAGACTTCTTCGGACGCGGCTTCATTGGCGATCCAGGGAGACTTGTGGTTGCGCACGGTGAAAGTCTCGTCCTTGGTGAAGTCGTACTTATCGTGAAGGAGCTTCTCCGCGAGGGTGACGTTGGTCTTGAGCCGTAGCATGTAGCGGTCGAAAATCTCGAAGGCAGGCGCGACCGATTGCTCGTCAGTCTTGTCATCGCCGAGGAGAAGATCGCCCAGGGTGTTGCCGTACTTGTTGGTGAACTCATCGACATCGCCCTGGAGGAAAAAGAGGTGGTTGTAGTCGAGTGCGTTCAGGTAGTTCTTCAACCAACGCTGGGAGATTTCCGGCGTGATCCGGATCTGCGAGTAGTGGTTGTCCTGAAGAATCTTCGCCATGACGCGGGCAATCGAGGCGGCGCGATCCGCATGGATGGTCAACGGCTTGACGACGGGGAGCTTGATCGGGGCGTCATCGGCCTTCTTTTCGGCTGGGGTGGCCACTTTTGGGGCCGTGGTGTCGTCCTTGGTCTTCCCGGGCTCGTCGATAACCTTGTTCTTTTCCTTGGGATCGGGCACCGGCTCCTTGTCGCCACCGGTCGCGGGCAGGACTTTACCGGCGGGCGTGCCGGGCGTGGGCGGCGGTGGCTCGTTGGAAGTCGTCGTGCCAGGGTCGAGCGCCCAGGCGGGGATAGTCAGGGTGAGGAAAAGAGCCGCCAGAAGAGACGCATGGGGGCGAGGAAGGGACGGCGTGCGGGTGGACATAAAATTAGAGTTGGGTCAACCCTCCAAGGTAGGGGCGGAGGGGTTCGGGAACGAGGATGTGGCCATCGGCCTGCTGGTAGGTCTCCAGCAAGGCGATGAAGAGCCGGGGCAATGCGACGCCCGAACCGTTGAGCGTATGGCAGAAGATGTTCTTCCCGTCGCTGTTTTTGTAGCGGAGGTTCATGCGGCGGGCCTGGAAGTCCTCGAAATTGCTGCATGAGGAGACCTCCAGCCAGGTACCGACGCCGGGCGCCCAGACTTCGAGATCGTAGCACTTGGCGGCACCGAAACCGATATCGCCCGTGCAGAGCGAAAGCACGCGGTAGTGAAGACCGAGATCCTGCAGCACGCGTTCGGCATGGCCGACGAGCACTTCCAAGGTGGCATAGGATTCCTCCGGCTTCACGATGTGGACGAGTTCGACCTTGTCGAACTGGTGGACGCGAATGAGCCCGCGCGTGTCCTTGCCCGCGCTTCCCGCTTCACGGCGAAAACAGGGCGTATAAGCGGCGTAGCGGATGGGCAGATCGCCCTCGGCCAGGATTTCCTCGCGATGGAGATTCGTCACCGGCACTTCGGCGGTGGGGACGAGATAGAGCGGCGGTTCTTCGTTCACCCGGTACATGTCGTCGGCGAACTTCGGGAGCTGGGACGTGCCCTGCATGCTCTCGCTGCGGACGAGGAACGGAGTCGAGACCTCGGTGTAGCCATGGTGCGTGGTGTGGAGATCGAGCAGGTAG
>FTJN01929903.1_pt1 | contig 15080 bp, 13 predicted proteins | sample 1658361 | NCBI WGS metagenome assembly FTJN01 (sample SAMEA3914819, study PRJEB12502) | metagenome | biome: forest; material: soil | place: Canada | collected 2010-06-26 | depth 0.3 m | reverse complement strand
ATACGAAGGTGCAGGACGCGGCCAAGCCATCGATGCCGCGGTCTGAAATTAACCGAACGCCCAAGGAAATCGCGCCGTTCAGGCCGATTTCAGATGGCCGCACGCCGGAGAAACAAGCCCCCGCCCACCTCGCCGCTCGCGCACCGCCCGCACGCGCGAAGCGACAAACGCAACCCGCAACCCGCAACCCGCAAAACGCAAACCGCAAACCGAAAACCGAAAACCGAAAACCGAAAACTGCAAAGCCGAACACACCCGATCGGCACCAGTTCCGGCCCTTTGACCCGTCCCCATTTCAATCGATGCCAACGAGTCCGGACTAGACGGGTACGGGCCGCCGCGGACAGGCCGCGCCCTGCGCGTCGAAGACGTGCAGCCCCACCGGATCGGCCTCCAGCGCGATCCGATCGCCCACGCGCAGCCGCGTGTGCCCGGACGCGCGCGAGACCAGCTCGAGGCCGTCGGCGCAGCGCAGGTACACGAGGTGCGACTCGCCGAGCTGCTCGATCAGCGTGACCTCGCCGCCGAAGCGGATGCCCGAGGACACGTCGGCGCCGTCGACCACGCGCAGGTGCTCCGGGCGGATGCCGATCTCGACCGACTGGCCGGGCGACAGCGCCGTGCCGTCGACGGCCACGTCGACCACGCAGCCCGCATGCACCTGCAGGCGCGCGCCGGCCGCGGAGCAGGCCTGCGTCGTGGCGGGCACCAGGTTGATCGTGGGCGAGCCGATGAACGAGGCCACGAAGCGGTTGGCCGGATGCTCGTAGAGCTCCAGCGGCGTGCCCGCCTGCTGGATGCGGCCCTCGTGCATCACGACGATGCGGTCGCCGAGCGTCATCGCCTCGATCTGGTCGTGCGTCACGTAGACCATCGTCGCGGCGAGTTCGCGGTGCAGGCGCGCGAGCTCGATGCGGGTCTTCACGCGGAGTGCGGCGTCGAGGTTGGACAGCGGCTCGTCGAACAGGAACAGGCGCGGCTCGCGCACGATCGCGCGCCCGATGGCCACGCGCTGGCGTTGGCCGCCCGACAGTTCGCGCGGCCGGCGATCGAGCAGGTGGTCGATGTGCAGCGCCTTCGCGGCCGCCAGCACCTTGGCCGCGCGCTGGGCCTTGTCGGCGCCGTGGATCTTCAGGCCGAAGGCCATGTTGGCGCGAACCGTCATGTGCGGGTACAGCGCGTAGCTCTGGAACACCATCGCGATGCCGCGCCGGGCGGGCGGCAGGTCGTTGACCAGCTCGCCGTCGATGCGCATCTCGCCCGCGGTGATGTCCTCGAGCCCGCAGATCATGCGCAGCAGCGTCGACTTGCCGCAGCCGCTCGGGCCGACGAGCACCACCAGCTCGCCGTCGGCGATCTGCAGGTTGACGTCGTGCAGCACGCGAGAGCTGCCGTAGCTCTTGGAGATGTTGGAGAGTTCGAGTCGGGCCATGGATGCGTTCGAGGTGCGCGCTACTTGACGGCGCCGGCGGTGATGCCGCGGATGAGCTGGCGCGAGAACACCGCGTACAGCACGAGGATGGGCAGCACGGCGAGCGAGAGGGCGGCCAGCACGGCGTTCCAGTCGGTGGCGAACTGGCCGACGAACTGCTGCACGCCCAGCGTGATCGTCTGCGTCTGCTCGGACGGCGCGAGGATCAGCGGGAACCAGAGGTCGTTCCAGATCGGCACCATCGTGAACACCGCGACGGTGGCCACGGCGGGACGGATCAGGGGCAGCACCACCTGGAAGAAGATGCGGAACTCGCCCACGCCGTCGCAGCGCGCGGCGTCCTTGAGCTCCTGCGGCACCTGGCTCACGAACTCCGACAGGATCATCACGGCGAGCGGCAGGCCCTGAGCGACGTAGACCAGCACCAGCGCGGTGAGCGTGTTGACCAGGTTCAGCGCCACCATCTCCTGCAGGATCGCGACGGAGCCGAGGCGGATCGGCACCATGATGCCGAACGCGAGGAACAGCGCGAGCAGGCGGTTGCCCAGGAAGCCGTACTCGGTCAGCGCCCACGCGGCCATCGCGCCCAGCAACAGGATCGCGGCCAGCGCCACGCCGGTGACGATGGCGCTGTTCATGAACATGTGGCCGATGGCCGCGTCGCCCAGCACCTTGCCGTAGCCCGCCAGGCTCAGCGTGGCCTTCGTCGGCAGGCCCATCGGGTCGTCGAAGATGCCGCCGCGGTTCTTGAACGAGTTCAGCAGCACCAGCAGGATGGGCAACAGCACCAGCAGGCTGTAGCCGCCCAGCGTCAGGTGCACGAGCGCGCTGCGCCCGAGCGCGCCCGCGCGTGACGCCTGCATGCGGGTGCCCGTCATGACGCGATGCGCTGCAGGCGCCGCTGGATGACGAGGAAGTACAGGCCCACGCCCGACAGGATCACCAGGAACATCAGCGTCGCCAGCGCGGCCCCCATCGTGGCGCTGCCCATCTCGGACTGGTAGCCGAAGAAGGTGCGGTAGAACAGCGTGCCCAGCAGGTCGGTCGAGAAGTTGGGCCCGGCCAGCGCGCCCTTGACCGCGTAGATCAGGTCGAACGCGTTGAAGTTGCCGACGAAGGTGAGGATGTTGACCAGACCCAGCGTGGGCAGGATCAGCGGCAGGCGGATGCTCCAGAAGATGCGCCACGCGCTCGCGCCCTCCACGGCCGCGGCCTCGACCACCTCTTCCGGGATCGCGATGAGCGCCGCGTAGATCAGCATCATCGGAATGCCGACGAACTGCCACACCGAGATCAGCGCGATCGTGCGCAGTGCCGTGTCCTCCTGGCCCAGCCAGGGTCCGAAGTGGTCGCCCAGCCCCACCAGCGTCATCAGCTTCTCGCTGACGCCCCACAGCGGCGACAGGATCAGCTGCCACGTGAAGCCGATGATCACCACCGACAGCAGCGTCGGCAGGAACAGCACCGTGCGATAGGCCGCCGCGCCGCGCACGCCGCGCAACGACAGCAGCGCGGCCAGCAGCAAGGCCACCGGGTTCTGCACGAGGGTGTGGATCGCGAAGAACTCGATGTTGTTGACCATCGCGTTGCGGAACGCGCCGAACCAGTGCTCGTCGAACAGCAGCTTCTCGAAGTTGCCGAGGCCGACGAAGCTCACATGGCCGACGTCGTCCGTGCCGTACAGGCCCAGCCGCAGGGTCGCGAGCAGCGGCCACGCGCTGAACGCCGTGTAGACGATCAGCGCGGGCGCCAGGAAGACGAGGGCCGGCCAGCCGGCCTTTTGCTTCATGCCGCGGAGGTCACTTCGTGGCGGCCGGGTGGTACCACTTGGCGAAGCCGGTCTGGATGCGCGCCGCGGCGTCCTGCGGCGTCATCTTGCCGTTGAGCACCTGCGAGTTCACGTTCCACAGCTCGTTTTCCATGCTGGGCTCGCCGCGGCTCATGATCTGCGCGTTCAGGCGGATCGTCGACTTGCACTGCAGGCGCCAGCCCACCATCTGCTTGGCGACGGGGTTCTGCACGTCGATCGAGAACTTGGACAGCGAGAAGAAGCCCGTCGCCTTGTTGGTGTAGAGGTCGGCGAACTCCTTGGACGCGATCCAGTCGAGGAACACCTTGGCGTCCGCCTTGTTCTTGCTGGCGGTGTTGATGCCCATGCCGATGTCGGCGTGGTCCGAGATGTAGCACGGGTCGCCGGCTTTCTGCACGGGCGGCGCGAACGCGGCGAAGTCGAGGCCGGCCTCCTTCTGATAGAACGCGATGTCCCACGAGCCGGCCGCCACGACCGCGGCCTTGCCCGAGGCGAACAGCGTCTGCGAGTCGCCGTAGGTCTGCGCCTGGTAGCCCTTGGCCAGGTACGGCGGCCACTTGGCCATCGTCTGCCACACCGAGACGAACTGCGGATCGGTGAACTTCGCCTTGCCGGCGATCAGCGCCTTGCGGCCCTCTTCGCCCTTCCAGTAGTTCGGGCCGATGCCGGTGAAGACCACCTGGCTGGTGTCCCACTGGTCGGCGGTGCCCAGCGACAGCGGCACGTACTTGCCGGACGCCTTGACCTTGTCCAGCGCCGCGAAGAACTCGGCCTCGGTGGCGGGCGGCTTCAGGCCCAGCTCGCCGAAGATCTTCTTGTTGTAGAAGAAGCCGTGGATCACGGAGGCCATGGGCACGCAGTAGGTGTCCTTGCCGTCGTCGGTCTGCCAGGCCACCTTGGCCGAGTCGGGGAAGTTGTTCAGCGCCGGATTGCCGTTGAGCTTCTCGAGGTGGCCCTTCTTGTACAGGTCCAGCGAGACGTCGAAGGGGCGGCAGGTGATCAGGTCGCCGGCGCTGCCGGAGGCCAGGCGCGCGCTGACGACGGAGTTGTATTCGGGCGGCGCGGTGGGCGTGAACTTCACCGTGATGCCCGGATGGGCCTTGGTGAACGCGGGCAGCAGCACGGTGTCCCACAGCGTCTTGTCGTCGGTGCGCCAGCTCTCAAGCGTCAGCGTGCCGGCGTCGGCGCGCGCGACGCAGGTGAGGGCGAGGGCGGCCAGGGCGGTCGAGCGAAGCATTGCGTTCATCGGGCGGATCCTTCAGACGGGAGGGTGCGCGAGCCAGGGGCCCGGCGCGGCGTGGCGCAAGTTAGCATCGGGCCCCGCGTAACGCGAGCGTGCGCGCCTGGCGCACGCGAACGGCGCAAGTGCTTGATCCGCAAGGTGGTTTCCAGCATTGCCACGCGCCCGGCCTTACGCATCATTACGTCCACGCTCACACGCCCCGCAGGGCCCCATGCGAACCATCGAGACGGGCTTACAAAACATTGCAAAGCGCAGGCTTTCGACAGCCGCGCGCGGGCCTGCGCGCTCGCTGGCCGCGTCGATACTGGTCGCCGTGGCCATCCCCTGCATGATCCCGGGCGCGCACGCCCAGCCCCTGAACGTCCTGCACTGGTGGACCTCCGACAGCGAACGCCAGGCCGCCGATCGCCTGGTGCAGCAGCTCGCCAGCCAGGGCGTGGAGTGGCATGACGACGCGATCCCGGGCGGCGGTGGCGGCGCGGCCATCAAGGTGCTGACCGGACGCGTGCTGGCCGGCGAGGCGCCCGACGTCGCCCAGGTGATCGGCCGCACGCTCACCGACTGGGCGGACCTGGGCCTGGTGCTGCCGCTCGACGACGTCGCGCAGCGCGGCCGCTGGCGCCAGGCGATGTTCCCGGTGGTGCTGCAGACGGTCAGCCGCGGCGGCCGGGTCATGGCCGCGCCGCTGGGCGTGCATCGCATCAACACGCTGCTCTACAACCACCACGTGTGGGAGCAGCTGCGGCTGCCGCCGCCGCGCACCTGGCACGACGTCGAAGCCGCCGCCAAGACGATGCGCGCGAACCACGTGTCGCCGCTCGCCTGGAGCGACGAGCCGTGGCAGATCGCCACCGTGTTCGAGACGGTGCTGCTGTCCGAGGGCGGGCCGGCGCTCTACGCGCAGCTCGCGTCGACGCCGGGCTGGTCGGCGTGGCAGGATGCACGCGTGGTCGCGGCACTGAAACGGCTGCGCTGGCTGCGCGACCTGGACGACGAGCCCACCACCGAGCAGGCGTGGACGGCGTCGGCGCGACGCCTGCAAAGCGGCGCCGCCGGCATGTTGATCATGGGCGACTGGGCCCGCGGCGAGCTCGAGGCCTGGGGCGAACAGGCCGGCCTCGACTTCGACTGCATGCCCATCCCGCAGACCGCCGGCATGCACCTGTACAGCATCGACACGCTCGCGATGCTGGTCGGGCGCAACGCGCACCGCGCCGAACAGGAGCGCATGGCCGAGATCCTCGCCCAGCCCGCCACGCAGATGGCCTACAACCAGGCCAAGGGCTCCGTGCCGGTGCGCATGGACATCGATCCCGCCCAGCTCGACATCTGCGCGCGCGATTCGTGGCAGACGCTCGCCCGGCCCGGCAGCGCCTTGCTGCCCAGCATCGCGCACCGCATGGCGGCCGTCGAGTCCGTGCGCGAGGCGATGGGCGACGTGCTGCACCGCTTCATCAAAAGCCGCGCCATGACGCCGCAGCAGGCGCAGGCGCAACTGGTGGCCATCGTGCGCGGGGCGGCGCAATGACGACGCCCCTGCGCAAGAAGACCATCCTGGCCGTCGACGACGACCAGAAGACGCGCCAACTGCTCAAGCAATACCTGGAAAAGCACCAGTACGTCGTGCAGCTCGCCCACGACGGCGAGAGCTTTCGCGCCGAGTTCGAACGCTATCGCGACGACCTGAGCCTGGTGATCCTCGACGTGATGCTGCCCGACACCGACGGCTTCGCGCTGTGCCGCATGGTGCGCGAGCGCTCCGAGGTGCCCATCATCATGCTCACCGCGAGCTCCGACGACACCGAGCGCATCGTCGGCCTGGAGCTGGGCGCGGACGACTACATCGGCAAGCCCTACAACCCGCGCGAGCTGCTGGCGCGCATCAAGGCCATCCACCGGCGCTCCAACCCGGGCGACGGCCATGCGCGGCGCTACCTGCGCTTCGCCGGCTTCTGCCTGGACCGGCTGGAGCGCACGCTCAAGGACGCCGACGGCAACCTGGTGGCGCTGACCGGCATGGATTTCGACCTGCTGCGCATCTTCACCGAGCACGCCGGCGAGGTGCTCGACCGCGCGCGCCTGATGGAGCAGACGCGCGGACGCGACCTCGGCCCCGCCGACCGCTCGCTGGACGTGCAGGTCAGCCGGCTGCGCCAGCGCCTGGCCGACGACGGCAAGCAGCCCGTGCTGATCAAGACCGTGCGCAACAGCGGCTACGTGTTCTCGGTCGAGGTGGTCGCGGCCCATGAGTGACGGCGACGCGCGGCACCGGGCGGCGGGCTGGGTCGACCGGCTGCTGCCCGCGACGCTGCGCGGCCGCATCATGGGCGTGATGGTGGTGGGCGTGCTGCTGAGCCAGCTGCTGGGCAGCGCGATCTGGACCTGGCAGCTGCGCGACACCGCACGCCAGGACGCACGCGACGCCGCCCACCAGACGGCCGCCAGCGCCGCCGCCGCGATCCGCTTCCTGCGCGACCTGCCCGGGCAGTACCGCCCGCTGCTGGTCGACCAGCTGCGCCAGATGGGCGGCACGCGCTTCTTCGTCGCGATCAACCGGCAACCGGTGCCGGTGCAGCCGGTCGAGGATTCGCTGCTCGCTCGCACGGTCGTCGGCGAAGTGCGCAGCACCTTGCAGGGCGAGCTGCCGCAAGGCCTGCAGGCCGACGTGGCGCTGGCGTGGCCGGAGACGCTGTCGGTCACCGGCGACGGCCGCTCGCTGCGCGAGCTGCCGGAGAACTGGGTGGTCGCGCCGATGCTGCTGCGCCCGCGCCGCGCGCCCGTCCTCGTGATCCAGGTCGCCCTCGAGCGCGGCGGCTGCCTGCTGCTCGCCGCGACGCTGCCCGACCCGTACTTCCTCGACTCGGCCAACCCGCTGACGCGCGATCGGCTGCTGCTGCAGGGCGCGACGCTGCTGACGGTGCTGCTGCTGGTGGTGGTGGTCGCGCGCACCGTCACGCGCCCGCTGCAGCGCATCACCGACGCGGCGGCGGCGTTCGGCAGCGCGATGCATCCGAACCACGTGCCGGACGAGACCGGCACGATCGAGCTGCGCCGCACTGCGCGCGCCTTCAACGACATGCAGGCCCGCATCCAGCGCTTCGTCGAGGATCGCGAGCGCCTGTTCGCCAGCATCTCGCACGACCTGAAGACGCCCATCACGCGGCTCAAGCTGCGCACCGAACTGCTGGACGACGACGCCCTGCGCGCCGACTTCCACGAGGACCTCGACGAGCTGGACGTGATGGTCAAGGGCGCGCTGCAGAGCGTCAAGGACAGCGCCGTGCACGAGAACGTGGCCGACGTCCGCCTCGACCGCCTCATCGATCGCCTGACGACGCCCGCGCTGGCCGCCGGCGCCCGCATCGCGATCGACCTGCCGCCGCTGAGCGTTCGCGGCAAGCCGCTGGCGCTCAAGCGGGCGCTCGGCAACCTGATCGACAACGGCCTGCGCTACGGCGAACGCATCGAGATCGCGGGCGCGGCCGACGAGGCCGGGGTGACGCTGACCATCCGCGACCACGGGCCCGGGCTGCCCGAGAGCTCGCGCGAGGAGATCTTCGAGCCCTACGTGCGCCTCGCGCACGGCCGCGACGCCAACCGCGACGGCAGCGGCCTGGGCCTGGGCATCGCGCGCGGCATCCTGCGCGAGCACGGCGGCGACGTCCGGCTGGACAACCATGCGCTGGGCGGCCTCGTGGCCACCGTGCACCTGCCCGCGCACGCGACCCCCCACGCCTGAGCCGCCCGACTCTCCGTTCTCGGGATGGGAACGGGGCGCGGCGGTGCCCATGATCGCCGCACACACGAGGGTGTGTTCCGGTCCCGGCCGGAAGCGGCGACAAAAGGAGCGGAGCATGGGCAAGAACATCGTGCTGTGCCTGGACGGCACCTGGAACGGGCCGAACGCACTGGACAAGACCGGCAACCTGACCCCCACGAACGTGCAGAAGCTGTTCGAGGCGCTGAAGGCATCGGCGCCGCTGGCCGCCGCCGACCAGGAGAAGGAGGTCGTCTGGCCGGCCACCGCCGGGGCGACGGTCCGCCAGGCCGCCAAGTACATCCACGGCATCGGCGACACCGACAACGCGCTCGCCCGCGCGTGCGAAGGCGCCACCGGTCTGGGCCTGGTCGCGCGCGTCGTGCGCGGCTACACGTACCTGTCGCGGGTCTACGCGCCAGGCGACCGGCTGTTCATCGTGGGGTTCAGTCGCGGGGCCTACACGGCGCGCGCGCTGGCCGGGCTCGTCGTCCGCCAGGGCCTGCTGGACTGGAAGGCCATGCAGCTCGTGGCCGGCTCGCAGACGAGCTACAGCGCGGGGCTGGCCGCCTGGCAGCTGTACAAGACCGCCACCTACCAGAACGACGGCAACATCCTGCACCAGCTGGCCAAGGTCGTCACCGACCTGCACGACCGCCTCGACCTCGAGCTGCATCCCGCGCCCAAGCTGCAATACGTGGGCGGCGTCGGCATCGCGGCACTCGGGGTCTGGGACACGGTGGGCGCGCTGGGCATCCCCTACATCGTGGAACAGGACAAGTCCCCGGTCCGGCTGGACGTCTTCCAGTTCTGCGACACCGTGCTGAACGCGCACGTGGCCAGCGGCTTCCACGCCGTGGCGGTCGACGAGCAGCGCGTCGACTTCACGCCCACGCTGTGGGACGCCCGCGATGGCGTGGTCCAGGTGCTGTTCCCCGGCGCGCACAGCGACGTGGGCGGCGGCAACCCGGTCGCGGAATCCGGCCTGTCCGACGGCCCGCTGATCTGGATGGCGCAGCAGCTGGCGTCGGCCGGCGTCCTGCTCGAGGCCGTTCCCACGGGCACGGTCGACGCCATCCCGGTGCGGCACCAGCCCTGGATCGGCGGCGACGTCCCTTACAAGACCGGGGCGCGCACGTTTCCTGCCGGCCTGCGCCTGAGCCAGCGCGTCTTGCAGCGGGCGGCCGCGGCCAGCGTGCTCGTCGAACGCGGCCCCGCGCCCGCCGCGGCGTACCGGCCGCGCAACATCGTCGACAGCTACCTGCTGAAGGACTGGACGGGCGCGGCGCCGAAGGTGCAGGTCGAATCCTGATTCCGGCGGGCGTGGCGGCCTGACCGCGTGTGCCGGCCTCCCGCACCCGCCGCGTCATTTCCAACCGCCATCCCGTTCCGATCCCGAAGCGTTCATGCTCGCCGCGCGCGCGAACAGGTTTCGCGCGGTCGGCCGCGGGCAGTCCACAATCGCGTTTCCTGGCCGCCAGCCTGATCTTCGTGCGGCAGGCCCCGTGGAGGTGACAGATGGATTTGCCTGGCTTTACCGATCAATGGCAACTGCAGCGACAGCAACTCTTCAAGTCCGTTCCTCCGGAGGGGCAGACGGTCCGGTATCTGGACAAGGAGTTTCTGGTCTACCCCAACACCTTCTGGCCGTTCGCCGACAGCCTGCCGCTGGTCAGGCATTTCCAGGTCGCGCCGGGCGAAAGCGTGCTGGACGTGGGGACGGGCTCGGGCGTGATCGGCGTCTTCGCCTGCTACCGCGGCGCGGCGCGGGTGGTGGGCGTGGACATCAACCCGGCGGCCATCCGGAGCGCGACCCACAACGCCCGGACGCATGGCTTTGCCGGCACCATGGAGGTGCTGCAGTCGGACCTTTTCGACGCACTGGGCGACGAGCGTTTCGACGTCGTCACGGCCAATCTGCCGTTTCGAAACAAGCCGGCGCACGACGTGGTGGCGATGTCCCAATGGGACACCGACTTCAGGACCAATACGCGCTTCTTCGAAGCGGTGGGGCGGCACTTGAACCCCAAGGGGCGCATCTATTTCGTGCAATCCAACTTCGGTGAAATCGAGGCCATGATGCGACTCGCGCGCGCGGCGGGCCTGCAGATCGTGGAACTGGCCCGCGAATCCGTCGACGACACCCGACGCCAGGAATTCATCGTCTACCAGATGACCCTGGCCTGACGCGTCGGCTGACATGGACAGCAGCCTGCTGACCATCAAATCGCGCCGCGATGTCCCCCGCACGGAACTGGGCCTGATGGTCCGACGGGTGGCGGTCATCCTGTCCGGCTCGCGAGGCGGATCCAGCCTCTTCAAGGAGGCGCTGGCGTCGCACCCCCGCATCGCCTCCCTGGACGGGGAGTTGGACCCGCTGCTGGCCTTGTCCGGCAACGGCTTCAATCAAACTTCCGACAGCGATTGCATCGAAGGGGTGGCCAATGCCGCCGAGCTGACCAGCAGCATCCTGGACGAGATTTCATTTGCTTCGGCGGAGATCCTCGACACCCCCTTGCTGCTGCGGAAATGGAAGAACCGGCTGGCGCTGCAGTTTCCTCTGCACTTTCTGGATGGAGATGCCTACCGCCGCCTCGAGCAGTCGCTGGAGGCGGCGCTGAGCCGGTTCGAACGTGGGGACCGCCGCGGCGACGCCGAGCTGCAGCGCCAGGTCCTCTCCGCCGTATTCAGCGACGAGCCCTGGCGGATCAGCTACTACGACGGCAACGCGACGCCGGGCGCGAGCCGCCACTTCGACGAGCCCCTGAAGATCGAGGAGCCGCCGTTCGTGGTGCCGACGCTCAGGCGCCGGCCCTTCGCCTTGGCCGATGCGCGGGACTCGGTGCTGCTCTTCAAGTCACCGTCCGACGCCTATCGCATCGGCATGTACGAGCGACTGTTCCCCAATGCCGAGGTGACCTACATTCACCTGACGCGGGGCATCGCGCAGTCCGTCAACGGCCTGATGGACGGTTGGCTCTACCCGCTGGGCTTCTTCTCGCACGATCTGAGCAAGATCGGCTGCGAACTCGCCATCCAGGGCTATTCCGACCGGGTGTCTTTCGGCCGCAAGTGGTGGAAGTTCGACCTGCCCTGCAATTGGAAGCGGTTCACCCGTGCGCCGCTGGAGGAGGTGTGCCTGAACCAGTGGTACTCTGCCCACGAGGCCATCCTGCAGCGCGACGTCTGCACCTTGCGCGTGTCCTTCGAAGACTTCGTCGCCAGCCCTGCCGCGGTGCTGAAGCGGACCACGGATCACCTGGACCTGCCCCCCATGGCTCCGCCAGGCGGGCTGCCCGTCAAGATGGCGACCGAACCACCGCGCTCCGGACGCTGGCACAAGAGGGCCCCCCTGCTCATGGCGCTGAGCCGGCGGCCCGAGGTGCGCGACATGATGGGCTCGCTCGACTACTCCATGGACTCCGACACATGGCTGTGAACGCAAGGCTTCTGCTGCCCTACCTGATGGGTCAGCGCCGCGACGGCCTGCGCCGTGTGCTCGACATCGACCGCCACCCCTGGGATGTCCTGGGGCTCGATCCGCAGCCCGAAGCGCGGATCGACAACCCCGTTGAAAAGCTGCGCAGCCTGGGCAGCCTCTACGCCTTGCTGGCCGCGCGCGTCGCCGCACTGGCCCGCAGCGGCTGCAGGCCGGTCAGCCTCGCCGGCGACTGCGTGTCCAGCCTGGGCGTGCTGGGCGGGCTGCAACAAGCCGGCCAGCCGCCCGATCGCGTGCTCTGGCTCGACGCCCATGGCGACTTCCACACCTGGTCCAGCACCCGGACCCAGTACATCGGCGGCATGCCCCTGGCCATGTTCGTCGGCCGGGTCGACCACGGGCTCGATCCACGCAGCCAGGCGGCGCTCGCTTGCCTGTCCGCGATCGGCGTGCAGCCGTACCCGCAGGGGCAGATCGTTCTCGCCGATGCGCGCGACCTCGACCCGGGCGAAAGCGAAGCGCTGCTGAGCTCCCGGATCCTGCGCTGCCCGCTTGGCGACGTGCTGGGGCATCTGCGGCCGCAGGAACGCATCTATCTGCACTGGGACACCGACGTCATCGACGATCCGGCGCGCATGCCCGCGCTCAAATACCATGTCCAGCGCGGCCCCAGCGCCGCGGACATCGCGACCTTGTTCCGGGCCCTGCGCTCCTACAACGTCGTCGCCGTGTCGGTCTCAGCCTGGCATGCGGAACAGGACGACGACAACCAGACTGCCCGCGCCTGCCTGGAGATCCTGAACACCCTGCTTGACGACTGAAGCCTCGCCGCCCGCCCGTCGCCTGCCGCGACTGGTCGTGTCGGGTTCAGGCGCTACGTCCTGTTTTTCTCCAGCAGGCGCCGGACCAGCGGGACAATTTCGCGGAACGCATTCTCTTTCTGGATGACGGCAAACACGCCCAACGCACGGGCTCTCTCGCGCAGATCGTCGGTGATCAGCCCCGTGCTGATCGCAATGGGCAGGCCAGGATTCAACGCGGCCGCCTCGCGGGCCACATCGAGTCCCGAACGACCGGGCATGTTGTAGTCGGTGATGAAGACGTCCACGCTCGCGGGCGCGTCCTTGATGGCCGCCAACGCGGCGGAGGCTTCAAGAAAGCCGCTGCAACGATATCCGGCTCTCTCGAGGATTCGAACCATGACCAGCATGACCGTCTCGTCGTCGTCGAGATAGACGACGTGCTCGCCGTGCGCCTCCGCCGGCGCGGCCCGTTCGCGATCTGCCGGCAAGGCCAGGGGCTCGGAATTCGCCGGCAGGAGAACGTGGAAGGTGCTGCCCTCGCCGAGCAGGGTGTCCACGGTGATGGTCCCGTGGTGAGCCGCGACGATCCCATGGACCACGGACAATCCCAGGCCCGTTCCCTGGCCGGTCGACTTGGTCGTGAAGAACGGCTCGAAGACTCTTTCGAGCGTTCCGGCGTCCATCCCGGTGCCCGTGTCTCTCACCCAGAGATGCGCGTAGGCGCCCGCATCCAGGCCGCGCGTGCGCGCATCCACGGCATCGAGGTCGGCGGCGTCGAGGCCGATGACGATCAGGCCGGCCTTGTCCTGCAGCGCATGCCAGGCGTTCGTGCACAGGTTCATCAACACCTGCTGAAGCTGAGTGGCGTCGGCGTGGACGTACAAGGGCGCTTCGGCAAGCTCCTGCCGAAGCTCGACGCCTGCGGGCAGCGTCGCGCGAAGGAGGCGGAAGGTTTCCTCCACGATGGGCTTCAGGGCCATGTTCTCCAGCAGCTGCGGTCGGCGGCGGCTGAAGGTCAGTATCTGCCGCACCAGGTCGCGCGCGCGCAGGCTCGCCAGCTGGATCTCCCCGAGAGCGGATTGCACCGGATGCTGGGGCTCGAGATCGTGCATGGCGAGTTCGATATTGCCCAGGATCGCGCCAAGAATGTTGTTGAAGTCGTGCGCGATCCCGCCGGCCAGCGTGCCGAGCGATTCCATCTTCTGGGTCTGATGGAGTTGTGCCTCGAAGCGGCTGAGTTCAGCCTCCGCCTGGCGGTGAGCCGCTCGCCGCGCGGCTTGTGCCAGCTCGCGTTCGAGTGCCGGGCCGAGGCGCCGCAGGTTCTCCTTCATCACATAGTCGTTGGCGCCGGCCTGCATCGCGGCAACCGCCATCTCTTCGCCGATCGTCCCCGAGACGAAGATGAAGGGAATGTCCATGCCCGCGCCGCGGAACTCGGCCAGCGCCTGCAGGCCGCTGAAACCTGGCATGCTGAAGTCGGAAATCAGGGCGTCCCAAGGGCCTTCATGCAGCGCTTGCCGCAGCGACGGCAGATCCTGCACGCGCTGTCCTTGCGGTGCGAAGCCCGCCTTGCGGAGCACCCGCATGGCAAGACGGAAGTCGTTCTCGGAGTCTTCGACCGCGAGAATCCTGATCGGGCGCTCGTTCATGATGGTCATTGCGGAGGCGGAACCTGATTGAGCGCCAGCCAGTAGATGCCGAGGACCTTGACCGCCTCGACGAACTCGGCGAAGTCGACCGGCTTGCGAACGTAGCTGTTGGCGCCGAGCGAATACCCGGCGATGACGTCCTGCTCCTCCTTGGACGAGGTCAATATGACCGTGGGCAGGAGCGCCGTTCGCGGATCGGCGCGCATGGCCTTGAGCACGCCCAATCCGTCCAGCTTGGGCAGCTTCAGGTCGAGAATGACCAGCGTCGGCGGCGCGTTGCCCCTGTCTTCAAAGGCACCGCGCGCGAAGAGAAAGTCGAGCGCCTCGACGCCGTCGCGGGCCACGACGACCGGGTTCATCAGATGGCTGCGCCTGAAGGCGCGCAGCGTCAACGTGACGTCGTCGTCGTTGTCCTCAACCAGCAGGATGGTCTTGTTCTCGTCGTTCATCGTCTTGCTCCCTGGGACCGAAATGGAAAGTCGCCCCCTGGCCGGGGGATGCTTGAGCTCCCAGCGACCAGCCGTGGCGATGCATCACGCGCTGTACGGTGGCCAGGCCGACCCCGGTGCCGGGGAAGTCGCTCTCGTGATGAAGGCGTTGGAACGCACCGAAGAGGCGGGACGCGTAGGCCATGTCGAATCCGGCGCCGTTGTCGGAGACAAAACAGACTTGCTCGCCGCCCTCGGACCGCGTGCCGACGTGGATGACCGCCTGTTCGACCTTGCTGGTGAACTTCCACGCGTTCGCGAGCAGGTTCTGGAGGGCGATCGCGATCAGCGCGCGGTCAGCGCGAACGAGGATGCCTTTCTCGATTTCCCATCTGACCTGACGCTCGGGTTCAGCTCTGGCCAACGTCGAGGCGATCTCTTCAGCCATCGCGCTGAGATCGATCTCCTGGATCCGCAGATCGGCCCGCGTGACCCGCGCCAGGGCGAGCAGCTCGTCGA
>FTJN01001622.1_pt5 | contig 15089 bp, 15 predicted proteins | sample 1658361 | NCBI WGS metagenome assembly FTJN01 (sample SAMEA3914819, study PRJEB12502) | metagenome | biome: forest; material: soil | place: Canada | collected 2010-06-26 | depth 0.3 m | reverse complement strand
TGAACTCGATTCGCTATCCGCTCAGCATCGACGCCCGCTGACGGGGACATGCACTCATGGCGAAGTCCCTGCCAATCAATCCCGGACCGTGGGGTGAGTGCGTGTCCCCACCGTCATCCACGGCGTAAAAGGCTCACCCTGAAGGAGGCCTCGACGCCAAGCTCAGCGGATCAAGATGGGGACACGCACTCACACGAAACGTCTTGCGAACCTGCTGGCGCATTGCCGTGAGAGCATGTCCCCAACGCCCCCTAAACCTTCACCGCGAACCGGTGTACACACCGAACGTCCGCGTGACTGGCGATCACAGGGAGCACCCTGAGGGAGCGCGGACGTCACGAGCCGTTCGCCTGGGCGCCCAACCTGTCAACGCGGAGCCCAACCCATGCCCCCAATTCTTTGGCCCGAAGCCAAGACCTGGATCGCCTTCGCCGCCGTCTGCCTGGGCATGGCCCTGACCCCCGGGCCGAACATGCTGTATCTGGTCAGCCGCTCGATCTGCCAGGGCCGCTGGGCCGGGCTGGTGTCGCTGATCGGCACGGCGGCCGGCTTTGTCGTCTATCTGCTCTGCGCGGCCCTGGGCATCACCGCCCTGCTGATGGCCGCGCCCATCGGCTACGACATCCTGCGGTTCGGCGGCGCGCTCTACCTGCTGTGGCTGGCCTGGCAGGCCATCAAGCCTGGCGGCGCCTCGCCGTTCCAGGTGCGCGAGCTGCCCAAGGACAGCCCCGCCAAACTGATCAGCATGGGCTTCCTGACCAACCTGCTGAACCCCAAAGCGGCGATGCTCTACCTGTCGCTGCTGCCGCAATTCATCGACACCCATCACGGCGCGGTGCTGGCCCAGTCCCTGGCCCTGGGCGGCACCCAGATCGTCGTCAGCCTGACGGTCAACGGCTGCATCTGCCTGGCGGCCGGCACCATCGCCGGCTTCCTGGCGCGCCGCCCCAGCTTCGCCCTGATCCAGCGTTGGCTGATGGCCACGGTGCTGGGCGGCCTGGCCGTGCGCATGGCGACCGAGGCGCGGCGGTAGCTTTAAATAACCCGCTCATCCCGGCGAATGCCGGGACCCAGATGGAATGGCTTTGAGGCCGACGCCAACGACTCCGAGCCTCTCCAGTCAGCCACGCCGCCAGGGGATCTGGGTCCCGGCGTTCGCCGGGATGAGCGGGGTTTTGGGGCGGCGAAGGCGTGCTAGACAAGGCGTGGAATAGCGCCGGAGTCCCCATGTCATCCAAGATCACCCAGGCCCTGACAGCCGCCCTCGCCGTCTTGGCCCTCGCCGGGACCGCCCAGGCCTCCAGCCTCAAGTCCTGCGCGATCCCCAAGGACGTCACCCCCGTCGCTCCCGAGACGCCGCCCGCCGATCAGATCCACACCGACATTCCGACCGCCGCCCACCTGCTGGCCCTGTTCTGGTCGCCCGAGGCCTGCCGCGCGGGCATCCCGGAGTCGGACAAGAAGATCCAGTGCGAGGCCAACAACTTCGGCTTCACCGTCCATGGCCTGTGGCCCAACGGTCCCGACAAGGTCCATCCGCGCTACTGCCGCCCCAGCCCGTCGCTGAGCCAGAGCACGGTGAAGGCCAATCTGTGCATGACCCCCTCGCCCTGGCTGCTGCAACATGAATGGCAGGCGCACGGCACCTGCGGCTGGGACACGCCCGAGGCCTATTTCGCCAAGGAACGGGCCGTGCGCGCGGCCCTCAACGTGCCCGACCTCAAGCCGGGTCCCGAGGGGACCCTGACCGCCGGCCAGGTTCGCGCGGCCTTCCTCAAGCGCAATCGCGGCATGACCGCCGAGGGCCTGAACGTCCGCGTGAACAAGGACAACCGCCTGACCGAGGTGTGGGTCTGCCTGGACCTGAAGTTCAAGCTGGCGGCGTGTCGGGGCGGGAATGGCACGCCGGACAACGTGACCCTCCGGGTGACGCCGAAGCGATAGGGCCGCGCACCGCCCCGCCAAGCGTTGCCATCGACAGGGATCCGTCGATATATCGACGTTCGCTCAAGGTCGCTTGCAACCCATGCCCTCGGTCCGCTTCGCGCTTCCCGCCCCGGCCCTGCGGCGGTTCATCACCGCCTACTATGTCGTCGACATTCCAGCGGACCATGGACCGTTGGAGGACCTGCTGCATCCGGAGTGGGCCAATATCCGATTCAGCCTGTCGGGGCGGTGGGCCACGCGGATCGGCGGGATCGACCAGGACCCCGCCCCGGCCGCCGCCCTGTTCGGCCCGACCAGCGCCGCCGGGATGGTGCGCGGCGAGGGCGGGACCGTACTGGGCGTCGGCCTGCTGCCCCTGGGCTGGGCGCGGTTCATCGCGGCCCCGGCCAGCCAGATGGCCGACAAGGTCGCGCCCCTGGCGACCGTGCTGGGCGATCGGGCCGAAGAGACCCTGACCGCCCTGCGCCAGGCCCCGGATGACGTCGCTCGTGTCGCGATCCTCGACGCCCTGTTCGGGGCGCTGGACGCCGCCGGCCCGCCGCTGGAGCCCGTGCTGCTGAAAGCTCATGAGCGGCTGCTGGACCCGGCGGTGGACACCGTGGCGGCGCTGGCCTCGGCCCTGGCCCTGTCGCCCCGCCACCTGACGCGGCTGTCGCTGCGGATGTTCGGCTTCCCGCCCAAGCTGCTGATCCGCCGCCAGCGGTTCCTCCGCACCCTTCAAGCCCTGCGCGAAAGCCCCGACGCGGCCTTGGGCGCGTTGATCGACGACGGCTATTTCGACCAGTCCCACTTCACGCGCGACTTTCACCTGTTCATGGGCATGACGCCGTCGGCCTATTTCGCCCTGCCCCACCGACTGCTGGGCCCGGCGGCGCGCGAGCGGATGGCGGCGCTGGGGGCGTCGTATCAAGGGTTGCACGCGCGGCTGCGCTGACCCCGCGCAACACGATGTCCGATTTTTCCAATGGGAAGTCGGACACCGCCGATATCCCAACCGCGACGCGCCCGCGAAAGGCGCGGACGCTTTGGGGGAATTCAATGATACGCGACAACAAGACGGGTCTGGCCCTGATGGCCGCCGTGGCCCTGAGCCTGGGCCCGATCGCCGCGCCCGCCGCCCAGGCCGCCAAGCCACTGATCAATCTGGGTCCCAAGACCGCGCCGCAGGCCGCGCCCATCGAATTCTCGGCCGGTGACAACCTGTCGGGCGCCGCCTCCAGCCTGATCTGGCAGAACGAGCGCGATGGGACCAAGGGCCTGAGCCAAGTGGTCATCGCCTCGTTCCAGGTCGAGTTCGTCACCCAGTCCTCGGCCTCGTCGCAGGGCTCGGGCCTGGCGCAGGCCAAGGTCAGCTACAATTTGTCGGGCCCCACCGCGCAGGACATGCAGGCGATCACCGACGCCTTCTACGCCAAGTTCGTCGCCGACCTGGCCGCCACCGGCGTCACCGTGATCCCGCTACAGGACGCCCTGGCGCGCAGCCCGGGCCTGACGCGGCTGATGACCATGGCCAAGCCCGCGCCCTATGTGCGCGGCGGCGGCAACCGCAGCGGCTTCTATTCGCCGCCCGGCTACAGGTTCTACTTCACGCCCAATGACGGCCGCGCCAAGGCGTTCGGCGACACCATGACCACCACCGGCTCGCAGGTGCCCGAGGAGATGGCCATGCGCGAGCTGAACGCCGGCGTGCTGGGCGTGCGGATGGTCGTCGACTTCGCCGAGATCGAGGCGCGCGGCCGGGGGATCCTCGGCATGCGGCCGCCCACGGCCCGGGTGAAGAGCAAGGTCAATGTCGCCCTGCTGCCGGTCGACAGCCAGCTGTGGGTGCTGACCCCCCAGGCCAAGTCGACCATGATGGATCCGGGCCATCGCCAACGCTACGCCCTGACCAGCTCGATCGTCATGCCGGACTCGGTGCTCTCGGCCGAAGACACCACGACCAGAGCCAGCAAGGTCAGCGACGCCGCCGTCAGCGTCATCGGCCTGCTGGGCGGCGTGGGCATGAGCCAGAAGACCCGCACCTACGAGGTCACCGTCGATCCCGTGGCCTGGAGCCGCGATGTCACCGCGGCCATGGATCAAGTCAGCGGCGTGATGATCGACCGCTTCAATCACGATCGCTGACCTGAGGCCGGGCGCCTTCCCCGAGGCGTCCGGCCAGTTTGGAGACTTCCCGATGTACTCCTTCCGCACCCGCCTGAAGCTCCTGTCCCTGGGCCTGCTGGGCATGCTGGTGTTCGCCGGCGTGCTGTTCGCCGCCCTGACCGTCAAGGCGCAGGGCGTGCCGAGCCATGGGCGGTTGGCTTGGGCGGAGAAGAGTGGGGATTGCTATCGGATGGTGTCGGAGCGGTAGGGTTCACTCTTCTTCCGATGATTGGGTGGGCGGCTCAGGCCCCCCGCCCGACGGGCTGATCCGCCCTCGGCGGACAGGCCCCGCCTTAAGTCCTTGTCGGCGAGCTTGCTCTGGGTTCAGGCCGTCTCAAGGACGACGCTCCGCGTCGCCGCGACGCGGCCGGCCGGAGGCCGGTCCTTGACACGGCCTGAACCCAGAGCTCCGATCCCGCAAGGATTTAAGGTGGGGTCGCACCCGCGAGCGGATGCGACCATCAATGTCCGCGTTGGTCGCACCACACCTTTCTGAATTCCGAATAGGGAATCTGGAAAATGGTGAGCTTATCGCCGCCAGATTGGCTCGGAACGCCCAACTCGTGTCCTACGAGGGAGTCGAAAAATGAACCTTCCACGAGGCTATTGAAGCCGGGCAACTCGTTCATCCGACCTTCAAAATCCGCGACAGCGCGACACACCGTTTGGCCATTGGCGAAAACATCGATGGCGCGCGGGACGTCTCCAGAAGCACTCACTTCGTAGAAGAGAGTGATCGGATCATCTGACGCGGGATGTTCCCAGTCACAGCGATAGTGTGTGAAATCCATCGGGTGAAGCTATCGCGCTGAACGGCGCCCCGCCACCCTCGACGGCCCTGGCGACATCCCCCAAACGCAAAACGGGCGGCCCCTTTCGGAACCGCCCGCTCGCTAGCCAAGGCCGTGAAAGACGTCTTCACCCTCAGGTGTTGACGGCTTCCTCCGGGCTCACGGCTTCCTTCTTGGACAGGTCTTCGCCGGTTTCCTGGTCAACGACCTTCATCGACAGCTTGGTCTTGCCGCGATCGTCGAAGCCGAGGAGCTTCACCTTGACGATCTGGCCTTCCTTCAGCACGTCCGAGGGCTTGGCCACCCGTTCGTTGCTGATCTGGCTGACGTGGACGAGGCCGTCCTTGGCGCCGAAGAAGTTCACGAAGGCGCCGAAATCGACGACCTTCACGACCTTGCCGTCATAGATCGCGCCGACTTCCGCTTCCTGGGTGATCGACTTGATCCAGTCGATCGCGGCCTTGATCTTGGCGCCGTCCGAGGCCGAGACCTTCACGGTGCCTTCGTCGTTGATGTCGACCTTGGCGCCGGTGGTGGCGACGATCTCGCGGATCACCTTGCCGCCGGTGCCGATCACTTCGCGGATCTTGTCGGTCGGGATGGTGATGGTCTCGATCTTCGGGGCGTAGTCGCCGACCTCTTCACGAGGAGCGTCCATGGCCTTGTTCATCTCTTCGAGGATGTGCTCGCGGCCGCCCTTAGCCTGGGCCAGCGCTTGCTTCATGATCTCTTCGGTGATGCCGGCGATCTTGATGTCCATCTGCAGGGACGTCAGGCCCTGGCTGGTGCCGGCGACCTTGAAGTCCATGTCGCCCAGGTGGTCTTCGTCACCCAGGATGTCCGACAGAACCGCGAAGCCGTCCTTTTCCAGGATCAGGCCCATGGCGATGCCCGAGACCGGACGGATCAGCGGAACGCCCGCGTCCATCATGGCCAGCGAGGCGCCGCAGACCGTGGCCATCGAGGACGAGCCGTTCGACTCGGTGATCTCGGAGACCAGGCGGATGGTGTAGGGGAAGTCTTCCTTGGCCGGCAGCATCGGGCGCAGGGCGCGCCAGGCCAGCTTGCCGTGGCCGATTTCGCGGCGGCCGGGGCTGCCCATCCGACCGGTTTCACCGACCGAGAAGGGAGGGAAGTTGTAGTGCAGCAGGAAGGCTTCCTTGTAGGTGCCTTCCAGGGCGTCGATGAACTGCTCGTCGTCGCCGGTGCCCAGGGTCGCCACGACGATGGCTTGGGTCTCGCCGCGGGTGAACAGGGCCGAGCCGTGGGTGCGCGGCAGGATGCCGACTTCACCCAGGATCGGACGCACCTTGTCGACGGTGCGGCCGTCGATGCGGATGCCGGTGTCGAGGATCGAGCGACGGACGATGTCGGCTTCCAGTTCCTTGAACACCGAACCCAGCTTCAGCGGGTCGATGCCGGCCGGATTGGTGTCGCTCTTGGCGAACTTTTCCGTGGCCTTGGACTTGGCGGCCGACAGGGCCGAGACGCGGTCGCCCTTGGCGCGGATGGTGTAGGCTTCGGCCAGGTCCTTGCCCACGGCCTTCTTCACTTCGGCCTTCAGGGCGTCGGTGTCGTCCGGCTGGAAGTCGAAGGGTTCCTTGGCGGCGTGTTCGGCCAGCTCGATGATGCCGTCGATCACGGCCTGCATCGACTTGTGGGCGAAGGAAACGCCGCCCAGGACGATCTCTTCCGAGAGTTCCTGGATTTCGGATTCGACCATCATCACGGCTTCGGCGGTGCCGGCCACGACCAGGTCCATCTTGCTTTCCTTCAGCTCTTCGAGCGTCGGGTTCAGCACATATTCGCCGTTGATGTAGCCGACGCGCGCGCCGCCGATCGGGCCCATGAACGGGGCGCCCGAAATGACCAGGGCGGCCGAGGCGGCGACCATGGCGACGATGTCGGGATCGTTCTCGAGGTCATGCTGCAGCACGGTGCAGACGACCTGGACTTCGTTCTTGAAGCCCTTGACGAACAGCGGGCGGATCGGACGGTCGATCAGGCGGGAAACCAGGGTTTCCTTTTCCGACGGACGACCTTCGCGCTTGAAGAAGCCGCCCGGGATCTTGCCCGCGGCGTAGGTCTTCTCGATGTAGTTGACGGTCAGGGGGAAGAAGTCCTGGCCGGGCTTGGCTTTCTTGGCGAACACGGCGGTGGCCAGGACGACGGTTTCGCCCATGGTAGCCAGAACGGCGCCGTCAGCCTGACGGGCGATGCGACCGGTTTCGAGGACCAGCGTCTTGCCGCCCCACTCGATCGTCTTGCGCATGATTTCGAACATATTTGCTTCTTTCGGTTCCGAAGGACCCATTTCCTTCAGGACGGACAGGGGCGGGCGGCCGAGTGGCGGTCCCGAGGTTTCCTCATCCAGTTCGACAGGCGTCCGGGGATCATGATCTCCGGCTTACGTGTTCGGACCCGCTTGGGCGGATCCGCAGCGACCTTCCGTTCGGCCTGTCTTGAACGGTAGGCCATAAAAGCGTTCGGCCGCCCCGCGTGAGCGAGGCGGCCGACTGCGCCGAATACTAGCGGCGCAGACCCAGCTTTTCGATGAGGACCGTGTAACGGCCCAGATCGGACTTCTTCAGGTGGTCGAGGAGGCTGCGACGCTGGGAAACCATCATCAACAGACCACGACGGCTGTGGTTGTCCTTCTTGTGGGTCTTGAAGTGCTCGGTCAGGTTGGCGATGCGCTCGGAGAGGATCGCGACCTGGACTTCGGCGCTGCCGGTGTCACCCTCGGTGCGGGCGTGTTCGGCGATAAGAGCGGTCTTGCGCTCGGCAGTGATCGACATCGTGTTGTCTCCGCTCAGGTGAGTTGGAAGACCCGCACTGGATTGAGCGATCCGGCGCGCATCTCGCACAAGGCCACCAGCCTCTGTCCCGACATGGCGGAAACGGTGCGATCGCCGGGCGTGAGCACGGCTTTCAGCGATTCCACCTGCCTTGGGAGCAGAACGATGGCGCGTCCTTGCGCAAGCCGGAAGGCGTCTTCATCGGTCACGGCCAGCGCCGGGATGTCGTCCAGCGCGGTCTCGACCGGAAGCAATGCCTCCGACAGGCGGGCCTCATAGCTCAAATTCTCGAGAGTTTCCAGGCCTATCGCCGAATCCTCGGTGAAGCGGCCCACACGCGTGCGGCGAAGCTGGTCGACATGCCCGCAGGCGCCGAGGGCCGCGGCCACGTCGCGGACGATGGCGCGGACATAGGTGCCCTTGCCGCATTCCATCTCCAGCTCGATGTGATCGACGTCCGGCGCGGCCGTCACGCGCAGGGCGTGGACATTGACCTTGCGGGTCTTCAGCTCGAATTCGACGCCGTCGCGGGCCAGGTCATAGGCGCGCTCGCCGTCGACCTTGATGGCCGAATAGTTGGGCGGGATCTGGTCGATCTCGCCGATGAACGGGGCCAGCACGGCCTCGACCTGTTCCCGGGTCGGGCGCACGTCGCTGCTGTCGGTGGTCTCGCCCTCGCGGTCCAGGGTGGTGGTCGAGCGGCCCCAGGCGATGGTGAAGCGATAGGCCTTGTCGGCGTCCATCAGGAACGGGACGGTCTTGGTCGCTTCGCCCAGGGCCAGCGGCAGGATGCCGGTGGCCAGCGGGTCCAGCGTGCCGGCGTGGCCGGCCTTCTGGGCGTTGAACGCCCGGCGCACGCGCGACACCGCGCTGGTCGAGGTCAGGTCGTAGGGCTTGTCCAGGCAGATCCAGCCCGAGATGGCGTCGCCCTTCTTGCGGCGGGCCACTAGTGTTCCTCGTCTTCCGCCACGTCGGACAGGCGGCGCAGGTCCTGCTGCACGCGCGGGTCCTCGAACAGGCGGTCCATGTAGGTGGCCGAGTTGAAGGTCTCGTCGTGCAGGAACTTCAGCTCAGGCGTGAACTTCATGTCGATCACCTTGGCCAGGCGCCCGCGCAGGAACTTGGTCAGGCGGGTGAGGCCGGCCACCACCTCGGCGGGGCTGCCCGGGACGACCACGGTGCGCGACGGCGAGGACGGCTGGCGCTCGACCACCGGCGCGATGCTGGCCCCCAGGGGCTCGACGAAACAGATGGCGTGCTTGAGGTCGGCGCTCATCCGCACCTCGGAGATGGTCACCGAGACGCCCTGCAGGGCGGGGTCGACCAGGTCTTCGTTGCGCAGAATGTCGACCAGGGCGTGGCGGATCAGTTCGCCGGCGCGCAGCTGCCGTTGCGACGGACCCACGGGCCCGCTCTTCTTGTTTTCGGAATGGCGCTTCATGGCGCGGTCGCCTCGATGCCCGGCCGGCGGATCGAACGCCGGGTCGCGGGGGAAATGGAAGGCGGGGTGTCTAGGCGCGTGGGGGGCAAAAGTCCAGCATTGCCGATTTTTACGCCCCCATCCGTTCCTTGAAGAACGCCAGCACCTTGCGATAGACCCGCATGGTCTCGCCGTCCGGGTCGTCGCGGTCCAGGTGGACGGTCAGCACCGAATGGGGAGGAGCGCCCGTGCCCTGGCGCGCGGCGCTGTCGGGCAGGGTGATGGCCTCGACGCGCGACCCCAGTTCGCGCTCCAGGGTCTGGAAGCGGGCGCAGGGCACGTGCTTGTCATCCTCGAAGCGCAGAGCGATCAGCGACAGGTCCTCGGCCTCCATCCGCGCCTTGGCGATCGCCAGTTCCTCGGGCGAGCAGTCGAGCTTGCTGGCGTTCTTGCCACCGGCCGGCAGCGAGGGCTGTGACAGGACGGGCGCGACCACCGACGGTTCGGTCATCATGGCCAGGGCGAAGCCGCCGGTGAAGCACATGCCCACCGCCCCCACGCCCTTGCCGCCGCACTCGGCGTGAGCCTTGCGCGCCAAGGCCCGCAGCCAGTCGACGATCGGGCTGGAGCGCCCGCCGGCCCAGAGGGCGAACTCGCGGCCCACGCAGAGCAGCTTCAGGGTCGTGGCGGCGATATAGCCGTTCGAGACCGGCTTGGCCGGCTTGCCGAACAAACTGGGGCAAAACACCGTCATGCCCTCGGCGGCCACGTCGCGGGCGAATTGCAGCACCAACGGATGCAGGCCGGGGATCTCGTGGATGACGATCACCGCCGGCCCGGAGCCGATGCGGTAGACGGGCCGCTTCCAGCGGCCGTCGTCGAACTCGAACTTCGTGAACCCCGCCAATGCGTCGGTCATGCTCGCCCCCGTCTTTTCGCGAGCATGGCATGAAACAGCGCCTTGGGGTCAGCGCTTCGACCGCCGTGGTTGCGCCAGACGGACAAAGCCGACTATCCCATTCAAGCGTGAGCTTGAGGGGCGGCGGATGGTTTTCTGGTGGACGGGTCGCGGCTATCTGGCCTTGCTGACCCTGATCGGCGTGTTCGGCCTATTCGGCGCGCTGCTCACCGCGGTGTTCGGTGAGCGGATTTTCGACACCGCCCCTTGGCTGTGGGCGATCGGCGCCGTGCTCGCCGCCGTGGTCAACTGGGTGGTCGGCTGCCGGGTCAACCGCAAACCCCTGAAGGTGCCGCGTCCTGGTCTCTGGAAGAGCCGCCTGACCTATCGCCCGCGCAACCGCTTCATGGGCCTGCCGCTCGAGATCTGGTCCGCGCCGATGATGATCCTGGCCCTGGTCATGCTGGTGCGCGGCGTCCTGCCCGCCTAACCCGGTCCGCTATCCCCCGCCCAGTCCTCCATCGGATCGGGACGGTTGCTGTTGGGCAGTTTCCATTCGCCGCGGTACGAGAAGTCCAGCGTGCCGCACAACCGTGCCGCCCCGCCGTTGGGCCCGTCCTTGGGCGTGTCGCCGAACGCCTGGACGCGCAGATCGCGGTGCACGCCCAGCCGGCCGAAGCTCAGCCACAGCCGCGTCGCGCCCGGGCAGAAGGCGCGGATATAGATCTTGCCCTGTTCGAACTTGGGATCGATCTCGTAGAGCGCCGCGTCGGCGTCAACGCCTTCGATCGCCTTGAGGCCGCCAGGACCCAGATCCTTCTCGCGACCGCCGATCAGCCGGCCCTGGACCGGCACGCCGGTGGCCAGCACCTTGGTCACCCGCGTTCCGGTCAGCGTCTTGTCGAACAGCACGGTGAGGCCCGCCCCGGTCAGCCGCTTGGCGTCCGCCGAGATCGGGTCATAGGAGTACATCTTGCGCTCGGCATGGGCGGCGGCGGCGCTCGCCCCGATCGCCAGACAGGCCAGCATCAGTCCGAAGGCGACCTTCAGGCTCGTCTTCCGCACGGTCTTACGCCCCGACACCCGTCACCCTACAGCTTGAGACGCAGCTTGGCCGTCTCGGGATCGAAGCCCGACAGCCGCCAGGTTCCGCCCTCCAGGGTGAAGGTCAGCAGGCAGGGGCCGCTCTTGCTCTTGGCCGCGCAGACCTGGTCGGAGCCGATATAGCGCAAGCCGGCGGTGATGCTGATCCGGTCGGGGATCGGCTTGTCGGGCGTGTAGCCATAGTAGTTGGCCGCGTAGCGGAAGGTCTCGGGCTGGACCAGGGCCTCGCCGGCCACGCTGGCGACGGGGCGAGCCAGGGCGATGGCGGCGGCCTGCCAGCCGTCGCTGATCTTCGCGCTCCGCGCCTGGCGCACCAGCTGGCTCTCGATCTGGTTCTTGAGAGCAGGACGATCGACGCGGGCGTCGAAGGCGGCGTGGTCGTTGTTGCGGATCGCCACCAGCAGGGCGTGGACGTCGCCCGCCGCGTCATAGCGCGTGGCGGTGGCGCAGGCGCTCAACGAAGCGGCGGCGAGGCTCAGGGTCAGGAGGGTCCGGATGCGCATGGGAACAAGGGGTAGGCCCGAAATCGGGCGATTTCCAGTCCGGTGGCGGGGATCAGGCGCGCGAGACGCCCCAGGGTCCGACTTCCCTGGCCACGAGCGCCGCGACCTCGCCGCTGCGCGCCTGAGCTTCCGGCGTCAACTTCTCGAAGCAGGCCGCCAGGAAGGCGCGTTCCTGCTGGCGATCGGCGAAGAACCGGGTCGGTAGGAACCAGGCCTGTCCCGGACCGATGAACAGCCACGCCTGATAGCCCGGCGCGATCTGCGACATGCCGGACCAGGCCACGCGGGTCATCGAGTTTGGGCTGTCCAGGACGAGGCCGGCGTCTTCGATCCGATAGGTGATCGGCGAACTGGCCGGCACACCACGCGCCATCCAAGCGTTGGGACCCAGGGTTCGGGCGTAGCGTGTCCATACGTACAACGCCGCCAGGGCGAACAAGAGCAGGCCTAGCCAACGCCAGTCCGGCGCGACCTCTTCGAACAGCCACGAAATCAGGAACTCTCCGAGAGCCAGAAGCCCAATGAACCACCACTGGGCAAACCGCTTGGCGCCGAACAGATGCTTGCGCAGCGGCGCGCAGGCTTTCTGGTTCTCGAAGATTCCGATTTCGCCGGCGATTTCCACGCACGCACCCCAAACGCAAGAAGGGCGCGGACTTACGTCCGCGCCCTTCTCTTTAAGCTGAGATCGGATCGAACGCCTAGTCGAGCTGGCGCTTGATCTCTTCGACGGTGAAGCACTCGATGGTGTCGCCGACCTTGATGTCCTGGAAGCCGGCGAACATCATGCCGCACTCCTGGCCGGACGGGACCTCATTGACCTCGTCCTTGAAGCGCTTGAGCGTCGCCAGGGTGCCCAGTTCCAGAACGACGATATCGTTGCGGATGATCCGGACCTTGGCGCCCTTGCGGACCACGCCCTCGGTGACCTTACAACCGGCGATCTTGCCGACCTTGGAGATGTCGAAGGCTTGCAGCACTTCGGCGTTACCCAGGAAGGTTTCGCGCTGGATCGGGGCCAGCATGCCCGAGAGCACGCCTTTGATGTCGTCCAGCAGGTCATAGATGATCGCGTAGTAGCGGATCTCGACGCCTTCGCGCTCGGCCAGCGCCCGCGCCTGGGCCGAGGCCCGGACGTTGAAGCCGATGAGCGGCGCGCCGGCGCCCTTGGCCAGCATGACGTCGCTTTCGCTGATCGCCCCGGCGCCCGACAGGATGATCCGCGCGCGGACCTCGTCGGTCGACATGGCGTCCAGCGATCCGATGATCGCTTCGGCCGAGCCCTGCACGTCGGCTTTGATGACCAGCGGCAGTTCGCGGTACTTCTTGTCCTGCAGCTTGGCCATCATGTCGGCCATGCTGGTGGCGCCCGCGCCGACCGGATGCATCGATTTCTCGCGCTTCAGGCGGATGCGGTACTCGGTCAGTTCGCGCGCCCGGGCCTCGTTCTCGACGACCGCGAAGGGGTCGCCGGGCGACGGCACGCCGTCCAGGCCGAGGATCTCGACCGGGGTGGCGGGACCGGCTTCGGTCAGTTGCTCGTTGCGCTCGTTCAGCAGGGCGCGAACCCGGCCGAACTGGCTGCCGGCCACGACGATGTCGCCGCGCTTCAGCGTGCCGCGCTTGACCAGCACGGTCGAAACCGCGCCGCGACCCTTGTCCAGCTTGGCCTCGATCACGACGCCGTCGGCGATGCGGTCGGGGTTGGCCTTCAGGTCCATGACCTCGGCCAGCAGCAGGATGCGTTCGATCAGCTCGTCCAGGCCCTGGCCGGTCTTGGCCGAGACTTCGACGATCTGGGTTTCGCCGCCCAGGCTTTCGACCACGATCTCATGTTGCAGCAGCTCGTTGACGACCCGCGTGGGGTCGGCGCCGGGCTTGTCCATCTTGTTGACGGCCACGATGATCGGCACTTCCGCGGCGCGGGCGTGCTTGATGGCCTCGATGGTCTGCGGCATGACGCCGTCGTCGCCGGCCACCACCAGGATCACCAGGTCGGTGATGTTGGCGCCGCGCGCCCGCATTTGCGAGAAGGCCGCGTGACCGGGGGTGTCGAGGAAGGTGACCTTCTGGCCATTTTCCAGACGCACCTGATAGGCGCCGATGTGCTGGGTGATGCCGCCGTGCTCGCCGCCGGCCACGTCGGCCTTGCGCAGCGCGTCCAGCAGGCTGGTCTTGCCGTGGTCGACGTGACCCATGACCGTGACCACCGGGGGCCGCGACTCCAGGTGATCGTCGATGTCCTCGGCGCCGATGAAGCCTTCTTCGACGTCGGCTTCCGACACGCGGCGCACGGTGTGACCAAATTCGGTCGCCACCAGCTCGGCGGTGTCGTTGTCGATGACGTCGTTGATCTTCAGCATCACGCCCTGACGCATCAGGAACTTGATGATCTCGACACCACGCACGGCCATCCGGTTGGACAGCTCCTGCACGGTGATGACGTCGGGAATGACCACTTCGCGAGCGACCTTGACCACGTCGGCGGGACCGCCGCGGCGCTTTTCCTTCTCGCGTTCACGGGCCCGGCGAACCGAGGCCAGCGAGCGCATGCGGTCGGCGGAGTCTCCGTCGCCGGCCACGGTCTGGATGGTCAGGCGGCCTTCGCGGCGGATCGGCGCGCCCTTGGCGCGCGACACGGCCTTGCCGGGAGCGGCGGCCTTGCGACGATCATCCTCTTCCTCGGGCTTGCGACCAACGTCGCCGCCGGGACGGGGAGCCGAACGCGTGGCGCGCTGGATCTCGGGGGTGGCCGGAGCCTGAGCCGGGGCGCCCGGACGGGCGCCGCGGGCGCCACCGGGACCCGGACGGGCGCCCGGCGCGGGGCGCGGGGCCAGGGCCGAATAGCGGACGGTCTGGGTCGGACGGTCGCCTTGCGGGCGGTCACCCTGGGGACGATCACCTTGCGGACGGTCGTTGCGGAAGCCGCCAGGCGCCGCGGCGCTGGCGCCCTCGGGACGGGGACCGCGCGGCGCGGCGTCGGGACGCGGCGTACGCTGGTTGTACGGACCATCCGGACGCGGAGCGCGCTGGTTGAACGGCCGGTCGCCCTGGGGACGATCGCCTTGCGGACGATCACCCTGCGGCGGACGCTCACCGCCCGGACCCGGACGATAGGTGGTGGTCGACGTGCGGTCGTCGCGGCGGTCGCGGCTAGGCTCGTAGGTACGGGTCTGACCGGCGGACGGCGCGGCCGGACGCGGGGCGTCGGTGCGAACCGGCGGCGCGGTGGGGCGCGGGGCTTCGGCACGGGGCGCGGCGGGAGTCGGAGCGGCGGCGACCGGCGCGACCGGGGCCGGAGCCACCGGAGCAGCGGGCGCGACAGCCACGGGGGCGGCCGGAGCGGCGGCGACCGGAGCCGGAGCGGCGGGCGCTTCCGGAGCCGGGGTCGGCGCGGGCGTCGCGGCGGCTTTCGCCACGGCGGCGGCCTTGGCGGCGGCGTCGCGCGCCGAAGCGGCTTCAGCGGCGGCGCGCGCCTCGGCG
>FTJN01864144.1_pt1 | contig 15094 bp, 14 predicted proteins | sample 1658361 | NCBI WGS metagenome assembly FTJN01 (sample SAMEA3914819, study PRJEB12502) | metagenome | biome: forest; material: soil | place: Canada | collected 2010-06-26 | depth 0.3 m | reverse complement strand
GCGGGCAGCGGCGGCGCGGCGGAATTTCTCGCCGAAATCATTCAGGTAGGTCTGCGCGAGAAGCCGCAGACGCACGTCCTTCATGTCCGCAACCATGGCGACCACGTCGTTCCAATCCCGCTCCAGCGCCGCGCGGCGTTCGGGAGTGCCGGCAAAGAGCTCGACAATCTCCTGCTTCTCCAACCGGCGGACGCGCAGGCGATCAATATTGAGGCCAAATTGATTCCGCCAGAAGGAGCCTTCCATCTTCACGCAGTCGCCATCGACGAGATCGTGGCATTCCTCGTAGGCGTCGCTGTCTTCCCAGACCTTGAATTTTTCCAGGGCAGTGCCGTCGCCGATTTCCATGTCGAGAAAAGGCTTTCCCGCCTTGGTCATGCTTTCCCGCGCCTTCATGATCTGGCACGCCACCTCGGCCTTCACCGCGCTGCCATCCGCCAATGTCGCCTTCGCAATATCCTGTAGAGTCACGTCGGCGAGGCTAGCGGAAAACGGAACGGATGCGCAGAGAAAGTTTTCTGGTCACCGGGGAAATCAGGCGTTTAATGGCCAAATGAAGCGACTTCTCTGCGGGCTCCTCGTTCTTCTGGTGGCCTGCAGAATGGGCGCGGGTGCCGAGCCTGCGGGTTATGTGGAGATCCATAAATCGAAATCGGTGGAGGTCAATGGCCTGACCTTCGTCGCGGCGACTGAGGCGCAATGGTCGATTCGCCTGGGGGCATTGAAGCCGGTTGTGATTCAACTTTGGATCACCAACTCCAGCGATCACGATCTGGTTTTTCGGACCTTCGATACGGTGTGGCTCAAGATCAAGGATGATGCCGGAGCAGACGTCTATTCTTCGTATGGACGGGATGGGACCATGGCCTCGCCATCGGTTTTGATTCACGCCGGTGACACCTATTGTCTGGCGCTCAAGCCAACTTTGGCCTGGCCGAAGAATCCGACGCTTCATCCGGACAACCTCCGGATCGACTCCAAAGACAGACTTCGCGGAGCCAGTTTTACGGATAGCACGGGTGCTTGGTTTTTCTTCGAGTTGGCCAAGGTGGGCGCATATGAACTTGCTTTCGAAATCCGAAGTTCGGAAGAAAAAGCAGCGATGGAAACGAAAAAATTGAAGGGCCCGCCGGTGTGGGCGGGAAAGACTGCGACGGAAAATGTTTCCTTTGAAATCATCGAAGTCCCGTAGGAGTCCGGACGACCTGACTTCGGGGCTCTCGCCTATCATTTTTGTAATCCCGTTGCCTATAAGGCTACGAGGATGATTCGCTTCGATTAAGGCTTGTTGTTTGTGCCTCTAGAGGCTAAGCCATCCCCCATGGAAATCTTCTTCGGAATTCTGCTCGGGTTCCTCGCCTATTTCGTGGTGCGGATGGTCCTGACCGGCATCTACACCGTCGACCAAAACGAGCGCGCCGTTCTCACCACCTTCGGGCGGGCGGATCGCCTGCAGGGTACCACGCTCGATGACCCTATCGCGGAAACCTTGAACGAGGAGGAGAAGACGCGCTATGCCTATCCTCAACTTCGCGTCATCGGGCCGGGCGGACCCTATTTCAAGTTCCCGTGGCAGCGCGTTTACAAAGTCACGGTCGCCACGCAGACACTGAATATCGCGTTCGATCCCGAGGATCCCCGCGCCAATAACGGCAACCAGATCTTGGAAGCGGTGACCAAAGATCAGCTCAACACCGGGCTGACCGGCCAGCTTCGCTACACCATCTCCGAGCGCAATCTTTACGCCACGCTCTTCGCGGTGAAGAACCCGATCGCCCACGTCGTAGGCTACTTTGTTTCCATCCTGCGCGAGCGGATCGCGAACTTCGATGCGCCTCCTTCTGCGGTGATCACTGAGTCGGTGGTCCCCGGTGGCATCGCGGTCGAACCTGCGATTGTGCAGGGCATTTCGATCAACGATCTGCGTAAGAATCTCCGTGAGCTCAATGAGCAAATGGACCGCGAGTGCGCCTCCTCTTCCGCCCGATACGGAATTCGCCTTGATGCCGCGCTCATCACCCGAATCGATCCGCCACCGGATGTCGAATCGGCCCTGGCCGCGATCAACACGGCGCACAATCACGTCTCGTCCGACATCAGTGTGGCCCAGGCCGCCGCCGATCAGCGCATCGTGCAATCCAAGCGCGCGGTGCAAATCGAGACGCTGAAAGCGCAGGCCGAAGTGGAGCCGCTGAACTGGCTCGCCGCGCAGCTCTCCGACCTGCGTAAGAACGGACCCGACGCGTTGCCACTCTACCTGCGCAATATCCGCCTGGCCCTCTACGCCAAGGCCGCGAACATCATCCTGGAGACCAAGAAATGATCCTTCCCATCCTCACCACGGCCTTCGTCACCTTTATCCTCTGCTTCGTTGCGCTGCCGACCATCATGGGCATCGCGCGGTTGCTCGGCCTTTACGTCATCGTGGAGGAGCGCCAATGCCTCGTCTACGTGCTCTTCGGCAAGATCCGCATGACCATCGAGGAGCCGGGACTCCACTTCCCCCTCGCACTGCTGGGCTGGCGCGGATTGATCGTGAATCTTTTCGGCGACGTTCGCGTTGTTGACTTGCGGCTCGATCAGGAATACCTGCGCAGCCAGCCGGTTAATTCTGAGGAAGGTGCTCCCATGGGCATCGGCGTCTGGTACGAAATGTATATCAGCGATCCCGTGGCGCACCTCTTCAAGAATGCCGACCCGCGCGGTTCGCTCCGGGCGAACGTGAGCAATGCCACGGTGCGCAACCTGAGCAACATGAAGCTCTCCACCATGCTGGAAGAGCGGCATGAAATGAGCGGCACGGTGCGCAACGAGGTCAGCGCGAAGTCGAAGGAATGGGGCTATTCCGTCGGCAGCGTTTACGTGCGCAAGGTCCATTTCCGCGACACGAACATGATTCAGCAGATCGAGGAAAAAGTGGTCAACCGCCTGCGCCAGGTCACCTCGGCGATCCGGCAGGACGGCACCAATCAGGTTAACCTCATCACCAGCACGGCGGAACGCCAGGCGGCGATCGAATTTGCAAAAGCATCGGCGATGCGTCCCTTCATCGTGGGCGGTGCGCTGAATACGATTGCGCAGGACCAGGAAGTGGCGCAGGTCATGTTCGAGATTCTGGAGAACCAGAAGATGCTGGAAGGCAACGTCAACATCACGCTCGTCCCGCAGGGCTTGCGCGGCGATGGGTTGACCCAGTTCCTGACCGCCGGCCAGGCGGTGCAGAGCGATAAGTCGAAGAGCGTCAAGAAGGTGACGCCTCCGCCTACGCCGGGGAGTTTGTCGGGCGTCTGAGGCCTGAGTTTTTGACGGAATTACCAAATTAACGGAATTTGGGGAGGCGCATGATTCTCTCCTCGGAACCATCGATTGCTCTGCGAAGGCAGACATCTTCCTAGAGGGCCCGGCTCCGTCCGGGCCGGGTACGAGGCTAGTTCTTGCGCGTGTTGAGGCGTTTTCGGTTATAGGCGGCCCGGACGGAGCCGGGCCCTCCAGGAAGGCCTCGCTTATTGGCCCAGTTCATCCTCGTTCCCAACGTGCAATGCCCTTCGGCACGCCGACGATCCATTTCCTATCGGAAAAGGATATCGTGGGTGTCCGCGATGGGCGGGCGAATGGGGCTGAAGGGGATCGGCTTGGCGGGTTGAAGATCTTCCGGGAGTTCGATCTTCTCGGGCTTGAGCGAGGCCGTGGGCTGGGCTTTGGCGGTGGATCCGGGAGCCGTCGGTTGCACGCGGAGAAGATCCGCGTTGCTGCTCGGAGGGAGTTGTCCCCTGGAGAACGCCGATCCGGACATCCTCGAATCGTTGGGGAGGGGATCAAGCGTGGAGATATCGAATTTCAAATCGGCCGCACTGCGTTCCAGGAGCGGATTCTTCGTGGCGGCGGTCATGCCGGGTGAATCGAGTAAATCGGTGTCGGAGTCTGAGCTGGCCGATTTTAAGGGAGGGGGCTGGACGAAAGGCGGCAGCGCCTTGTTAATGAAGCCCATGGGCTGAATGAGCGGCTTGAAAGAGCCGAAGGGGGTGCTCCCCGGCATCTTTTTTTCCGATGGATCGGTCCGCAGCGTGAGGGAGGCACGGCCTGGCGTCACACCTGTGCGGTAAGCCTTGGCGTCTTCGCCGGGACTTGAATCGGGAACGGTGATGCCAGCGAGCTTGGCCAAATCTTTGTTGGAACTCAGGCGGTCATAGAGGCTGGATTTATCCGTGGAGCCGGAATTGCGCGCACGATACTCCTCCACCCCCCGAGCCATCCAGTCCCGGTCTGCGGCCGCTTTTTCCTGCTGCTTTTTCTGGTCAGCGATCTCCTCGGGGGAGGCATCTCTCTCCTGGGAGCGGGAAGAGGCAGAAGGGTCGTTGGCAGAGGGGGAATTGATGTCCTTGCCATAGGCGTCCGCCCCGCTGACGAGACGGGTGGGAACGAGCAAAACCAAGGTGCAGAAGGTGAGAGAACAGGCCAATTTCATCGGTCTCAAACTATACCCTTGATGGTAGAAAAGTTCAATGGCGTCTTCTGCCGGGAAAAAGTCGATGAAAAAAAGCGCTTTTCAGAGGAGAAAAAAGATTTACGTCAGAGGTGGGAATCGCTACCAACAACCCATGGCTACTAAAGCAACCCCCAAGAAAACCACTACCTCTACCACCAAGACGACGACGGCGACGCCTAAGCGCAAGCCCAACGCCGCTTTCCTCAAGCCCGTAACTCCGGACGAAAAGCTGGCTGCCGTTGTCGGCGCCAAGCCTCTTCCCCGCACGGAAATCGTTTCCAAGCTCTGGGCTTACATCAAGAAGAACAATCTTCAGGATAAGAAGGTCAAGACGCAGATCAACGCCGACGACGTCCTCAAGGCGATCTTCGACGGCAAGAAGTCGGTGACGATGTTCGAGATGAACAAGTACGTCTCCAACCACCTCGTCAAATAAGTCCCTTTGACACAGTGGTGGCTTCCCGCTGCCACTGTCGTCGACATCCGCCGCTGAGGCTTAACCTCGCGGCAGATGCGGTGCCGTCTCCCGGTTCGCGCCATCTTCCGGCACCCGGTCATTGATCGCCTGAGCGGCAATCTCCAGCGTAAAGGTGGACCCTCGCCCCACTTCGCTCGTCACCTTGATTTCGCCTCCGAGCAGATTCGCGAGGTAGAGTGAAATCGAAAGCCCCAATCCGCTCCCGCCAAATTGTTTGGTGATGGAGGAATTGGCCTGTTGGTAAGGCTTGAACAAGCGGCCCATGGCCGAGGCGGGGATGCCGATTCCCGTGTCTGTGACCACGAAGAGCAGTTGTCCGGCCTTGCTCTGTTCCACGGTGAGGTTGACCGAACCACGGCTGGTGAACTTGATCGCGTTGGCCAGGAGATTTGAGAGGATCTGCCGCAGGCGCAATTCGTCGCTCAGGATGGTTTCCGGCACCTCGGGGGCAATCGTGCAGGTTACCTCCACATTCTTCGTCTCCGCCAAGGGACGGAACAGCCGGTGTAAATCCTGTGCCAGGGGGCGTATGCAGATCGGCGTCAGTTCGATTTCCACGCCACCGGCCTCGCAGCGGGACCACTCGAGCAACTCGTCCACCAGTTGGTGCAGGCTTTGGGCCGATTGTTGCACCATGTGGAGATCCTCGCGAATCGGTTCCGGCAAGTCTCGCTGGTCCTGCAGCATGAGTTCGAGCAACTGGGAGATGCCGCCGATGGGCGAACGCACTTCGTGGCTGAGCATGGCGAGGAAGCGGCTTTGGGAGGCAAGGGCTTCTTCCGTTTTCTCCTTCGCGGCGAGCAGTTCTTTTTCGACCAGGATGCGTCGCGCGATTTCCCGCCGGCTTTTCTGGTTTAGATAAAGGAGCGGAAGCAGCCAGAAAAGCAGCCCGGCGGCGATCAGGCCCAGAGCGGTCAGCAGGGCATAGAGGACGGTCAGGTCCGGCTTGGGATTGGGATCGTAGATGAATGCCTTAAGATTAACCTGCTTGGGAAGCATGTGCTGCTCCTCGAAGGTGTTCTGGATGTGTTGCCAGCGCCCTGGGTTCATGTACCCGAGTTCGATCAACTCGGGATGGACCAGCCGTTCCGTTTGCTGCGCCTCGAAGAGAAGCTGCGTCCGGCTGCGTCCCCGGTTGTATTTATGCTGGATGAGATCCACCAGTTCCTCCTGGTGGGCCAGGGCGTAGCTCCAGCCGCGAAGACTGGCGGCGCGAAAGGCGCGCACCCGATCCGGGTGATCCCTGATCTGTGCTTCCGAGGTGAAGAGATTGTCGCCGTAGAAATCGATGCCGCCGGAACGCGGGGTGAATTCCTGATAAGTGATGCCGAGGGCGCGGAGACGGGAGGGCTCGTCGGTGGAGTAGGCCGTCATGGCGGCGGTCTTGCCGGAAATGAAATCGTCCAGATTGAAGCTGTGGGGGATGACCTTCAGCTTGGCGGGGTCGACGCCCTCATTCTTAAAGTAGGCGAAGATGTCTTCCTCCTCGGGCTCGATCATGATCGGTTTTCCGACGATGTCTTCCAGATCGTTGATGCCCGATTGAGGCCGGGCGAGAATGATCAGCGGCGAGTGCTGGTAAATGACGCCCAGCACGACGACCGGCTTGCCTTGGGCACGGGTGAGGAGGAGGTTTGAGGTGCCGACACCGAAATCGGCCCGGCCATCCAGGACGCGGTCGACGGGGTTCATGGTCGGTTCCGCCTCGATTAACTCCACGTCCAAGCCTGCCTCACGGTAGTAACCCTGCTCGATCGCCGCATAATAACCGGCAAACTGGAACTGGTGGGTCCACTTCAATTGGAGACGAACATGGTCCTGCGACCTGGCAGGTGCCTCTTCGGCTGATTCCGCGACTAGCCCAGAGGAAAAAAGCAGAAACAGCGCTACGCCGAATCGCATTCCCAGCGTCAGGCTTGGGATGTGGATGGGGAAAGAGGTGGTGGCCACAGGAAATCTCGTACGCGATTGAAGCAAAAAGACTGAAAAATGCAATCCCGTAACATTTCAAGTCGAGTCTCTACTTCGCTTCGTCAATGACCTTATTGCGGGCGTTGCGAGTAATCCCGTTTTCATGAGTAGCTTTGTAACCTCCACAAGCCTTGAAACTCTGCGGGATAGTCCCTATGCTGTCCCACTTGCGATGAAAACGGTCGGAAAACAACTTCAGGAAGCGCGCGTGGCCCGTCAATGGACCCCGGAGATGGCGGCGCGTGAAACCAAGATCAAGGTGAACCGCCTTCGTGACTTGGAAGTTGATGACTATTCGCACTTCACCAGCCCCACTTACGCCCGCGGTTTTGTGCGGACCTACGCCCGCGCCCTAGGCCTCGACGAGTACAAGATTCTGCGCCAGCTCGACAACAAGCTTCCGGATGACGATACGCCCAATATCGTGACCGAAGCCGGCATCACCTACCTGCCGGAAACGGCCATGCCGCCCCGGGTGGCCCACCGCGATTTCACCGGCCTCTATATTGTCGTGGCGCTCGGGTTCGTCGTCATGCTGGTCATCGGGTTTGTCCTGTTTGAGGCTTACCGGGTTGGCGAACTTCCCGGCTATTTCTCCGATACGGCACCCGAGTCGGCGACGAAAGCGCCGGAAACGAACAATGTCCCGGAGCCTGTTGTGACCAATAAGCCCCCGCAGGCGATCCCGGTTGATCCCCATGAGGTGCCGGTCGCACCGAAGGCCCTGCCTGCGGATGTGAATCCTCCGGTGGTCGATACCAACGCCATCCCTGTTGCGCCGGTGGCAGCCCCTGGTGCACTTAACGCCGTTCCCCACGAGCCCGTCAAGGCGCTTCCGGTCGATCCGTCTGAGCTGAACGGCACCGTGCCTGCACCGGTGACGAACGCCGGTCCGGTCGCACTACCTGCTCCAACCGTGCCTGTGCCTTCCAGTCCCCCGCGTGCCCTGCCGGTTGATATCTCGGAGCTGACGAATGGGGCACCCGCTGCCCCGGTCGCCCCGCCTGTGACCAATCTGGCACCCGCCGCAACGGTGACCAATCCCGACGCACCGATCACGCCGATGGTGCAAAGTCCTACGGTGGGGAACAAGACGCCTCCCCGCGCCTTGCCGGTTGATCCCAGCGAACTGGCCGCCGCTCCCGCGACAGTTCCCGTCGCCGCGACCAACGCTCCCGTGGTTGCAGCGGTCGTTGCTCCGGTGGTCGCCGCCCCGGCGGCACCACAAAGCCTGATCCTCACCTCGACGCAGGACTCCTTCGTCCGCGTCATCGCCCTGGACGGCCCGGACGCGGGCAAGCCGATCTACTCCGCCGTCCTGCGTTCGGGCAAGACGGTCGGATTTGACGGACGCAAGTTTTCAGTCCATGTTGGTCTCCCCTCCGCAGTCAGTATCAAGCTCGACGGTGTCAATCAAGGCCCGCACAGCAAATCGGAGCTTCCCGAGACCTTCACCCTCGAGTCCCACCAGCCATGAGCACCCTTACCATTCCCACCCCTACTGCCACCGACGTGATCAAAGTCGGTCTCGTCTCGCTCGGCTGTGCGAAAAACCTCGTCGATTCCGAGATCATGGCCGGGCATCTGCATAAAGCCGGCATGGCCCTTACGCCCAATGCGGAAGAGGCCGACATCATGATCGTCAACACCTGCTCGTTCATTGACGCCGCCAAGACGGAGAGCATCGACGCCATTCTGGAAGCGAACCAGAACCGGGGTATGCGCCGCCGTCACCATGCGCAAAAGCTGATCGTGGCGGGCTGCATGGCTCAGCGCTTCGGCACGGAACTGCGCTCCTCGATTCCCGAGGTCGACGCGTTTATCGGCCTGGACCAGCTCACGCAGATTGTGCCGATCATCGAAGGCCTGTTGGCCAAGGATCGAGCCGAGGACGAGGCGCCGGAAAATTTCGTCACGCCCCAGCCCAAGTGGATTCCCGATTTCGATACCCCCCGCTTTCGTCTCACGCCTTCTCATACCGCCTACGTCAAGATCGCCGAGGGCTGCAACCATCCCTGCTCGTTCTGTATCATCCCGCAAATGCGTGGACGCCATCGGAGCCGCACGGTGGAGTCGATCGTGGCCGAGGCACGCCAGTTGGTCGCCGAGGGTGTGAAGGAACTGAATCTGATCTCGCAGGATACCACCTACTTCGGCATGGACCGTTGGGAGGGCAAGGTCGGGCCCCGCGCGCTCGTCGATTCCTCACGGGGTGATTCGCTCACCTACCTGCTGCGCGAGTTGCAGAAGATCGAAGGCGATTTCTGGATCCGCCTGCTCTACACCCACCCCGCGCATTGGAGCGACGAACTCATCCAGACCATCGCGGAATGCCCCAAGGTCGCGCGCTACGTGGACATGCCGCTCCAGCACATCTCCGATCCGATGCTGGACGCCATGCGCCGCGAGACCTCCTCTCAGCACATCCGGGACTTGGTCAAGCGCATCCGCGCGGGCGTCCCCGGCATTGTCCTGCGCACGACCTTCATTGCGGGATTCCCCGGCGAAACGGTGGAGGATTTCGACACCCTGCTCGGTTTTATCGAAGAAACCCGCTTCGAGCGCTTGGGCGTCTTCAAGTATTCCCGCGAGGAGGGGACCCGTGCTGCCAAGCGCGAGGGGCATCTCCACTCCCGCACCAAGGAAGCGCGCTGGAAAAAGGCCATGGCCCTGCAGCGCCGCATCGCGCTGGAGCAAACCGCCGCCGCCGTTGGATCGAAAATCCGCGTGCTGGTCGAAGCCCCCGGCATCGCCCGCAGCGAAGCCGATGCGCCCGATGTCGACGCCCGCGTTTTCGTGCCCGAACATCTGCCCGTTGGGGAGTTCGCTACGCTGACGGTGACGGCGGCCCGGGAATACGATCTGGTTGCGGAATAAGTCTACCCCTCAAGGCGTAACTTGCCTTGATCCCGGGAGGAATGCCAAGCAGACGGGGTGAAGACTACTTCGTATTCCACGATTTGACCAGACGGTAGGCTTCCGAAAGGGGGACGCATTGCTCATCGGAAAAGGCCCTGGCCTCCTCGATCGCCTGTGAAAGCTGCGGCGAGGGTTCCATCACGCGGGATTGCTGCAATTCCAAGGCTCGTTGGAAAATCATTTCGAGCTCGGATGAATCAAGCTTGGGCAACTCGGCGAGGATATACGTCACGCTGAGATGGCAACAATCACCAATTGGATTCTCTGCCATCGTTCAAAAAATGATCTTCGGCCAAGACATCAGGGATGTGATAGTTTGAACACCATGATCCGGCTAATCGTCCATGGCCTTGCCTTCACCCTCCTGCTGGCAACGGAAAGCACCGCGCGGGCCGAGCTCAGCATCGTGGACAGCGTGGAATGGCTGACCTGCCGTTCCGATGTCGTGGCGGTGGGGCAGCTAATCAGTGTCACCAGATCGAAGAAGGCAGGAGAGAGACGCTCCACCGTTTGCGTCCTGGAGGTTTCGGAGATGATCAAGGGGGAGGGCCATCCCCGGCTCACGTTTGCCTGCCCCTCCCTTTCGGAGAATGAAGAGACCGTGCTGAAGTCCAGGGCGGACCTTCTCGTTTTTCTCTCCAGCTCGAAGTTGGAGGGCAAGCCTGATCCGGCCGTCGCTCCGACACCCCCGGAGTTGCTTCTGACCGATGCTCATCATTGGCCCGATACCGTGATCGATCTGTCCCAGCCGTTGAGGCATCTCTATAGTAAGGCCCTGCGCAAGGTGACGGACCGAGCCGATCTGCTGGCGACTTGTCGCGGGATGGCGCCTGTTTCCATCTCGAATTCGTTGCAACGAGATGTTCACCCCGGCCTCCCGTTTCATGGGGAACTCTACGGCGGAAGTGCAGTTTACTTGGTTGTCCCCGCCGATGAAGAATACCGGGCCGAGTATTTGAAGCTCGCCCATTCCAAGTCCTCATCCGACCGGCAGGATGCAGCGGCGAACCTGTGGAAATATCCGGGGCCGGAGACAGAAAGGGTTCTTCGTGGATTGCTTGAAGATACTGCGGAAATGGACGAGTCGGGTACGGCGGATGATGTTTCGGAATTCGCCTACTTCGTACGGGCCGCAGCTCTGGAAAGTCTGAAACAAATGGGCAAGCCGGTGCCCGACATCGTCCTGAAGCGGCAACTCACGAAGGACGAGCAGCGGAAAATACGCCATGACTACTGGCGGAATTCCTTTCAGGGAGCCTTTCCGGATGGTTGGCTGACTGCCGTCCAGGACGCCCAATCGAGGCCGGGCGCCAGTGGCGATCAGGTTGCTGTCTGGGTGAATCTGGCCAAGGGCCCCATCCGGTGCCGATGGGTGGTCATGCCGCGCGATTGGAAAAAGTCCCCCCTCCCGCAATGGGGGCCCATCGAAATGTATACAGCCCGAGCCAACAGCGGACGCTTGATGGGATTGCAAGGATCGATGTCGCAAAAGGAAAAGGAACTGGTGATCGCGTGTTTCGAACTGGTTCCCGTTAAATAGGGGCTCCTGATTTTTGGAAGCATGATTTTACTTATTTTTAGTAAAATCTGTGATAAAAGCCATCTTTGTCCAGAGGACACGCCCTTTCACATGATTGACACATCGCCCTGTAGGTCATAAACCTATCCTATGCGTTGGCTGGTCCTTCTTTCCTTCTCCCTCCTTTTCTCCGGGATCGTGGCGCATGCCCAGCCTGCACCGCAGGAGCCGACCCGCCCGATCACCAAGCTTCCGAAGCCGACCGCCCAGCCGGAATTCAACCCCGGATATGCCCCACCGAGTCCCGTTCAAGAGGAGGGTGCCAGTGATGCGGATGTCGGGCCGGTGCAGAAACGCTTTGTGCGGGCCTCGAAGACGGATGACCTGGCCCTGACGCAGGTTCAGGACAACGCCTCTCAGGATAAGCACGAAAAGCGGGCCATCGACAAGCGGGTCACGGTGCCGCTGGTTCATGATGTCCAAAATGACCACAGCTATAGTGCCAAGGACAACCACGCGCTCGATTTTGAGATCAAGTACCTCAACTGGGGAGCGGTTACCCAGAAGCAATTGCGCGCCCGGCAGGGGCACTATTTCACCATCACGGTCGACAATGATGGTCCGGCGGCGGATCTCACGACGCGCTTCGAATACCGGCAGGTGAAAAGTAAGGAAATCGTCCGTACGCTTACGCAAAAGCTGTCGAAAACCTCTGGCGCCGAACGCGCCTACTTTGCGGTTGTCGACGAAGCCTATCTCGCTTACGGGCCGGTCTGCTCGTGGCGCATCACCATCCTCAAGGGCGACACGATCGTTGCCGAGTCCAAATCCTTCATCTGGTAATCGCCCATGTTGCTCACTTTTTTCGCTCAGGTCGTCCAGCCCAACATTGCGCCGGTGCAGGAGAAGATGGGCATCTTCCAGATGATGCAGCGTGGCGGGCCCTTGATGATCGTTCTGCTGGTTTGCAGCGTGGTTGCGCTGGGGATCTTCTTTGAGCGGCTCTTTTATTACAAGCGCTCCAAAATGCAGGTCAGCGAGTTCCTCGCCGGGGTTCTCGCCTTGGTGCGGCGCGGCAGCTACGTCGAGGCGATTGCCCGTTCCGAGGAAGGCCACGGACCTGTCGTCTCGGTGGTCCGCACCGCCATTTACAAGCGCCATTTGCCCCCGGCGGAATTGCGCGAGGTGGTCAAGGAAATCGCCCAGCTCGAGATTCCGCCTCTGGAAGCCAACATCTCCCTCTTGGGCACCATCGGCTATGTTGCCCCGTTACTCGGCCTGCTGGGGACGGTTACGGGCATGATCGAGGCGTTCGTGCAGATCAACCGCACGAGCGGCACGGCCTCGGTGGCCGAACTCTCCCAGGGTATCTACACCGCGCTCATCACGACCGCCGCCGGACTGGTCGTGGCCATTCCCTGTTTCGTGGCCCACAATTTTCTGGTCGCCAAGGTCCATGCCTTGATTGCGGATATGGAGCGGGCAGGCATCGAAACGATTCACACGCTGACCGACGCGCCAAAGAAGGATATGATCACCTTCAATCCGGCCGCAGATAAAGACAGTGAGCGCTCGGTCCGCAATGCCTGACCTCACCCCGCCGGAAATCATCCTGGCCAGCGGCTCTCCCCGAAGACGGGAATTGCTGGCCCAGATGGGGATTGCCTTCACGGTCGTGACGGCAGATGTGCAGGAACTGGATCAGGCTACGGCCTCTCATTTTTCGCCCGCTGAACTGGCCTGTGAGAATGCACGTCTAAAGTCCGCGCCGGTCGCTCTGGCGCAACCGGATAGATGGGTGCTGGGGGCCGATACCGTCGTGACCCTCGAAGGCCGGATCTTTGGCAAACCCGCTTCGCTGGACGATGCGCGGAAATACCTCCGTACGCTTAGCGGTCAGACCCACCAGGTGATGACGGGTTGTGTGCTCAGTCGAGTCGAAAGTCTCGCCTGCGAGTCCTTTTACGCCACCACGGACGTCACATTCAAAGCCTTGTCGGAGGATCTGATCGATCGGTACCTGGCCAGCGTTAACGTGCTGGATAAAGCCGGGGCTTATGCCTTGCAGGAGCATGGAGATTGGATTGTCGAACGGGTGGTGGGTTCAGAGACAAATGTGATCGGGTTGCCCATGGAACGGCTCCGGGAGGCTTTCCTCCAACGGGGACTGCTTTAAAGAGGCCTTGCAACTTCCGGCGTCCCGCTAAGTTGAAGGAATCATGAAGACGCTTCACCTTGCGGTTATACTCCTTCTCGGCGGCCTTCTTCCGGCGCTGGCTTTGCAGGAGAATCCCAAGGGGACCACACTGGTTCACGACGTGGAGATCGGCAAGGGTGGCGACCGGCCGCTGCACGCGGAGCTTGCCTATCCGACGGTCCTTCCCAAGGCACCCATGCCGGCCGTCATCTGGATTCATGGGGGTGGCTGGTCGATGGGGACGCATGTCAAGAATCCCGCCAGGTCGCTGGTGCGCGACGGTTATTTTACCGCCAGCATCGAATATCGCCTGAGCGGGGAGGCGACTTGGCCTGCCGCGCTGGAGGATTGCCGTCTGGCGGTGCGCTGGCTGCGGGCGAATGCCGCCAAGTATCATGTCGACCCCGACCACATCGGCGTCTGGGGGGCGAGCGCCGGAGGGCATCTGGCGACGTGTTTGGCCACGATGTCCGATCAGCCGCAATACGACGGGAAGGGGGGCTACGAGGGCGTGAGCAGCCAGGTCCAGGCGGTGATCGACTTCAGCGGGCCGGTCGATTTCAGCGAGGGGAGCGCGGGCATCCAGCGGTCGATCGCCAAGGCGCCGGACTACGAATCCCCCGGATTATTGGGCCTGTTCGGTGGATCCTTTAAAGACAAACCGGAGGTCTGGAAACAGGCAAGTCCGCTCCAGTTTGTCCAAGCGGGCAATCCTCCCTTTCTCATCGTCCAGGGAGACAAGGATAAGAGTGTGCCTTACGAGCAATCGGTCAAGCTGGTGGCCGCCTTGAAGAAGGCGGGTGTGCCGGTGGAGTTTATTACCGTGACCGGCGGCGGTCATGGCTTGCATGCCGAACCGGGGGAACCGCCAGCCACGCCTGATTCGAAGGAGATCCACGCGGTGATGGTGGCGTTTTTGGATAAGTACTTGAAGCCACAGTAAGACCATTTGATATCACGAATGGTACGATAAAAGTCCGTCATTCTGAGAATCAAATCCGGGAACGAGGAATCGGAGGCAGGTCTCCTCATGAATTGGCCTTTGTAGCCGCCGTCGTGAGACGGTGGATCTGGGTGCCACCGACTCACGTCGGCGTTGCGGGGACCGCGTACGGCTACAGATTTCTTGAAAACGCTCTAAAGGAGGCGGGCCATCTACTCCGAACGAACTTCCAGCGTTCCATCCAGTCGCTTGGATAAATCCAGCTCATCGCCCAAATTCACTTCCTTCGGATTCACCTGGTAGGCCCACACCTTGAAATCGGTCAGCGGGGCATCTCCATACAGCGTGGCGATGGCGCCATCCACCGCGTCCAGCCCATGCGCGACCTTGATGCGCCCGATGCGGGGGGAATTGAAGCGCGCATCGAAGGTCATCCACTCACCCAGGTAGACTTCAAAATAGGCGTGGAAATCCATCGCGCCGCCTTTGCTCACATAGCCGATATCGGGCAGATGCCCCGAGACGTACCGGGTGGGCAAATCGAACGCGCGGCAAAGCGTGATGGCGACGTGGGCGAAATC
>FTJN01001537.1_pt4 | contig 15215 bp, 11 predicted proteins | sample 1658361 | NCBI WGS metagenome assembly FTJN01 (sample SAMEA3914819, study PRJEB12502) | metagenome | biome: forest; material: soil | place: Canada | collected 2010-06-26 | depth 0.3 m | reverse complement strand
CGCGGCGCGCAGGGCCGGCACCGGCAGTTCCCGCGGCGTCGGCGAGGTCGCCGGCGCCGCCATCCGGAGTTCGGCCATGGCCACCTGCTCGCCGTTGTCGAAGCGGCGGCTGGTCTCGAACCGCCAACCGGCCAGGCCCACCAGCAACATGGCGGCCAGCGCCGCGCCGGAACGCACCCGCCACGACGACAGGTTGATCGCCCGGGGGCGCCCGCGGCCGACGTCCGCGACGGGCGGCGCGACCGGCGTCAGCGGCAGCGCCGCGGCGGCCTCCGCGGCCATGCGCCCCGCCGCTTCGGCCGCGACGGCGCGTGCGGCCGCCAGCACGTTGGCGCGCACCGCGGCGGACGGGCCGGCGGCGTCGCCGTCGGCCAGCGCATGGGCCTGCGCGTAGGCCTGGGCCAGGTCGTCGGCCGCGTCGGCGCGCTCGGGCAGGTCTGCGCTCATGCGGCCCTCCATCCGGCCAGCAGCGTACGCAGCCGGGACTTCGCGTAGCGCAGCCGCGTCTTCGCGGTCTCGGCGCCGACGCCGGTGGCGCTCGCCACCTCGTCGATGCTCAATCCGCCCTCGGCCTGCAGCACGAAGGCCTCGCGTTGCGGCTCGGGCAGTTGCGCCAGGGCGTCCAGGAACGCCTGGGCCTGCTGGCGCGACTCGATACGGGCGAGCGGGCCGTCGCCGGCGTCGGCGGCGACGCGGTCGGCCCAGCGTTCGCCGTCGTCGTCCGCGTCCGGGTCGCCGCGCGACAGGGGCGCGTCGATCGACGGCATCGCGTTGGCCTGCGTCCGCAGGTGGTCGATGACGCGGTTGCGCGCCACGGTGAACAGCCAGGTCGTGAAGCGCGCGGTGGGCACGTAGCGCGGCGCGGCGCGGGCGACGCTGATCCAGGTCTCCTGCAGCACGTCGTCGGCCGCGCCCTCATGCTGCACGCCGAGCCGGTGGCGGATGAAGCGCCAGGTGGCCCGCTCGTGGCGGTCGTAGAGGCGGGTGAAGGCGGCGGCGTCACCGCCGGCGAAGGCATGCATCAGGAATTCGTCACTGTCGGCGGCCGGTGCGGCGGCGTCGGCCCTGTCGGCCGTCCCGGCATCGGCCCACGCGCGATCGTCGTCCTGCTCGCGCACGAACGCGAGGGGCGGGTCGGAGTCGGGCTGGGCCTGCACGGGCCACGATGCTAACCCGTCGGCGGCCCAGCGAAGCGGCGCCAGATCCAAGTGGGAGAGGGCTCAGCGCTGCGGCGGGTCCGGCACGTAGTCCCGCGGCGGGTCCGCCGGGAACGAGTGCGGGGCCGTCGTGGCGAAGCGCGGCGGCGGCACGATGCCGGCGGCCACCAGGTTGTCCAGGCTGTCGTAGCGGATCTCGACGCGCTGCTCGGGCTGCGTCGTCGCGCGCTGGAAGGTGACGATGCGCACCGTCGAACTCTCGCGCGCGCCGTGGCCCGTGCCCAGGCGCTCGGGCGCGTTGCGCGACGGCGCGGCGATGGCGTCGGCCGTCTCGGCGCCCGGTTCGCGGCTGCGCCGGGCTTCCTGTACGGGCGGGGCGGCCAGCGTGCCGGCACCGGCGGCGGGCGCCGCCTTGGACTGGGGTTGGGAGTCCATGCGCGGCGACGGCCAGGGCGGCGACGGCGGCGCGACCGGCGCCGGGCGGGTCACCTCCATCAACGGCGCCTCGCGAAACACGGCCACGCCGATCACGCCGACGTCCTGCGGCCTTCCGGTGCGCGCCGCGTAGGAATTGGCCAGGGCCGTGAACTCGAAGGCGGCCACCTCGTCGTCGCTCTTGCGCCAGCCGGTGATCTCCGTGCGCTGCCACGGCTCCAGCACGTAGCCGCGCTGGCCGACGCTGGCGGTCTCGCCGGAGACGACGTTGACGCCGTCGATGGCCACCACCGCGAGCACGCGCTCGCCGCTGTTGTTGACCAGGCGCACCGCGTAGCGCGCCCCGGGCCGGCCGGCGACCACCGGGCGGCCGTGGTCGCGCCAGACGTGCAGCGCCTGGCCGTTGTCGCGATCGAGCACGTCCACCGTCACGAGGCGGGCGTCGGCCAGCGCGGCCGTGGCGCCGGCCAGGTTCAGCAGGGCCGCGAGGGCGCCGGTGGCCAGCAGGCCGAGGCGGCGCGGGAGAGCAGTTGTCGGGTTCATCGCCGGTTCCTTTCAGGGCAGATGGCGATTGAACGGACGCGGCGTCGAAACGGGGTGAACGGCCTCAGCGCTTTCGGCGTCGCGGATTCGCCGGCGGCGGATCCGGCAACCGGAGCATCCCGGCGACCATGCCTCGCACCAGCGCGCCCGGGTCCGTCCGGGCGAGCCGGCGCGCCTGCGCGGGCGCGATCGGCAACCCGCCGAATGCGCCGTCGATGGCCAGGTTGGCCGCGCCGTGCGACAGGCTCCAGCCGGCCAGGGCGAGCTCCAGTCCGCGATCGGGCGCGTGGCGCGTGGCCGCGTCCAGCAGCACGGTGAACGCGCGCTCCGCGGCGCGCTGCAGGCCCGGGTGCTCGGCCTTGCGCGCCAGCATCGGGCCGAACATCAGGCGGAACCGGGCCGGATGGGCGAGGGCCTCGCGCACGTAGGCCTCGCCGATGTCCAGCAACGCGTGCGCCGCGTCGGGGGCGGTCGCGGCGGCGGCGAGCGAGTCGGCGAGGCGATCGAACGCGTTCTCCGCGACGCCGGCCAGCAGCGCCTCGCGGCCGGCGAAGTGGTGGTAGGGCGCCGCGTGCGAGACGCCCGCCGCGCGCGCCAGCTCGCGCAGCGTCAGCGTCTCGGCGCCGCGCTCGTCCAGCCAGCGCGCCGCGACGGCCAGCAGGGTGGCACGGAGGTCGCCGTGGTGGTACGGACGCGGCTCGGGCCGGCGCCGGACGCGCGGGCCGGCGGGAGTCGTCGACGAAGGCATCGCCCATCTTGACACGAGAAGGATGGCGTCGCACGATGGCGTCATCTTGACACTGTCAAGTTCGAGTCGCGCGCGCCGCGACCGCCTCGAGGAGCCTCGCCATGTACCACGCCATCGTCCGCCGCAAGCTGCGCCGCGCCTTCGCCGACATCAACGCCGGCCGCTACGACGGCATCGTCGGCCAGTTCGCGCCGCGCCACGTGCACGCGATGCCCGGGCAGCACGCGCTGGCCGGCGAGCGTCACCACGAGGAGTCCACCGCGCGCTGGTACGCCCGGCTGCAGCGGCTGCTGCCGGGGCTGCGGTTCGACGTCCGGGCGATCGTCGTCGGCGGCATGCCGTGGAAGACCGTGGCCGCCGTCGCCTGGGACGACCACTTCACGTTGCCGAACGGCACGCCGGGCTCCAACACCGGCGTGCACGAGTTCGAGCTGCGCTGGGGCAAGGTCCATTCGCTCGTGATCCATTGCGACACGCAGCGGCTGCAGCACTATTGCGAGCAGCTGGTGGCCTGCGGCGTGGCGGAAGGCGGCGCGGCGCCGATCACGGACGTGCCGTCCGGCCACGCTTAGGCGGGGGTGGATCCTGCGACTGCGCGCAGGATGACGGGCCCATGGATCATCCTGCGCGCAGTCGCAGATCCACGTGCGCCGGCTAGTCGCGATCCGAAGGATGGATCACGCCTCGCGAAGGCTGGCCGTTGCGCGCCGGCACCGTCAATCCACAGGGTTTCCATGTGGTTACGGAACCCTGGCAAGATCACTTTCCCCCGGTGCACGTGCCGGGCGCGAAGGAGACAACCGCATGGAAAAGAACACCGCCGCCCTCTCGCCGGCCGAGGAGGCGCTGCGCGACGCCGCCCTCGAATACCACCGCAGCCCCGTGCGCGGCAAGATCGCCGTCACGCCCACCAAGCCGCTGTCCAACCAGCGCGACCTGTCGCTGGCCTACTCGCCGGGCGTGGCCTACGCCTGCCTCGCGATCGAGGCCGATCCGGCGCTGGCGCACGACTTCACCGCGCGCGGCAACCTGGTCGGCGTGGTCACCAACGGCACGGCCGTGCTCGGGCTCGGCGACATCGGGCCGCTGGCCGGCAAGCCGGTGATGGAAGGCAAGGGCTGCCTGTTCCAGAAGTTCGCCGGCATCGACGTGTTCGACATCGAGCTGGCCGAGCGCGACCCCGACAAGCTGGTCGACATCATCGCCGCGCTGGAACCCACGCTGGGCGGCGTCAACCTCGAGGACATCAAGGCGCCCGAGTGCTTCTACATCGAGAAGAAGCTGCGCGAGCGCATGAACATTCCCGTGTTCCACGACGACCAGCACGGCACCGCCATCATCTCCACCTCCGCGCTGATCAACGGCCTGGAGCTGGTGGGCAAGAAGATCGGCGACGTGAAGATCGCCGTGTCGGGCGCCGGCGCGGCGGCCATCGCCTGCCTCGACCTGATGGTGGAACTGGGCGTGGATCGCGCCAACGTCACCGTGTGCGACTCCAAGGGCGTGATCCACGACCGGCGCGAGGACAAGCTCGACGAGTCGAAGAAGCGCTACCAGAAGGTGACCGCCATGCGCACGCTGGCCGACGCGATGGCCGGCGCCGACGTCGTGCTCGGATGTTCCGCGGCCGGCGCGATCAGCGCCGACATGGTCGTCTCGATGGCGCCCAGGCCCATCATCCTGGCGCTGGCCAACCCCGAGCCCGAGATCCGTCCCGAGCTCGCGAAGTCGGTGCGGCCGGACTGCATCATCGCGACCGGCCGCTCGGACTATCCGAACCAGGTCAACAACGTCCTGTGCTTCCCGTACATCTTCCGCGGCGCGCTCGATTGCGGCGCCACGCGCATCACCGAGGCGATGAAGATCGCCTGCGTCAAGGAGATCGCCGACCTGGCGAAGGCGGAGATCTCGGCCGAGGTCGCCGCCGCCTACCCGGGGCGCGAGCTGCGCTTCGGCCCGGACTACCTGATCCCCACGCCGTTCGACTCGCGCCTGATCCTGCGCATCGCGCCGGCGGTGGCCAGGGCGGCCGAAGCCTCCGGCGTGGCCACGCGCCCGATCAAGGACTTCGACGCCTACGTGCACTCGCTCGACCGCTTCGTCTCGCACACGGGCATGCTGATGCGGCCGCTGTTCTCCGCCGCGCGGCAGAAGCCCAAGCGCGTCGTCTACGCCGAGGGCGAGGACGAACGCGTGCTGCGCGCGGTGCAGATCGCGCTCGACGAACGCCTGGTCAAGCCCATCCTGGTCGGCCGCCCGGCGGTCATCGCGAGCCGCATCGAGCGCGCCGGCCTGCGCCTGGAGGCGGGACGCGACTTCGAGGTGGTCAACCCCGAGGACGACACGCGCTTCCGCCACTACTGGGAGACCTACCACCGCCTCAACGCGCGCGACGGCGTCACGCCCGACATGGCCAAGGCCACGGTGCGCCGCTCCAACACGACGATCGCCGCGCTGATGGTGTACCTGGGCGACGCCGACGCGCTGCTGTGCGGCCTGGTGGGCCGCTTCGACGGCCACTTCGCGCACCTGCGCGAGGTCGTGGGACAGCGCCCGGGCTCGCACGGCTTCGCCACGGTCAACGCGCTGCTCCTGGACAAGCACACGCTGTTCATCGCCGACACCTCGGTCAACGACGACCCCACCGCGGAACAGCTGGCCGACATCGCCGCGATGAGCGTGCAGGAGGTGCGCCGCTTCGGCCTCGTGCCGCAGGTGGCGTTCCTGTCGCACTCGATGTTCGGCAGCAGCCAGCGGCCGTCCGCCAGGAAGATGCGCGCCGCGCGCGACCTGTTCGTCCAGCGCATGCCCGACGTGGCCGCCGACGGCGAACTGCAGGGCGACGCCGCGTTCAGCGAGGAACTGCGCGAGGCGCTGCTGCCCGACTCGACGCTCAAGGGTGCCGCCAACGTGCTGGTCTGCCCGAACCTGGACGCGGCCAACATCCTGTTCAACGTGCTGAAGATGACCGGCGGCCACGGCGTGACCATCGGCCCGATCCTGCTCGGGGCCAATGCGCCGGTGCACGTGCTGACGCCGTCGTCGACGGTTCGGCGGATCGTCAACATGACCGCCCTGGCGGTCGCCCACGCGGGTTCCGCCAACGCCTGACATTTAGTTTGTCGCCCGATACCCTGAACAGGGTATTGCGGCTCAGTTAATACCCTGAACCGGGTATGCACGCAGCCTCCGGGCTGCGTTTTTCGTTGTACGTCCCAGATTATTTTGATATTTGGATTCGAGAACCTCGCCTAATCCCGAATAGGGCTTTCCCGGACTCAAATACTGATTTGATTTAAGGCTGAAGCAATTTAACGCGACGGTGTTGATTAATCAACCGTTAATCGCCGCGGTAACAGTCCTGCAGCCTCGACACAAGTCTTTCGCGAAGCTGAATCACGAGGGAGAGTACGCACCAACTACGAGATATTGCACGGTCGAGGTGCAGGGTATGCACCGGCATACCCCTCGGGGTTCGACCTGATACCGCAGATATTGCTGCGGCACAGAATCAGCGCCTGCATCGACGACCTCCCCCCGAACTGGATAACCCCAATCGGTGATCTCGATGCTTCCACGAGCGGCACCGACAAAATCGAATTGCCGCTCACATAGCAAAAATTCACGTCAACGATTGCGTGAACTGACCCATCGATTAGGAGAAGAGTTCCATGAAGAATCAAGGACAAGCTTCGAGCCGGCAGGCTCTTTCGGGCAGCAGGCTGACCCTGCTGTCGGCCCTGATGGCCGGCGCCTTCGCCGTTTCCGCCCAGGCCGCCACCTCCGAAGCGTGGGTCGCCACGAGCACCAAGGCCCACGATCCCCGCGCTGCCGTCCACGTCGCCCCGCTGAAGGCCGGTGAGCAAGTCGACATCGTCGTCTCGCTGAAGCTGCGCAACAAGGCCGAGCTGGATTCGCTGACCGCCAAGCTGATGTCCGGCGCCGCCGGCGTCAAGCCGCTGACCTCGGCCGAGTTCATGGCCAAGCACGCCCCGACCGCCGCGCAAGCGCAAGAGGTCGTCGCCTACCTGCGCGCCCAGGGCTTCAGCAACATCGAAGTCGCCTCCAACAACCTGCTGGTGAGCGCCACCGGCGGTGCGGGCGTCATCCGCAACGCGTTCAAGGCCGACCTGCACGAATACAACGTCGGCGGCCGCCGCGCCTACGCGAACGTCACCGACGCGCTGATTCCCGCGCACCTGTCGAGCACCGTCCTGGGCGTCGTCGGCCTGCAGAACGTCCACCTGATGCACACGCATGCCCAGCGCATGACGGCTCCGGAAGCCGCCACGCCGCAGGCCGTCACGGGCGTCAGCATCCCGAACTTCGCGTCGATCTACGGCGCGTCCAGCCTGCCGAGCGCCACCACGGGCACCATCGGCATCATCACGTCGGGCAAGGTCACGCAGACCATCACCGACCTGAAGAGCTTCGCCTCCAGCGCCGGCTACCCGGTTCCGAACGTCACGACGACCGTGGTCGGCACCGCCGGCACCAGCACGTCGGGCACCGACGAATGGAACATGGACTCGCAGAGCTCGCTCGCCGCCGCCGGCGGCTCGATCTCGCACATGATCCTGTACAACGTGAACTCGCTGAGCGACTCCGCGCTGTCCCTGGGCTACAACAAGGCCGTCACCGACAACCTGGCGCGCGCGATCAACGTGTCGCTGGGCGGCTGCGAAAGCGACGAAGGCTCGGTGGAAACGTCGCAAGACCAGATCTTCCAGTCGGCCGTCGCCCAAGGCCAGATGTTCTCGGTCTCGTCCGGCGACTCCGGCGCCTACGAGTGCGGCGCGACCGCCGGCAAGGCGCAGAGCTACCCGGCCGTCTCGCCGTACGTCATGGCCATCGGCGGCACCACGCTGTCGAGCTCGGGCGGCACCTGGCAGAGTGAAACGGTGTGGTCGTGCACCAGCGCCTCCAGCTGCCAGCAGTCGTCCTCCGGCGGCGCCGGCGGCGGCCCGTCGTTGACGGAAAACGCTCCCAGCTGGCAAACGGCCGCGGGCGTGCTCGGCACCTCCACCAAGCGCGGCGTGCCGGACATCTCGTTCGACGCCTCGCCCAACTCCGGCGCGCTCGTACTGGTCAACGGCTCCAACGCGCAGATCGGCGGCACCTCGCTCGCCGCTCCGCTGTGGGCCGGCTTCTGGACGCGTATCCAGGCCGCGCACGGCAACACCCTGCCCTTCCCGGCGCAGACGCTGTACCAGGGCGCCGCCGCGAACCCGGGCTGGTTCCATGACGTGACCTCGGGCAACCAGGGCTACGCCGCGGCCACCGGCTGGGACTACGCGTCGGGCTACGGCTCGGTGCAGATCGCCAACTTCTCCGCCGCCTTCAGCGGTGGCGGCGGCACGACCACCCCGACGGCGAACTTCTCGTTCACCACCTCGGGCCTGACGGCGACCTTCACCGACAGCTCCAGCGACGTCGGCGGCACCATCAGCACGCACTCGTGGACGTTCGGCGACGGTGGCACCTCCACCGCCACCAGCCCGTCGCACACCTACGCGGCAGCCGGCACGTACACCGTGACGGAAACCGTGACGGACAGCGGCGGCGTGTCGGCCTCCAAGTCGAGCTCGGTCACCGTGTCCACCAGTGGTGGCGGCGGATCGACCAACGTCGTGACCAACGGCGGCTTCGAGTCCGTGGCCACCCCGTGGACGCTGTCCTCGGGCGTGCTGTGCACGAACTCCGGCTGCTCGGGTGAAGTCGCCCACGCAGGCACGGGCTTCGCCTGGCTCGACGGCTACGGCTCGGCCCACACCGACACCGCCTCGCAGTCGATCACGATCCCGGCCGGCAAGACGTCCGCGTCGCTGACGTTCTACCTGCACATCGACACGAAGGAAACCGGCACGACGGCGTACGACAAGCTGACCGTGAGCGTCACCCCCAGCGGCGGCTCGGCCACGACCCTGGCGACGTACTCCAACGTCAACGCGGCCACGGGCTACGTCCTCAAGACGATCAGCCTGAACGCCTACATCGGCAAGACGGTGACGCTGAAGTTCACCGGCACGGAAGACTCCTCGCTGGCGACCTCGTTCGTCCTCGACGACGTGGCCGTGACCGTGCAGTAAGCGCTCCGGATGCCGGCGCGATCCTCGCGGGTCGCGCCCGGCAGATCGAGACCCAGGGCCGATCGGGCAACCGATCGGCCCTTTTCATTGGCGCCATCACGGCACGCACGTCCACCCCCCTAACTTGGCTAGACAAGACTAGCCCTGTAGGCACCACTGGCTGGACAGGACTGCGCCTCCTGCACGTCCGGCAGGCGCCTTTCGACCCGGTCTGCACGCTGCAGGCCCGGCACTCACGCGCGATCCTGGTGCGTGTGCGTGAAAACGCCCGTCGCGTTGGCATCGAGCGACAGGCGTTCAATCAGCCTTCGAGGCTCTTACGGTCGGCAGGTGCTCACTTCAAACCACTTGTTTCGCCATGGCCGACGGGATTACCCGTTGCCAAGCGCGCCAATCGACGTGCCCGCCGCCGCTCCCGCGACGCGAGGCTGTAACAAGGCGGCGTTCAGGAAGCGCGTTGCGCGTTGGTCGCGATGCCTTGCGCGATGCGGCCGAGCAGCGCCTGCGGCAGGTCGTGGCCCATGCCTTCGATGAAGTCGCCCAGCGCGCCGGGGATGCGCTGGACCAGGTCGCGGCCGTTGGCCACCGGAACGAGCGGATCAACCACGCCGTGGATCACCTGCGTCGGCGCCCGGATGCGCGCGAGCAACGGCGTGCGATCGCCGTCCGCCGCGATGGCGAGCAGTTGCCGCGCCGAACCCTGCGGGCGCGACGCACGCGTGATGGTGGCGACGACGCGCGCGCGCAGTTCCGCCGGCGCCGGGCGATAGGACGGACTGCCGATCGCCGTGAACACGCTGATCGAATGCGAGATCAGGGTCTCGGGCTCGCGGTTGGCCGGCTGCGACAGCAAGGCCCGGCGCGCCAGCATCGTCGGCCCCGGCAGGCGCCGCGATCCGCTGGTGGTCATGATCAGGGCGAGGCTGGCCACGCGCTCCGGGTACGCCGCCGCCATGTGTTGCGCGATCATCCCGCCGAGCGACGCGCCCACGACGTGGGCGCGCGCGATGCCCAGCGCGTCCAGCACGCCGACCGCGTCGGCCGCCATGTCCTTCAGCGCGTAGGGCGAGCGGATTGGCAGGCGCAGGAAATGGCGCAGCGCGTTCAACGGGATGCTGGGCACGCCGGCGTGGTCGAAGCCCTCGCTGAGGCCCGCGTCGCGATTGTCGAAGCGCACGACGCGAAAGCCCTGCGCCACCAGCAGCTCGACGAGTTCCTCGGGCCAGCCGGTGAGCTGCATGCCCAGGCCCATCACGAGCAGCACGACCGGCGCGTCGCGCGGGCCCTGGTCGTCGACCTCGATCATCAATCCGTTCGCGCGCACCTTCGCCATCTCAGACACTCACCTTCTCATCACCCAGCCATGATCTCGACGAGCCCGGGTCGTCATGACGTCTTGAAGAACCAGCGGCGCAGCCCGCTCGCCTCGAACGGCTTCCAGTGCACCGGATCCTGCGCGAGCCGGTCGACGATGGCCATCATCGCGAGCGGATTCAGGCCCAGGCCGATGTGGCTGGCGTGCACCTCGACGTTCTCGGCCAGCGGACCCGGCGGATTCAGGCTGCACTGCCACGCGACGATGCCGTCGGTGCGCGAATAGATCGACGTCGTGGGCACCGGCGGCGCCAGCCGCATCGCGGCGAGGGTCTCGGCATCCGGGTGCGGATGGCCGCTGACGCGCTCGAACAGCCAATACGCGTTGGTGGCCTGCGGAGGGCCGGAGAACGGCGAGCCGAGCGTGATCACGCAGCGCACCAGCTCGGGCATCTCCTTGGCGATCTCGCGCGCGTACACGCCGCCCAGGCTCCAGCCCAGCAGGCTGATCTTCTCGCCGCCCTGCGCGTGCAGCGCGCGCACGCGCTCGCGTATCGCGTCGAGCACGCCCGCGCGCGGACCCAGGTTCAGGCCCAGTTCCCAGGGCACCGGCTGGTAGCCGCGATCCTTCAGGAAGGTGCGCATCGGCAGCGTGGTGAGGTCGTTGGCCGCCAGGCCCGGCATCACCAGCACGCGGTGGCCGTCGCCCTTGGGCAGCTTGCGCAGCCACGGCGCCGCGGCCACGCTGGCCGCGAACTCCCACGGCGCGCGGCCTTCGAGCGCGAGCAGCAGCGCCCCCGGTGCGCGCATCTCGGCGGGGACGTCGACCCCCTCGGGCGCGGCGGGCCGGACCTCCGGCATGGGGACGTCGATCACGACATCGGAACGGGAACGGCGGGTCGGGGAACGCGGGCGCATCGAGGCAAGCGAAATCATCAGGAGTTCAATGGTAGCGGGAACGCTTCACCGGGCGAGCCAGTCGGCAGCGCCCAGGCCGGCGGCGCGGCCGGTCGCGAGGCAGGCCGTGAGCAGGTAGCCGCCGGTCGGCGCCTCCCAGTCCAGCATCTCGCCGGCAATGAACAGGCCCGGCACGGCGCCGGCCATCAGGCGCGCATCGAGCGCCTCGAAGCGCACGCCGCCGGCGCTGCTGATCGCCTCGTCGATCGGGCGCGGCGCCGCCACCAGCAGCGGCAGCGCCTTGATGAAGCCGGCCAGGACATCGGGGTCGTTGAGCTGCGCGGGCGACAGCAGCTCGTGCAGCAGGCCCATCTTCACGCCCTGCAGGTGCAGGCGGCTCTTCAGGTGCGTGGACAGGCTGCGCGTGCCGCGCGGACGGCGCGTCTCGGCGCGCACCTGCTCCGGGGTGTGCTGCGGCAGCAGGTCCAGGGTCAGCGTGGCCTGCCCCTGCGCGGCGATCGTGTCGCGCAGCCCGGCGGAGAACGCGTAGACCAGGCTGCCCTCCACGCCGGTGGACGTGACGACGAACTCGCCCTGCTGCCGGTGCACGACGCCCGCGGAATCGGCCGCCGTGATCGCGACCGGCTTCACCGGCTCGCCGGCGAATCGCTCGCGCAGGTGCGCGCTCCAGCCGGCGCGGTTCGCGCCCGTGGGGGCGACGTCGAAGCCGCAGTTGCTGGCGCGCAGCGGCGCGACGGCGATGCCGCGCGCGGCCAGCAGCGGCACCCACGCACCGTCCGAGCCCAGGCGCGACCAGCTAGCGCCGCCGAGCGCCAGCACGGTGGCGCCGGCGTCGAACGTCGTCTCGCCCGTGCCGCTGGCCAGGCGCAGCGTCGCGCCGTCCTCGGCCCAACCCAGCCAGCGATGGCGCATGTGGAACTGCACCGGCGGCTTGCCGCCGCTCCCCGTGCGCAGGCGATGCAGCCAGGCGCGCAACAAGGGCGCGGCCTTCAGGTCCTTGGGAAACACGCGACCCGAGGTGCCGACGAAGGTCTCGACGCCCAGCTCCGCGGCCCATGCGCGCGCCGCGTCGGGCCCGAAGGCGTCGATGAACGGCGTCAACGCGGGCGCGCGTTCCGCGTAGCGCGCGAGGAAGCCGGGCAGCGGCTCGGAGTGCGTCAGGTTCAGGCCGCCGATGCCGGCCAGCAGGAACTTGCGGCCCACCGACGGCATCGCGTCGAACACGTGCACCTGCACGCCGCGCGACTGCAGCACCGCGGCGGCCATCAACCCGGCCGGGCCCGCGCCGACGACGGCGACCGGACGCGTCATGCCTGCGCCACCAGGAAGCGGCGCTCCCAGGCGCCGATCTCGGCGAGCCAGCTCTCGTACTCGACGTCCTTGACCGAGGCGTAGGCCTTGACGAAGCGCTCGCCGAACAGCCGCACGGCGACGCCGTCGCGCAGGAAGTCGTCCTGCGCCGCGACGAAGGTGCGTGCCAGCGTATGCGGCTGTTCGTAGGCGCTGTCGTTCATCGGCTCGGTGGGCGGCAGTGCGCGCTCGATGCCGTCGAGGCCCGCGGCCAGCGTCGCGGCGATCACCAGGTACGGGTTCGCGTCGGCGCCGGCCACGCGGTTCTCCACGCGGCGGGCCGCGGGGCCGCTCCGGGGAATGCGCAGGCCGGCGGTGCGGTTGTCGTAGCCCCAGTGGAAGTTGACCGGCGCCTGGCTGCCCTTGACGAAGCGCCGGTACGAATTGACGAAGGGGGCGAACAGCAGCATCAGGTTGGGCAGGTTGGCCTGCAGGCCGGCGATGTACTGGCGGAACAGGTCGCTCTCGCCGCCGCCGGCGTCGCTGAAGACGTTGCGACCGTCGGCGTCGACCAGGCTCTGGTGCAGGTGCATCGAGCTGCCCGGCTGGTGCGCGATGGGCTTGGCCATGAACACGGCGTTCATGCCGTGCTTGAGCGCCACCTCCTTGGCCGCGTACTTGAACAGGAAGGCCTGGTCGGCGACGACGAGCGGGTCGTCGTGCAGCAGGTTGATCTCGAACTGCGTCAGGCCGACCTCGTGGATCCAGGTGTCGGCGCGAATGCCCAGCACCTGCAGCGCGGCGCGGAACTCGTCCCAGAACGCGGCGTGCTCGTTGAGCGTGTCCAGGCTGAAGGCCGACTGGCCCACCTCCGTGCGGCCGCCGCGCATCGCGGGCGCGCGCAGGGGTTGCGACGGATCGTCGTTGGGCGCGGTCAGGTAGAACTCGATCTCGGGCGCGACGACCGGGCGCAGGCCGTGGCGCTCGTAGCGCGCCATCACGTCCTTGAGGATGGTGCGCGGGGCGAACTGGCACAGCTCGCCGCCGAGTTCGTGGCAGTCGTGGATCGCCAGCGCGCGCGGCGAGCGGGCCCAGGGCACGGGCTTGACGCTGGCGTAGTCCGGCACCAGCAGCACGTCCGGATCCTGGTCGGGAAAGATCGGGTCGTACGAGTAGTCGCCCGTCACGCATTGCATCGGGATCGCCTGCGCGATGCGCAGTTCGGCGCCGCTCGCGAACGCGGCCGCGGGCATCAGCTTGCCGCGCGGATGGCCGGACACGTCCGGGAACAGGCATTCGACGTCCGAGATGCCCCGGGCCGCGAAGTCGGCCGCCAGGTGGGCGGGTGGGGTATGGCTCATGGCGCCATTAGATCAGGAGGACGCCGCGAATGCCCGCCTTCAGCGCGCCGCAACATGAACCCGATAAGCTGCGAGTTCCGTCCGCATCCGCTGGAACCCCATGCCCCTGACCCGACCGCCATTCGACACCATCGCCCTCGTGCTGCAAGGCGGCGGCGCGCTGGGCGCCTACCAGGCCGGCGTGATGGAGGGCCTGGCCACCGCCGGCATCGAGCCCGACTGGGTGGCCGGCATCTCGATCGGCGCGATCAACGCGGCGCTGATCGCGGGCAACGAACCCGGCGACCGGGTGGCGAAGCTGCGCGACTTCTGGACCACGGTGTCGCGGCCGGCCGCGTATCCCGACGCGATGGCCTTCATGGACGCGATTGTCGAGCCCGTGGACGACTGGCGACGCCAGATCTGGAACGGCTGGAACGCATGGCGCGCGCTCACCGAGGGCCAGCGCGGCTTCTTCACGCCGCGGCCCGCCACCGCGTGGATCGGCCCGCCCACCGCCGGCAGCGCCAGCTTCTACGACACCGCGCCGCTGAAGGCCACGCTGGAACGCCTGGTGGACTTCGACCGCATCAACGCCGGCGTCACCCGGCTGACGATCTCCGCGGTCGACGTCGAGACCGGCAACTTCGAGGCCTTCGACAACCAGCACGGCCGCTGGCGCAAGCGCATCCGCGCCGAGCACATCATGGCCTCGGGCGCGCTGCCGCCGGGCTTCCCGGCGATCGGCATCGAGGAGCCGGGGCCGCTCGAAGCCTCGCGCGCCAGCGGGGCACCGCGCCCGGTGCACTACTACTGGGACGGCGGCCTGGTGTCCAACACCCCGCTCACGCAGGTGCTGGACGACCATCCGCGCCGCGACACGCTGGCCTTCCAGGTCGACCTGTGGAGCGCGCGCGGCAAGCTGCCCACCAACGTGGTCGACGCGCAGGAGCGCGTCAAGGACATCCAGTTCTCCAGCCGCACGCGGGCCATCACCAACGTGCAGGCGCAGGAGCAACGCCAGCGCCGCATGCTGCGCGAGCTCCTCGAGCTGATCCCGGCCGAGGTGCGCGACAAGGACGCCGCCTGCCGCGCCGCCGCGCACCAGGCCACCGCGCGCTGCGTCAGCGTGATCCAGCTGATCTACCAGGACAAGGAGTGGGACGGCCTGTCCAAGGACTACGAGTTCGGGGCCGTGACGATGCGCAGCCACTGGGAGAGCGGCCTCACGGACATCAACAGAACGCTTGAACATCCGCACTGGCTGGAGCGCCCGGACGGCGACGACCCGTTCGTGACGCACGACATCCACCGGCAACGCCGCGCCAGGGACTGAAAGACGATCGCGCTGCGCAGAGCGTCGTCATTCTGCGCGGAGCGA
>FTJN01000382.1_pt2 | contig 15219 bp, 16 predicted proteins | sample 1658361 | NCBI WGS metagenome assembly FTJN01 (sample SAMEA3914819, study PRJEB12502) | metagenome | biome: forest; material: soil | place: Canada | collected 2010-06-26 | depth 0.3 m | reverse complement strand
ATGATCAGGCAGCGGGTGTGGCGGGGTTCGGGAGTCGACATGAGCGCAGATATAGGGCCGATTCCGCTTGCGCGCGACTCCGGGACGGCGCGCTTTTGGGGGCTTGGCCGATGATCGGGTTCAAGGGATTGCCGAGCGGGATCCTCGTCGGCCTGGTGTTCGCCGGCCTGGCCTTCCTGATCACCGGCATGGCCAGCGCGGCGGCGATCTTCGGGCTGGTGTTCGGCGGGGTGATCTACGCGGTGGTCCGCTACCGGTTGCTCGATGCGAAACCGGCGACCAGTGGCTTCGGCGGTTCCAGCGACGTCGATGACGACACCTCGACCCACGACAGTTCCTGGTCCTCCTGGATGTCGAGCACCTCGAGCGACCCGGCGCCGAGCGATACCGACTGCTCCGACAGCGGGTCGGACAGCTCCGGCGACGGCGGAAGCTGCGACAGCGGCGGGGACAGCGGGGGCGGTGGCGACTGACCGCCGTGGATCCTCCCCCTCTGGGGGAGGTGGCCCGAAGGGCCGGAGGGGGCCGCGGCGCGAAAACCCCCTCAGTCGCTTCGCGACAGCTCCCCCAGAGGGGGAGCATCTTTGAGCGATTGACGCCTCGTCCACGATTTCAGGGTTAATGTGCGTGGAACGAACATAGAGCCCGCCGCCCATGACCGCCCCCTTCATCGAGATCGCCGGCCGCCGGATCGGCGCCGATTATCCGCCCTACGTGATCTGCGAGCTGTCGGGCAATCACAACGGCAGCCTGGATCGCGCCCTGACCATGGTCGACGCCGCCGCCGACACGGGCTGCGACGCGATCAAGCTGCAGACCTACACCGCCGACACCATCACGCTGGATGTCGACCGCCCGGAGTTCAAGATCCACGGCGGACTGTGGGACGGGCGCAGCCTGCACGAGCTCTACCAGGAGGCTCAGACCCCCTATGAATGGCACGGCGCCCTGTTCGAGCGGGCCGCCGCGCGGGGGGTGACGATCTTCTCCAGCCCGTTCGACGAGACCGCCGTCGACCTGCTGAGCGGCCTGGACGCCTCCGCCTACAAGATCGCCTCGTTCGAGGCCGTCGACCTGCCGCTGATCCGCCATGCCGCCCGCCAGGGCAAGCCGCTGATCATTTCGACCGGCATGGCCAATCTCGCCGAGATGCAGACCGCCCTCGACACCGCCCTCGACGCCGGCGCGGCGGGCGTGCTGCTGCTGCACTGCGTCTCCAGCTACCCGGCCAGTTTCGAGGACGCCAATCTTCGCACCATCGTCGACATGGCCCAGCGGTTCGGCGTGCCGATCGGCCTGTCGGACCACACCCCCGGCACGGCGGCGTCCGTGGCGGCGGTCACTCTGGGGGCCTGCGCGATCGAGAAGCACTTCACCCTGGCCCGGTCCGACGGCGGCCCCGACGCCGCCTTCAGCCTGGAGCCGGCCGAGTTCCGCGCCCTGGTCGACGACACGGCCAATGCGTGGAAGGCGCTGGGCGGGGTGAACTACGACCTGCTGGGCAGCGAACGGGGCAACCGCCAGTTCCGCCGCTCGCTCTACGTCACCGCCGACGTCGCGCGGGGTGAACCCCTGACCAAGGCCAATATCCGCTCGGTCCGCCCGGGCAACGGCCTGCCGCCCGCCGACTACGAGGCCGTGCTCGGCAAGCCGGCCGCCCGCGCGCTGAAGCGCGGGGAGCCGCTGAGCTGGGACATGGTGGGATAGGGGCTTCCCGGGCTCACTTGCGCTGACTCTTGGTGGGCGAAGCGGCGACCTTTTTCCGCGCGGAGGGCTTCGTGGGGGCAGCTTTTGAAGTCGCCGGCGGCGCCGCCGAGGTCGGCGTGGGTGCGCTGGATTTGCGTACGGCCGCCTTGATTGGGGGTGTCTTGGGCGCCGCCGCCGCGGGCGCGGGGTAGTTCTCCGTTTTGGAAGCCGGACCTGGACTGGTCAGGTTGCGCAGGTGTCGCGCGCTTTCAACGCGACCGGGATCGGCGGCGATCGCCCGGGTGTGCCTGTTGAGATCCGCGTTGACCCGGGCGCGATCGGCCTCCGTCATCAACGGCACGTAGTCGATGAGCGTCTGGATGCACCAATAGTGTTCGAACGGGCTGGCGAACTTTCGATTGTAGCTCAGGAGCCACTCGAGATTGGCCGGGTCCCTGTGAACCCCGGCGATCAGGATCCGCATCAGGCGCCGGCCGGGCTGGTCGCCGGCCGCCAGTTGGGCCAGGGCTCGGGTCGCCGATCCCGGCGACAGCCTCCGCGCGCCCCTGAGCGCCTGTTCGGCGACATCCGTCATCTTGTGCGTCCGCTCGGGGCTGCCGCGTTCCTCCCTCCGAATGGCCTCGTACTGTTGCGCGAGGGCGTCGAACACGGGGATCTGGACATTGACCTGGGCATCGACGGCCTCCGAGATCTCTGGCGGCCGCGCCGCGCGGGGCAGCACGGAAACCAGTCGGCTGATGTCGAAGTCGGCGAGCGAGTACGGTCCCGACGAGGTGTCCGGCTTGCATCCGAACCTGAGCAGGTCAGCCGCCCCGGGCTTGTTCAGCCAGTGATAGGCGGACGGGGTCCCCTCCGGGTTCGTCAGGGCCGCGACTTGAAGCTTGGCGAGCAGGCGGGGGTCCAGCTCCAGGTCGAAGCGAAGATCGGGAAAGCGCAGCAGCAGGGCGACGAACTTGCCGATCTGTTCGGGCGTGGCGGGGGGCGCCTGCGTCTCTTCCTCGTCGAACAGGCCCAGGTCGCTGGCGATGTAGAGGGCTAGGCGGAAGGTGTTGATGAACTGCTTGATGCGTCGGGGATTGTATTCGAACAGGGCGCTGACGATCCCGACGATCTTGCGGATGCGCTCGGATTCCCGCTCCATCTTCAGTCGGTTGAACCGGCGTTCCGCCACCCTTTCGGGCGAGGTCGACGCCGATTGCGCAATCCTGTCGGCCGCGATCGCTTGAGGGGCTGACATGGGGCCGGCAGCCGGGGCGAAGCGCGCCGCCCAATAGCGCCAAAGGCGGGAGCGCCAGCCCGGCTGTGGCGTCGGGGCCGTTTCGTCCAGGAAGAAGCCTTCCAGCGCCTTTTCGCCGGCCGCGACAGGCAGCGTGAAGCTGATCTGGATGAACTTCTCCAGGTAGCCGTAGCCGAAATAGAGCGGGGTATGGTTGTCCTTCTCGTCGTTCGGCTTCCAGTGGGCGGTTTCGCGCAGGAACGGCAGGATCTGGCTGTATTTCTGGGTTATCCCGGCGGCGACCTTCTCGCGGTCCATGCCCATGATGAAGACCAGGTTCCGGGAATCGCCGATCATCAGGTTGATCGCCTGCATCAGGTCGGCGGCGCGTGGCACGTCGCAGCGATCCAGATCGTCGATGAAGATGAAGACACGCCGGCGGCCGGCATAGGCCCGGACCAACCGGTTCAGGTCCAGATGGAAGTCCTCGATGAACGAGGCATGGCCTTCATAGTCGGGTTTGGAGATGTATTTCTCCAGCTTCCAGGACAGGGGCATCTTGATGAAGGCGTGGAACTTGAAGAGTCCGGCCAGGCCCAGGGCCGCGATCGTGCCGAACGTCCCGCTGGACGCGGCCAGGCGCAGTCCCGGGGTGATGAAAATGTCCGCCGCGACCTTCGTCTTCGGATCGGACTCAGGTTCGATCTTAACCAGCCAATCCAGAAACTGCCTCACCTCGGTCGGATGCGTTTTGACAAGGCGCCAGACCTCGAAGGCGCCGAACAGCAGCGCCAGCACCGACACCAGCAAAAGCCCCAGTGCGAACCAGGCGGCCGGCCCGTTCAGCCGCTTAAGGAACAGCTGGATGTCGCCGCGCCAGGCGCGGATCACGCCCACTTCGGCGCGCAGCGACTTGACGAAGGCCAGGGCGAAGGCCGCCCAGAGCGCGTCCTGCTTGTCGTGCCGCCAGGCGTTGAAGCGGACGCACAGCGCCGAGGACGGGCGCGGGGGCGGCGGAGGGGCGCCCAGGCCGCCCAGCCATGGGGGCAGCCGCGCCCAGAGCGGCGTCCTGGTCCTGGTCCCGCCGATAGCGTTTTCCAGTTGGAGCAGGAACGAGGACTTGCCGCTGCCCCATTCGCCCTCGATGGAGACGGTGAGCGGCGGCTTGGTGGCCTCCGACGTCAGGAAACGCGCGATGGCTTCGACATAGGGCGTGAAGCCCAGGCTATCGATCGACGTCGCCTGATCGCCGAGCGCATAGCCGGCGCTGCTGCCGGTGTCGGCCCTATCGCCCTGAGCCTCTGACCCTGTGTCCGTCATCCAGGTTGCGCCTCAGCGAGGACGCGGCGCCGCGAAGTTCACCGCCGCTCTCTTCCCGTTTGAGTATAAACAGCCTGCACTATGGGGTTGAGGCAAGCGGGCAATTGCTTTGGGCGGCGTTCAGACCGATGAGCTGACGGGCCGATCAGTCGGTCGTTGGGGACGGGAGGCTGATCCGCCGCCTGTCGGTTGGGTCGCCCTAGGCGGCCCGCCGTCCCCGGTCCGCCGAAGCCTGGCCCGCCGCCACCGCCCCGGCGTCGACCCGGAACTGTTCCATCATCCGTGACAGCGTGTCGGCTTCGCGGGCCAGCGAGTGGCTGGCGGCGGTGCTTTCCTCGACCATGGCGGCGTTCTGCTGGGTGACCTGGTCCATCTGGATGACGGCCACATTGACCTCTTCCAGCCCGGTGGCCTGCTCCTTGGCCGAGGCGGCGATCTCGCCGACCACGCCATTGATCCTGGCCACCTGATCGACGATGCGCTCCAGGGCCTGGCCGGTCTGGTCGACCAGGCTGACGCCCGACGACACCTGTTCGGTCGAGGCGGTGATCAGGCTCTTGATCTCCTTGGCCGCTTCGGCCGAGCGTTGGGCCAAGGCCCGCACTTCCTGGGCCACGACCGCGAAGCCTCGGCCCGCGTCGCCGGCCCGCGCCGCCTCGACCCCGGCGTTCAAGGCCAGCAGGTTGGTCTGGAAGGCGATCTCGTCGATCACCCCGATGATCTGGGTGATTTGCTGGGCCGACTGCTCGATCTGGCCCATGGCGGCGATGGCCTTGGTGACCACTTCCCCGCCCTTTTCGGCGTCGGTCTTGGCGGCGCCGACCACTTGGCGGGCCTGCTGAGCCCCCTCGGCGGTGCGTTTGACGGTGGCGGTGATCTCTTCCAGGGCCGCGGCGGTCTCTTCCAGGCCGGCGGCCTGCTGCTCGGTGCGCTTGGCCATGTCGTCCGAAGCCCGGGTGATCTCGAAACTGCCCGACCGGATGCTGTTGGCGTTGCCGACGATGCCGCGCATCGTCTCCTGCAGCTTGCCCATGGCGTCGTTGAAGTCGCTGCGCAGGCGCTCGTACTGCTCGGGCAGGTCGTCGCGCACGCGGTAGGTCAGGTCGCCGTCGGCCAGCTTGGACAGGCCCGTGCCGAACGACTGGACCACCAGGGCCTGCTGCTCGGCGATGGCCGCTTCGCTGGCCGCCAGGCGCTCGCGCTCGGCGCGGGTCTTGGCCTCGATCAGGTCGGCGTCGGCCTTGATCTTGGCGATCGCGGCCTCCTTGAACACCGAGACGGCGCCGGCCATCTGGCCCAGTTCGTCGCGCTGTCCCAGGGCCGGGATGGCGACGGCGTTGTCGCCGTCGGCGAGACCGCGCATGGCGTTGGTCATGGCCTGCAAGGGGTTGGAGACCTTGGCGATGATGATGTTGGTGGCGAAGGCCAGGGCGCCGGCGGCGGCCAGGGCGATCGCGCCCATCACCATCATGGCGATCTTGGCGGCCTTGGCGGCCTCTTCGCCGTCGCGATGGGCGACGGTGGTCTGCAGGTCGACCAGGGCGCTGACCTTGGCGGTCACCGGATCGATGGCCGGATAGAGCTTGTGGGCGGTGAAGTCGTCCAGCGCCGCCGCGTCGCCCGAGGCCAGGATGCCCTCCAGTTCCGAGACTGCCTTGTCCGCCTCGGGCAGGGCCGCGGCCGCCTTTTCCAGCAGGGCGCGTTCCTCGGGCGTCATCTCCGTGGCGCTGTAGGCGTCCCAGTTCTGGGTGATCGCCGCCTTGGCGATCTTCACGTTGTCCAGGGCCTTGGCGTGGTCGAGCGCGCCTGACCGCGCCTTGTGGGCGGAGTCGACGATGTTGACGGCGTACATGTCGCTGACCGCCTTCAGGTGCTGCATGGGCTCGACGCGGTCGACGATGATCGACTGGATGCGCTTGCCGGCGATGGCGTTGGAGATCCAGCCGCTGAGGCCGATGGCGACCATGCCGATCGCAAGGGCGCCGAGGCAAGCCATCAGGCGCGCTTTGATGGTCAGCTGCATGGTTCTCTCCCAGCGACCGCCCGGCGGTCGTTATACTTCTTTCGCCGGCCAAGGACCGATCTGGCCGTTCTTCCGGAAGAGATATCGATCCATATTATTAACGGGCGGTAGTGAAGTTTAGGTTGGATTTGTTATTTACCCGACACTTGGCGCGTCGGATTGTCGCGGTATCTGGACCTGGAATGGCGCTCGAACGCTTGGATAACGTCGTTCTACGTATGCGGAAGCAGGCCTAGACGCTTGCCGATGATGCGGTCGAGCACGCGCTTGGGCAGAAGTTGGCTCAGCAGGAACTGACCGGGCTGCGGGGTGACCGTGTAGCGGACCTTGGGCTTGGCCGTCGTCAGGGCGGTATGCACGACGTCGCCGATCGCCTCGGGCGGCAGGCCGGCCTTGCCCAGGGCCAGCATGTAGGCCCGCAAGCCTTCCATGGGCTTGGCATAGACCGTGTCGGCATAGGCCGTGGCGTCGATCTCGTCGGCCTTTTCCCAGATCGGGGTGGCCACCGCCCCGGGGGCGACCACGATCACGTCGACGCCGAACGGCAAAAGCTCGCGGCGCAGGGATTCCGACAGGCCTTCCACCCCGAACTTGGTGGTGCAGTAGGGGGCCATGAACGGGTTGGCGTTGCGGCCGCCGACCGAGCCGATATTGACGATCCGGCCCGGATCCTTGGGGCCGGTCCCGCGCGCGCCGACCAGCGGGGCGAAGGCCTGGGTGGCGATGACCACGCCGGTCAGATTGACCTCCAGCTGCTTGCGCCATTCGTCGATCGACAGGTGCAGCAGCGGACCGGCCACGGCGATGCCGGCGTTGTTGACCAATCCCGCCAGGGTCTCTCCGCCCAGCACCGCCTCGACCTGCAGGGCCGCCTCGCGCACGGCGGCCTGGTCGGTGACGTCGAAGATCAGCGGCGTGACGGCGTCGCCGAACGCCTGGACCAGCCGTTCGGCGTCGGCGCTCTTTCGCACGCCGGCGAACACGTGGAGCCCGCGCTGGGTCAGCACCTGGGTCACCGCCCAGCCGATGCCGGTGGAGGCGCCGGTGACGACGACGGACTTGCGGGCCTGGGCCATGTGTTCGCTCCCCTTTGTACGGTCAAGATGGGGTAGGTGAACGGTGTTCGCTAGCGGGAGAAGAGGGAGCTACCCCCGCAACAACCCCAAAAACCGCTCGGCCACCCGCGCCGCGCCGCGTCCGTCGCAGACCGAGGCCGAGGCGGCCGAGAGGCGGTCGCGCAGCGGCGGGTCGGCCAGCAGGCGGGCCAGGTCGGTCCTGAAGGCCGTCTCGAAGTCGGGCGCGGCGACGTCCAGGGCCAGGACGGCGTCGGCCCCGGCCAGGGCCTGGCTGGCCTCGCGCTGGTTGTCGGCCAGCACCAGCAGCAGGGTCGGCAGGGCCAGGACGCAGCGCTCCCAGCTGCTTGAGCCCCCCGCCCCGACGGCCAGGTCGGCCTCCAGAGTGAGGCGCGGCATGTCCTGGCTGTCGACATGCAGGGCCAGGCGCGGCTCGCGGGCGGCCAGGTCGCGCAGGCCCGGCAGGCTGGGCGCGCCGGAGCCGAGCACCACGTCCAGCGTCGCGTCTCCGGTCCCCCCTTTTTTGAGGAGCGGCAGCATCAGGTCCACGACCCGGCCGGTGATCCCGCCCAGGTCGGTCAGGCCCAGCGACACCAGGATCCGCCGCACCGGCGGCGCGGTCGCGCGACGGGCCAGGGCCGCCTTGCGCAACAGCTCGAAGGCGGGGCGGACGGGGGCGTGGTTGGGACCGAGCAGCAGCGCGGCCTGGGGCGGGACCAGGCCGTCATAGTCGGCGGCCTGGCGGGCCGGACCGGAGTCCAGGACCAGATCGGCGGCCAGGGGGCGGTCGGCCAGGTCGTCGATGACCAGGGTCGGCTTGCCAGCCGCGATGGCGCGGTGGTCGGGGGCGGACAGGCCATAGTGGTCGATGATCACGGCGTCGAAGGCCTGGGCGTGGTCGGCCGCGGTTTCGACGAGGGCGGGCAGGTTGGCCGGGTCGATCTCGATCCGCGCGACGTCCGCCCCGAAGGCGTCCAACACCGCCGCCACGGCGGGGGCGGCCAGGAAGGTGCAAGCGGCGCCCTCGTCCCGCAGCGCGCGGGCCAGGGTCAGGCCGCGCATGACGTGGCCGCCGCCGACCGCGGGACCGGCGTCGGCGAGGAACAGGATGCGGGGGGAGGGTTGGGGAGAAGCACGCGCTGTCACAGCCGCCGCACCCCGCCGAACGTCGCCAGGTCGTCACGCGCCGCCAGCAGCGCCCGCACGTCGGCCGAGGTGAAGGCGCGGTTGATCGGATAGAGCGCGTCATAGACCGCCGCCACGAAGGCGTAGTCAGCCGGGCCCTCGACCGCCCAGCGCACATCGCCCTGGTCAGGCTGGGCCAGCAGGGCCAGGGACGACCAGCGGGCGGGCGGCGGCGCGTCGGGGGCTCCGGCCGCCCGTAGCTTCAGGGCCGCGCCCTCGGCGGCCAGGCGGCGCAGGCCGTCGGCGGTGATCACCTCCACCCCCTGGCCGGCCGGCCAGGCCGCGCCGGGCGAGCGGTTGGTGGTGTGGTCGGCCTGTTCGGCCAGGTGCAGGTCGATGGTGGCGTCGATCAGGTCCGGATCGATCAGCGGGCTGTCGTCGCCGACCCGCACCACATGGTCGGCCGGATGGGCCGCCAGGGCGCCGGCCAGCCGGGCCAGCTCGTCCTGGGGCGGGCCGCGATGGACGGCGATCGCCTCGCGCCGGACCACGGCCTCCAGGGCGTCGTCGGCGGGGTCGAGGGTGGTCGAGACCACGATCCTGTCGATCCGCCGCGAGCGCGCCATCCGCTCGATCTGGCGCACGATCAGCGGCGCCCGCGCCAGCGGCATCGACGGCCGGCCCGGCAGGCGTTCGTCGCCCATGCGGGCCTGGAGGATGGCGAGGATCAAGGCGGGGGCTTCTAGCGAACGAGGAGGCGAGCGGCCCGGTCGGCGGGCTGGGAGACCATAGCCTCCTGCCAGGCCAGGGCGAAGCCGCAGCGTTGGGCGTCGGTATAGGCGGTCTGGGGCTGGCGGGCGCCCAGGCCCTTGAACCAGGCCATGTCGCCGCCGTTCGCCATGAACGCGCCGACCAGGGCCACGACGTCCTCGCGGGAGGGCTGGGCGCGGGGCGTCGGCGTGGCCTCGCCGGCCAGGCCGGCCCGCATCTCGGCGGCCTGGAGCGCGAAGATCTGGACGCGCAGGGCGACGTGGACCGGCTCCAGCGCCGCGATCGTCGGATACTTGGCCTCGACATATTCGTAGCAGAGGCGCGGCGAGAGCGGCCGGGCGGCCTGCATCAGGGCCAGCTTGCGGCGGCCCATCTCGACGACCGCCACGTCGGGCGCCACGGCCCGCGCGGGCTTCAGCCGTGCGTCGATGCCCTGGATGAAGTCGGTCGTGCTGGCCCTCATCCAGTCCTGGTCCTCGGGCCGCGGCGAGCCCTTGGCCAACATCTCTGTCTCGAAGGCCTGGTAGTCGGCCGGGAAGCGTTGGCGGATCAGGTCCAGCACTTCGCCGAAATCGACCTTGGCCATGTCGGCCCTGAACGCGGCGCGGGCCTGCTCGGTGACGGGGCGGCCGGCGTCGGGGGCGGTCATCGCGACATTCGGCGCGCTCAGCGCCAGCGCAGTCGCCAGGACGAGGCTCAGGACATGTGACTTGGCCATGCGTTCCCCCGCGATGCCGACCCGGCAAGTTTAGAGCGTTTCTCTCAAAAGTTGAACCCGTGGTCGGCTCGCCCGGCTATTCCTCGGTCAGCAGTCGCGCCGCCGCGGCCTTGGGCTGGGCCAGGATCGCCTCGAGCCACTTGACCGCGCTGTCGCAGCGGTGCTCGGGCGTCAGCTTGTCGGTGGTCTTGTCGCCCAGGCCCTTGAGCCAGTCCAGGTCGCCGCCGAGCGCGACATAGCTCTGGACGGCCGCGGCGGCGTCCTTGTCGGTGGACGGCGTGCGCGTGACCGGCGAGCGGGCGCCGGCCTTGGCGGCGGCGACCTGGGTGGCGGCGACCTTGTCGATCTCGACCCGCGGGTCCGGGCCGAAGGTGCTGGCGGTGTCTTCGCTGACGCCGCCGTTCTCGACGAACTCGTAGCAGGCGCGGGTGTTGTAGCGGCTGAAGGCCTTCATCGCCGACAGCTGGGCGTTGACGAAGGCCAGGTAGTCGTCGTCCGGCGCCTTGTTCACCGCGGTCATCATCTTGATGCGCGCCGCCTGGGCGAATTCGAAGCCCCGCTGGCGCGCGCCGTTCTCGTCGACCTTGCCGGCCGCCAGATCGTTCAGCAGCCCGTCCTCGAACGCCTTGAAGCCCGCCGGGTCGGCTTCCATCAGGCTCTTCATCGCGGTGTTGTCGATCAGCGCGGCGTGGAAGGCCTTGCGATCAGCCTCGGTCAGCGTGACCGGATCCGGCGCGGCCTGGGCGCCGAACGCCGCGCACGACAAAGCGATGGCGGCCAGCACCGCGAGACGACGAGACATGAAAACCCCCGAAAGCAACTTAAGGTCAAGCTAGCGGACGGGCGGAGGGAGGCCAAGGGGGCTCAGGAAGCTGACGCTTCCGCCGTTCTCGCATCCATCCGCGCCACCACCTCGGCGGCCGCGCGGCCGGTCTCGTCGACCGGGTCGTAGGTCCAGCCGTGGAAGGCGCCGCCATAGGGGCGCGCCGCGCCCATGCTTTCCAGTTCCTGGTGGAACAGGCGGAACTTCAGGCTCGTACCATCCATCTTGAGAATGAACACCGGCTTGCCCGTCGAGGCCGCCTCCGTGGCCATGTTGGTGGAGTCCTCGGTGACCAGGATGTAGTCGGCCGCCGCCAGGAAGGCGAAATAGGGGTTGGCGCCCGTGCCGTCCCAGATCATGCCGGGGAGGTGGCGCAGGCGCGCGGTCAGCAGGGCCTTGGCCGGCTCGGGCGTGCGCCGCGAGAAGGTCATCAGCAGGCTGCCGCCCTCCTGCTCCAGCGGCAGCTGGATCTGGTGGGCCATTTCGGCGGCGCGCACGGCCGACAGGTCAAAGGCCCGGGACTTGCCGCCCAGCAGCACCGCCACGCGCGGGTGGGGCAGGGCGTCGATCTGGTCCTGGAATTTCTCGTATTCGCTGTCCAGCCGCTGGCTGGTGACCCGGTGTGGCGAGCCGGTGATCGGCAGCACGTTGTCGCCGGCCATCCGGTCGTGCTTGGGCGGGATCACCAGGTCGAACATGTTGGCCGGGACGCGCGGATCCTGGATCTGCACGACATAGGTCTTGCCGGCCGACCAGCGCTTGGCGCGGATCGACAGGGGCAGGGTGGCGCGGCCCGCCGCGACCCACAGGTCGGGCCAGGGGGCCTGGATCTCGCTTTCGGGGGTAAGCCAGCGGCGCGGCAGCCAGTTGGCCCACCACGGCAGGCGGCCGGTCTTGCCGCTCCAGCCGACGCGCTTGACGATGATGTTGGCCGGGACCTGGCGGGCCACGGCCTCGGCCAGACCCACGGCCTGGGCCTCGATGCCGGCCCGGCCGTCCGAGATGGCCCAGATGGTGATCGGTTCGCGAGCGGGGGATTCGGGAACGGGCGGGGCGGCCGGTTCGGGCGCGGGCTGTTCGGCGACGGGCTCGGGCGACGGCGCCACGGCTTGCGCGACGGGCGTGGCCGGAGCCTCGACATCGCCAGGACGCGACTTCGGCCGGGCCGCCACGCGCGGCTTGGGCGGGGTCTCGATCTTGGCGGCGGTCGGGGTCTTGGAGCCCGGGGGTTTGGAGGCGCGGGGCTTGGGCGCACCCGTCCGGGCGGCGGCCGCCGGCTTTGACGCGGCCGTCTTGACCGGAGCCTTGCGCGGGGTCCGCGTCGCTTGCGATGTTTTCTTTTCAACCACGTCGGTGATCCCGGCCATAGCAAAGCAACGCGCCGGCCAAGCTAGGCTGGCGGACGCGTCGCATGCAATGTCCCTGGAATGGGGCTTAAGCTAGACCCACTCGACCTTGAGGATTTCGTAGGCCTTCACGCCGCCGGGCGTATAGACCTCGACCACTTCGCCGACTTCCTTGCCGATCATGGCGCGCGACAGCGGCGAGCTCAGCGAGATACGGCCCGACTTCACGTCGGCCTCGTGGTCGCCGACGATCTGGTAGCGAGCCTCTTCCTCGGTGTCCTCGTCGACGACGCTGACCGTCGCGCCGAACTTGACCTGAGTGCCCGACAGTTTCGAGACGTCGATCACCTGAGCGCGAGCGATCTTGTCCTCGATCTCGGCGATCTGGCCCTCGATCCAGCCCTGACGTTCCTTGGCCGCATGGTACTCGGCGTTTTCCGACAGGTCGCCATGCTCACGCGCTTCGGAGATCGCGGCGATCACCGCCGGCCGTTCGCTCGTCTTCAAACGCTTCAGTTCTTCGTCGAGGGTTTGGTAACCCCCGGCGGTCATCGGCACTTTTTCCATTGCGGATTTTAGCTCGGTTCGCCCTAGGGGAGGAAGACTCCCGGACGCTGGCGCGCACGACCGGGGGCTGAGAGGATAGGCGCCGCGTTAGCGATAAGCAAGTACCCGCCCGTGAAAGCGAAGCTTGTCCCGGTTGTCGACGGGGATCAAGCGTGCTTGAGCGAGCCTTGTTCCGAAGGATCGTTGGGGGGCGACTGGAACTGCCTCATCAGGCCGGCCCGCGCGACCCCTCTCTCAAAGAGAGAGGGGTCCTGGAGGGCGCCCAGCCGTCACGCGTAGTCGTACGGCCCGCCACGCTCCAGCGCCGCGCGATAGGCGGGGCGGGCGTGGATGCGGTCCAGCAGGGCCTTGATGCGCGGTTTCGCGCCCGCCCCGCCGCGTGACACGGCCGCTTCCAGGGGGAAGCTCATGGCGATGTCGGCGGCGGTGAAGTCTGGGCCGGCGAACCACGGGGTCTTGGTCAGCTCGGCCTCCCAATAGTCGACATGCAGCTTGACCTGCGGATCGACGAAGCCGGTCTGGGCCTTGGCGGCGATGGCCTTGACCAGGCCCTTCATCAGGCCTGGGGCGCGGGTCGGCAGGGCGGTGAACACCAGCTTCAGCAGCAGCGGCGTCATGGCGGAGCCCTCGGCATAGTGCAGCCAGTAGGTATAGCGCAGGCGCTCGGGCGTGCCGGCGGGCGGGATCAGCCGGCCCTGGCCGTAGACATCGATCAGATATTCGATGATCGCCCCGGTCTCGGCGATGGTCTTGTCGCCGTCGGTGATCACCGGTGACTTGCCCAGCGGGTGGATCGCCAACAGCTCGGGCGGGGCCAGCATGGTCTTGGCGTCGCGCTCGTAGCGCTTGACCTCGTAGGGAACGCCCAGCTCCTCCAGCAGCCACAGCACCCGCTGGCTGCGCGAATTGTTCAGGTGATGGACGACGATCATGGCGCGGGCTCCGACGAGGCTGGCCCGGAAGGTGGCAGGGTGACGACCGCGTCAGTCAAGGGGCGGCGCGCGCGGGCGGGGGGCCTGGACCACTGAGCGGCGGCTCCGATCAGGGGGTCTTCAGTCGAGCGTCGTAAACCCACTTGCGGTTCTTTACCGCGAGAATACTCGCGCTGTCGGTATGGCCAGGATTGATCAGCACATTGTTTTCTTCGGGAACGATCACCGAGGGAACGATCAACAACGCGCTTGAGAAGGCCGTCAGCCATTGGGTCCCGTAGTCGATGCTCACCTGGCCGGCTGGTTCGGCGTCCCATCCCACCATGTGACCGGTCGGGGCGACTTGCGCCGCGCTCCAAACCGCATCTGGCACGGTGATCTCGACGAGATATCGATTGAGCGGCAGGTCGCCGGCGTTGAGATGGACGACGGTTTCAAGGCAGGCGAGCGCGCGCGTCGTGGAGGTGTAGGTCACGGGAAAATTCTCCATGTTCCACCGGCCACCCGTCGCTTCGGCGCCTTTCCCCGCCATGTCATGGGCTTGGTAATGGGGGGTGTCCGTGGCGATCCGCCAGAGTGTCTGGCTCACGCATAGGCTCCACTTTGAATCTTGGCGAGGGTTCGCGAGACGAGATTTTGACCCTCCATGGTGTCCAGAAGTTCGATCGGTCGCGCGCCGCCGAGGGCGGGTAGGGGCTCGCTCAGCCACCTGGAAATCCAGGCGGCGGTGTTGAAGCCGTCTGGATCGCCAGACTCCTCGACGATGGCCTGGAGCTGCCCGATCAGCCGGGCGACGCCCAGGACACGCTCGCCTTGATCCGTGGGCAATGTCTCGTTGCGCGCGGCTTTCTTGTTCACCGTCGCCTGCGACATGTTCAGGGCCTTCAGGAAGAGGGCCTGGCTGATGTCGAGGTCGTTGAACAGCCGCTTCGCCCTGACCGCGGGAATTCCGTCCTTGATCAGGGTGATGCGGGACAAGGGAGGCTCGCGCCACAGATTGATGTAGGACCACGGTTCCCCAGTCCTCACCACGGTGGGCTTCCGGCGTGTCGTTCGAGTCTGTGCTTCAGTCATCTTCTGCTCCATTGCGCAAATGTAACGCGCAAAGGAGCGGGTTGTAAGAGGCGGCGGGACTCTAGCTCGCGCCTTTCTGAAGGCTCGGTCCTTAAGTGCCGTCGTGCTTCGCCCACCAGATCGCTAGCCCCCCGACGAGCCCCACGCCCTGCGCGAAGACGATCAGCGTCAGCCAGGCGCCGAACGGCTGCTTGCGGGTCTTGTGGCGAAAGACCGGGCGGGCCAGCAGGGCGCCGAGGCTACCGCCCAAAGCCGCCAGGGTCAGCAGCGTGCGCTCGGGCACGCGCGAGCGGCGCTCCGCGGCGGCGCGCTTGTCCCAGCCGAAGATCAGGAAGGTGGCCAGGTTGAGGACCGCCAGGGCGACGGCGACGAAGACGATCAAGCCGGGGCGCCGACGGGAACGCCCAGCGGCTTCAGGTCCGGCTCCACCCAGCCCCGCCGCGCCGCGACGCTGAACAGCCGCTCGCGCGACCAGAAGGTCAGCGGCCAGGCCTTGTCGCCCATCGGCGTGGCCAGCAGGCGGG
>FTJN01002802.1_pt4 | contig 15317 bp, 9 predicted proteins | sample 1658361 | NCBI WGS metagenome assembly FTJN01 (sample SAMEA3914819, study PRJEB12502) | metagenome | biome: forest; material: soil | place: Canada | collected 2010-06-26 | depth 0.3 m | reverse complement strand
GTGTCGCCGGGCTTGACCAGCAGTTCGATGATCTGGACGTCCTTGAAGTCGCCGATGTCCGGCACCTTCACTTCAACCAATGCCATGGGAGTGTCTCCGTGAAGGTTCTTATGCGTACAACGGGTTGGTCTTGCCGGCATCGATGCCGTACTTCTGGATCGCCTCGGCCACCTTGGCCAGCGGCAGCTTGCCTTCGTCGGCCAGCGCCTTCAGCGCCGCCACGACGATGTAGTGGCGATTGATCTCGAAGTGCTCGCGCAGCTTGTTGCGGAAGTCCGAGCGCCCGTAGCCGTCGGTGCCCAGCACCTTGTAGGCACGGCCACGCGGGATGAAGGCGCGGATCTGCTCGGCGTAGCTCTTGATGTAGTCGGTCGACGCCACCACCGGGCCGTCGTGGCCGCTCAGCTGCTTCTCGACGAAGGACTGCACCGGCGTGTCCGTCGGGTGCAGCAGGTTGTGGCGTTCGGCGGCCTGGCCGTCGCGCGCCAGCTCGTTGAAGCTCGGGCAGCTCCACACGTTGGCACCGACGCCCCAGTCCGCTTCCAGCAGCTCCTTGGCGGCGATCGATTCGCGCAGGATGGTGCCCGAGCCGAGCAGGTTGACCGTGAGCTTGTTCTTCGAGTCCTTGGAAGAAGCAGGCTGCAGCAGGTACATGCCCTTGATGATCTGCGCCTCGGTGCCGGCCGTCAGGCCCGGCATCGCGTAGTTCTCGTTGAGCAGCGTGATGTAGAAGTACACGTTCTCCTGGCGCTCCACCATGCGCTTGAGGCCGTGCTGCATGATCACCGCCACTTCGTGCGCGAAGGTCGGGTCGTAGCTGACGCAGTTGGGGATCGTGCCCGCCAGGATGTGGCTGTGGCCGTCCTCGTGCTGCAGGCCTTCGCCGTTGAGCGTGGTGCGGCCCGACGTGCCGCCCAGCAGGAAGCCGCGCGCCTGCATGTCGCCCGCGGCCCAGGCCAGGTCGCCGATGCGCTGGAACCCGAACATCGAGTAGTACACGTAGAACGGGATCATCACGCGGTTGTTCGTCGCGTACGACGTCGCCGCGGCGATCCAGCTGGACATGCCGCCCGGCTCGTTGATGCCTTCCTGCAGGATCTGGCCGTCCGTGGCCTCGCGGTAGTACATCACCTGGTCCTTGTCGACCGGCGTGTAGTTCTGCCCCGCGGGGTTGTAGATGCCGATCTGGCGGAACAGGCCTTCCATGCCGAACGTGCGCGCCTCGTCGACGAGGATGGGCACGACGCGCGGGCCGAGCGCCTTGTCGCGCAGCAGCGCGGTGAGGAAGCGCACGTAGGCCTGGGTGGTGGAGATCTCGCGGCCTTCGGCCGTCGGATCGAGCACCGCCTGGAACGCCGACAGGTCGGGCACCGGCAGCGTCTCGTCGGCCTTGGGCCGGCGCTGCGGCAGGTAGCCGTCGAGCGCCTTGCGGCGCGCGTGCAGGTACTTCATCTCGGGCGTGTGCGCCTCGGGCTTGAAGAACGGCAGGTCGGCGAGCTTCTCGTCGGGGATCGGGATGTCGAAGCGATCGCGGAAGGTCTTGATGTCCTCGTCGGTCAGCTTCTTGGTCTGGTGCGCGGTGTTCTTGGCCTCGCCGCTCTTGCCCATGCCGTAGCCCTTGACCGTCTTGATCAGCAGCACGGTGGGCTGGCCGACGGTCTTGACGGCCTTGTCGTAGGCCGCGTAGACCTTCTGCGGATCGTGGCCGCCGCGCTGCAGGCGCCAGATGTCGTCGTCGCTCATCTTGGCGACCATCTCGAGCGTCTTCGGATCCTTGCCGAAGAAGTTCTTGCGCACGAAGGCGCCGTCGTTGGACTTGTAGGCCTGGTAGTCGCCGTCCAGCGTGTCCATCATCAGCTTCTTGAGCGCGCCGTCCTTGTCGCGGGCCAGCAGCGGATCCCAGTAGCTGCCCCACAGCAGCTTGATCACGTTCCAGCCGGCGCCGCGGAACTCGCCTTCGAGCTCCTGGACGATCTTGCCGTTGCCGCGCACCGGGCCGTCCAGGCGCTGCAGGTTGCAGTTGACGACGAAGATCAGGTTGTCCAGCTTCTCGCGCGCGGCCAGGCCGATCGCGCCCAGCGATTCCGGCTCGTCCATCTCGCCGTCGCCGCAGAACACCCACACCTTGCGCTTGCTCGTGTCGGCGATGCCGCGGGCGTGCAGGTACTTCAGGAAGCGCGCCTGGTAGATCGCCATCAGCGGGCCCAGGCCCATCGACACCGTGGGGAACTGCCAGAAGTTGGGCATCAGCTTCGGATGCGGGTAGCTCGAGAGCCCCTTGCCGTCCACTTCCTGGCGGAAGTTCAGCAGCTGTTCCTCGGTGATGCGGCCCTCGAGGTACGCGCGGGCGTAGATGCCCGGCGACGAGTGGCCCTGGATGTACAGCAGGTCGCCGCCGTGCTCGCCGTCGGCGCCGTGCCAGAAATGGTTGAAGCCGCAGCCCAGCATGGTGGCGAGCGAGGCGAACGAGGACAGGTGGCCGCCGAGATCGCCGCCGTCGGCCGGGTGCAGGCGGTTGGCCTTGACGACCATCGCCATCGCGTTCCAGCGCATGTAGGCGCGCAGGCGCTCCTCGATGTCGACGTTGCCCGGGAACTGGGCCTCGTCTTCCGGGGCGATCGTGTTGACGTAGGCCGTGTTGGCCGAGAACGGCAGGTCGATGCCCTGCTGGCGGGCGTGATCCAGCAACTGCTCGATCAGGAAGTGGCCGCGTTCACGGCCCTCGACGGCGATGACGGCCGACAGCGCGTCGGTCCATTCGCGGGTTTCCTGCGCATCGCCGTCGTTGGCGGCGGCGCCCGGAAAGGAGTTGGGAATCGCGGACATGCCTTGTCTCCTGATCTTTGTAGAGCGGGGGGTCTAAATCGAGAACGGGCGCAGTTTCGCACAACCTTCTTCGAATTTCAAATGGCGACAGCACGTTTCATAATATGAACTTTCGCTGCAGCGCAGCATGCTCGATCGCGTCAACGTCGCGCTCCTGCGCGCCTGGTCAACCGAGGTCTCCAGATAACGGGGACAAGACGTCAAACGAAAGGGCGAAAGCGCTCGGCCGCCGCGCTCGGCCGCTCCGGAGCAAGGCCGAGCTCCCCTCGGGGGGTGGCCGCGGTACCCCGCGGACGGGGGCTAACATAATGCCCGGATGCAACCCGCCCACGAGTCCGGCTCGACCCCGTCACCGTCATGGACGCAGCGCGTGTTCGGCCGCTGGTGGCGCAGCCAGTCGCCGTCGCGCCAGGACCGCTTCGCCACCCTGGGCCCGCTGGTCTCCGTCCTCCTGTTTCTCGCCGCGATCGTGGCCGCGTTCTGGACGCTGCGCAACGAGGAAATCGAGCGCGCCACCGACGCCGTCCGGCGCGACACCGAGGTGGCCCAGCAGCAGATCCGCTCGCGCCTGAGCGAGGACCAGGAATTGATGGTGCGCCTGACGCGTGACATCGTCACCCACGACGTCGACACCGACAGCTTCTTCACGCAGACCGCCAGCTTCGCGCCGGCCCGCCCCGAGCTGACGCAGGTCATCTGGCTCAACGCCGACCGCACGCCGCGCGCCACCTTCCTCGGCTCGATCTTTCGCGGCGCGGCCAGCCTGCGCAACAGCGCCGAGGACCCGTCGCTGCCGCACCAGGGCGCCAACACGGCGTCCGAGGCGGCGTTCGCCGCCGCGCGCAACACGCACGTGCCGCAGTTCTCCAAGCCGTTCATCGACGTCGACGGCACCGCCGTGTTCCAGGTGCAGATCCCGCTGATCTCGCACACGGCCTTCACCGGCGTGCTGGTGGCCGAGTACTCCATCGAGGCGCTGCTGCGCCACGCGGTGCCCGAGGAGGTGACCAAGCGCCGCGCGATCGAGGTGCTCGACGAGCACGAGGAACTGCTGGCCAGCACCATCACGTCGATGCCCGGCCGGCCGTCGGCGGTGCCCTCGATCGCGTTCGAGGCGCCGCTCGCGCCGGCGTCCAACGGCCTGATCCTGCGCGGCCTCGGCTACCGCACGTCGATCGGCCTGATCTCCAACTCGCTGTTCTGGATGGTGCTGGCGCTGTCGGGCCTGACGGTCTGGATGCTGCTGGGCACCTGGCGCCACGTGCGCCGGCGCGCGCAGATCCAGGGCGCGCTGGTGCACGAGACCAATTTCCGGCGCGCGATGGAGAACTCCATGCTCACCGGCATGCGCGCGATGGACATGGAGGGCCGCATCACCTACGTCAACCCGGCGTTCTGCGCGATGACCGGCTTCGCCGACAACGAGCTGGTGGGCAAGCTGCCGCCGTTCCCGCACTGGCCGCACGACCGCATCGAGGAGAATTCGCGCCTGCTGCAACAGGAGCTGCAGGGCCGCAGCCCCGCCGGCGGGATCGAGGTGCGCATCATGCGCAAGGACTCGTCGGTGTTCGACGCGCGCATGTACGTGTCGCCGCTGATCGACGCCAAGGGCGTGCAGACCGGCTGGATGACCTCGGTCACCAACATCACCGAGGCCAAGCGCGTGCGCGACCAGCTGTCCGCGTCGCACGAGCGTTTCACGACGGTGTTGGAGGGCCTGGACGCGGCGGTCTCGGTGCTGTCGGTGCAGCAGGGCCAGTTGCTGTTCGCCAACCGCTCGTACCGGCTGTGGTTCGGCTCCGACGCCCACATCCACGCGGTGCTGGCCGGCGGCATCGACGCCAGCGTGCCGCCCGCCGACCTCGACACCGAGGACGGCGTCGACGGCTACAGCGGCCTGCCGCAGAACGAGCTCACCGAGGCCGGCACGTCGCCGCGCGAGGTGTTCGTCGAATCGCTGGACAAGTGGTTCGACGTCCGCGCGCGCTACCTGCAGTGGACCGACGGCCGCCTCGCGCAGATGCTGATCGCCACCGACATCACGGCGCGGCTGCGCGCCGAGCAGCTGGCGCAGCAGCAGGCCGACCGGGCGCACTTCACGAGCCGGCTGATCGCCGTCGGCGAGATGGCGTCGTCGGTGGCGCATGAGCTCAACCAACCGCTGACGGCCATCTCCAACTATTGCAGCGGCATGGTCTCGCGCGTGCGCAACGAGTCCATCAACACCGAAGACCTGATCTCGGCGCTGCAGAAGACGGCCAAGCAGGCCGAGCGGGCCGGCCACATCATCCACCGCATCCGCAACTTCGTGAAACGGCGCGAGCCGCAACGCCAGGTCGCGCAGGCGCGCGAGATGGTGGACGACGCGGTGGAGCTCGCCTCGATCGAGCTGCGGCGGCGCAACGTGGGCATCCAGGTCTACGTGGCGCAGCGCCTGCCGCCGCTGCTGGTCGACCCGATCCTCATCGAGCAGGTGCTGCTGAACCTGCTGAAGAACGCCGCCGAGGCGATCGACGGCGCGCAGCTGCCTTTGCTGCGCCGCCACATCGAGCTGCGAGTGGTGCCGCGCTACACGCCGGACGAAGGCGGCGTGATCGAATTCAGCGTCAACGACAAGGGCCCGGGGCTGAAGGAGGACGTGCTCAATCGCCTCTACGAAGCATTTTTCTCGACAAAGGTGGAAGGAATGGGCATCGGACTGTCGTTGTGCCGCTCCATCATCGAGTCGCACCGGGGTCGGATCCGTGCACAGAACCTCTACAATGGCACGTTGGTGGTGGGGTGCAGTTTTTCGTTCACCCTGCCTGTCGAGACAACGCAACGGGTCGATTCCGCGAACGCGCTCAGCACGTTCGAGGCCGGCGTCGAACCCAGCGCGAATGACAACGACTCGTGAGCCAGCCCGGCGGCCCGAGGGCGCAACAGCATAGTGCGAAGCACGGAGCTTTACTGAATGAGCCTGATCCCGAAAAAAGGTACCGTCTACGTCGTCGACGATGACGAGGCGGTTCGCGATTCGCTGCAGTGGTTGCTCGAGGGCAAGGACTACCGCGTCAAGTGCTTCGACTCCGCCGAGTCCTTCCTCTCGCGCTTCGATCCCCGGGAGGTCGCCTGCGTCATCGCCGACATCCGCATGGACGGCATGAGCGGCCTGGAACTGCAGGATCGCCTGCTCGAGCGCAAGAGCCCGCTGCCGATCGTGTTCGTCACCGGCCACGGCGACGTGCCGATGGCGGTGTCCACGATGAAGAAGGGCGCGATGGACTTCATCGAGAAGCCGTTCAAGGAAGACGACCTCGTCTCGCTGGTCGAACGCATGCTCGACCAGGCCCGCTCCGCGTTCTCGCAGCACCAGGAACAGGCCAGCCGCGACGCCCTGCTGCAGCGCCTGACCACGCGCGAGGCGCAGGTGCTCGAGCGCATCGTCGCCGGCCGCCTCAACAAGCAGATCGCCGACGACCTGGGCATCAGCATCAAGACGGTGGAGGCGCACCGCGCCAACATCATGGAGAAGCTGAACGCCAACACGGTGGCCGACCTGCTGAAGATCGCATTGGGCGCGCCTTCCAACAAGACCGCCTGACCGCAAGGATCCTGGAAGAGGCCGCTGAGGTTCAGCGGCCTCTTTTCGTTTCCGCGCCGCATCCCCATATCGACTCAATCGCCCAGGAGCCCGCCCATGACCGCACAACTGATCGACGGCGTCGCGCTGTCCCGCCAGATCCGCGCCGAAGTCGCCCAACGCGCCGCCGCCCTCACCGCCCGCGGCAACCAGCCCGGCCTGGCCGTGATCCTGGTCGGCGAGGACCCGGCGTCGGCCACCTACGTGAAGAACAAGGTCAAGGCCTGCGCCGACGCCGGCGTGCACTCGGTGCTCGAGAAGTACGACGCCAGCATGACCGAGCCCGAGCTGATGGCCCGCCTCGACGCGCTCAACGCCGACCCGGCGATCCACGGCATCCTGGTGCAGATGCCGCTCCCCAGGCACATCGACCCGCAGAAGGTGATCGAGCGCATCTCCACCGCCAAGGACGTCGACGGCTACTCGGTGCAGAGCGCCGGCGACCTCATGGCCGGCCTGCCGGGCTTCCGGCCCTGCACGCCCTACGGCTGCATGAAGCTCATCGAGAGCACGGGCGTCCCGATCAAGGGCAAGCACGCGGTGGTCATCGGCCGCAGCAACACCGTCGGCAAGCCGATGGCGCTGCTGCTGCTGCAGGCCAACGCCACCGTCACCATCTGCCACAGCGCCACCGCCGACATCGGCGTCCACACCCGCCAGGCCGACATCGTCGTCGTGGCCACCGGCCGGCGCGACACGCTGCGCGGAGACATGGTCAAGCCGGGCGCCATCGTCATCGACGTGGGCATCAACCGCAACGAGCAAGGCAAGCTGTGCGGCGACGTCGACTTCGCGTCCGTCGCGCCGCTCGCCTCGTACATCACGCCGGTGCCGGGCGGCGTGGGGCCGATGACCATCACGATGCTGTTGATGAACACGATCGAGTCCGCCGAGCGGGTGGCCGACGCGGGGTGAGCGAACGCCGCCCGCCCGCCGCGGCCGGCTTTTCCAGGGCGTTGCACGGTTGAAGCCGCCGCGTGCCGAACGACCGGTTTTAGGGGCGTGGTTACCGGCTGGGTTTCCGCAGCGAGGGGTACATTCGAGTCGAGCCGACGCTCGCAGCCGAACGCCTGCAGCGCCAGCTGAATCCACTCCTGCCTCCCGCTCGTAGCCTCGTCATGAAAAATCCCCTGCTCACCAGCCCCGGCCTGGCCGCGTTCGACGAGATCCTGCCCGAACACGTCACGCCGGCCATCGACGTGTTGCTGGCCGACGCCGACGCGGCGCTGGAACGCGTGGTCGGCCCCGACGTGCCGCCCGACTTCGACGCGATGTCGGCCGTGTTCACGGTCGCCACCGAACGCCTGTCGCGCGCCTGGCGCGCGGTGGAGCACCTCACCGCCGTCGCCGACACCCCCGAGCTGCGCGCCGCGCACGCCGAGAACCTGCCGCGCATCACGGAGTTCTTCACTCGCCAGGGCGCCGACGAGCGCCTGTACGCGAAGTACCGGGCCGTGGCCGCCGGAGCCGACGCCGCCCGCCTGGGCCCGGTGCGCCGCAAGGCGCTGTCCAACTGGCTGCGCGACTTCAAGCTGGGGGGCGCCGACCTGCGCGGGCCGCAGAAGGCACGCTACGCCGCCATCCAGGAACGCCTGGCCGAGTTGTCGCGCCAGTTCTCCGAGCACGTGCTCGACGCCACCGACGGCTATTCGCTGGTCGTGCCCGAGACCGAGCTCGCCGGCGTGCCCGCAGACGCGATCGCGGTGGCGCGCGCGGCCGCGCAGGAAGACGGAAACGACGGCTGCAAGCTCACGCTGCACTTCCCCAGCTATCTGCCGGTGATGCAGATGTGCCGCAACCGGACGCTGCGCGAGACGCTGTACACCGCCTACGTCACCCGCGCGAGCGATCGCGGTCCGGCCGAGCGCGACAACACGCCGGTCATCCGCGAACTGCTGGAATTGCGCCAGGAGGAAGCCCGACTGCTGGGCTACGCCAACTTCGCCGAGTTGTCGCTGGTGCCCAAGATGGCGGGTTCGCCCGCCGAGGTCGTCGCCTTCCTGCGCGACCTGGGCCGGCGCGCCCGTCCCAGCGCCGCGGCCGACCTCGCCGAGCTGCGCGAGTTCGCGGCCCGCGAACTCGACCTGCCCGACCTCCAGGCCTGGGACGTACCGTTCGCCAGCGAGCGCCTGAAGGAGGCCCGCTACGCGTTCAGCGACGAGGAGGTGCGCCAGTACTTCACGCTGCCCAAGGTGCTCGAGGGCCTGTTCCGCATCATCGAGACGCTGTTCGAGGTGAAGATCGTCGCGTCCGCCGCGCAGGCGTGGCACGAGAGCGTCGGCTTCTACCGGATCGAGCGCAACGGCACGCTGGTGGGCGAGTTCTTCCTCGACCTGTACGCCCGCGCCGGCAAGCGCCCGGGGGCCTGGATGGACGACGCCCGCTCGCGCTGGCTGCGCGCCGACGGCCTCCAGCTGCAGACCCCGGTCGCCCACCTCGTGTGCAACTTCGCCGCGCCCGTCAACGAGCGACCCGCCCTGCTCACGCACGACAACGTCATCACGCTTTTCCACGAGTTCGGCCACGGGCTGCACCACATGCTGACGCAGGTGGAGGAACTCGGCGTGTCGGGCATCTCCGGCGTCGAATGGGACGCCGTCGAGCTGCCCAGCCAGTTCATGGAGAACTTCTGCTGGGAGTGGGACGTGCTGCAACAGCTCACCGAGCACGTGGACACCGGCGCCCCGCTGGCACGCCCGCTGTTCGACAAGATGCTCGCGGCCAAGAACTTCCAGAGCGGCATGCAGACGCTGCGCCAGGTGGAGTTCGCGCTGTTCGACATCCTGATCCACTCCGAACCGGGCGCCGCCGACCGCGTCCAGGCCACGCTGGACGCCGTCCGGGCCGAGATCGCCGTGCTGGTGCCGCCCGCGTTCAACCGGTTTCAGCACAGCTTTTCACACATTTTTGGCGGTGGTTACGCCGCCGGGTACTACAGCTACACCTGGGCCGAGGTATTGTCGGCGGATGCGTTCAGCGCGTTCGAGGAATCCGGCGTGCTGGATCTCGACACGGGCCGTCGCTATCGCCGCGAGATCCTCGAGGTCGGCGGCAGTCGCGACGCCCTCGACAGTTTCATGGCGTTCCGCGGCCGGGCCCCCAGCATCGACGCGATGCTGCGCCACCTCGGAATCGCCGCATGATGACGGCCTGACACGGTCGAGCTGGTTTCCCGCGGCAGGTGCCGCCGGAAGACCCGGTCGTCCGTGCGGCCGTGTCGCGCGTTGAACCAGCACCACCCGCCGCCTGTTGCGACGTTTCCTTCTCCTTGCGTACGATGTCCACGATGAACAACCTGAAAACCACCTCTTCCGCCAACGCCCGTTCGGCCCGCGTCGCGCGCCTCGCCGCGGTGGCGACGCTGCTCGGCGGCGTGACGGTCGGCGCGCTGGCGCAGTACAAGATCGTCGGCCCGGACGGCAAGGTCACCTATACCGACAAGCCGCCCACCGCGCAGGACATCCGGCCGGACAAGGGCGGCGCTGCCGCCCCGACCGCCGGCGGCCTGCCGTACGAGACGCGCCAGGCGATGGCGAAGTATCCCGTCACGCTGTATTCCGCGAAGAGCTGCCCGAATTGCGACAACGCACGCCAGGCGCTGCGCGGACGCGGCGTGCCGTTCAACGAATACTCGATCACCACCGACTCCGACTTCGCCGCGTTCCAGTCGCGCATCGGCGGGTCGACGCTTCCGGTGGTGACCATCGGCAGCCAGACCCTCAAGGGCTATTCGGCCAACGACCTGTCGGGCTACCTCGACGCCGCAGGCTACCCGGCGCAAGGCCACCTGACCGGCTACGCCTGGCCGGCGGCGATGCCGTTGGCCCCGCGCAGCGCCACGACGGCGTCCGCCGATGCGGCGCCGGCCGCCGCGCCCAAGCCCTCGGCCCCGGCGCCGCAGTTGCCGCCGCCGCCCAAGAACGGCATCCAGTTCTGATCCCCGGGTCACACCCCGGCGCCGCGCGCATGCGCACGCGCGTGCGCCGCTGCGCGACCCCGCGCGCGAGCGCCCTCGCACGCGGCGGCGGGCGCGGAGAGGCCGCGACGTATCCTTCGGTTCATGGCGATCCCCTGGCTGCAAGCTGATTCCCCGCTGCCTCCGACCTCCTGCGCGCTGGACGATCGCTCCGAGGCGCCAGGACTGCTGGCGGCCGGCGGCGGGTTGGCCGTCGCCCGCCTGCGCGACGCGTATTCGCACGGCGTGTTCCCCTGGTACAGCCCCGGACAGCCCGTGCTGTGGTGGTCGCCCGACCCGCGCATGCTGCTGCGCAGCGACGACTTCAAGCTGTCGCACTCGCTGCGCAAGACGCTGCGCCGTTTCCTGCGGTCGCCCCGTTGCGAGCTGCGCTTCGACCACGACACGGTGCGCGTGATGGCCGAGTGCGCCCGCGCGCCGCGCGAGGGCCAGGACGGTACCTGGATCGTGCCCGAGATGCAGGCCGCCTACGCCGCCTGGGCCCGGGCGGGCGACGTCCACAGCGTCGAGACCTGGATGGACGGCGAGCTCGTCGGCGGGCTCTACGGCGTCAACCTGGGCCGCATGATGTTCGGCGAATCGATGTTCTCGCACCGCACCGACGCGTCCAAGATCGCGCTGGCCGGCCTGGTCGCGTTCTGCCGCTGGCACGCCATGCCCGCCATCGACTGCCAGCAGGCCACCGGCCACCTGGCCAGCCTGGGCGCCGCGCCGATCCCGCGGGCGGACTTCGAGCGCCAGGTGCAGGCGCTGGCGGCGCGCGCGCCGGCGCCCGTCTGGGCCTATGATTTCCGCATGTGGAGCACGCTGGATCTCGGCGTTCCCGCCGATCCCGTGTCCACTCCCACCGCCCAGCCGTCGCCGTGACCCACCCGAAGGAAGCCCCCTTCGCGTCGTTGCAGTTCTACGCAACCGCGCCCTACCCGTGCAGCTACCTGCCCGGGCGCATGGCACGTTCCCAGGTCGCCACGCCCGGGCACCTGATCCATGCCGAGGCGTATTCGGCGCTGGTGTCGACCGGCTTCCGGCGCAGCGGCGTCTTCACCTACCGGCCCTACTGCGACCGCTGCCGGGCCTGCGTGCCGATGCGCGTGCCGGTCGACGGCTTCGAGCCCACGCGCAGCCAGCGCCGCGCCTGGACGGCCCACGCCGACCTGAAGGTGCGCGTGATGCGGCTCGCCTTCGTGCCCGAGCACTACGACCTGTACCTGCGCTACCAGGCCGGGCGCCATGCCGGCGGCGGCATGGACCACGACAGCGTCGACCAGTACACCCAGTTCCTGCTGCAAAGCCGCGTCAACACCCGGCTGATCGAGTTCCGCGACGCCGACGACGGCGGCACGCCCGGCGCGCTGCGCATGGTGGCGATCGCCGACATCCTCAGCGACGGCCTGTCCGCGGTCTACACCTTCTACGACCCCGATGTCCGCGGCAGCTTCGGCACCTTCGCCGTGATGTGGCAGATCGAGCAGGCGCGCTCGCTGAAGCTGCCCTACCTGTACCTGGGCTACTGGATCGCCGAGAGCCCCAAGATGGCCTACAAGGTGCAGTTCAAGCCCTACGAGACGCTCGTCGAGGGCCGCTGGCAGCCGGGCGGGAACGTCCCCGACGCCGCCACGCGCGGCTGAGCCCCCGCAGTTCGTCGCGCCGGCCGGCGTTTGATCGCCCCGGCGGCACAGCGCGTCGCCCGGCGCGCGACGGCGCGGTCCGGGCTCCCTACAGTGGCGCCATCGCTTCAACAACACCCCCGAGGAGCCCCGCCATGCGCCGCATCACCGCCAACGCCACCCACCTCGTCGCCACCCTGGCCGTCACCGCCGCCGCCGTCCTCACGGCCTTCGCGATGCCGATGCCGGCGCACGCCGTCACGATCAACCTGTTCAGCGGCGACGGACACACCGTCACCGGCTCGGGCAAGGAGGTCAACGTGACGCGCCAGGTCGGCGCGTTCTCGGTCCTGCGCCTGGACAGCTCGGTGGACGTCCATGCCCACCAGGGCACGGCGGCCAGCGTCAGCGTGCACGCCGACGACAACATCGAGCCGATGATCGAGACGACCGTCGAGGGCGACGCCCTGGTCGTGCGCATGAAGAAGGGCACCAGCTTCAGCACCCACCACAACGTCGTCGTCGACGTCGTGTTCACGTCGCTGACCGCCGCCCGGCAGCATGGCTCGGGTGACCTGCACATCGACAAGATCTCCGGCCCGAGGTTCGAATCCACGATCGCCGGCTCCGGCGACCTGCAGATCGACAACGCGCAGGTGGGCTCGTTCGCGCTGAGCGTCGCCGGCTCGGGCGACGTCCTCATCTCCGGCACGGCCGACGAGGCGCGCTTCGGCGTGGCCGGCTCGGGCGACATCAACGCCCGCAACTTCGTCGCCAGGAAGGTCAGCGTGAGCATCAGCGGCTCGGGCGACGCGCACGTCAACGCCACCGAGGCGATCGAGGCCAAGGTCGCCGGCTCGGGCGACATCGTCTACTCGGGCCATCCGCACGACGTCTCGCGCCGCGTGTCGGGCTCCGGTTCGGTCGAATCGGCCAACTGAGCCCCGGCGGAGGGGCTGGCTCATGCGGTGAGCCGGTCAAAGGGCAGGATAAGAGGCCTCGAAGCCGCGGGCGACTCTCCGCGGTGCCGTCACAATCGGCACGACGTCCTCCCTGCCCCGCATGCTCAACCTCCACTTCGCCAACCGCTTCGAGACCCTCGCCGACGAGCTCGTCCGTCGCCTGGGCGAACAGGCGCCGGGGCGTTCGGCCTTCGAGGCCGACGAGGTCATCGTGCCGAGCGCGGCCATCACGCGCCGCCTGATCATCGAGCTGGCGCGCCGCCAGGGCGTGTGCGCCAACGTCAACTTCTCCTATCTCGCGCGCTGGCTGTGGCAACAGACCGAGCGACTGGTGCCCGAGCTCGGGAAGGAGGCGCAATTCGACGCCGACGTGGTCTCCTGGCGCATCCTCGCCGCGTTCGAGGACGCCGCGTGGACGGCCGCCCAGCCGCGCCTGTCCGCCTGGCTCGAGCAGGCCGACGCCGTGATGCGCCACGAGCTGGCCCGGCGCGTGGCCGGCCTGTTCGACCAATACCTCACCTACCGTCCCGAGTGGATGGAGGCGTGGTTCCGCGGCGAGACGATCGCCCTGCCCGGCATGGACGCCGGCGCGGACGCGGGCGCCGCGCTCGACCAGCAATGGCAGGCCGCGCTGTGGCGCCGCCTCGCCGCCGAGACGGCCAGCGACGGCCGCCACCCCATCCTGGCGTTGCTCGAGATGCTCGATGCGCACGGCATCGGCCTGGCCGGCACCGGCCGCCTGCCTGCCAGCGCCCACGTGTTCGCGCTGCCGACCCTGCCGCCGGTGCACCTCGAGTTGCTGCAGCGCCTGGGCCGGCATGTCGACCTGCACGTCTACGTGTTGAACCCCTGCCAGGAGTTCTGGTTCGAGGTCATCGAGCCGCGCCGCCTCGCATATCTCGCCGCGCGCGGCGAGGCCGCGTACCACGAGGAAGGCAACCGGCTGCTCGCCGCCTGGGGCCGGCAGACGCAGTCGGCGCTGGGCCTGCTGGTCGACGCCGCGGCCGACGGCATCGTCGAGGACGCCCGGTTCACGCCGTCGGGTTCGGCGAGCGTGCTGGGCGCGGTGCAGGACGCCATCCTCGAGATGGCCGAACTCGCGCCCGGCTCGCTCGCCGCCTTCACGGGCGATCGCAGCATCGAGGTGCACGTCTGCCATTCGCTCACCCGCGAGCTGGAGGTGCTGCACGATCGCCTGCTCGCGCTCATGGCCGGGCCCGACGCGCCGCAGCCGGCCGACATCCTCGTCGTCACGCCCGATCTCGACGCCGCCGCGCCGCTGATCGACGCCATCTTCGGCACCGCGCCGCGCGAACGCCACCTGCCCTATGCGATCAGCGGCCGCGCCCGCGCCCAGGTCAACGCACCGGCGCGCGCGCTGCTCGACGCGTTGGCGTTGCTGGCCTCGCGCTTCGCCGTCAACAACGTCTTCGGCCTGCTGCAGCAGGCCGTGGTCGCGCGGCGCTTCGGCCTGGCCGAGGACGAGCTCGACCAGGTCCGCGACTGGCTGGTGGACTCGGGCATCCATTGGGCGCTCGACGGCGAGCACCGCGGCGGCTTCGACGTGCCGGCGCAAGCCCGCCACAGCTTCGCCGACGGCCTCGATCGCCTGTTCCTGGGCTACGCGCTGCCCGACCACCTGGCCACGCCGTTCCTGGAGCGCCTGCCGGCCGGCGACGCGGAGGGCTCGGGCGCGCTCACGCTGGGGGCGTTCTGGCGCTTCGTCGACGCGTTGAAGGCGCTGCGCGACCGCGTCGCCCGCCCGCGCGCGGCGGCCGACTGGCCGGCCATCCTGGCCGACGCCCTGCGCGCCTTCGTCGCGCCGGCCGACGCCGAGCTGGAAGACCTGCGCGAGGTCGACGAAGCCATCGCCAGGCTGGCGGAACAGTGGCGCCGCAGCGGGGTCGGCGCGCCGCTGGCGTTCGACGTCGTGCGTGCCGCGCTCGAACAGGCGCTCGACGATCCGGCACGCGGCGGCGTGCCCACCGGCATGATCACGTTCGCGGCGATGAACAGCCTGCGCAACGTGCCGTTCCGTGTCATCTGCGCGATCGGGCTCGACGACGGCGCCTTTCCCACCACGGCGCGCCCGGCCGAGTTCGACCTGATGGCGCTGGCGCCGCGACGCGGCGACCGGCAGCGCCGCTTCGACGAGCGCAACGTGTTCCTCGACCTGCTGCTCGCCGCCCGCGACCGCCTGCACCTGAGCTACGCAGGCCGCAGCGTGCGCGACAACTCGCCGCGGCCCGCGTCGGTGCTCGTGGCCGAACTGCTCGACACCCTCGTCCCCGCGCTGGCGCAGGCCCCCGCGAGCGCCGCGTCAC
>FTJN01000337.1_pt3 | contig 15318 bp, 9 predicted proteins | sample 1658361 | NCBI WGS metagenome assembly FTJN01 (sample SAMEA3914819, study PRJEB12502) | metagenome | biome: forest; material: soil | place: Canada | collected 2010-06-26 | depth 0.3 m | reverse complement strand
CTCACGACGGCGGCTACGAAGGCAGATTCATCCCAAGGTGAATAGCTCTCATCCCCATTCAAAAGCGCATCCACACGAAGTCGAGCTTCTCGGGAATCTCAATGGACAGGAGGCCGTTTCGGAGAGTTGCGTGGCCCCGACCTCCCAGGACCTCGAGTTGGGCATCGCGGATCTCCAGAAGAGGCAAACGCAGGTCGTACGTGGAGGAAGAATTCAACTCGCGGAAGATCAACGCATAGCCGGAACACCGGTCGGCCGCGATCGAAACGAATCCGGTCCAGGCCACGCCGTCGGGAGCTTCGCCGATGGGCAAAATGTCACCGCGGAAGAGGGTTTCCCGATGATCCTTCCAAGTGGCGATCAACGGAGCAGCCAGAGCTAGATAGCTGGCGGGGAGATTCTGCGTCTCAAAAAAGCCAAGCGGCGAACTGAACATGGTGATGGCGAAGAGCGTATCGGGACGCCAGCGGGCGGGTGCGAGCGGATTATCTCCGTACCGGTCGGGGTTTCGGGCGTGATTGAGCCATTCCATTCGCAAGCGGACCGGATCAATCCAGTGAGCCAAACTCCAGGCCGCCCGGAGCGTCTGGTGGGGAAGATAGTTGCCGAAATCGGTGTAGCGGTTTTCAACGAAAAGACCATCCACCAGACCAAAATAGCCGAAGCGATGTTCGGCGGTGACATCGAAGTCGAAGGTAATAGGAGCTTGGGCTCCCACATGCACGGCGGCAAAAGACGGCGATAGTTTTCCTCGCTGGCGGCGGTGGTGATTTTGAGCGCGTCGATCTTGAAGAAATCGACACCGAGTTCGCGATGAATCCGCAGTAGCGCCTCGGCATCTCGCGACCAATTCTTCGCTTCCCCGGATGAATCGGGCGCGAACCAGAGTCCCAGCTTGAGGCCCTCTTTTCGGGCCTGGGCAGCGATGGCGTCGAGCCCGTCAGGAAAACGCTCCGGGTTGACGTCCCAGAATTGCGGATCGCCTTCCCAGAAGCCGTTCCATATGCCGCCGCTCTTGGACGAATTGGCGGACGTTCCTTTTTGCCAGCCGTCATCAATCTCGACGACCTCGACTCCCAAAGCCTCAGCCGCCGTGAGTTCACGCAGGAGAAAGTCGGAGTTGAGATGAGCATCCCGGGCGCGGTCACCCCAGGTATTGGTCATGAAAAGGCCGTGCACCCGGGGATCGTACGGGCGGAGGGTGCGCTGGAGGGCATGGGCGGCGGCAATCCGTCCCCAGCGCCCACCGGAATAGGCAGCATGAACCCAGGAGTACTCGTTCTCCTGGTTCAAGGTGACGGTTCCGTCAGGGCCAACCTGAAGATCCCAATCTGACGGGATGGCCCGCGAATCGGGCAAGGGGGCAAGGCAGAGAAACACGCGCCCGGTGCCGTCGATGGCGTGCTCCACCGCAAAGGCATTACCGCGCAATTTCAGCGCGGGGGCCGTTGCCCCAAGCAGCCACTCGCTCTCCTGAAGCACCTCCGGCTGACGGTCGGTTTGATCCCGCAGGCTGGCAAGAATCACCTTCCATGCGCCCGTTGACCGGGTCAGTTGAGGTGATGTCGGAGCCGTCTCGATTCCAGTCGGTACGGTGAGTTCATTTCCAAGCATGATCGTTCCTCAAAGCGTAGGGCCTTTTTTTCAAAGCACCACAAGCCCCTATTTCATCTGGGGGATGATGATGCCGCGCAGGATAATGCGCTGGCAGGTGAGGAAAACAACAAGCGTCGGAATAGAGATCACCACGAAGCCCGCAGCGGCGATCCACGGCGTCGCCGCCCACCACTGACTGGCCTGGTACATCCACACGGCCAGGGTCCACATCTTGGGATTTTGGCAAACGATGAGCGCCCATTGCCAACCTTCGTAAGCGGCCAGGAACGCGCCGAGGGCGTTGACTGCCAGGATGGGTTTGACCATCGACATGGTGACATGAAGGAAAATCTGCCACTCCTTCGCCCCATCGATGGTGGCGGCCTCGAACAGTTCCGCTGGCAGGCTGTCGAAAAAGCCCTTGAGGATGAAGATGCTCATGCCGCTGGCCGCCGTTGGCAGGATGAGAGCGAAGAAGGTGTTCAGCAGACCCAAATCCCGCATGAGGATGAAGCCGGGAATCGCGCTGATCATCGCCGGAAAGGCAGAGGTGGCCAGGAAGAAGAGGATGATCTTGTCCTGCCCCGGCATGTTGAAGCGCGACAAGGCGTACGCCGCGAAGGGATTGATGGTCAGCGAGCAAAGGATGGAGAGTAGGATAAGAATCAGGGTGACAGGAACGGCATCGGCGTGAACGATGAGGTAAGAGAAGACCGTGCCGTAGTTCCCCGTCAGGGAATCCCAGACGAACGCGCCCTGGTTCTCACGGAAGGTGACTTCGTAGGCTTGGGCGAAAGGAGGGAAGACCTCCTCGATCACCCCGTAGTGGGTACCCCAAGCCCCATTCAATTGGGCGAGACTGCCGTAGCGGGCGAGAACGTAGGCCTGAAAGGCCGCCTCCGACGATTGGAGCGATCTCTCCTGCAGAGGAACCGTCCTGGCAAAATCGATCCAGATCGCGCGCAGAGCCTTCGATTCCGCCGAGCGTGGAGGAGTGGAACTCAACGTAAAATCGGACCAGGTGCGGGCGGACGATCCCAGTAGGGCATTGGCATCCGGGATGGCCTTGAATCGTGCCTCGAGGAATTTCTGGTAACGGGTGGTTAGCTCCGGCGTGACTGTGAGCGCGGTCAAACGGAGGGGATAGCGCGCGGAATAGTCCTGCCAGAGCTTCTGCAAGGAGGCGGGAGCCGAGCCGGGAAGTGGGAACGGGATTTCCGACCAATCGCGGTAATGCGTGCCTGCCAGTTGATTGTAGTAGGCAACGTCGAAGGAGGCGTTGCGGTTGAGGCCGAGGCTATCGTGAATCGCATTGCTGCGGAGGAAATTCTGCCAATCCACCCGGGAGGCATAGGGCACGACGGGCGAGGCCGGAGCGACTTCGCGCTTAAATTTCCGCCACAGTTCGGCGGCGCCTGGATCGACTGGTGCCAGCGGAAGCTTGCCAGTTGCCCCATGTTCCCGGGCAAAGCGTTGCCACCGGCCCGAGGCACCGGGCATGAATTCCAGATTCTGTACGGCGGATTTGAAATCGAGAAAGGCCTTCGCCCGCGCATCGTCGGGGGGAAACCAGGAGGGCTGCGCCAGGGGAACATGCAGCTCGGTGGTGAAGCTGATGCCACTGAAATCGGTGAAGGGAATTTTCCAGGATTCACGCAAGAGATCCAGGGCCCCGGCATGTCGCCGGGCAGACGAAGACGACGCCGCGATCTGCGGATTTTGTTGGTCCCATTGCTCTTCGAATTTTCGGGTGAAGAAATCCTGGGCAGCGTAAGGGTCCAGGGCAACCACGGAATTTTCCAGGGAATAGGTCCCGCAGAAATCGGCGTAGTCGGCGGCCATCACGCGGGTGAAAGTCTCCTGGCTGGGCGAGGTTTGCAGATAGTGGCTCGCGAAGCGATCGGCACCTTGGGGGTCGCCACCAATCACGGTCCAACTCGACCAAGTCTCGGGCACTTCGGGAAAATAAGCGGCGAACTGCGATTGCCAGCCGGAGTAGCGATTGAAGTAGCCCGTCAGGTATTTGACGAAGCGGTCGTTTTCCGAGAAGAAGTAACGGGGGACCACATCATACCGGGGATAATCGTAGCCGTTGGAAACGGAGAGCGTCAGCGTGATCAGCAGCGGCACCACCATCGTCGTGCCCAGCACGGAGAGGAGAAAGTAGATCACTAGGACGGCAAGACGATGCGACCACGACCGGCGGCTGGAATGAGAGAGAATCGGCATGGCTTATTTCCAGTTCGCTTTCTTGAATTCGACCTTCTGGAGAATCCGCACCTGGAGGTAGGTGAAGGAAATGAGAATCACGCCCAGCGTCCACGCCATGGAGGTGGCCATGCTGAAGCGGAGATTGTTGTAAGCCTCGATCCAGATGCGCATACCGACGACCATGGTGGCATCACCCGGGCCGCCATAAGTGAGCAGAAAGATGTTGCCCATGCTCTGGAAGGTGCCGATGAAGGCCCCCACAAAATTGATGAGGATGAGCGGAAAAATCGTCGGCAGGGTGATGTTGGTGAGCTTGTGCCAGATCCCCGCGCCATCGATTTCCGCCGCCTCGTAGATTTCCTCCGGAACGCCTTTCAGCGCGGCGAGGTAGATGAGACTCGACATGCCCATCCCGGCCCAGACGGTCGGGATCACGCAGCAGATCATCGCCCAACGCGAATCCTGGAGCCAGGCCTGCGTGGGGATGTTCACCCCGGGCAGGTGATTGAGCAGGAGGATGCCCTGATTGAAGAGACCCGACGGCGTGGGATCGTACATCTCCCGCCAAAGCAGGGCGATAACCAGGCCGCTGGTGACTTGCGGCAGGAAGAAAAGCGTCCGGAAGAAGACCTTGCCGCGCGGAACTTCGGTCAGCATCAGCGCGAGGAAAATCGGCGCGAGGAAGGCCAGGATCATGTTGAGCACCACGAAGTAAAACGTAACGCCAAGGCTCATCCACCAGGTCGGATCGAGGAAGAGAGTGATAAAGTTATCGAGACCGACATAAGTGCTGTGCCCCACGATCTTGTAATCCTGGAACGCCATGACCATACCCTGAAGCAGCGGGTAGTAGCCCCACAGGGCGATGAGGATCAGCGCCGGTGAGAGGATCAGCCACGGGAGCCAGCTGCGATGGGCCCCTCCCCCGGCCGATTTGCGGCTCTGCTCCAGGAACGAACGGAAGAGCAGGAAGCCCATGACCACGAGAACGATAAGGAAAATGCTGAAGATGCCCCGCGCGATGGGGCGGTACGGTGCCAACATTTCCGGGCTGCGGCCGAACATCAAGCCTCCGTTGGCCTCGGCCTCAACCTGCTTGAGCGCGTCCGTGTAGTCGAAGTCTTCGCCATTCTGCGCCAGCAGCAGGGAAAAGATTTTCCGCTCGAGGGCGACATTCATCGTGTTCCAGTAACCCATGTAGGGCTCGGTGAAGACTTTGATTTTTCCCGAGTCGATGTCCTCGTAATTGCGGCGGATCGCCACCGGGATGTCGTCGATGTAGTCGCCCAAGCCCAACGCCTTCAGTTGCGCGGGGGGCACAAACCGGGCCATGCCGCTCAGCACTTCGGCGCGCGCAAAGCCCAGCGCAATCTTGTCCGAAGTCAGCGCAACCAACACCTGCCAGATCTTGTCCCGCTCTGCCTTGGTACGGCGGCCGACGCCTTCGCACATCGCCAGGTAGTGCCGCTGAAACTGGACGACGCGGATGCCCTTGGGCCCGCTGGCGGGAAAGGCGAACCAGCTGAGCAGTTCGGGCGACAAGCTGGCATCCTGCGCACTCGCCATGAGGCTGTTGATGTCGCTGGCCTGGATGGCGATCTGACCGGTGCCCAGCGGATTGGACTTCATTACCGCAGAATCGATCACCCGGCACACGCCGGTGATCACATCCTCCGGTGCGAAAGAGACGCGCCTCGTTCCGACCTGAGCGAAGCCACGCAGCAGATCCTCTGCGGTCAGATTAACCGGTTCGCGAGTTTCGAGATCATAGACCCATTTGCCCCAGCGAAGCCGATGATAGAAGGCCGTGGCGGCGAGGCCCTCCGGCGAGGCGAAATTCGCGTGCCATTGCGGAGGCACGCCGGAAAGATCCTCCCCATCGGACGTGCGAAAATCAGTCGCTTCCGCCGGGAACCGGTACTCGTGACCGGTACGCGGACTGCGCCGGATTTGCTCGATGGGATTTCCGCCCGCCGATTGCATCCAGGGCAGCCACTCGAAGCCGGCCGCCTGCAAACCGAATCCACGCTGCCGGGGTGGCGGCAGCCCGGGGATGGGCCGATTGGGCCCGCTCAACTTCTGGCACCAGTAGTAAAACTCATCCCACGTTTGGGGCGGTTGCTCCGAATTCAGTCCCACCGCACGAACCAGATCGGAGCGAAAAATGAGCGCGACATTGAGCGAGGCGGCCTGGGGGATGCCGTAAATTTTTCCGTCCACCGTGGCCACCTGGCGCCAGAGCTTCGGTACATCCTTCCAACCCTGCCAGAGCGCTTCGTCATCGCCAATCTGGCCGTTGCCGTCGCGATCGGCACCGACCCATTCGTTGAGCGGATAGAGAAAGCCCTGACTCACGTCGGCGTTGATGGCGTGAAACCAGGTGTAAAAGATATCGGGCGCGTTCTGTCCCGCAATCGCCATCATCAAGGTGGCCCGGCCGCTGGCACCGGGTACGATCAAGCCGCCCCACGGCACCACCCGGATGTCGGGATCGGCTTGCATGAGCTGGTTCAACGCCTGCGTCTTCGGCCTCTCCGGATCGTTGGGGTCGTACTCGTAGTCGTAGACCTGAACGGTGACCGGCTCGGACCAAAGCACGGGTGACCACAAGCCCATGAGGGCAAGGATAAGAAGAAGTGGCTTCATGGGCTGGACAAGAGGGCCGAACCGGATTTACTTTTCGAACGAGAACTCCACCTCATTCGCCCAGTGCGGAACGAAGTCGGGATGGAAGGTGTAGTTGTTTTCCTTGGAGACACTTCGTCCCTGGGCCGACTCCATGGAGGGGCCGTCGTTGTCGTTCACCCGGAAGGAAATCTTCACCGGCTTGTTCTCATCCAACGCCTTCTTGACGAGCGGAATTTCGCTCCACGGAATGGCGGCCTCGACGATGCGGGTGGTGTCGTCCTGCTTGATCACCAACTGCCCTCCCTTCACCGGTCCATCAAAGGGACTGGCCGGCTGGCGCGGATAGAAGTTCTTGGGCGGCATCCCCGGCACGCGGACCCGCCAGATTTCCGTCCCGCCGCCAAAGGCATCGGCGACCTTGTTCAGAGCGTATTCATAATCGGTGTCGCGGTAGGGAATGAAGCCCTTGGCCACACCCGGAAGGTTCGGCAAAAGGTCCTCCTTCTGATCCCCGGGGATAACGTTGAACGCGAGCTGGACGTTATCGAAATTCGGGAAGCTGCCGAACGGCATTTCCGGCGTCTTGCGATAGGAGAAATGGCGCACGCCTTCCGGCCACCGGTAGGTCGTCTTCTCGCGCAGCTCCGGCACCGAGACCTGGGCGTAGGCCGGATATTTCGGCGCGCTGCCGAAAACCTGATAGCCGTCCGCGCCATATTTCCCCGTCCAATTTCCGCCCGTCGACGTATCCATGGCTATAAACTGAGCCGAGGCCACGTCCTTGGGATTGGGGCGATGCGGATCGGTCGCGGGAAGCGGATCGAAGAAGACGCCGCTGAGCGAGCCTCCCACCGCAGAGGCAGCCTGGAAGACCACCCGCACCTTTCCGGCCAATCGATAGGTCGCGTAGCAACCTTCGCCATAGCGGTTGACCAGATTCAGGGCGATGGATTTTCCCGTCGCGGCATTGCGGACGTCGATTTTGACGGCGCGACGGCCATTCGCGCGGCCTGTCTGGTCGGGCTTCGTGTCCCAATCCACAAAGTAGAAGGAAACCTGGTGGAAGACATCCGTCGGCAGATCCAGGTCGATGGCGAAGGAGGCCGGACTGGCTTCCATCTCGGGAGTCCAGACGGTGTAACTGCGTTGCGTCGTGGAGCCCGGAAGGAGGAGCGCGGCACCGGCACGCGAGGGCTCCTTCCAGGTCGTCTCCTTTTTCCAGAGAATCGTCGCGGGGTCCATGTGATAGACTTCGTCCGGATAATAGTAGTTGTCGTCGTTCCGGGTGGCGAAACGAATCGTGCCCGGCGACGGTGTCCGGTCGGCGATCTTGGCCCCAAAGTAGAAGTACTTCTCATCGTAAGCCATGTAGCCCGTGGCCACACCCGGCTTTTGCGAGACATCGAATTTCTCGAAGGGTAGCCAGGCCGACAAGGCCAGGCTTGGGCCTTCGCCCGCGTCCGCCTGAACGGGAATCGGCAGGACGCCCTTCCAATCGGAGAGGTCGCCGTCGATCTTCACCGTGCGCTTGGCCACGGCATTGACGTGCAGGTCTTCCTGAAGGGTGGCAGCGCCATCCTTTCCGGCATCAAAACGGAAGTGGAGCGGATAAGTATTGCTGGCCTTGGCGGTGGCTTCGGTCACCGGAATGAGCACATCCCGCGTCTCGTGAGGCTGCATCTCCAGTTCTGCGGGCGCATCCAATTTCAGTCCCTCCACGCTGACCTGAACGGATCCCTTGACGGGCCGATTGAGCACATTGGTGAGTGTGAGGCGCAGCGAAGGCTTTTGGTCGACCGGCGCGAGAAAATCATGCGCGGCGATGTCGAGTGGTTGATAGCCCTCGATGCGGGCCCCCGCCAACGCCTTCAGCATGCGATCGAATGCCCCCGCCTTTTTGCTGCGCAGGTAGTAGCCATGGCTGTCCAACGGAATGGATACCGTCCCTTGGTGCGGCACGAGATTGCCGTAAAAATCATAGACGGCAAATTCGCCCTCCGGATCGGCAAAGGTCATTAAGCCGCCGCTCAGGATATCGAGGGCTTTTAGTTGGCCTTCGAGGTCGGCACGTTCGCGGTTCGATCCCGGCGGGAGGGCCGCGATCTGCTGCTTGAGGGCTTTCCGTTCCTCCGCTTTCTTGAGTTCATCGAGTCCCCTCACCTTGCGGAACATCAGCGAGTTGGGATTGAAGGCTTCCCGCAAATCTCCCGCCACGACCACCGTGCCGTCTTCCGCATCCTTGTTCTCGCCATCGAAGACCATCACCCAGGGCAGTCCGTTTTTGAAGAGCAGTTCGCGGAATTCGCGTTGTCCGAGAAAATGCTGCGCCGCACCCACGGCGGTGGCCGTCGACCAGGGGTAATAGCCGCTGACCGATTTCTTCGTCCCGTCCGGCATCTTCACCGCCACGGCATAGTGCTTTGAAACATTGCCCGAATAGACCCCCATCGCCCGGTCGTAACCGGCGGCGCGATCTCCCGCGATGACGGTGGCGACGCGGTCTTCGGTATTGGCGACCCAGCTCTCGGTGTCCCAGATTTTCACGCGGCCATAGGGTCCCGTGCGGTCACGCCACTTGCGGTACAAGGAAGGCGACCAGAGACCCTGATAGTGAATCGTGCAGGCATCAAACCACTTCAGGTAGTCATCGGTGCCATCGGAGAAAAGTTTGTCCCAGGAATTGCTCGAGGAATCGCACCCGGTGATCAGGACTTCCGCCCCGGCGGCGCGGGCCTGCTCCACACCCTTGGCCATCCGCGTATAGAGATCGCGGTAGCGCGGGATATCGGCGCCCCAGCCCGAGATGGAAGCACCGTCCCACGGCTCGTTCCACAGGGCCACGGCAGTCACCGGCCCTTTCGGCCAACCGAATTGGGTGGAAATATCGGCGACGAATTTCTGGAAGTCGGGATCAGCCTCCGGCAGACAGGCCACATCCCCGAGGCCGGGAAGCATGAAGTTTTTATCGTCGAGATAAGGTCTGGAGCGGCCCAGGGGCTGGGGTCCCGACTGGCCCGCGTAAAGAGCGAGGAGGGCGGTGATGTTGTTGTCGCTCAACTCCTTCAACTCCTTGCCAAGGCGCTCCATCTTTTGGGTGTAATCCTTGGCGTCACTGGGGATGTAGGCCACCTCCATGCGGATGGCCTGGATTCCCAGGCTCTTCAAAATGGGGACGCCCACGGTGAGATCGAGCGACAAGGTCGGGAACTGGATCCGTTCCGGCTTGGGCGCAAACGTCCGCACCACGGAAGAACCGAACTGCCTGCCCAGGTCGCCCAGATTGAAGACAAAACCGTAGGCGCCAAAGGTTTCCGGAAGGTTGGTTTTGACCTCGATGATCTGGGAGCCGTTGGCGGGTAGATCGATGGAGACAGGGATGGAGGGAAGGTCTTCGAATTTGAAAACCTCGGGCAACCAGATGTTCCCCGCGATGCCCCGGGTGCCGTAGTGAATCACATCCACCTTGCCCGTTGTCTTGATCGGGTTGGCCGTGTTGTTCGTGATGAGATAGCTGAGCACCGGCTGCTGCCCGGGCGACAGGATGCTGCTTTCCGAAGTTTTGTTCTCCAGCAGAACAACGCCGTAGCTTGAGGCGACCGCCTGCACGCCGAAGACCTTCGAGAAATCCTTCATTTGCTCAGCCTCCTTCATTTGCGCCTGAAGGGGAAAAATCGAAATCAGGCAGAGGGCGAAAGCAGGAACACCCCATCGGACCAAACGGGAAGAGAGCGATAACATAATTCTGATTAACCAAGGGTGGGCGGAAGTGGCGCGGTCGATGCGCTGCATGCGCAATCATAGGGATCGGGGCCGCGACGACAGGGTAAATCTAAGGGGACCTCCCGTTTTCCAACAACGTGACCCCACTGTATTCGCATACAGCGGGCGCAGATGGTCTCTCCCTCCGCTCTGCTGTTAAGAACAATCCATGGATGAGATTACCTTGAAAGAAAACGCAATCTATCTGCCCACCGAAACGCCCGATTGGGGCAACGAAGCGACTGGTACGGCTCTCCTGGATCAGGTCCCGGCCGTGAAGCCGGAATCCGCCTATGATCGAGGCTCCCGGTTGCGGATGGAGGACGAGAGCATCGAGCTCATCCCCGGCGTTCGGATCGAATTGCTTTCGGAAGGGAGCCGGTTCCTGGGCTTGGGCAAAGTTGAGATCGATGGCGAAACGGTACGGAGTTCGCGTCGGCCGATGTTTGTCGATATCCGGACGCCGGATGGCATCGAGTTTTTCGATTTTGAATTGCGCCATCGCACCAGGACGCCCCAGGGCGTGGTCCTCGAATTTTCCATGAAAGCCCGCGCCTCAGGCCTGCAGGACTGGATGCTCCACACCATTCGCAATCTCCGCGCCACGCGGGACTGGGCCGAGCCGGAATGGACTCCGAATGCGGTCCTGAAGCTGCACCTGCGGGGGATCGAAACCACCTTCGATGGCAGGACCTTTCGCGGGTTCGAATACAGCTACGAATTCGAATCGAAGGATCATCCCATCTATCGCCTGCTGGACCAGAGCTCCTGGGCCATCGGGGACTCGCTCCCGGGCAGCACCTTTTGGCTGCGCAACTGCTTCGCTCCATCGATCCATAACTTCAAAAAGGGAGACGACTTCTATTCGACGGAATGGTACCTCGGCAGCATTTCCAATCCCAATATCTTCCAGTTCCAGCCGTTCCAAACGAACATGGAAAGCTTCACCATGATGACGGCGGAGCAGGGCCAGCTTCTCACCCTTGCGCCCCAACTGTTCCACCTGCGATCCTTCTTCGAAAAGCCCCGCAAGACGGAGGAGTTGCTCCATCGCCACGAACATTGCGGCGATCTCACCACCCATTTCAAGAGCACTCCCATTCAGGTTCTCTTTTGCCCCCAGATCGCAACGGCGACTGACCTGATCAATCTCAATGAAGCCGTCCGCGACGAGGTCTCGAACAGCCTTCATCGGCAGGCGGGCCTGCGCCGGGAGCGCATCACCACCTACGGCGTCCTTGAGGAATGGGACCTGCCCGATCTGCAGGACTACTCGGAACGCATTCTGCCCCACTTCCTGGAGCTGGGCATCCGCTGCATCTTCCTGCCTAACCAATTCCAGCATAATCTCAACGTCTGGGGCGTCAGCAACATGTGCTGCACCGTCGATTACCGGATGCCCAACGCGGTGGAGGAAGCCAAGCTGAAAGCTTTTTGCGAGCGGGCTCACCAAGGAGGAGCCGTGGTCCAAATGTGGGGAAACACCGCGCTCTCCAGTCTCGACGTGACCCTGCGTCCCCAGAATAAAAACCGCCCCGGCCCCGTCGATTTTCTCCCCGAAAAAGATTCGATACTTGAGGTGCTCGACAAAACCGGCCAAGCCTATATCCGGAATCCCTCCGGGGCGATTGAAGCCGATCACTACAATCCCCTTTTCCTCTGCCTGAACCTGCGGGAACCGGCGATCCGGGAGTACTGGCACCAGTGCTGGCAAAAAGCGCGGGGCGAGATCGGTCTCGACGGCATCTTCCTCGACAGCTCATTCAATCTCTCCAGCGACAAATTCCACTACTCCTACCAAAACACGACCACGGAGAACGGGGCCACGGTCGACCAGTCGCATTTGCTCGGCCAGACGCGACCGGAGACCGGCGCCTCGAGCACGATTGCCAGCATGTACTTCGCCCACCTCCAGCTGATCTCCGAGATGCAGGGCTACGGCTACCACTATTGTGGCGAGGATGTGGGCGTCTTCGGCCTGCGGCGCAGCGGACCTGGCATCGAGATGCGGTTGGACAACCTCTTCCTCTGGGGCGATTCCTACGCGACCTTCCATCGCGAGGCGATCCGAAAAGCGGGCCAGGACCCTGATGACATTTTCTTCCGAGGCCTGGCCTATCGCCTGATGTGGAACGTCTACTGGAACTTCACCCGCCAAACGATCTCCTTCTCGCAGTCCGGCGGCACGGTGGACGACAATCCCAGCTCTTGGCACAGGGCCTTGCTTCAGGCCTTCAATCAGGCGGAATCCCGCATGCTCCAGCGCCACGTTCTCCATTCGGAACGAGGCATCCTCTATCGGGGAAAAGAGGCCGATATCTTGTGGAGTTTCTCCGCTTTCGAGCATCCGCTGAAGCCGAATCAAACCGCGCGGAATTTGCTGACGGGGGAATCGGTTGCCACCTCACCCTTGCGGACGGAAAAGCATGGCGTCTACGAAATCGTGACCGCGACGGCTTCCCTGCCGTCTTGACCTGAACGGGGAAGTCCATCATAGCTCTTAACATCCGTCATTGGGCCGTTTAGAGTATACGCATACAATCCATGTCCAACTTGAGTCAAAAAGAGATGGCGCGGCTTGCCGGGGTCTCCCAAGCCACCGTTTCCCGCTGCCTGCGGAACGATCCGGCGCAAAATCCCGCGACGCGCGAACGTATTTTCCAACTCGCGGAGAAGGCAGGCTACATTCCCAATTCTTTCGCCGCCGGCCTGGCCCGGGGACGCTCCGGCAAGAACAAAACCTTTCGGGCCAATCTCGCCGTCATCGGGGGCAACCAGGATAAGGATCCGGTCGCTTCCTGGAAAAACTGGAGCACGTTCTACCAGGCCGCACGCCAGCACGCGGAGAAGCATGGCTACTCCCTGGAGTATTTCTGGCGCTACGCGCCCGAGACGACCGCTGCAAATCTGCGGCGCATCCTCGAGGCGCGAGGCGTCATGGGGGTTATTTTGCTCATGATCAGCCCGGAAGAACTGGACTTGTCCTGGGACGCCTTGTCCTTGAGCTCGGCCTGCGTTTCGCTGCAGCATCCGCCCCGCACTCATTATGTGGGGGTGAATTCCTATCACGAAGCCTGCATGACGTTTCAGACTTCGGCTAAATTGGGCTACCGGCGTCCGGCGCTGGCCTATCCCCGCAAGGAAGATCTCGGGCACAACGAGGGGGCCTACACGGCGGCCTTTCTGCTGCACCAGCAAACGCTCGCGTCGGAGGATCGCCTGCCCGTTTTCACGAAGTCGCAAAAGGACTTCGTGCCGTGGTTCAACAAGTATTGTCCCGATATCATCTTCTCGCTCTATGGAGGCTTGGCCTCTCAACTGGGCGACCGGATCCCGAAGGAAGCGGGGTTCGTCAACCTCTCCGGCCTGGACTACGGCGTTCTGCCCGGTTGCACCTACGTGAACCAACGCACCGATCTGGCGGGGATCGCCGCCCTTGATCTTGTCACGGGACAACTGGGCCGCAACGAACGGGGCTGGCCCCAATATCCCACCTGCACGATCGTTCCGAGTGAATGGCATGCCGGGACAACGACGCGTGATCGATCCGTAGCCTGAGCCACCTGTACTTCTTTCCTATGGCCCGCGTAACTGTCCACCGTAGCCTGCCTCCCCTGAAAAAGGTGCTGCCCCACTTTTCCGGCTTTCCCATGGGGAAGAGCCACCAGCATGTGATGATCGATGAATTGCGTGCCGCCGCCAAGAAACTGAAGTCGATCAATTCCCAGCCCTTCTACTCGATGCGCGAGGCCTCCGGTTTCTTCAACGCGCCGTTGGGCACGGTCTCGCTCGTTTACCAGGCCTTGGAGCGGGAGGGCCTCCTCAACCGGATTCGAAGCTCGCGCACAGTCCTGGTCGGAAAGACGGTGCTGCCCCGCGAGGCCGTGCGCGGCGTGGTGGGAATCCCCATCTGGCTCCACTCCATCGTGCTGATGGTTTATACCCGCACCTATGCCATGGAACTGGAAGAGCATCTGCGCCATTCCGGTTATGTGGCCGACATTATTTTCCATGCGACGAAGGAAGAAGAGACGGAGCCGGAATTCGCGACTCGTCTTTTACGGCATCGCCTGGATTCAGTCATCCTCCACACCCCCATGGCGGGATGTCGCCAGAACATCCTTTCGCTGCGCGAACGGGGTGTCCGGGTCCTGGTCATTCAGCGGAGAGAGGCGCGACAGGATATCCCCGCCGTTATCTACCTGCAGGACTACCAACCGGCTTATGAAAAAATGGCCATCCGGTGGCGCGAGCTCGGCATCCGCAAGGTCCGGCTGTGGAGTCCGCTGGCCCACCTCCATTACAAGACCGAGGTCGATACCTTTCGGTCGATCCTGAAACGTCAGGGATTGGAAATCGAACAGGTGCAGGACAGCCCCGGAGAATTGCTCGACCGGATCCGCGCGGATTCATCCGGAGCGCTCACCGCGGTGGCTTTTCTCGACAGCACCCACAGCGAGGAAATCTGCAACTGCGAACCGGAGATCATCCAACAGATCTCCCAAGTCGCCCGCCTGGCTTTTTGCGTCGGGACCATCCGGGTTCCCTACCTGAATGTCCGGAAGGTCCATGCGGATATCGTCGATTTCTCGCCCAAAGAGATCGCTTCAAGATTGGCGGACGACATCGATCGCCTGCCCGTTTTGCCCGACGGCATTTGTCATACCTTCGTCGCCCACTATTACGAACAGATCGCTCTGTAGAGACTATTAACAAAAAGCGTAGCCGCAGGAAGTGATTGTGGCGGATCGTCAACTAAACGCCTTTTATCCTGAGAGCCGCTACCCATTTGGGCATTTTACGTGGGGATGAACTTGGGAGGAAAGATGCCTTCGTAGCCGCCGTCGTAATATAAGACGGTGGATCGGCCGATCCACGCGCTCACGCGCGCGGCTACAAACAGCAGTCCGAATTCTGCCGCCTCGGTTCCCGTAGCCGCCGACGTGAGTCGGTGGTATTCCCGATCCACCGTCTCACGACGGCGGCTACGAAGGCTCATGGGGAGTTTGTCGGATCAGCTTCCCTTGAATGTGAAAATGAAGAAGCGCTTCGGACGAGAGAAAGCGCCGTCTCAACCGCGATAGCCCCTCGAACGCTGATCCTTCGACAAGCTCAGGATGACGG
>FTJN01000046.1_pt1 | contig 15341 bp, 14 predicted proteins | sample 1658361 | NCBI WGS metagenome assembly FTJN01 (sample SAMEA3914819, study PRJEB12502) | metagenome | biome: forest; material: soil | place: Canada | collected 2010-06-26 | depth 0.3 m | reverse complement strand
CTTCCCGGTCTTCGGGTCGACGTATTTCGCCGCCGACGCCGTCTTTGCTTTCGTCTTCTTGGCCGAGCGCTTGCCAGCGGCAGCTTGAGACAGGTGCTCGATGGTCAGATTGAACTCGGACATGATGTCTTTGATCTTGGCAATCGCTGAGGACATTTCTGCCTTCGCGATGCGTTCGGCCTGAGCCTCGAGTGCGGCGATTTGCTTTTTGAGTGCAGCGAGTTTGGACATGGACTTTGAAGGAGAGGAGGTTCTGAAGTTTAATCGCTTCTATCCAATACTCTGCTCCTGCGTGGATACAGCGCGATTTCCTGGGCTTTCCGAGCGTAGCCCCGCCTCCCCAAGGCACGCGTACGGCATGCCGCGGGACACGACCTTCATGCAAGCACAACTAGTCTCCGCGCACATCCCACCTCTGGTGGATAGCGGCAGTCCGGCCCAACGAGAAAAATCCCTCTCTTTAGTCAGCCACTGAAGTGTGGCCAAGGATTGGAATGCAGACTTCAGACATTGCCGGATTGGCCCAAGCGACACTTGATTGGCTTGTTAACAAAGGGGTCTTGCCGACTCTCGGCGTCGTTTTTGTTCTGCTCTGGACGGTAGCAAGAACCGGATCGACACACCTCATCACCATGCGGCTATGGCAAATCGTTATCGGCAAGCGAAAGGCGGCCACAAGCAAAATGGACGACTTTCTGGACCAGCGCGATGGCCTGATGAGATTCAGGCTGCAGACTGGCCTTCGCAAGGTCGGTACCAACAAGCAAGCCGAGAGCCTTGTCGACTGGATCAATAAGAAGGACATCGACGTCGATACCGTGCGAGCTTGCGGAGGTCTTTTCGATCTTGAGATGCCGGGACTGAAGTCGAAGCTTCCGGGCGTTGCTGCGCGGTTGATAATTCTCGCGCTCGCCGCACTATTTTTCTATGGCGCCCTGATACAAGCAGTCGCCATCGTTGTAGCACCCCCATTTATCAAGGTAAATAAGACGGGGCACTGGTACGGCGTTTCTGAAGAAGGTTCGTTCCACTTCAGCTTTGGCTCGAAGTCACCGCACTTCGCCCTGGCGGAATGCACCGATCGCAATGGCCTAGTTGTGAAGACGAAGTATCCGAAGGATGACGTCGAAGTCTTGTGCGATCTCTTGTCTAGTGACAAGCATCAGACCTATCTCGCGGATGCCCAAACGGGTCAGTCAATTGGACTTGCTGTGGGCTGCGCGGTGGCGCTTTTCATGCTATCGCTATTCTTAGGTCTCGAGAGGCAGGCGGGCGCGGCGATCAGGCTTCGAAAGAAGTTGGACGGCGGTGGCGAGAACACAGATTTGGGCCAATGCAATGCGGGCTCTTCTCTCACGCGAAAAGCCGAACATCCGGCCGGTTCCGTCGTAGCCACTATCGTTGCCGATCGCTCGCCAGGCGACTCCAGTATGTCTGATGCGCTGGCTTCATGAAGACTGCGCATAGGCCAATCTAGCGTCATGACGTGCTCGCTCGTCCGCTAGAAACCCGCTGCTCGAATGGCCTGAGAGCTCTTGCACCGGAGGCTCCGGAGAGCTAGCTCCTAGCGCATTCGGGAGAATGCGTACCCTCCTCAGTGTCGTTTGGAACTAAACAGGGTCCTGCGCTCGTGCTGCCGGAATGCAGTCGCGTCGTTTGCACGCAGCGAGTCAACCGCGGCCAAGACCGTCGACAGGCGGGCTTCCGTTTAACAAAAGGATTGGCGCCTAGAGGTGCCTAAGGGAGTCAGTGTGTCACCGTCGCGTCCAGGAGAGGCATTGCGCGAAAAGCGCCGATCTGCCCAAAGAAGCAAACGTCAAGCCGATCTGAATGCCAAGCTCGTCGAGGCGCAGATCGAATCAACCAGTGCTGCCACCGAGGCAACCAAAGCAGGCTTGGCCAAGACCAAGTTCGACACTTTCCGAGGCGTGACGACTACCATCGCGATCGCATACGGCGTGCTCGCGGTCTTCTGTTACACCTTTTTCGGGGCTCGCTTCTTTCCGGGCGGGCTGACTGCCGGCGAGACTCTGTTCTTTGGCTTCGTTGCTGTCGCTCTCGGTCTTTTTGGACTGATGTTGTCGAGCTTCTTCGCAGCCTGGCTGTTGCCTTTCGTGTCCCGTCCGAGGGGCAAGAGCATGCGCGAAGTCGACGCGCTACGTCGTCGACAGATTGCTTTCGTAACGTTCTTGCGCAAAGGCAAGCAGGCTGGCACCTGGCGAAGGGTGTTGTTGCCATTCGTGGTGTTCGTCTTCGCTCAATGGCCAAGGCGCAGCCGGCTGGTTTGGCTGCACGTGGCGGCAACATCGGTCGCGGCGATGATCATTCTCGCCGTCGCAGCTCATCTCTCGCCAGTCGCGGCTGATCTCTTCATTGAGCACATCGGCTTTGCGGCCAAGTTGGTCTACGCAGCGATCGCGATCACCTACTTTGTGGGAACTTGGGGTCTGGCGGCCCGCAGTGATGGCAACGAAATCTTCAGTGGCTTTTTTGTTGCGTTCGGCTCCATGATTTGCGGCGCTGGTTTGATTTGGATCACTGTTCAAAGCGAAGGACTCAATGTTCTCGAGGGATGTGTCGTTGGCGGATTTGGGCTGATGGGCGCATTCGGGGTCTCCGGTGCACAGGCAACAGCAAAGTCACTCGAGGCGAGTTCCAAACGGAGAAATGACCGGGCCCACCGTTTCGAACCACCGAAGGGAACAATCACTTTTCTAATTTGCCTTGCGGTCGTCGCTCCGACCTTTTTTGCTGTCATATCGCCTCAAAAAGTGACAGCCCACCGCCTCGCCCGATTCGTGTTCGGAGGGTTCGGCATCCGTGTAGATGACGCGACCCTGAGCTTATCTGCCAAGGAAGCTGATGCTGTGCAAAGCGCTTCGGAGATCAACGACATTCCGGTAAGTCTCTGTAAGGTCGCCAACGGCAGATACCTCTTGGGGGACGTTCGCGTCCTGTGGCATGGAATTGGCACTAAAACTTACATCGAGTGGCCCGCAAGCGCTGAGGCCGCTTCCGCACCCACACTCAAGATGGATCTCACATCAGCCGAGCTAAACGTCATCCGCGGCACGCGGGTTCGGTGCATTGATATCCCGGATACCGCCTTCTTCGACTCCAACCGAGACGACGCCTTGACTGGAGACGGCAAACAGGATCTCGTCAATGCAATCAAGGTGCACATCGCTGCCGCGACAACGACGGGCCAGCGCCTTAACGAAGTAGATGTCATCGGTCATGCGGATCCAATGCCTCGTGTTGGCGGCAACGAAGTTTTGGCCAAGGATCGCGCCGCCACGGTCGCGCGCTTCATCCAATCAAGCTTCGCCGCCAGTGGGCCTGGAGTCGCTGCACCCGTTGTTAAGGCCGTGTCGCACGGCTCGCGCGATACAAGCAGTCAATGTCAAGCGACCCTCAGCCAGCCCGCCCAACAGGAATGCAACGCTCGAAATCGCGGCGTCGAAGTGCGCTTGCGCTTCGTCTCGCAGCCTCTCAAGGCACCGGGCAATTCGAAGTAGTGCAACCTATCAGGGCGTTAAATTTCTATGGGAACTGCCGGTTCGCGAACAGGTTGATGCTGATACGGTTGAAACGACGCAACGACGTAGGTGAACCCGAGGGCGAATCTGACGTAATGCAGGCAGGCCTGTTCACGCTGGCCAAACTTGAGCCTAATCCCTATGCTGCTCGGACGCGGCACGGGCTCGCAACTGATGTCGCGCATCGCCGCGCCGATAATCAGCGGCATGGCCACTCTGCCCTGCAAAGCAGCCCATCACAGCTGACCGCGTTTGGGATAAGCCGAGCCGCGGGCTTTCAGCAACTCGGCGCGTACCCTCTCAGCGTCGGCGAACGAGTCGATGCCGCTGAAGTCGCGTGTCACGAGGTTTAGGGAAATGTGACCCCGCGTGGGAGAGTTGGTCCAGTAGTAGCCCTCCAGCCGCTTGTCGCCCGACGTAAGTCGGAGATCGCCATAGCCGGTGGTGATCTTGTCCTCTGCATCCTGAAGTCGCCGCATCTCGAAGACGTACTGAAGCTGCGCTATCGAGCTACGGGGTTCGACGACCATGGCCTCCAATGTGGACCGGGCCGGCAGGCTTGGTGTGTAGGACTGGATCGTCAAAAAGAAGTAGCTCTGCTGAACCACGAACGCGATAGGGATGGGCGGTAGCGGGTCGGCGCCCTCGATAGGCTTAAACTCTGTTTTCAGTTCGCCCCACCAAAGCCCATGAACCATGCGCTTACTCATGAGCTTGGAAAGTTTCGGGTACTTCCACTGCAGCTTTGAGAGCGCCCAGATCAGCAGCGGCGGCGCGGCCAGCGCTGTGGAAACGCTCTGCCAGATTACCTTCACAGGGCGCGCTTGCAGTTCCGCCAAGCGGAACAAGAGGATGCCGCCCGCCACCATCAGCACGACGTAGCCGCAGTATTTGAACAGCCGAAGGAGGTCGTCGTAGGTCAGGCTAACGGGCAGCATCAGAGGATTTGGCTCAAGGTCAGTCGCCCGGCCTTATAGATCGAGGCCGTGCGTTCGTGGGTCAGCAGCCCGATCGTCGCGATGCCAGCCACGTTCGAGGCCAGCAGCGCCGTCATGTGCCGAGCGCCACTGGCCCGCGGCGTAGCGTCGGCCAACCCGGGCAACGGCGGCGCTATGAACTGGCATAGGTGGGTCAGCGACGCCGTGCCCTCGTGCACAAAATGGAAGCCGTCGTGCCATGTAGATGACCGACGAGCCGTTCGGGCAAACACCTCACAGATGGGCTCCAGTCCCACAACCGGCAGCTCGAAACGCTCATCGCCACCCACCGCAAGCTGTAGATGCGGCAGCTCCGCCAGCGTGTCGTAGAACACTATTCCCAGCCCGGCGAAGTCGCTGGCGACCCTTGAGGCGGCATGCCGAAGCAGTTGCAGAGCGCTGAACGCTTGAGGGGAAGGCAAGGGCAAGGTCTCCACAGGCCATAACCTGACCATCTCTCAATCATAGGTGGCCAATGTTCCGCGAATGGGAGCAAATTTGATATACGTCGCTTGCGCCGCAGGTGTTAACCCTATGCCAGACAGCTCGACTATTGAAAATTCTACCGCCGTCACCACTCGTATTGGGGTCGAGGTCCTCAACACTCTTTGGAGTAACCAGCTTGCCGGTTGAATGGCGAACGGGTGGCTCGGCACCTTCAAGCGACGCGTCTGGACGCGCGTCGTGCCGCCCACCTCAAGCCCATCGACCCATGCTGAACCTGAACGCCCTTTTTTACACAGAAGTTGAATTTGAACCTTGCCTCTTCGGCAACCTGAATCTGCGCGACAACGATCGCAGGGATATCGCCGCGGCCAAGAACGAGGTCCGGATGGAACTGCGCGACGGCATCCCCCGGGTCTATGCGGCGGAAGGTCATCCTGGCAAGGTGCCGCAGCCACGCTTCTTCACCCAGGGCTCGTGGGCGTACAAGACATTGAACGCCCCAGCGCAGCGCCCCCAGCAGGCCGACGTCGATGACGGTTGCTATCTGCCGCTCAGCTTTCTGAACCAGACCGATAGTCCCAGCGTCGCGGCGGACGTTTTCTTCGGCGTAGCGGAGAAGGCGCTGGCAGACCTCGTCAAAGAGAAAGGCTGGAGGCTCTCTGGCAAGCCCACCTGCATTCGCGTGGAGATCGGCGAACTCGCGCACATCGATATCCCGCTGTACGCGATCCCGGACAACGAGTTCGAGACCCTTGTCAAGGCGGAGAACGCCCTGCGCGCTTCCCTCGAGGGCATCCGCAGCGTCGCCGATGCGGCGATGGACAGTTGGGAAGATCTGCCCAAGACGAAGGTGCTGCTGGCACACCGCGAAGAAGGTTGGATTCACTCCGACCCCCGCCCGGTGAAGGAGTGGTTCGTTGACCAGGTCGAGACCAGGGGCGAACAACTCCGCCGAGTCGTGCGTTACATCAAGGCGTACCGCGACTGGACCTGGAAGACGGGTGGCCCCAGCTCGATCCTGCTGATGGCGGCAGCCGCACCGCTGTTTGTGAAGCACGATCGTCGTGATGACCAAGCGCTAGTTGATGTCGTCAAGCAGTTGCCAGGAGCGCTGCGCAAGGGCGTCAGTAACCCGATCAACACGAAGGAGTCGCTGACCGACCGCCTGCGTGCAGCCAGTGGTGAAGTGGACCTGGTCGAACAGGCGGCGCTGCGGTTCGAGGATCTGGGCCGCCGGCTCCAAGCGGCGCTGGACGCCGGCAACGCGGAGCAGGCGTGCATCTGGTTGCAAGGGCTGTTCGGGCCGCGCTTCCCTGACCGCCCCGACCGCGTGAAGATGGGCGTGGTCGTATCGGGCGTGGCCGCCGCAATCGCCGCCTCCCCGGCGATTGCTGGCCCGAACGAGTTGGTCGGGCGGACACGCGCCGGATGAAATTCGAGAAGGTCGCGATCCCGGACCTGACCGCCGCGCTGCACCGACGCGGCTTTTCTTATTTGAAACGCGACGGGCGTGGGTGGATGAGGTTCGCTGGCGAGCTGCGACTCAAGGCGAAAAACTACCCGTGTGAGCTAGCGGTCTCGCCCGCACTCGATGAATTTCCCCGTGTTTGGCTGACGCCGGTTCCGCCGGGACGTCCTGAACTGCAGCCGCACCTCAGTGCGAGCGGGTATCTGTGCTACCTAGCGGTGGGCTCGCTCATCTTCGACTTCTTCGACCCGATCCGTCAGACGATGGCCTGCCTCGACCGTGCCGAGCAGGTCTTGGAAGACATCCTCGCCGGCAAGATGGTCGAGGATCTAGCGGAAGAATTCCACATCACGTGGGGGAGCAACTGGTGCATGCTAGACGTCGACGAGCTCCGGCCCGGCGGTCTGGACGCCTACACCTTCGGTGGAAAGACGAGCATCGTCACGGACAACGAGACGCGCACGCAAGCAAAGCTGGAGGCCCTTGGCATGGGCCTGCCCAAGGTCAAGTTGTCCGCGTTTCGCGTGCGCACCAGTGCAAGGCCAATGCCGCTGCAGGAAGGCTGGCCTCCTAGTACCGTCCAGGCGTTTCTGAAATGGCAGAACAGGTTGGACCCGAGGTGCAGCAAGAAGATTGAGCAGCGCCTCATGGAGATGTTCCGGGTGAAGGCAATGCGCGTGCTTGCCCTGATCGACTCGCCCCAAGTCCAATACGGCATCGAGGTGGATCTGAGGCGCGAATCCACCGGCCCAGGGAAAAAGCCGTCGTTGCGTGAAATCCTCTACCGTCTGCCAGTGCGTCAAATCTCCGTGTACCGCGTCGACGACCAGTACCTTGCCCAGCGCAATCTCCCTGGCTCAAAGACCCTCGCGGGGCTCAAGGTCGGACTGGTTGGGTGCGGGACCATCGGTGGCTATCTCGCCGAGATGCTGGCAAAGGCCGGTGCGGGCACAGTTGGCGGGAAACTGACGTTGGTGGACATGGGCTTACTCGAGCCCGGCAACCTCGGACGCCATCGACTCGGTTTCAACGCCTTGGTCAAGAAGAAGGCGGAGGCGATGTGCGAGGAGCTCAAGCGCGTCGCGCCCGGCATCGACGCGGTGGCCGTGGCTCGGGACGTCAAGGATGCGAACCTGGGGCCGCTGGACCTGTTGATAGACGCCACCGGAGAACAGGGCCTGACCGACTGGCTCACGTGGCAGTACGCCGCAAAAGTGCCGTTCCTGTCGACATGGGTGGAAGGGGCTGGCGCCGCCGTCCGCGCCCTGATTAAGGCCAAGCCTGATCACGCCTGTGCCCGATGCGTGTCGCAGCCACCCCTGAAGGATCGATACCGCGTGTTCGACGTGCCGCCGGAGGTCATCATGAAAGGACATGGCTGCGAAGGCCTATACGTCCCCTTCTCGGCCGCCGCATCCGTGCAGGCGGCAGCGCTTGCGATGGAGATGGTGCAGGCCTGGCTGGACGGCGCAGATTCGCCCAGCTTCAGGACGCGCGTGCTCGATCAGCAACGCGAGGCCCACTTCAAGGATTCTTCGCCCCAAAAGTACGCAGGATGCCCCGCATGCGCCACGTGAGCGACTGGACGCTAGCCGACGGCAGTCTTCTGCTGAACTTTTCCGACGAAGTCCGCGGCGTATTCGAGAGGAACGTCCAAGTGGGCGACCTTCCTGAGAGCGGTGGCGTGCTGCTGGGGACTGTCCACGAGCACGGCCTGCTCGTCACCGTGGCCACGACACCGACACGCCTTGACCGTCAGCTCCGCTATCTCTTTGAACGGTTGCCGTTCGGCCACCGCGCTGTGGCAAGACGCCAGTGGCGACAAAGCGCTGGCACCACCCGTTACATCGGCGAGTGGCACACCCACCCGCAAGACTCTCCCACTCCCTCAGGCATCGATCTGGATGAATGGCGAAAGCTTGCCAAAAAGCGGGCCGACAGGCGCCCTCTGCTGGCAGTCATCGTGGGTCGCCATGGCCTCCACGTGGAGCTGGCGCACGGAAACGGTCATCGAGAAGTGCTCAGTCCTTACATCGACTGAACGCGCAGGGTGCACTGCTTGCGCTTCATGCAGCCGAATCTCCAGCCAGGTTGGGTGCGATGTGGATCATCGCCGACGCTTCATGCGCAACCGGGTGTACGACGGCTTTGCTGGGGAGTGGACGTGGTGCTGAACGTCGCGGATGGTGACCGGCACCCGTCGTGCGGCGTAGACTTGGCCGTTGACGCGCACGATGCAGTCCATGTGATGCGTGCCGAGGTAGCGCGTGCGCTCTTCCGACTGCAGCAGCCTCATCCCCATCGTACGATGGCCGAGGTCGCTGAAGGCGTCGGCATCCAATCCCTTGTTGCGTACCGTCCATTCGACGGTGGCGAACTGCGGAATGATGTGAGGGTTGGCGATCGTGAAGATCAGCGCGCAGTCCTTGGCGACCCCGGCCACTTGGTTGCGGTGGGTGGCCACAAAGCGGCGATTCGCACCGGTGCCCGTGTAGACCGTGATGTCGATGTCGGGCAATTGCATGAGCGACCGTGAGGTGCGCTCGTCCACGAGTTCGACCTCGTCCACGTTCGGCAGCGGCATCAGGAAAGAAAACGCCTCGCTCCAGATCAGCGCCGCCGAGCCCTCGTCAGCCGCCTCTGCAGCGCGCTCTGCGATGTCCAGCAGCGCATCGAGCCTCGGCAGAAACGCGGCCCACGCGTCATCGCTCATGCGGTTGAGGTCTTCTTCGGCTCTGCTGGCTGGATTTTGGACGGAGCGCTTGCGGTTTAGCCGACCGTGCATGGTCCTGATTATCGAGATTAGGGCATCGTCATCAGCGACACCGAGCAGGAGGGCGAGCCCGATGTCAGAGTAGGCCTGGGTTGCCAGTACCGTGAGGAAGATCGAGGACGGGCGCGAGTCGGGGATGTCGTCGAACGACAGGGCGGCCCAGGCCTTGAGGTAGCGGATCAATCTGCGAACCTGCTCGCGCTCGTCCCCTGTCAGGGCGTCCCGGAACCACTTGTAGAACGTCTTGGGGTCGCTGGCCTCCCAGCCCTTGGTCAGGCAGGCCAGGCGCCGCTTGTCGGTGTCGCTGTTGAGGTGGTAGACGGGGGTGTCGATGTGGAATTGATGCTGATACGACGTCCGCGAACATCGCTCCTTGGGGGGCTCCTCCACCGACCGTATGTCCGCACACTGGTCACGGTAGTGGACAAGCTCCTGCTGCACCCAGCGACGCAGCTGGTCGGCCGTGGGCTCGATGTTCTCGCCCTTGCCCCAACCGAAGTAGACGCCGAGGTCGACGTCGTATTCCTCGCCGCGGTGGACGGGCTTGATCAGCGTGCCGTACTTGTAGGAGCCCTGGAGCCACGTTGAGATAGGGTAGCCGTGCTTCACCCTGAGCGATACCTTGAGGTGCTCAGCCAGCGCGTTCCAGCTGATCTGCAGGAACTCGCGCTGCCGCGTCGTGGGGCTGACGCGGCTGATCAGGGTCTGTTCACCGGCGCCGTTGAACAGCGAGCTTGCGCGGCCCACCTCAGCCGCCCCGGAACAGGGTCATCTGGGGCTCGTGCTTCAGGAACGGCGTAAGCTTCGTGTTGAGGATGTCGCTGGCCGCCTTCTTCCCCAAAGCCATGAGCGTGCGCCGCGCGGCCTCGGTCGCGACGTCCAGGCCGAGGTCCTTCGCCTGCTCGTTGGATGGCAGCGCGTCGAGCCTGAAATATCGGTCTTTAAGCTTGTGCTGCATCAGCTGGTCCACCAACTGCTGCTGCGACGAGATCGTGACAGAGAAAAGTCGGTTGTCATCCATCCACCCTTGGATGCCCAGCCCGCGCCCGGACTCGAAGGACAGTGAGTACATGTTGGTCGTCGTGCCGACGCTGAGGATGCGGACTGCCTCGCTGGGTACGCCGAAGAAGTGCTCGGCTTCGTGAAGCGCCAGCAGGTCCGGCGCATTGGCGTACAGACCGCCGTCGGCGTAACGCTGACCATCGAGCTCCGCTAGCTCGAAGAAGGTCGGGGCGGCCGACGTGGCCAGAGCCACGTCAACAACCTTGTACTTCCAGTCGCGCGTCCATTCCTCCTTGTGCCGGGTCTTAAAGACTTGCGGCCGGCCACTCGTGACATTGACCGCGGGGATGCCGACGGCGTGCTTAGCATCGTTCAGGGTGGAGTCCTCGGGGATAAGGCTCGTAATCACGTCCCGCAGGGCCTGTGACCGGTATCGAGGCTGGCTCCAGTGCCGCCAGATGTCCATGCCCTTGCCAATCTTGCCCGTCGGCTTGACGCGCGGCGGGAAGATCTTCTCGCCCGACTGTTCGAAGGCCTGGACCACGTTCTTCATGGGAACTTCGAAGGCCACGGCCAGCGCGATGATGCCGCCAATCGAGGTGCCATACGACAGGTCAAACCGACGACCGATGGGCTCGCCAATGTGATCTTCCATCTCCTGCAGCGCGCGCGCCGTGAACAGGCCTCGGTAACCTCCACCGGTCAGCGCCAGCGCCTGGAAGGGCTGCGACTCGGTCCACGCCATACTTTTCTCCCCATCTCTGCATAAGGGGCAAGGATACCAATCCGGGGGGGGTCGGACAGGCATTTCAAAATGCCGCTAAGTTTCAGTGTGCGTCGCGGCCGCATGCGAAATATAAGGACTGCCCTTTTGCTGTCCGCGGGAATGGACTCGTTGTGCCTGGCCTACTGGCAACGTCCTGACCTTGGCATCACCGTCGACTACGGCCAGCGCGCTGCGGAGGCAGCAATCGCAGTGTCGAGCGTTGTGTGCGCAGAGCTTGGCATTGAGCACCGCGCAGCGTCTCCGTGCTTCACGCAGCCTTGTTGTCGACAGCACTTGTTGGCGCCTACTCCATCTTGAGCCACCGCGCCAACGATCGGGTGAGCCGTCAATTCAGGGCGCAGATCCAACGCACGCGCGGGCAACCCGGCGAGGTCGCTGGGTTGCCCGGACGTCGTCAATGTCGGCCAAATCGGCTTATTCTGGCGCTGGCGCGAACAGCGTCTGCAGCAAATTGTGCGACATCCGCCCCGCAATGCTTGTTTTAGATCAAGTCTTACGTGCGCGGATGGTTCGAGCTCGCCACGCGAGAATTGCCTGAACAGTGCGCATTTCATCCGAAGCAACCTCGCGAGCGATCAGTCGAACATCGCTGTTCGTGAGCTCCAGCAGCTTGCGCAAGCCTCCCGTTCGGCGAGCACCTCGGGTCGCTCTCTGGCGGTGTCAGGGTTGAGCGCGGATTCATTGGACATATTCAATTTTCTTGTGGGTCGCCGCCCGAAACAGGCGGTCGGATTTGATGTGTACCGCGACGTACGACGTCAACCCCGATTCAGCCACCAGAGCGCAAACCCTACTAGGTCGACATGCTGAGACGACACGGAAGACATGTCTGGTCCGACGTTCGGTGAGCCTGTTCTTTGCCTGCTAATTAGGGCCTTGTGAATGATTGGCGGTACGCCTCGAAAGTACGGAAGGTAGTCGTCAACGAACGCTGTAGGCATGAGCTCTCGCAGTGCGCTGGCCTTCGGACTCTCGGAATTCGCGTGCGCGGTTGTAGCGATCACCCGCTCGATAGGGAATCCCAGATCATGTAGGTTGCGAAGGCGCGCAGCCTCGAAACGCGCCTCGAGCGCGGAGACGCAGATCAAGTTGTACCCAGCGTCATGCATTTTCTTGCAGGCCTCGAGAGCGCCTTGAATCGCAGGGATCGTTGACCAAAACAGGTCGTCGAAGCACAAACGGAACTGTTCGAGCCGAGTTCCAGACAGCCGGTCAACGCTCCACCGATCTATAGGCCAGTAGGCTGTCGGGTCGCGCTCGATCGGGTGCGAGCCGAATGCGCGTTCCCACACAGAGGCGTACGCACTGCTGTAATCAAGCAAGACGCCGTCGGCGTCAAGCGCGATGATTGGTCTTTTCATAAGTACCCTACGTTGCATCGCCTGGTGCTTGCCAGACCGGAGTTGAATGCGGGCTCTTGGGCGAATCAAAGGCCTCAAAGCCATCAAGGCAGCGTTGGCGCGGCGGGCCAGCACAGAAAGCCTGCGTTGTCTTCATACGCCAGCGGAAAGTGGCGAAGCGTTGCCTCGATGACATCTCGTCCGTCCACGGTCACTGCGACGCCAGCAGCTGCTAGCTGCTCGAGCAGCACCCGCGAGTCCCGGACGGTCCCGGCTTGCGACGGCGTCAACTTGATCTCGGCACCCTGACCCAGCGCAGCGATGACCGCGTGGTCGGGCAACACGGGAAGGAGCTCGCGCACAAGATCCACAAAATCTACGGGCGCCGACGGTTCAATGAGCAACTCGTTCAAGATTACTGAACCCCAGTGCAGCGCTCGGCATCGCTCCAAATTGGTCGTCACCACCGTCTCCTAGGTTGTCTAGTGGCTGCATGCGCTGCAGCTGCAGCCCGTGGCGCCCCGTCCGAATCTAATGGCGGACGACAGATCGCGCCCACGAGGTGACCGCGGCTTCGGTTGCGGCCCGGGCTTGGCGAGCGCTGGCAAGGCGTGCCATATTGAAATCGAGCTCCCCCACCGGCGGGAGGGTGCCTGCGGGCACCTGCCAACGCTGCTCGAGATCGGCGATGACGGCAGCGCAGACGCTCGGAAGATCTTCGCGTCGAGGCTGTTCTACAAGCACGATGCGAAGACGCGACTGCAACGGCTTGGAGAGACCCCTCAAGGTATTGGCTGTGCAAAGCCAACTCACCTTCGAAAAGTCGCATTCCGTCTTGAGGAAGCAGTCGTAGTGTCGGCATGCGGTCTCAGGCTCAAGAAGCGGGAGCAAATAGGCCGCAATTCCACCTCCTTCGCGATGCCCATCGTGGGCCTTGTCGATCTCATCAAGCATCACCAAGGCAGAGGCAATCTCTTCGCGCACCATCAAGCTGGCCAAGTCGCTCGGCCTGCCGGAAGCCCAGCCGCGACTCGTTCCGCCAAGCAGTTTGGTGTCCGACGTCCCGCTCAGGCTGACGTCAAGCCGAGGAAGCTTTAGCTCTTCTGCGATTCGCCGCGCCAAGCGCGATTTACCTGCGCCTGGCAGGCCGATCAGCAGAGTCGCCGGCATCGTCAGATCTTGGACACCGAGATTTGCTCGCCCCAGTAGGTCATCGAAGATGATATGAATCGCTGCGGCAGCCCACGGGAATTCACCGAGCAGCTGATCCATCGAACGCAGCAGAGACGTCGCAGACGGCATCGCAGCCAATGCAAGAGGCTGTTCCAGCAAGCGATGTCGCTCAATCTCCTCCTTGTCATATTTTTCGCTGCTGGCAGAAATAGGGCTTCGGCAGACGACATGTGTGAGGCCAACCGGGGAAGCCGCAGCCGCCTGATCTTCATCGTCCTCAGCCATCCACGCATCTCGATCGCGAGCGGCACCTACCGAGAGAGCCAGGCGCGCAAAATCCGCCCGCGTGTTCAGTCCCGCCCACTCGCCAGTCACGCGGGAGGCTTTTGCGATCAGCGTGTCCAGTTGCTTCCAGAGAGGAGTGCCGCAGCGCTCGAAGTCGTTGCGCAAGTCTGTTGTGTTCAGACAAACTGCGCTGGCCGTGCCGACGCTGCAATATGTGTACGCCAGCCACAGCGCCTTGAGTCCGCTCAGGAGATCGTCGTAGCTCCACGTTGCGAAGGCTACTGAACCGTTGGCGCGCTCCTCGAGCAGCACGTTGACAGCTCGCTGCACTGAGCCGGCGACGTCAACCTGGGCATATTGAACACGTTTTTTCTCGCTCTGCCGCGATTGAACTCGGGGCTCCAATGTCCAGCAAGACATCTGGAGTGGGAGTTTGGCGTCCGTATGTCCGAGCAGCCGTCCAACCGCTGACATGATCACCCTCGGCTTGCTCGAGACGCTACTCACGAAGGAGAGGAGTGCGAGCCGAATGGGCTCGAGGTAGTCGTCGAGTCGACGATATCGCTCGGAAGCGGCGACCGCCTCCAATACGAGGTCAACGAATTGCTCGTCGCGTCGTGGTCTGGCAATCGCGGCGCGCATCGCCTCGTGGAAAAGCTTTAGTCCGTTTGGAGGCTTGGGATGAGAAAGCAGAAGCGTCAGTTGATCTCGCCACTGGTCCGCACCGACGCTGGCCACAGTGTTACTCATTTCAGCCAGAAGGCGCTCGATGCGCTGCTCCAGCCGGCTCTTGCTCTCCTGGACGGCCTTCGTGGCCTTTTGGGGGTCGATCTGTGCGCGCATCACGCTTCCTCTCAAGGGAGCGGTTGCGGTTCACGCGCAGATAGACAACGCGGTCGGAGAGCAACCTACTGTTTCAGCCGGCAGATGTGCAGAGCTGGTCGACCGGGATGGCCGACGTAGAAACGATAGATTGTGTCCAGCGCCGACGTCAAATTCTCGATTGACCGCCTCCAGTCCAGCGTCGGCACCGAAATTAGGCCTCGCACCTACCAACTCCCGGCCAAGCTATGCGTGCTACGCAGGGGAGGAACGCCTAAGCCATTGATTTGCAAAGACAAATTCTCGGCCAGCCTTTGCGTCACAAAGCAACTCCCGGCCAAGCTTCGCTTCAACGTGGTCGGCGCGGCGGTTGAAACGGGGTCGGCGGCGCCCCAAAATTGCCTGGAAACGACTCGCGCAGGGCAGGTTTCGGCCAACCTAAGGGTAAACGGCTCGGCAACCTATCGGTCAAGTCACAGCCCCCGCCCTGCCCCGGCCGCGCTCCATCCAGGCGAGCAACGCCAGCGCTGCAAGGGCGAGCCCGGCCGATAACAGCGGCAGTCGCGCCAGGCCCAGTCCATCGCGCAGGGCCTCCGCGCCCAGCCAGGCCGCACCCGCGTTGCCGAGATTGAAGGCTGCGATGTTCAACGTGGAGCCCAGCGCCGGCGCGTCAGACGCCTCGACGAGCACGCGGCTTTGCAGGCCGGGCGCCGTCGCGAAGGCCGCCA
>FTJN01000971.1_pt3 | contig 15395 bp, 15 predicted proteins | sample 1658361 | NCBI WGS metagenome assembly FTJN01 (sample SAMEA3914819, study PRJEB12502) | metagenome | biome: forest; material: soil | place: Canada | collected 2010-06-26 | depth 0.3 m | reverse complement strand
CGCCTGCCACACGCCCGCCGCCTCCCACGGGCTGTCGCTCACGAATTGCTGCAGGCTTTGCACGTCCACCTGCAACCGCCGGGCCAGCGGCTCGATCGACTTGCGCCCGCCTGGCAACAGCAGCCCTCCCACATAGCGAAGCGCGCCCACCCGGCGTTCCGAGCGTCCCAGCCCCTCGACCACGGGAGCCAGAAAATCAGCCAACCCTCCCGACTGTTCCCGCCACATTTGCACGTTCCATTCCATGCCCGTGAAGCCTCTCAAATCTGCCGACCTTTGACAAGGTATTACTTAACGCAGTAATACCAGTTGTCCGGGCCAACGCCGCATTGTTTGCGTTACAGAAAATCGTCCCCGAGTGGACTTGGGCCTGTCCGGGCTGGAAAACTCGGATGGGAACTACCGTCCCGTTTCGGCCTGGGTCAACGTGGCGATGAACTCTTCCACGGTGGTCGCAGCGAGCAAACCCTCGCGCGTGCTGGCATCCTTCAGCAGGCGGGCGAGTCCGCCCACGACGCTGAGATAATCGGTCACCATCCGCTTCGGGGTGCCGATGACAAAAATCAAACGAACCGTCTGTCCACAATTCTCAAAGAAAACTCCCTGCGGGCTGCGCCCGATGGCCAGGACCATGCCCTTGAGGGAATCGGTGCGGGCGTGGGGAAAGGCGATCTCGTTGCCGAGACAGGTCGATTCGATGCGCTCGCGGGCCAGCAACTCTTCGTAGAACCCGACGAAGTTGGTGACACTCGGATTTCCCTGCAACAACTGCGCCACCTCGTTGATGGCATTACAGCGTTTGGTTTGCCCGAGTTCGAGCTTGATTTGTTCGGGCTTGAGCAGGCTGCTGATTTGCATAGGTGGTTCTATTTCAATCGTTGCCTCCGTCCTCCAAACGCCAGTTTCATTTCGAAACAACGAAGAGCGGGGGGATGGAACTATAAGTGTTGTACGGGCGTTCGCAAGCGCGGGTTTTGAGCAAACGGTTGGTTCCTAAGCGGCGATAATGAGGTTGGCTTCGAGGGAACCGTGGCAGGAATTGAATTCCCAACGTCCCTTTACTCAAACCTTTGGGCTGCTTCTTGTCGCCTGCGGCGACCCGGACAACAAGTTGTCCAGGCTACCGGCTATTTGCAGGTGCATCCGCCGATTGGGGCAAAAAGACGGCGGTTTCCGCATCGTGGAAGACTTCCCGCCAACCCGGTTCGATTTGCATTTTGGGATAAACGTCCCCGTCCCGGGAGACAAGGACGGCTTGGGGCGCGGGGGTCTTCAGCAGCTTTCGCCAATCGCCTTTGGCGAGGAAGAAGTCCTCCACCTCCTGGTAGGTATCCCGGCGGTAAACCAGATCGTAGCGTCCATCCATGGAAACGCGCATCTCCCCGCGCAATTCCCAGAGCGCGTAGCTGCCGTAGTTGAACGGCACGAGCAGATTTCCCTTCACCTGGCGGGCCTTCAACTCCTCCACGGCGGCAACGGGGCAGGAGTTGGAGGGGAAGCTCAATTTCAACCCCTGGCCATTGGGCAGGATAATGAGCCCCACGAAAAAGGGAACGATCAGGAAGGCCGTTAACAATGCCATGTAGCCCATTCGCTGAAGCGGATCCCTTACCTGGCTGACTCGGAGTTCCCGGGGGAAAAGGCTCGGTGCCAGCGCGCCCACCGCCGTGGCGAAGAGCGAGGTGTGCCGGACCGAGGTGAGCGAGATCGCGCAGAAGACGAGAAGCATGATCACGATCGGCTGGTTCACCCGGCTCCAGCCCCGGCGGTAGAGATGAATCAGCATCATCACGACAAAGATCGGCAGCAGCAGCTTGTAGCCAGGATTCGAGGTGAACGGCGCAAACCAATCGACCGGTGCCCACTCCTCGAAACCGGCGCGGCTGACGAGCAGGGCGCGCCCGGTGGAGACCCACAGTTCGTAGCCAAAAGGATTTGCCAAGGTGGCCAGAAAGCAGCAGCCCAGGCGGATGGCCCATCGCTTCCACAGCCCGCCATACCAGAATTCCAAGACCGTAACCAATCCCAACCAGGCGATGCCGATGGCGAAACCGCCGTGGAGATTGGCCCAGGCGGCCATGCTCACAACATACCAGAAGGTGGAGACGGGCCGTCCCTGTCTCTCCCGCTGGTACCAGTAGAACCAGAGCGCGAGGAAGATGTGGGTAAAAGCCATGCACCGGATGGTGGAGGCAAACGAGGGCAGCAGGGCGAGCAGGATGAGGACGAAAAACGCGGTGGTCCACGCCGTGGGGCGGCGGTTCTGCATCCCTGCCCAGACGATCAGCGCCATGGTGGTGGTGAGCGTGACCAGTTTTGCCACCACAAAGAGATTGTAGCCGCCTGCGAGGTAGATGGCGTAAAAGACGACCGCGCTGCCCCACTCGTGATCCGCAATGGTGTGATAATCCGACAGGTAACTGAAGACATCGCCGGGCGGGAAGTGACCGGTCTTCCAGATCGCCTCACCCAGCGCCAGACGGTGCCAAAGATCCGGGTCGGCTGGACTGATGACCAGCGCCTCGGCGACAATCAGGAAAAGGAGGTAGCTCCAGAAGAGGATGCGGAGCAGGTACAAAAGCACCGGGATAGGGCACCATAAAACTGCCCGCTTTGCACTGGATTTTTGAGGGCCGTTAATAAATCCTGCCGCAGGGCTACCGGTAGTAGGTCGCTTCCAGAAGGCGGGCCGCCTCGATGAAGCCCTCGTGCAGGACCTGCGAACGGGAGGAAGCGCGGAGCAGGGCCTCGACGGCCGACCGCCGCGTATCGGCCCCGAGCAAACCTGCGGCCGCGCGGGTGAGCGCGTTATCCTCCCCGCTGGAGGCCAGGATGCGAAAATCGCGGCTCTCGGTGGGGCTCATGCAGCCGTCGACCAATTCGTAATAGGCAGGATCGACCGGCACGCGCGCCATCTCCAGAAGCGCGAACCCCCGGTAGATGCTGGCCACGTAGGCGATCCGCGCCGAACGCTGGTTGTGGTGCAACTGGAGAACATAATCGCCCAGGCTGAGTCCACGCGCCTTCGCGGCCTCGATGATTTCAAGGTTGACGGTAATGGAGCGGCGGCTTTTGGTGGACACGTCGGGAGGGTAGAGCCTTTGCCGCCGCTGGTCAAATTCATGAAAGAGCGAGCGGGAGTAGTTGAAGAGGAAGCCGTCGGTCAACATGGCGCGTGGTTCCAAGGTACGGGAGATCCTTCCCTTGTCGAGAAGCCCGGGGCAATCCCGCCTTGGAATTTGGCAAAACGTCCCATTCTGCACGTCTGCAGGCTTGTAGGTACCGCAAAACGCCTGTCGCCCGCTGCAAGCGATCAGCTCTCCCAGAGGGGGGACTTACTCTGTGCGCTGGCACGGTCAGTGCGAGATGAGAGATAACCCCCTTGTCTCTATGAAACGCATACTTCTCTTGGGCAGCGTTCTTGCCCTCACTCTCTTCTTCAACACTTCGTCGATTTACGCCCAGGCCGCTGGCGGTGGTGCGGCACCGGCAGGTGCTGCCGGTTTATCGAAAGGAACCGGTGTACCGTCTCCTTCACGGGCTCCGGGCGCTCCGGTGAACCCGGCTGGTCCCGGCGTCAGCGCCACGCCTTCCCCGGGGATTCCGACGCCAAATCCGATCAATCCCGGCAACAATACGGTGCCGAATCCGGCCCGGCCCGATCTTCCCGGCGCTCCGGGTCAAGTACCCGCGGCGCCCAGTCTGCCCACCCCGGCACCCGGCAGTGTACCCACGCCTTCGACGATCAACCCGGGATCGACGGTTACTCCCAGTCGCCCGGCGGTGAATACGGTTCCGTCACCTGCTCCTACTCCGGCTCCAGCGAGAAGCTCGGTTCCCACTCCTTCGACCAGTGTGCCGTCCTCGCCGGGGGTGAATAATGTTCCCTCTCCCGTTCCAGGCCAAATCCCCAGTCCGGCGCATTAGATTGAGACCATTTCCGAGTGGAAATGTCCGGTGTACAACGCGTACACGAACCCAAGCTGGTCCGGGCTACTTTTGTTGCCCGGATCGTCGCAGGCGACAGGAAGCGCTGCCTGTGGCTTACGTGGACGTTTCGGTAAGAATGTCGCTTCCTGTGGCCTTCGGCCACCCGGACAACAAGTTGTCCGGGCCAACGGAGTTGTTCAGCGGCTCGGCGTGATGGTGTTGTTATTGAGAATAATGATTGCCGCGATGGTTCCCGGTACCCATCCGCAGACCCAGAGAATCGTGACGATGATGATGGATCCACAACCCCGGTCCAAGACCGCGAGGGGTGGGCAAATGAGGCAGAGAAGGACTTGTAAGCAGCTCATGATGTTCGGGTCTCACCATTGCCCGGAACAGCGGGAAGTCAAATTTTTATCGCTGGAAAAGATTCGGATGATTCAATCGAGGAGCTGACGTCGAAATCGAAGTCCTTCTCGAAGGTTGCGATCGCGGTCTTGCCCACGTTGGTGGTATCGCGATAGGTGAAGGCCGCAATCACCGCCGAGCCGACAAAGGGGAGCCAGCGCGAAATAAATTGGCCGATCATCCGTTGCGTGACGTTGATGCTGATCTTCTGAATCAGTTGCTGGATGACTTGAAGCGAGGCCTTCCTGACCAGCAGGCGCCCGCCGACCTGAATCACGGTCTCCGCGAAGACATTGGCCGCGCCATGGCGGAAGAGGCAATAAAGCATCATCTCCTGGCTCAGCTGGGGAGTGCGACCGTAGCAGGCGGCAATGTCGGCCACCATCTGGCGCTGGATATGCCAGATCTGCACCAAGGCGGGAATGATCGTCAGGATGCCGAAGGGCCCCGGCACAATCGCCATGCCGCCGCCGACCATGGCGGCTTTGACGGCAGCTTCGTTGGCAATGACTTGGGCGCGAGCCCGGGCCTCGCGGCTGTTGTAGCGTCGTGCTTCCTTGGAGGTGGGGACACCGCTGATGAGCCCCCGGAGCGCCTCGGTGATATTCCGGGCTATCGTCCCATGGGTCGAGTCTTGGGGGATCGGAGGAAGGACAGGCATGATATTATCCAGACAACAATCACCCGGAAGGACGGCCTGTCAACCGCCGTTCATTCCCATCCAAGCCCTGTCTCCACATGGAGTGGATTTATTTGCCCAGAGGCAGATCCAACTCGTCCTCGTCTGTGGCGAGGAGCTTGGCATCCCACGTGATCTCCTTGCGGCGAACCTTGGCGGGAACGCCGGCGGCCAGGGAGTAGGCGGGCACATCCTTGAGCACGAGCGAGCCGGCACCGATAATGGAACCTTCACCGATGGTAACGCCCTTGTAGACGCGGCATTCCTCGGCGATCCAGACGCGGTCGCCGACCACAATGTCCTTGGCGGCGTTGAGGCGCTTGCCCGTTTTGCGGTCGATGACGGAGTGGAAATCGGTGGTACGGAAACGGACATCGGCAAAGAGACAGCCCTTCCCGATCGTGATGCTGCGGCCTTCGCCGGTGATCAGCGCGACCGGCTTGTTAAAGCGGGAACCCTCGCCAATGGTGATCGTACAGTTTTCGTAGACACCCAGCATGCCCCGAATGGCCGCGCCATCCCCAATAATCAAAGTACCGTTGCTGCCGACAAAGCGAATGCGGACATCGGTGAAGCGGACCTTTTCGCCGATGACGAGCTTGTTGCCTTTGCCTTGGAAGACGACGGCGGACACTCCTACTTCGGACGGTGAGCCGATAATTTCATTTCCTTCGATGTTTCCAATTTTCATTTCGTATAAAAGCAATGCTTTCCCGTTTCAGGGAGATTCGTTGGCTGATGGGTGATGCTGCGAACGGTGGACGTGCAGCTTAGTTAAACCATTTCTTCTTTTTGGCGGCGCGACGGGCTTCCAACGTGGCAGCAGGGGCTCTTGCGGCGGTTGCCTTGGGCCTGGGTTCCGCTGTCTTGACCGGGGCGGGAGCGGGGGCAGGCTCGGGCTGTTCCGCTTCCTTCTCCTGTTCGGTCAGGTCGAGGTCGGTTTCCTTGGGCAATTCGGAGAGATCGAGATCGGCGTCTTCCGCCTGATCGAAATCGGCATCCTTGCCCAACTTGGGCAGATCGAGTTCGTCCTGTTCCACCTGCTCGATTTCATCGAGATCGGTTTCCTTGTCTTCGCTGGCCAGGACTTCAATCGCGGGGGTAACAACTTCGACGACTTCCACCGGAGTAGCAATTTCCACGGGAGCAGCAACCGGGACGGGAGCGATCTCCACAGGAGCAGCGACGGGAACAGGAGTGGTTTCTTCTTCTTCGACAAGCACCGGTTCGGGATCGACCGGCGTGCTCTGGCCCGAATGAGCGATGATATACTCCAGCATCTGCTCGATCTCGACCACTTGGTTGAGCTCGGGATGGAAGTACCGGCTCGAATCGATATAGGCGAAAAAGAATATTTCCTCCACGCTGCGCTGACGGGTGCGACCGGGAATCTTGACGTGGTCCTTGGTCACGCCCCAGCCCGCGTAGAACGGAGCGCCGAAACAGTGAACGGTTTTGCCTGCCAGCAAGGCATCGAAACCGATCAGGGAATTCACGACGTAGACGTCGTCCGCGAGGCCGATCAAGGCATAGGGATGGACATCGAACTTCACCGGGAACAGATTATTGATGTAATCGAGATTCGCCAGATAGCTGTCGCTGGGGCTCTTCAGATTGGGCGGAAGCTGCACGAGCAAGTCGCGCTCGTTTCCTCCCTGGGCGGCGGCGCTTTGCAGCATCTGCTGGAAGCTCGCGGGATCGGCCAGACCGGCAGGCAGACTCTTGTCCGACTTCGGCTGATCGACGATCAAGGTTTTGGTGCGTCCCGGCTTCCCCATGCTGAGGGGAAGGTAGGGGGCGCTGTTGTTTTGGGAGATGCGATGCCGGACAATGGTGGAAATGGCCTTGCGGGCGCGCAGAAGCTGGGCCTTGCTCAGTTCCTTGCTGGATTCCAACCGACGCTGGAGGCGGGAAGCCTGGGTCGCATCGGCGTGGGACGTCGTGTCGTCAATGTAGATCGAGAGCAGCGCGTCGATGCCCGGGACGGACGGCAGGAACCCTGGCTCGACCACCACTTTGGAGCGTCCCAAAGCCGCCTGCACTTCAGATTGCTTGATGTGAGGCTTGCTGCCGGTCTGGACGAAGACGTCAATGGAAGCGAGCGTCCTGATGTCCTCAAGGCCCTTCGAGGTGTCGAGCCGGGCCCGCGCCTTCAGCATGGGCATGAGGTACTTATGCGTGGTTTCCCACGCCTTTTCGGGCAGGATGCTCCCGATCAGGTTGACGTTGCCTTCCTTGGAGTTGCGGGCGAAAATGCGCTCCAGCGCGCCGGGACGGATCGTCAGTTGATCCTTATCCTCCGCGAGGCCCCGGAGGTAGTCGCGGATGCGGACGTTAGCTTTGCCGTCGAATTCGCCATTCGAGAACATGCCGGCGGCCCAGGCAACACCTTCCGGAGAAGGTTCCCACTTTTTGCCGGAGAAGAGAATCTCGTCCACCAGCTTGATCAATTCCTCCTTGTTGTTCGCGGCGGGGATTCCGGCCTGCGCCCAGATGGAATCAAAGGCCACGTACTTGACGGAAAGCGGTGGACGACCGATGAGCAGGCCCTCGAAGAGCATGGTGCTGTTGACCGAGGTGACCAAGTCCGCGTGATAGAGAGCTTCTTCCGGGGAAACGAGGTAGCAGAGCGCATCGTCGATGACGGCGGCGCTGGAGCGTTCCATCCGTTTCTGGAGCGCCGGTTCCAGGATGTTGTCCTTGGACGGCGGGAGGCGGACGACGAGCTGCATGCCCTTCGCCTCGGCGATGTCGAGCAGATCACCAATGGCATCGCACTGGCACTTGCGGGCGATCTTGATGTTGAGCTGGGAATCAAGCGGCTGGGAGGCGAAAATGATGATTTTCTTGGCCGGGTCGAGGCCGAAGAGGCGGCAATATTGCGCGCGAGAGAGCTGGGGCTTGTAGTTCTTGTAGGGATCGAACTTCGGCGCGCCAACGGCTTGGAAACGGTGAGCCGGGTAGCCGCGCTCCAGGAAAATTTCCCGCTGCATGCCACCCCAACCGAGAGTGACGTCGGCGACGGGAATGGAGGCTTGTGCGGTGGGATCCCAGTAATACTTCTCACGATCGACGAAAACCGACTCGTGCGGGATGAGGATGCGGGGGATGTCCAGCTCTTCGCAGACGCTGGCGATGATCCGCATGACCGGCGCCCAATCGAAGGTGAAGATGATGCCGCTGACCCGGTTGCGCAAAGGCACCAAACGGCGTGCGATCATCCGGCGGTAGAGATGGGGATTCGCCCGGGCAAAGCGAAGGACGCCCCGGCGCAGTTCGTTGTCTTCGACGCCACGGATGAAGTCGAGCCCGGCGAGAGTGTAGGTCTTATTGTCGGCGATGCGGTCGATCAGCATGTTGCCATGCTCGGCGATCCAGGGAATGTAGAGAAAAACGGGCTTGCTACCCGCGAAGGCGCGACGGAGTTCCGGTCCGATATCGGATTGGAACCAAGCGGGGACGGCGGATTCGGGCTTTTCCTCCACCGTGACGGGTTGGGCAACGGTAACCTTGCCCTTTGACTTCGTGGTTTTTGTCTCTTTGGTGAGAGCAGCTTTTTGCTTGGCGAGAATGGCTTTCTTCTCTTCGAAGGCCGCCTTTTTTTGGGCTTTGGCCTCGAGTTCTGCTTCTTTGGCTTGCGGATTAACCTGATTACGATAGGCGTCTTGAAGAAAGGACAACGGATGTCGAACCAGTTTGGTCAGCTTGCTCATGAGTTCAGTGTTTAACTATTCGAATAGGATACGGCAACCACTTTAATCAAAGATCTCGATAACTCCGCAAACTTGGCGGTCCGGACCATCCGTGACAACCAAGGCGCGGATTTTCTGGTCAATCATGAAGGCTTCCGCCTCGGCCAAAAGGGTTTCCGCGCTGATGGTCACGGGCGCGGGGGTCATGAACGGGGAGACGGCCTTTTTCAGAAGATCCGGCTCCTTGAGGAGCGAACGGCGGAGATCGCCATCGGTGATGAGGCCGAGGAGTTGATCGCCTTCCATGACCAGCGCCAGGCCCATGCGGCCGGAAGTCATGGTGAAAAGACAATCGTAAAAGGTGGTTTCAGGGGTGACGCGAGGCAGGTTGGTGTGCATCACGTCGCGGACCTTTGAGAGCAGGCGGCGGCCCAGGCTGCCACCGGGATGGAAGCGGGCGAAATCGGTCGGCTGGAAGTCCCGCGCCTTGATCAGCGCGACCGCCAGCGCATCGCCCATCGCCATGGTGGCGAGGGTGGAGGTGGTGGGGGCCAGATTGTTCGGGCAGACTTCCCGCTCGACAGAGATGTCGAGGTAGATATCGGCGTGCTTGGCCAAGGTGGAATTGCGATGGCCCGCCATGGCGATGATCGGGCTCTGGAAGCTCTTGAAGCTGGGGATGAGCTTGATGACTTCCTCCGTCTCGCCGCTGTAGGAGATGAGGATGAGCATGTCACCGGTCATCATCATGCCGAGATCGCCGTGGAAGGCTTCACCCGGGTGCAGGAAGAAGCTGGGGGTGCCGGTGGAGGCAAAGGTGGCGGCCAATTTCTGGCCCACCAAGCCCGATTTGCCGATGCCGCTGACCACGACGCGGCCGGAGCAGGAGCGGATCAATTCCACGGCGCGATTGAATTCATCGCCAATGCGATCGGAGAGCGTGCGGACAGCTTCGGACTGGGCGATAAGGGAATCCCGGGCGACAAGTATATGATCCATGGAAATAGTACGGTTAGAGATGTTCTTTGGTCGCAGCAACGACGAGGAGCCCCAAGACCCAGATCAGACTGGCGACGAGGAAGGTAAGGAGGACACATTCAGAACGGGAGGGAAACTCCGCGTAATCAGCCAGTTGCGGCTTAACGAAAGGCTCCAGGTAAAGGCCCCGGACCATGGCGACGGCGCTGGCCGCCTGCCGGGTGGTGAGCGCTGCGCCGTAGGCTTGCTCGGCAAAGTTCAGTTCCTGGTTCAGGCGATCCCTGGTGCTGAGGACCTCCGTGGCGGGGCGCCCGGTGGCATCAGGCACCTTGGATTGCTGGGATTGCTGGAGGAAAAAGGAATTCAGAGCCTCGTGCGCCTTGAGTACACGGGCTGAGGCGGCGTCGACTTCTGTTTGGGCCAGATTAATGGTGTCCTTCTGGGAACGCTCGGACATCTTGTTCACCAGGGCTTCACTCAGGGAAAGAACCTCATCGGCGATATCCTTCGAGTCCTGCGCCGTGAACGCCTTGACGGTCAGTTGGCCGATGCCAGTATTGTTATCGACTTGGACCACGACCATCGAGCGCCAGTAGGAAAGCAAGGCCTTGTCGGACGCCCTGGCCGGCAGACGCGCCCAAAAATCGGCCTCGTGACGGCGGTAAAGGGTGCGCAAATCCAGCTTGGGCTTGATATCAGTCAGGATCTGCGAGCTGCCCACGTAATCCTGCACCACAAACATCTCTCCCAGCACGGCCAACATGGAGGCATTGCCACTGCCGCCCGCCAGCACGGAGGCGAGGCCGGAGGGAGACGATGCATTGCTGGCCGAAGGCGGGGTATTGGAATGAATGGAAAACTGGGCGGTCGCCGCGTACTGATCACTGGCCAGGAAACCGTAGTAGAGGGTTGCAATCAAGACCGGCAGACCGATGCAGATAAGCGCGGAGATCAGGGTCTTCTGCAGTTTGCGTTCGGGGGGACGCGGGATGGTCTGGCTCTCCGTGCGCCGGAGAAAGAGATCGGTCTCAGGAGTGGAGCTGGTGGCGGGAAGTTGCTCGTCCTCTTCTTCTTGCGTGGAGGGAAAATCCTTCGTCGGGACGAGGAGACTCGAATTTTGCGAGGCCGTGCGGATCGCTTCCTTCATCGCCTCCCGGTCTTTGACTTCCTTCAGACGCGCGGCAAACATTTCCGCGCGCTCCTTGCGATAGGCTTCAAGTGCACTCAGCGGCTTGGCTTCTTCGGAGCCGCCTCCGCTTGGGGCAGGGCTGTTGACCGGGTCGCTGGATGGATTCGTTTCAGGCATGGCGCGGTTCAGGTAAGGCTGACAAGACCGGTTTTGGTCGACAGCAAACCAGTCGAAAAATAGCCATTCAGGTTGGATCGGGCAATGGAATCCGCTTTCATAAACCAATTAATTTCCGGTATTGAATCGTGGCTTCTGCCAGGGGGAAGATTTCGGTCAGGCGTCCCCGATGCAGGATGGCACCGTGGGTGCAATATTGTTCCAGCGTCTTGGGGGTGTGGGAAACCATGATGACGTCCGAAGTGCGGAGTTTTTCCTTCATCTCCCGGCGGCACCGTTCCTGAAAGCGGGCGTCGCCGGCGGAGGTGCCCTCATCGACCAGATAGAGATCGAATTTCATGGCCAGGCTGAGGCCCATCTTCAGGCGTGCCTTCATCCCGGAGGAATAGGTCATCATCGGGCGAAAAAGATCATCCCCCAGCTCGGCAAAATCCTCGACATACGCCAGGACCGCTTGGGGCGATTTCCCATAAATACGGCTGACGAATTTGACGTTGTCAGCCCCGGTCATCGAAGGGTGAAAGCCGCCGGTCAGGCCGAGGCGGGAAATGCTTCCGGAACGGCGTACCTTCCCCGAGGTGGGATCCTCTGTACCGTCCAGCAACCGCATCAATGTCGATTTTCCCGCCCCGTTCAGGCCCAGAATCCCCACGCTCATCCCCCGGGGGAAAACGCACGAGGTCTCCTGCAGGACGATCTTGGTGTATCCCGAGACATGGTAGCTTTTGGTAACGCGGTCAAGCTGGATCATGCGACGGTTATTCTTCCTTAAGTTTCGAGCGGAATATCCGCTCGGCGCAGAGGCCGAAGAGAAACAGCCCAAGGCCCCAGATGAAGAGATACCAAGGATTGGCCCAACTGCTTTCGTAGTTGGCGAAATAGGCTGACCGGAAAAGCTCCACCCCGTGGAATATCGGATTCCATGACATCAACTCGCGAGCGCCGGGGGGCAGGTTGTCCCCGAGAAAAAAGACGCCGGAGGTGAAATAGAGCAGGCGCTGGGAGAGCGCGAGGAAATCCCGGTAGAAGATGGAAACGCAGCAGAAAACCGCGTTCATGGTCCCAAAGCCCAAGCCCGCGAAGAGCAACAAAATAACGGGCAGAAACAGTCCCAGAAACGACTTCGGGGTCTCGGCATAGCCAGTCACGATCAGCCCGGCAAAGACCAGGATGCCCACAATGATCTGCGTGCACGATTCCAAGATGAAGCGGGCAAAGACCACATCCATGAACTTGACGATGGGGTAGGTCATCAGCCCACTGTTGGATGTGACGCTCTTGGAAATAAACTTCGCCGTCTTGATGAAGATGAAGAAAGGCAAAATGCCGGTCGCCAGGAATTCGAGCGGGCCCACGGAATGGACCGGCGCGCGCGCCCCTCCGCCGCGGAGGCCGACGATGATGAGAAACCAGACCAGCATGTGGAGACACGGATCAAAGATCGCCCAAAAGTAGCCCAACCGGTTCTGCCAGAAGCGGGTTTTGATCTCTCGCAGGATCATCGCCTTGATGACCCGGATCTGCACGGTGAGGGCCTCGACCATCTCCTTGCGGTCGTTGTTAATTTCCGCGAGCAAAGACGTGGCTTGCATCGGAGGGAACCTTATAAACCGCTGATGCCCGTGGCCACCTTGGGATTGATCGGGGCAGTGATCGCGGTGAGGACGTTCATGAACTTCAGCACGCCGACGCTGTCCGCATCGGGCACGTAGAGGATGTCCTTGTCGCGGATCGAGAAGCGCTTGGCGAGGAAGAAGCCGTCCGGGGTGTGGAGATCGAGCAGGTAGATGACGGGTGTCGTCGGAGACTTGGGATCGATCGGCTTGATGCCCATTTGTTCCACGAACTTGGTCTGTTCCGTCCGGTAGAGGTAGATGCTGAGAATGCCGCGACTATCCAGCCCGCCGGCCATGTTGGCCATCGCCTCCGCCATGCTGACATCCGAGCTGCCAAAGGAGTAGCTCATCGGCTTGCCCTGCTGCGCGGAGCCCACCGCGCCGAAAGCGAGATAGGTCCATGGGCTGGACCGGACGACCACCGTGTCCCCGGACTGGAGAAGGATGTTCTTTTTCACGTCACTCTGCACTTCCGCAAGGGAATCGGTGCGGGCGACGGTACCTCGAATGACGGAGACATTGGACTGCTGAGAGCTGCTCAGGCTGCCGCCAGCGGCCGTGATGGCATCCAGGAGGCGGGCCCCGGCAGGGGTCATCGGGAAAAGGAGCGGAGTCTTGACGTCACCGGTGACGGTGACCAGGTTGCCGCCGTTCTGCACCGTGTCGGTGACGAGCGCCTGGGGATCGATCGCCTTGGTGCGGAGCTTGGCGACGATTTCCTGCTCGATCTGGTAAGTCGTCTGCCCCGCCGCCTGGATGCGTCCGGCAAAGGGAACGGTCACCTGACCGCCATCGTCCACCATCTGGGCTGGGAATACGGCGCTTCCTCCACCCGAGGCGGAATTGCTGCCGCCACTGCTCGAGGACATGGGCCCAAAGAGGCCGCCGCCGGAATCGTAAATGGTGATATTGAGGATATCGCCGGGCCGCACGACCTGCCGGTTGGCTTGGGGAAGGGCGGAGATGCCGGAGGGACGGAAAAGCGAATCGAGGCCTTTACCCTTGGTGGTTGGAGCCGCCAGGGTGGCCAAACCGCTGTCCGAGGAGGTGGTTTCCCCACTCTTCAGTGTCTTGAGGACCGCGTCATTGATCCGGATGACCTGATAGTGGATCGGATGAGCGTCGTCGTCATTGGTGACGCGGCTCGCGCTATCCTTGATCTGCCCGGAGGAAGGCCCGGCACTGGGGAGAAAGGAACACCCGGTCAAACCTACGATCCCAACCGCCGTCAGCGTAAAAAGAGCCGCCCGCAAGAGGCGGGAAACGGGGGGAAAGTGAAGGGAGATTGGGGAATTTTCCACAGTGAGGTTCGGGTTAAGGCTGGAGCGGCGGGTTGGGCGGGTACATCCTTTAGCGAAACTTTATGGAATAAGAGGGTTGGGCGGGCTTGAGATCCAAGAGGGCGAAGCGGGTTTCCTTGATAGAGGCCTGAGCGGGGAAGGGTCAAGGTAAAACATCCGCGTCAGAGGGGCGGCAAGGAGCCGGGTGGCAAGGGCATGCCGGGTAAGTAAAAAACATTGCAAATGCCACAATGAGCGGGTTTGGCATAAAGCCTGCATCCTTTATTTTTTTGAAACTAAATCGGCGTCCCAAGCGTCACACCATAACCTACCCGCTTCCTGCCTTGACCTTACCAGAAGCCTTCCCTTGAATTAAAACCTGGCGGCCATCGTATTAATCCGCCAACCACAATATTTTGAAATCCACCTCATCCCCCTCGATTATTCGTCGGAGTCAGCCGCCGCTGTTTTGGCGGATGGGGGAATTTTTGTTCACCGCCTTGGCCGTGGTCACGCTGCCCGTCTGGTTTCTCTTGCTGGCGCTTTGGGTGGTAATCGACCTGCCCTACCATTACACCCGCTGGATGTCCCAAAAACGGATCCCGGAAGGCCAAGTCAAATCCGTTCCCGGATCGTAGCCCCGTTCACCCAGGTGCTGCCGATGAAGGTGGCCCGGGGGAAGGTCGGCAAACCGGGCGCATGGTGGTGAATCATGTTGATCAACATCTCCACTGCCGCCTCGCCCACAATGTCATTGTGTTGGTTCATCCCGGCGACATCGGGGTGATCCTCCCGCCATTCAAGCTGAATCAGGCCCACCTCTTCGGGAATCGGCACTCGCATTTCGCCCAGCCAATGGCGCACCACATTATATAAGGTGAGGATGCAGTCAGGCTTTTCTGCCTCGAACCACTCCCGGAAAAGCCTGGGATCCGACCGGGCCTCCGTCACCTGATAGAAAGGACGGGTGCGCTGCTCCTCCGGCAAGGCTTTCTGGCCAATATGAATGCCCGAGGTGAAGCGCCCCTCCACGAGTTCGTCGATCACATGGTCCAAAACCAAGGCAGGTCTCCGGTACCCGAGTCGGACCGCGTGTTCGAAGGCGTGCAGCGCCAGAGCGTGTTGATCCGAGCAGGAGAACGAGAGGGCGGGGTTGCGGGGGCGGACACCAGTGACCACGGTCGGGAATTGTTCCCAAATCGGCTGGAACCGGGGAGGCAGCCGGTTCTCCCGCATCAGCCCGACCACGAGGATTCCCCGGATGCCGCGCGTACGGAGAATGCGCTCGAACCGGGGGGCATCGAGGCTCTTATCGTGCAGCCAGAAGTCATCCAGGCTGTAGCCCAGTTCCTGCGCCCGGCGTCGGCAACCCCGGACATAAACCGGCACGGTGGGGTGTTTCGTGAAGGCTTGGGGATCGAGATTGGCGTTGATCATCGCCAGCGAGGCCTGGAAGGAGGGCGAGCGCGAACTGCGCAATTGGGCCATGAGGTGCGCCACGGTGGG
>FTJN01000006.1_pt2 | contig 15439 bp, 13 predicted proteins | sample 1658361 | NCBI WGS metagenome assembly FTJN01 (sample SAMEA3914819, study PRJEB12502) | metagenome | biome: forest; material: soil | place: Canada | collected 2010-06-26 | depth 0.3 m | reverse complement strand
GGTGCAGGTGCAGGTGCAGGTGCAGGTGCAGGTGCAGGTGCAGGTGCAGGTGCAGGTGCAGGTGCAGGTGCCGGCGTGTCGCCACCACCGCCGCCACAGCCAGCCACCAGGCTCGCTGTGAGGATGGAGAGGACAGCGAGTTGTTTGCTGGACTTGTTCATGAGGGTAGACGGGACTCGTTGGATGATGGGATGGCGCGGCGGCGCTGATCACGGGGCATTCGATGACTCCCGAACCACGGCGGCGCCGCCAGCCGCGGCCAGCGGCAGACAACCGCGGCTTTCAGGTTGAATTTCCCCGTCCCGGATTCACTGCGTCTTGGAAGCGAGCAGCCTGAATTCGCCAAGATCCGTGAAGACGCTGTCGCCGTTGTTGGCTGTGACGTTGAGCCGGTAGTAACGATAGAAGCTGGGATTCGCGATCGCGTAGGTCTTCAGCTCGAAGCGTTGGGCAAACGCCTGGTTGCCTTGCGTGTCGAGCGTGGTCCAGGTGGTGCCGTCGTTGGAGCCCTGGAATTGCCAGTCCTTCGGATCGCGGGGGACCAGGCCGCTGGCGCTGGTGATCGCATAGCGCTGGACGCGCTCCGTGTGGCCGAGGTCATATTGCAGCCAGCCGGTCGTGCCCTTGTAGAACCATCCCGACCCGGTGTTCTGGTCGAAGGCGTTCATGGCGCCGCTCGTGTTCCCGCTGTCGTTTGCGGTGCCACCCGTGGCGACGTTCACCATCGGATGAGCCGGGGTAACGGTGTCCGCCGGAGAACGGCCGCTCGTTCCGGCGGAGTTGGTCGCCGTGACGGTGTAGTAGTAGGTCGTGCCATTGGCCACGGACTTGTCGGTGTAGCTGCTGCCCGTGAGGCCCGACGCGACGCTCGCGTAGGGGCCGCCGCTGGAGGTCGCGCGCCTGACCGTGTAGCTGGTGGCGCCGAAGGACGCCTGCCAGCGCAGCGGCACGGCGCCATCGCCCGGCGCGGCGAGCAGCATGGCGGGCGCCGCCGGGATGACGCTCGGCGCACCACCGTCGCCGCCGGTGATCTGGACGTTGCTGAAGATGGAGGTGTTCAGGCCCTTGATCGAGGAGACCACCAGGCCGACATAGATCGTGTCGGGAACGGGCGCGTCGATGCGGCCGACATCGGTGGCAGCCCAATTGGTGCCGTCGGGAGAAACGTAGCCGGTGATGATGTTCCCGATGCGCTCGATCTTCACCCAGTACGAGGGCGTGGCGCTGGCGATGTCGAAGGCCTTGGTCCCATAGTTCGTGCCGCCATACACCGCGAGTTTCGGCATGTTCTGTTCGGCGTTGCCTCGGCTGGCGACGGCCATCCAGGCGCGGGGAGCGCCTTGTTCCAGGCTGGTTCGCATCATCACGCCCGCCACGGCGGCCGGACTGGTGTTCTGGACGGACTCGACTTTCGCGATGATGGCGCTGTTGCCGGTGATGGCCTTGTAGGTGAAGTGGCAGCCGTCTTGCGTGCCCCAGAAGATGTCGTTGCCCGCGCCCTGGATCGTCCATTTGCCGTTGGCGTAGGTGGAAACGCCCGCCGGGGAGGCGCCCCCGATGTCCGCATTGCTGAACCCCGCGGTGATCGAGGTGGTCGAAGGAATGGGCAGGGCCGGCGGCGGTGTCGCCTTCGAGGCATCGGAGTCCTTGAGGAACATGAAGCTGGTGCCGTCCACGGGCATCCAGAGGCGCCTCTGGGCGATGAACGGAGCCTGCAGGCCCTTGCGCAGGACGTAGGCGTCATATATCTGGTTCAACGCGACGTTCCCGCCATTGGCGCCGTTCCAGCCGTGCCCGGTGACGTCGGCGATGTAGTAACGATCTGTCGTGCCGAAAGGAAGGGCGGTCGTCGGGACGAGCTCGTTCACCCTCGCGAAATACTCGCCCGCCGCCAGCAGGCGGTCGTCAAGGTCGGAATAGATGTCGATGCCCTGGCTCCAGAGCGCCTCGGCGAGCATGGTCAGTGACTTGAGCTGCCCATAGGAGTGCCCCTGGTCGCGAAGGTAGTCGCCGAGCATGCCGATGTCGTTGGAATTTCGCAGACCGATATGGGCCAGCGTGCGGGCCTGGTAGACGACCTTGTCCAATGCCTCGGCGTCGTCGTCGTAGATCGCCATCAGTCCAAGAGCGGTGAGGGCCAGTGCACCCTTGTTGGCGGCCCCGTACGAGCTGTCGCCATAGGGGTTCGCTGCCGGCGTCAGGACGTTCTTGAAGTATTTCTTGACGGTGGCCGTGTCGGCCTCCGTCCAGCCCGGCCAGGTACTGCGCAGGATGTCCGCGCCGCCCACGAACTGGAACGCGTAATCGCCCAGGTCGAGCATCGACTCGCGACCCGAGAACTCGGTTTGGGTGTTGGCCCACCCAAGCAGCAGCCAGCTTGCAGTCTTCGCGTATCGCTCGTCCCGCGTGAAATACCACATCCGGGAGAGATCCCAGATCGCGACCATGTCGCTGCGCCAGGCGTTGAGATTCTCGTCGGGAGCGCGGCTCACCTTCGCGAACGGGCCACCACGCCCTGCGTAGCTGAGCCTGGACGTGGGACTGTTCGCCAGTTGATTGAAGCCGGACTTCCACGGCTCCTTGCCCTGATCGACATACGCCTTGAGCGTCTGGAGATCCGAGAGGGTGAGCGGCGTGCCGGGGTGCTTGAATGAAAAAACCTGCGGTGAGCCGCCGCTTGCCGCGGAGCCGCCACTTCCCGCCGGAGCGCCGCCCCCCGCCGAGCCGCCGGTTTCCGTCGGAGCTCCACCTCCTGCCGTGCCGCCGGTTTCCGTCGGAGCTCCACCTCCTGCCGTGCCGCCGCTTTCCGCCGGAGCTCCACCTCCCGCCGTGCCGCCGCTTTCCGCCGGAGCTGCGCCTCCCGCCGTGCCGCCGCTTTCCGCTGGAGCTCCGCCTCCCGCCGAGTCGCCGCTTTCCACCGGAGGTCCGCCTCCCGCCGCGCCGCCGCTTTCCACCGAGGTTCCACTTCCTGCCGAAGCGCCGCTTCCCGTCGAACCTTTGCTTCCCGTCACATCATCGCTTGCGTTTTGCTGATCGCTGCAAGAGATCAGTACGGCGGAGGTCAACAGGAGCAGCGCGCGGCCTAGGTTGGAAGTGGTCGACATGTCAGCGGTCATTTCGTATGTGCAGATCAGTTGCAACGCCAAACTCAGCTTGGCGCAGGGCCTTCCTCGCAGCGATATCACGGTGATGAGATTGCGTCCTTCCGCAATGGATCACCTTGATCTCGGTGCCGAAAATAGTGATTCGTTCCAACCACCACTTCAGTGACATCCTAGGCACGAGATCTCACGGAGTCATGACCATGTCATGACCTGAATCCGCAACGTGACGGAATGCCGCCCTTCAACAAAGCGTTACCTCACTGGGTATCTGTAACGCTGCCCGCCCGATTCCAGCGGCACGGCCATCCATTGCATCGTCGACAACGACGCCACCCACAGCCAACCGCCACGGCCTGCCCACACGGGCCGAGGTGCGAGACCCTTCATGTCGCTTCCCGGTGTCCCGGAATGCGAGCGCTGTCCGACTGGCGCTTGTTGCGATCGCTTCGCCCGTAGAGCATCAAGGTGGCGGCCAGGCCGCAGAGCGCCGCGAAGGTCATCCACCAGCCCGGCGCCGCCTTGTTGCCGGTGGCCTCGATCAGCGCCGTGGCGACGGCCGGCGTGAAGCCGCCGAAGATCGCCGTCGCCAGGCTGTACGCGAGCGAGAACCCCGACGTCCTGACCTCGACCGGCATCACCTCGGTCAGTGCCACCACCATGGCGCCGTTGTAGCTCGCGTAGAGGAACGACAGCCACAGTTCCACGGCGAGCATCCGCCCGAAACTGGGCGCCGCCGTCAGCCAGGCGAGAGCCGGGTACGCCGTGAGGATCGTCAGCGCGGCGAAGAACAGCAGCAGCGGTCGACGGCCCACGCGGTCGGACGCCGCGCCCATCACGGGCAGCCAGAGGAAGTTGGAGACGCCCACGCAGAGCGTGACGACGAGGCTGTCGGTCGTGGACAGGTGCAGCACGCTGCGGCCGAACGTGGGCGTGTAGATCGTGATCAGGTAGAACGAGACCGTGGTCATCGCGACCAGCAGCATCCCGGCAACCACGAGGTCCCAGTGCGCGCACATCGACCGGAAGATCTCGCGCGCGTCCGGCCGATGCGTGCGTCTGCTGAACGCCTCGGTCTCCTGCAGCGTGCGACGGATCATGAACAGCACCGGCACGATGAGGCAGCCGATGAAGAACGGAATTCGCCACCCCCAGTCGGCGACCTGGTGCGCGTCGAGCGCCAGGTTCAGGGCATAGCCGAGCGCGGCCGCCACCACGATCGCCACCTGCTGGCTCGCGGACTGCCAGGCGACATAGAAGCCCTTGCGGCCTGGCGTGGCCATCTCCGACAGGTAGACCGACACGCCCCCGAGCTCGACGCCGGCCGAGAAACCCTGCAGCAACCGACCCACGACCACGAGCAAGGGAGCGGCCACGCCCAGCGTGGCGTAGCCAGGAACGAACGCGATCAGCATCGTGCCCACGGCCATGAGCGCCAGCGTGACGACGAGGCCCTTGCGACGCCCCACGCGATCGACGTACGCCCCCAGGAAGATCGCGCCCAGCGGGCGCATCAGGAATCCGGCACCGAAGGTCATGAACGTCAGCATCAGCGCGGCGAACTCGTCTCCCGTCGGGAAGAACGTGCGGGCGATGGGCGTCGCGTAGAAGCCGAACAGGAAGAAGTCGAACATCTCCATGAAATTGCCGCTCGTCACGCGCAACACGGTGGTCAACTTCGAGTGGCGAGGCGGGGTGTCGGCGGCTGTCATCGTCTGTCTCCTGTTGGTGTGCCGGCCCCGATGATGAGGGCCGGATCGCAAATTGTGAATTGCATGGATCTGATAGATTGATCCACAATTGGCATCAACACCCGCTCCGGGAAGGCGCACCCGATGGCCATCAATTTCGACCTCAACGACCTGCTCGCCTTTCGGGCCGTGGCCCAGCTCGGCAACTTCCGCAAGGCGGCCGAGGAGGTGCACATCTCGCAACCCGCCTTCAGCCGGCGCATCGACAAGCTCGAGCAGGCCCTCGGGGTGCGGCTGCTGGAGCGCACCACTCGTCGCGTGGGTCTCACGGCGGTGGGCCGCGACTTCGCGCGCAAGGTCGAGCTTCTGCTCGACGACCTCGACATCGCGCTGCTCGGCATCCGCGGCGTGGCCGCCACTCGGATGGGCGAGGTCTCGATCGCCTGCGTCCCGTCCACCGTCTACTACTTTCTGTCGAAGGTGATCCGCCAGTACCACGAGCGGTACCCGAAGGTGCGGGTGAAGCTGTTCGACGCAGGCGCGAGCGAGGTGTTGGCGCTGGTCGCGCGCGGCGAGGTGGACTTCGGCCTCGATTTCATCGGCGGCGAGGAGGCCGACATCGAGTTCGAGATGCTGATCGAAGACCGCTTCGTGGCAGCCTGTCCGCGTGATCATCCGCTCGCGCGAAAGCGCCAGGCCACCTGGAGCGACCTGGCGCAGTTCGACTACATATCATCCAGCCGGACCTCTGGCAACCGGCTGCTGCTCGACCAGGCGCTGGCCGGTCTTGCCGGGCGACCCCAGAGCATCTACGAGACCCAGCACGTCACCACGATGCTGGGCCTCGTGGAGGCCGGATTGGGCATCGCCGCGGTGCCGTCGCTCGCAATGCCCGCCAGCGACCATCCCCTCCTCGTCAGCGTGCCATTGACCGAACCCGTGGTCACCCGGCGCGTCGGCCTGATCCGTCGCCGGGGTCGCTCGTTGCCGCCCGCGGCCCAGCAGTTCTATGACCTGCTCCTCGAGATGCGCCCCAAGCCGCCCAGGGGATCGCGCACGCGTCGCAGCCGATGATCCGGCCAATCCCGGCTCAATGGACTCGCACGGCATGCGCGGCTGACGATGCTGCCTTCGGTGGGAACACGCCCGACTCTTCGCCCCGGGCGAGCGCCCGCTCGGCCTTGCCGTAGCCCTGGGCCAATTCAAGGGCGAGCGCCGTGTCGTCGCACGCCCCCTCCCACTTCGAGACGACGACGCAGGCGACGGCGTTGCTGATCGTGCTGGTCAGCGCGCGGGCCTCGGACATGAAGCGGTCGACCCCGACGATCAGCGCCACGCCGGCGACGGGCAGGTCGGGCATGACGGTGAGCGTCGCGACCAGCGCCACGAAGCCGCTTCCCGTGACGCCGGCGGCGCCCTTCGACGTCAGCAGCATCAGGCCCAGCATCGAGCCGATCTGCAGCCACGACAGAGAGACATCGCAAGCCTGGGCAATGAACATCGACGAGAGCGTCAGGTAGATCGCGGTGCCGTCCAGGTTGAACGAATAGCCGGTGGGCAGCACCAGGCCGACGACACCCTTCTTGCAGCCCAGGCGCTCCAGCTTCATCAGCAGCCGCGGCAGCACCGGCTCGCTGGACGAGGTGCCCAGCACGACCAGCAGTTCCTCCCGGATGTAGCGCATCAGCTGCCAGAGCTTGAACCGGTGCATGCGCGCCAGCACGCCCAGCACCACGACGACGAAGACCGTGCACGCCAGGTAGAACGTACCGATCAGCAGGCCCAGCGATCCGATGGACTTGATGCCGTAGCGGCCGACCGTGAACGCCATGGCGCCGAACGCGCCCAGTGGCGCCAGCCGCATGATGAAGCCGAAGGCGGCGAACAGCATCTGGGAGAACCCGTCGATGCCGGCGAGCACCGCTTCCCCGGCACGGCCGATGCGGGTCAGTCCGAAGCCGCAAAGCACGGCGAGCAACAGCACGGGCAGCACCTCGCCGTCGGCGAACGCGCCGAAGAACGACGTCGGAATCACGTGCAGGGCGAACTCCACGAAGCCGCGCGGTGGCACCTGGCTGGCGTATTTCGCCGCGACTGTCGCGTCGAGCTGGCGCGGGTCGACGTGCATGCCCGCGCCGGGCTGCATCAGGAAGACTGCGGCCAACCCCGTCAGCAACGCCAGCACCGTGAGCGCGTAGAAGAGTCCCATCGCCTTGAGCAGCGTCTTGCCGATCTCGCGCGAGTCGCCCAGCGACGTGATGCCGCTGACGATGGTGCAGAACACGACCGGCGCGATCATCATCTTGACGAGCTTGACGAAGCCGTCGCCCAGCGGCTTCAGGGCGGCGCCGATGTCGGGCCAGTAGTGGCCTACCGCGATGCCGAGCAGCACGCCTGCGAGTACCTGGACATAGAGAGGCTTGAACAGTCTTGAAGCTCGCATGGTTGTCTCCTGCGGGGGCATGCATCGACGGGCCGGTCTCTGGCCAGCGCCGTCTGGCGGGGAAGCGGTGATGCGGGTTCAGCGCAGCGTGGCGAGGACGCGATCGACCATCACGCCCGATTGGCCGAGGTAGTTGGCCGGGTCGCACAGCACCGCGAGCGCGTCGCGATCGAGGTGTCGACTGATCTCGGGGTGCTCGGCCAGCAGGTCGAGGAGCGGGCGTTGCGTCTTCACCGCCACGCGGCAGATGTCGTAGACCAGGTCATGCGCGTATTCGCGGCCGATGGTCGGGCCCAGGCCCATCATCACGGCCTCGCTCATCACCAGGCCGTGGGTCAGGTCGATGTTGCGGCGCATGGCCGCGGCGTCGACTTCCAGGCCTTCCAGCACGAAGCGCGACTGCTTGAGGGCGCCCGCCGTCAGGCAGAAGGCCTCCGGCAGCACGATCCACTCGATCTCCCACGGGCCGGTACTGCGCTCGTGGTCCGCGATCATGGCGTCCATCAGGGCGGCCGCATGCTGGCGAACGACCGAGACCTGGGCATGGATGTAGCAGCTCGAGATCGGGTTGCGCTTCTGCGGCATCGTGCTGCTGGAGCCCCGGCCATGGGCGTAGGGCTCGTACACCTCGCCGACCTCGGTCTGCATCATCAGCTTCACGTCCATGCTGAGCTTGCCCAGCGTGCCCCCGACCAGGCCGAGGAACGCGCCCACCTCGGCGATGTTGTCGCGGATGGTGTGCCATGCGATCACGGGCTGTGCCAGCCCCAGTTCCTCGCACAGCGCGGCCTGCGTTTCCATCGCGCCGGTCTGCAGCGAGGCGAGCGTGCCCGCGGCCCCGGCGAACTCGCCCACCAGCACGCGCGGGCGCAGTTGCGCGAGACGCTGGCGGTGCCGCTCGATGGCCGAGAGCAGGCCCGCCATCTTGTAGCCGAAGGTCACCGGAATGGCCTGCTGCAGGTTGCTGCGGCCGATCATGGGCGTGTCGCGGTGCGTCCTCGCGTGCTTGGCCATCGCCGCCGAGATCGCCGCCAGGTCGCGCTCGACGATCTCGAGCGATTCGCGGATCTGCAGCACGGTCGCCGTGTCGGTGATGTCCTGCGTGGTGGCACCCCAGTGGCAGTACTCGCCGAGCTTGTCGCGGCACAGCTTGTTCAGCTGCGACACGACGCCGAGGATCGGGTAGCCGATCCGCTCGGTCTGCTGGCGCAGCAGGGGCATGTCGATCTGGTCGAGGCGGCAGTGGCTGACGATCTCGTCGGCGGCCTCCTGTGGAATGAGGCCGAGCCGGCCCTGCACCTTGGCGAGGGCGGCCTCGATCTGCAGGTACTTGGCGGTGCGGTTCTCGTCGGACCAGACGGCACGCATGTCGTCGGTGGTGAAGATGCCCTGGAAGATCGAGGAATCGATGAGGGTGGAGGCCATGGTGAGTGTTTCTCTCGGATGAAGGTTGCAGGGGATGCGTCAGCCGCCGTGGCGCTGCAGCGTGCGCAGCGCCTGGACGACGACGGGGCGGTCGATCATTCGACCGTCGAGGCGCGCCGCGCCGGGCGAGGTCGCGTCTGCTGCGAGGACCCGCCGCGCCCAGTCGACGGCCTGTGCGGTGGGCGTGAGCGCCTCGTGGATCGGCGCCACCTGGCGTGGATGGATGCACAACTTGGCGCCCGCACCATGCCGGCGTGCCCATGCCAGGTCGGCGAGCAGGCGGCCCTCGTCGTCGATCTGCGGAGTGACACCCGCCACCGGCGAAGGCAGGCCCGCCATCCGCGATGCGATCGCGAGGCGGCTCGCGGCGAAAGACAGGCCGTCCGACTGCTCCGCGATGTCCAGGTCGAGGTCCAGGGCGAAGTCCAGCGTGCCGAAGACCAGGCGCACTACGCCGGGTGCAGCGGCGATCGCGTCGACCTCGGCGATGCCGCGTGCGCTCTCCACGAGGGCCAGCACCTGGGCCTCGGGGAGCTCCTCGCGTATCGACCGGAGCGTCTCCGCCGACTCCACCTTCGGGCACATCACGGTGAACAGGCCAGCCTTGCGCAGCATCCGCAGGTCGTCGATGCAAGCCGGCGAGGCCGCCTCGTTGACGCGCACGACCACGCGGCCGCGGTCGCCCGCGCTCGCCTCGGGGGCCCAGCGAGCGATCGCGTCGCGAGCACCTGCCTTGTCGTCGGTCGCCACCGCGTCCTCCAGGTCGATGACGATGGCGTCCGCGCCGCTCGCCAAGGCCTTGGCGAAGCGCTCCGGGCGGTTGCCCGGGACGAACAGGTAGGTGCGCGCGCCGCGCAGCGGATCGGCGGCCATCTCAGACCGCTCCGGCTTCGTGCAACGCCTGGATGGCATTGGCGCCCAGGCCGAGTTCCGTCAGCAGCGCGTCCGTGTGTTCGCCCAACGCCGGCACGGGATCCATGCGCGGCCCGTCGTTCCACGTGCCGGGCGGCAGCAACGCAGGCAAGGGGCCTGCTGGCGAGCCGACATCGCGCCAGCGGTCGCGGGCCTTCAGCTGCGGATGCGCCCAGACGTCGTGCATCGTGTTGACGCGCGCGTTGGCGATCTGCGCGGACTCCAGGCGTTCCAGCACCTGTGCGGTGGTCAGCGGCTGGAACGTCTCCACGATCAACGCGCGCAAGGCAACGCGTTCCGCCACGCGTTTCGCGTTGCCGTCGAAGCGCGGGTCCCTGGCCAGCGCGGGCTGGCGCAGCACGAGCTCGCAGAAGTTCTGCCATTCGCGTTCGTTCTGCAGGCCCATCATCACCGTGCCTCCATCGCCGATCGGAAAGGGGCCGTAGGGATAGATGGTCGCGTGGGACGCGCCCGTGCGCGGCGGTGGCGGCGCGCCATCGAAGGCGTAGTACAGCGGGTAGCTGGTCCACTCGGCCAGCGACTCGAGCATCGAGATGTCGATGTGCTGGCCGCGTCCCGTCTGCGCGCGCTGCAGCAGCGCCGCGAGGATGCTCGTGAACGCGTACATGCCCGCGGCGATGTCCGCGATCGACGGGCCGGCCTTGCAGGGCTCGTCGGCCGTGCCGGTGACGGAGACGAAGCCCGCCTCGCTCTGGATCAGGAGGTCGTAGGCCTTCTTGTCGCGATAGGGGCCGTCGGCGCCGTAGCCCGAGATGTCGCAGACGATGAGACCGTGTTTGCGTGCCGAGAGCGCCTCGTAGCCGAGGCCCAGGCGCGCGGCGGCGCCGGGAGCCAGGTTCTGCACGACGATGTCCGCCTTCTCCAGGACCAGGCGCTCGAGGATGCTCGCCGCCTCGGGGTGCTTGACGTCGAGCGTGAGGCTTTCCTTGGAACGGTTCGTCCAGACGAAGTGCGACGAGAGGCCGCGTACGCGGGCGTCGTAGCCGCGTGCGAAATCGCCTGTGCCCGGGCGCTCGATCTTGATGACGCGGGCGCCGAGGTCGGCGAGCTGGCGCGTGGCGAACGGCGCCGCGATCGCGTGCTCCAGAGTGACGACGGTGAGGCCCTTCAGGGGTTGCATGGGTGGCTCCGATCGGTCGGGGTATCGAGGGCAGGGCTCGGTGTCACCGCAGCGTCGCGGTCGCGTCCATCGTCAGCCAGCCGTCGCGGTCGGCGGCCTGGAGACTGACGGTGCGGCCGTCGTCGTGCAGTCGTCCCATGACGCGGAACGGCGCGCCATCGAAAGTCGGCCGGACGGCCTTGAAGCGAAAGGTGGCGACGTCGGCCTCGGGGCGGTGCCGGCGCAGCAGGTCGAGCAGCAGCGTGGCGATCAGCGGCCCGTGGACGACGAGGCCCGGATAGCCCTCCACCTCGGTGACATAGCGGCGGTCGTAGTGGATGCGGTGGCCGTTGAAGGTCAGCGCGGAATAGCGGAACAGCAGCACATCGTCGGGCACGATCTCCGACTGCCAGGGGCTGTCCGTAGCCGGACGCGCCGGGGACGGCTCGGCGTCGCCCGGCTGGCGCGCCTCGCGGTAGACGATGTCGTGGAACTCGACGAGTGCCGGGTCGGCTGCGTCGTTGCACCGCACCTCGTGGCGCACCGTCACGAACACGAGCGGACCGGTGCGCCCCTGCCTGGTCGCCAGGTCGGCTATCGTCGACGTGCGCGTCACGCGGTCGCCGACGCGGATCGGCGAGCGGAACTCGAACCGGCCGCCGGCCCACATGCGACGCGGCAACGGCACCGGCGGCAGGAAGCCGCCGCGCCTGGCGTGACCGTCAGCGCCGATCTCGGACTGGCGATGGCGCGGCAGGAAGTACAACCAGTGCCACAGCGGCGGAAGGATCGTGCCGGGCGGCACATCCTCGGCCGGCCGATCGAGCGTGGCCGCCAGTGCCGCAACCGGGGTCGTGGTGACGGTGTCCTTGATCGTCTCGCTGCGGCCGATCCATTCGGCCAATGCCGCGTCGTGTGCGCTCATTCCTGTCTCCATCGGTTCGCTGCTCGAGGGGCAGCGCATGGAGACCAAGTCTGGGTGGCCGAGGGATCACTGTGAAGTGCAAGGTTCGCAAGCATTGATGTTGCTGGAACATCAATCTTGTTTCGATTCCGGTCCTTTTCGTCCCGTGTTTGCAGCCCTCGAAACAGCGACGCATCGCCGCCACGGCCGCGGTCTCGTCACGCGCGAGGATCGCCCGGACGATGTGACCTGGCGCACCGATGGGCCAATGGGCCAATGGCTTTCCTGAGGGGTCGGCGAGCGCACACGCCGGGCACGCGACGCCCATCCGGGCCGTGCCGCCTGGGCTTGCAGTGGCTCCTCTACTCCAGGATTCCCAGTTTCAACGCGTACCGAATCAGGTCGCTGAGGGACTCCCGTCCCAGCTTTTCCATCAACCGGCCCTTGTAGGTGCTGACCGTATTGGCGGCCAGTTGGAGGTCGCTCGCGATATCCGCGATGGCGCGTCCACGCACGAGTGCCATGAGTACCTGCCGTTCGCGTGCGGACAGCTGGTCGAGCGGACTTTCCGTGGCTCTGCCGGGTTTGAGCATCGCGCCGGCGAGGGAGGGGTCGACGTAGCTTCTGCCTGTCGACATATGATGGATGGCATCGATCACGAGCTCCGGAGAGCTGTCCTTTGTGAGGTAGCCCGTTGCTCCGACCTCGAGCGATCTCCGGGCGAGATGCGGATCGGCGTGCATCGTGAGGACCAGGACCGGCAGGGCCGGATGCGCCGCAATGACACGCTCGATCAGGTCGACCCCTGAAGCGCCCGGCATCAGCAGGTCGAGCAGGAGGACATCCACGTCGCGCTCGGAGAGTCGGCTGATCACTTCCGCCGCCGACGCAGCCTCACCGACGATCTCGAGGGTCTTGTCGAGGTCAAGTATCTTGCGCAGGCCCTCCCGAACCAACGCGTGGTCGTCGGCGATGAGGATGCGGATGCGGGAGGATTTGCTGGCGCTGGACGGGTACATGGGCCTGGCGGTAGCTCGGTTGGCGTCGATTGTCCGCGATCCGGGGATGCACCGTCGCACGTCGCTCAGCGGTGCGCCGCGTGGGACGAGGTGACGACGTCGCTCGGTCAACGACTTCGCCCGTGTCGAAGTCGCGAACGCGCAGGTCACCATTCGGTCAAGACCTTGCCTGTCGTCACCGGCAATCTTGCGGCGGCGCCGATCCACGGCGTGCCGATCGCCGCCGGTTCCTGACGGGACACGGCCAGGTTGGCGAGGCCGGCTCCTTGCGGGTGCGACGCCTTCAACGCGGTCGCCGCAGGGATCTACATGGCATAGATATTCAACTACAAACTCAAACGGGCTTGCGTGAACGCAGCCGACCGCCAGCGGTAGGGGGACGGCCAGCGGCCGCCTGTCCGGCGTGGTGGAACAGCATCGCGTCGATATCCATGTAGTCGGTCATCGTGTCGGCACTGTCCATCCGCCGCCGGGCGCCGGGCGGGCAGGGCGTACGCGCCCAATGCGTCGGCTCGTCGCGGTACTTGCGCTGAAGGACGAGCTCGATGCGCCGTCGCAGGACCACGAGGCCGGGGCTGAGGTACGGGCCCGCCATCATGTCCAGCGACTGTGCCGCATGGCGAAGGACGCACGCGTCCACCCGATGGATGCCCTCGAAGCCTCGGGCGCAGAGCATGCGTTCCAGGAGCGCGAGGGAAGGCCAGACCCGTCGTGCGGCCGGTGCCTGGTTGAGCAGTGCACGGAGGTCCAGATGCGCTGCGATGACATGGCGGCCGACCATCGGTGGCAACGCTTCCCGTCGCCTTGCTGCGGGCTGGCGCGCCGCTGGACTCGTGGCGACCGGCTCCTTGACCCGACTCTGGTTTCCCCGACGAAGCGCCAGTCGAAAACAAGTCTGCAGCCACGCCGTCAACATCGGGATCAAGCCGGACGCGTCATGGTGGGATCTGTTGCGCTTTCTTTGCAAGATGGCACTCGACGTTTGACGGCGCTTCGCGCGAGGAAGTCATGACCTGACACGGCTCTGTGTTGCGTGCATGATCTACATGATGTAGATTTAAACCTACAAAATGGATTTCTGTCCAGGAATGCAATGCGTCAACCACTGTGCGCCACGACATATTTCACAGTCGGCGCCTGCATGGCCGGTACTGCGGCACGACGGGCCGGAGGTCGACATGCAGGGGCCGCAGAGCGCCGAACCGCCGGAGGTGATCGAGCGCGCGCGGCAGATGTTGCTCGCCATGTCCTTGACGGCCGGCATGTCGGACGGCAGGCGGGTCGCCGGCCGGAAGACATCGAACTGAACGTCGGAGTGCGCTCGTGAAGGCGTGGGGCCGGCCATCCACATGACGTCACCTTGTCCAGTTGGCCAGCGTCCGTCAAGCCAAAGAACGTCCCCGACATGCACGGATGGCGGCCAGTTCGCACGCCTGTACCAGGCCTATCTGGCCAACCCGGCGCCACTCTCGAACTGAGCGGCGGTACCCCCCGGCCCGACAGTCCGCCATGCCGCCGATCCGCGATGCGTGACCGGCGGTCGCTGCGGCATGGCGCCGCGTCGGTCAGCGGCGCGGGCTCGGCGATGAAGGATCGCGGTCGGCCGGCGCGTCCAGGGTGACGCGCACGACGGTGCCTTGTCCCGGGGCGCAGATGATCGCGAGGCGTCCACCGAGCGCAGCCACGCGCTCCTGCATTCCGAGCAGGCCGTAGCCCGTCTGCTCGCTCCCGACCTCGAAGCCCACCCCGTTGTCCATGATCTCCAGGCAGGACACGCCTCCTTGGGTCTTCAGGACGATGCGCACGGCCGTGGCGCCGGAATGTCGCCGCACGTTCGTCAGGGATTCCTGCACGACGCGGAACGCCATGGTGGCAGCGTCCTGACCCGCGAATGCGGCGCATTCCTCCAGTTCGAGTCCGCAGCGGATGCCGCTCTGCTGTTCGAACCTGGCCGACATCCACTCGATGGCTGCGCAAAGTCCGCCGTCCAGGGCCGGCGGCCTCAGCTGGGTGACGAGTTCCCGGATGCTGCGGATGATGGCATCGACGCGGTCGACGAGTGCCTGGAGCGGGAGTTGCTCGCCGCCCCGCGCCGGGTCGGCGGACAGACGCATCACCGACACTTCCATTCGCAGTGCCGCCAGTTGCTGGGCCATCTCGTCGTGAAGCTCACGCGATATCCGGGTGCGTTCCTGCTCCAGCGAGCGTGCGTTGTGACTGCTCAGGAGCTGGATCTGCGAACGCGAGTGTTCCAGTTCGGCCGTGCGCTGCTGTACCCGGTGTTCCAGCTGCGCCTGGCGCCGTGCGGCGTGCCTCAGGCGCCACAAATGCAGCGTCCAGGCCAGCGCCAGGGCCGCCACCACTGCGGCGCCATGCAGCTCGGGACGTTCGAACCAGCGGGGTTCCACCCGCAGTGCGATCTCGCGGGCGGCTGACCAGGTGCCATCGGGCCTGCCGGCACGCAATTGCAAGCGGTAGTGGCCCGGAGGCAACTTCGTGTAGCTGGCCAGGCGACTGTGCGCCGGAACGTCGTTCCAGGTGCTGTCGAATCCCTGGAGTCGATAGGCGTAGCGCAACAGGTCTTGCTCGCCGAAGGCGAGCGAGGCGAACTCGACCTGGAGCCGCGGCGACGTGGCCGGAACCTGCAGTTCCTCGGCAGCCGCCAGCCTGGCCGCCGCGATCGGCCCGTCACCGATGATCGCCGCTGTCACGGCCGGTGGCGCCAGCTTGCCTTCCGGCCAGTGAAGCCGTCGCGGGTCGATGACCAGCAACCCGCCTTCGCCGCCGAACATCAGGCTGCCGTCGGGCGACCTCGTCGCCGAAC
>FTJN01001622.1_pt6 | contig 15442 bp, 10 predicted proteins | sample 1658361 | NCBI WGS metagenome assembly FTJN01 (sample SAMEA3914819, study PRJEB12502) | metagenome | biome: forest; material: soil | place: Canada | collected 2010-06-26 | depth 0.3 m | reverse complement strand
GCGGCGATGGTCAGCAGGAAGGTCGAGCCGAGGTTCTCGCGCGAGGTGAAGCCGACCTCGCCGCCCATCATCTGCGCCAGCCGCCGGGTAATGGCCAGGCCCAGGCCCGAGCCGCCGAACCGGCGGGTGGTGCTGGCGTCGGCCTGCTGAAAGCGTTCGAACAGGCGACCTTGCGCTTCGGGGGCGATGCCGACCCCGGTGTCGACCACCTCGAAGGCGATGCGGGGCTCGCCTCCCTCGATGCGGCTGACCTTCAGGGTCACCGACCCCTTCAGGGTGAATTTCACGGCGTTGCCCACCAGGTTGAACAGCGCCTGGCGCAGGCGGCTGGGGTCGGCGAGGATCAGGCCCAGATCGGGCGCCTCGACCCGCAGCTCCAGGCCCTTGTGCTCGGCCTGGCCGCGCAGCAGCCGCGCCACGCTCATCGCCAGTTCGGAGGGGTCGACCGCCTCGGACGTGACATCCAGCCGTCCGGCCTCGATCCGCGAGAAGTCGATCACGTCGTCCAGCAGGGTCGACAGCATCCGACCGCAGGCCAGGGCCTCGCCCAGCAGGTGGTCGGCGTCGCCCGGCAGCTTCTCGCGCTTGAGCAGGTGCATCACCCCCAGCACCCCGTTCATCGGCGTGCGGATCTCGTGGCTCATGTTTGCCAGGAACTGGGCCTTGGCCTCGTTGGCGGCCTGGGCGGCGCGCTCGGCCTCGACCAAGGCCAGCTCGGCGCGCTTCTTCTCGTCGATATCGAGGATCAGGCCGAACGCCTTGCTGACGCGGCCGCCCGAATCCAGGCGCACCTCGTGGAAGATCCGGATCCATTTCTCGCCGCCGCCCGGCGTGACCACCCGCACGTCGAACGAGCGGCCGCCGCTAGAGTTGAGATGACCGTTCTCGTGGCGCTGCCAGTCCTCGGCCACGGCGTAGACATTGGCCACGTCGCCGGGATGGATCATCGGCCAGACGGCACTGCGCACGTCGTCGAAGGTGACGCGGCGGCCCAGGATGCGGTGGAACTCGGGCGAACCCCAGAAGGTCTTGCCCACATGGTCGATCTCGTAGACCCCGGCCTGGGCCGCGCCCAGCGCCACGCGCAGCCGCCGGGCGTTGGCCCGCGCCTCGCGCCGCGCTTCGGACAGGGCCGTGACGTCGTCCATATAGGTGATGACCCCGGCGATCTCGCCGTCGGCGTCGCGCCAGGGACGGGCTTCCCAGCGCAGGGTGTGGGCCTGGCCCTTGCCGTCGTGCAGTTGGTCCTCGCGGCGCAGCACCGTCTCGCCGGCCAGGGCCCGCTCGACGGCCGACACGAACCGCGTGCGGGTCCCGGACGTCAGCTCATGCAGGCTGCGGCCGATCACCTTGTCCTCGGTGGACTGGAAGATCTCCAGGAAGCGCGGGCTGACCACCCGCAGGCGCAGGTCGCGGTCGTAGAGCGCCACCGCGAAGGGGGCCTCCTCGACCAGTCGCCGAGCCTGGCGCTCGCCCCAGACGGCGGCGTCACGGGTGCGGGCCACGTCGGTGACGTTCTGCGAGATGCCCTTGAGGGCGAACATACCGTCGGCGCGTGGCTCGGTGCGGAAGGTGGCGCGATAGGTGAACCACTGGTCGCCGGCCCCGCGCAGGCGGTGCTCGATCGTCGCGCCCTCGCCGGTGCGCACGGCCCGGTCGAAGGCCTGCCGCAACCCTTCGCGCTCGGACGGATCCAGGCGTTCGAAGAACTGGTCGGGCTGGGCGATATCCTCGGGCTCCAGGCCCGTGGCGGTCAGGATGTCGCGCGACCACTCGATGTGCTGGCCGTGCGGCTCGTAGCTCCACACGCCGATGCCGGCCGCCGAGGCCAGCAGTTCGCGGGTCTGGCGGGCGGCCGACAGCTCGGCGCGGCGGGCCATGTCGGCGGTGACGTCGCGCAGAGCGCCGACCATCTCGCCATTGGGCCCCAGGCGCGACTGGTTCTCCAGCCACACCCAGCCGCCGGTCTTGCAGATCACCTTCAGGCGGCCCAAGGCCTCGCCGGCGGCGCGGATCAGGCCGGCGGTCTCGATGAAATCGTGTCGCGAGTCCGGATGCACGAAGCGCAGGGCGGGCTGGCCGATCAGGTCCTCACGGGTCCAGCCGGTCACCCGGGTCCAGGCCGGATTGACCGTGGCGAACCGGCCCTCCGAAACCACGGCGAACAGATCGTGCGAGTGGTCGAAGAACCACCGCGCGCTTTCAGCGTCGCTCAGCCGTGCGGGCATTTGGGGCGATGACATCGCGGCTCCAGGGGACGGACGCCGGATGGTGGAGCTGAAGAGTAAACTTATGGTTGGCGTCGGCAAACATTGTTCGCCGACCGCGTGTTCAGCCTCGGCCGACCCGCGAAAATAGCGCCTCGCCCGGAAGGGGCCGCTTCCGGGCGAGGCTTGGACGTCGGGCGCGATCTCCGGGGAGGAGAAGGCTCGGCGCCCGACGCTCAAGGTCAGGGTCGACACGAAGTGGTCTTAGCGCGGGCGTCACGGACTAGCAATGATAATCATTCGCAATAATGACCTGCTAGCTTGCGGGCCCGCATCATGGTCGGGGACACACGCATGCGTGTGTCCCCATCAGCAGACACGACTTGGCTCCCTCACGCGGTCTACCGCTGAGAATATAGAAAGGGTCGCGGAGCGCCGGACACCGTCCGGAGTGTTTGTAGTAGTTACCGTTTCGACGAAGCCCGTTCGCTCCGCGCCATCGTTTTCCGGCAGCCCTCTGGCGGGTGGCGCTCTTAACGCCTTACCAGAAGCGCCCCCGGCGGACGGGTCCCGCAGCATCGGGATCCCCGGACCGGTCGCTCCCCGCCACCAACACACCCTCCCCGACCGCCGTCAGAAACCCCCGAACGGGCTTGGTCTCCCGGCCTCCTTTGTCCTGCGCCCAGAGCAACATCGTCTCCAGATCGCCGAATAGGCGAACGTTCACCTCGCCACGCCGGCCGGTGGGCGTGATCACCACCTTGTCGATAAGCGCGCGTAGCGCGGTCGCCGCCTGGACCCGCCCATCGGGATCATTGAGCGCCTGGGTGAGAACCTCGACCTTGCGGCGGTAGTTGTCGGCGACGTTGGGATGAACGTCGGGGATATCGCGCGGCGCCTGGGCAAGAGCTTGCTCCAGCGCCTCGACCTCGGTCTCCAGCCCCCGCATCCGCTCCATCAGCGGCCGGCTATAGCCGCCGTCCTCGATGGCCGAGACGATGCTGGCGATAGCCTTCCTGGCCTTCTCCAGGCGCTGACGGTCGGCGCCCTCATTGGCCCGGCGCTGCTGGTTGAGGTGATTGGTCTCTTCGATGAACGCCCGCATGGCGTCGGCCATCATGTCGGGCGCCATCATCTGGTCTTTCAGGCCGACCAGAACCCGTGTCTCCAAGCTGTCGCCCCGCACGGCGCTGGCGTTTGAACAGCCCTTGCCGTTGATGTGGGCGACGCAGGCCAAGCGGTTGTTGCCGCGCCGGGCGACCGTGCCGCCGCAAACGCCGCACACGATCAAGCCCGACAGCAGAGTCAGCGGACGCACGCCGCTGGCAGCGGCCCGCCAGGGCTCGGCGCCCTTGGCCAGGGCGTCCTGATAGGCCTTGCTGTATTCGGCCTGCTTGACCTTGGCCGCCTGCCAAAGCTCATCGTCGATGATCCGCAGATGCGGCGCCTGGGCGTAGACCCATTCGCTGACCGGGTTAACCCGGTGGCGGCTGCGGCCGGTGTCGGGGTCGCGTAGGTCGCGGCGGCGGTTCCAGACCATCTGACCGACATAGAGGTGATTGTAGAGGATGCCAGTCTGTAGCGCCGGAACGCCCCGGATGGTCTTGTCGCTCCACAGCCCGCCCTTGGGCGAGGCCACGCCCTCGCCATTTAGCTCGATGGCGATCTGGCGCGGGCTCTTGCCCGCGACGTAGTCGCGGAAGATGCGCAGGATGATCTCGGCCTCATGCGGGATGATCTCCCGCTCGCCCGTCGTGACCTTGCCCGCCGCGTTGATCTCGCGCACGACCTTGTAGCCGTAGGAGTTGCCGCCAGGGGCCTTGCCGGCCTCCACACGGCCACGGTTGCCCCGGTGGGTCTTGGCCGACAGGTCCTTGAGGAACAGCGCATTCATCGTGCCCTTGAGCCCGACGTGAAGCTCAGTGACCTCGCCCTCGGCCAGGGTGATCATCGGCACGCCCGCGAACCGCAGGCGCTTGAAGAGCCCGGCGATGTCCTCCTGATCGCGACTGAGTCGGTCCATCGCCTCGGCTAGCACCACGTCGAACCTGCCGGCCATGGCGTCGCGTAACAATGCCTGGACGCCGGGACGTAGGATCACCGTCGAGCCTGAGATCGCCGCGTCGGAATAGGTGTCCACCACCCGCCAGCCCTGCTTGTCGGCGTGCATCCGGCAGATGCGGACCTGATCCTCGATCGAGTTGGGCGACTGCTTGTCATCCGAATAGCGGGCGTAGATCGCAACGCGGGTCATGGACGGGGCTCCGGGTCGGTTAGTCCTCGCTCGCCTCCGGTGAGGCGGCGTCATCGTTGGCGGCGGCAAGGCTGCGCCGGAAGTGTTCGCGGGCGATCTGACGGCCCAGCAGCCGCGCCAGGGTGCGCAGAGCGGCGTCGGCGCGCGGGCTGAGCGGTGCGCGGTCATTGGTGGGTGTGACAGTGGTCGCTGGCGAGGGGGCGTCTTCGTCCATGGCGGGCTCCTTGGAGGGAGCCCAAAGCGTTGGAGGCGTGTCGGTCCCGGTCAACAGCGGGGCCTGAGCCCCCGCATGAATGGATGTCGAACTGCGGGATACGGCGGGAACCTCCTCGGATACTCCCGGCGTCAATCGGAAAGGTCCGAAGAGGTCGAAATTAATTCGCGCCCTGGCCGCCAGCCGCACCAAACCCGCAGCGATTGCGGAGGTCACACGCAGCGATCCGGAGTCCGAGGCCCAAATCATTGCCGCTAAACCGGCAGCAATCCGCCGGGCGCGTAAGCGGCGCCACAGCCGGGACAGCAGGCCTTGGAGAGGAATTTGTGGGCTTCGCGGATGAAGGGCCAAGCCTCGCCGTCTTCACAGTAGTTGAGGCGAAAGGCGATGGAGAGCATAGCCGTGGCGTCTTGGACGGTCCGAGGCTTGAGCTTGGCCAGCGTCTCAAGGGCCGTGTCGCGGGCTTTGTAGAGGCGGTCGCATTCGGCGGTTATCGCGTCCATCTCCTTGCCCTCTGGCAAGGCGCTGACCTGACGTTCGGTCAGTTTGAAATAGGGGTATTGGGCGACAAGCAAGGTCTCCAGCTCCGACCACCGTCGGCCGAGCCGGTCGATCTCATGATCTCGGGCAAGCCAGTCGGCGCACTGCGCGAGGATGCTGGCGGCCGCTACGGGCGCTGCTCCCCGCGCAGGCCCCGCCAACGGAAGAACGGTCGCGCCGATTACCGTGCGACGTGAGATGACAGGCAGGCGCGTGCCGTCGCCCGTCTTTCGACGCTGGCCCATAGCGTAGGTCCTGATTCAGTGGGTATCGTGAGAATATCGTCTTAAGCTGCCTCAATCAATCTAAAAGTACGTTGAGGCGTACAAAAAGTACGTTTTTATGATCACTGCCTCACAGATCAGAGCCGGACGAGCGCTCGTCGATTGGACGGGGGCAAAGCTTGCTGAAGCGTCGGGCCTCGCACTCCAGACCATCCGACGCATGGAGAGCCAGGTTGGTCCTGGTCGTAGCTCGGCTGCCAACGTCGAGGCTGTCCGCCGTGCTCTGGAGGAAGCCGGGGTGATCTTCTTGGACACTGACGAGGCGGCCGGCGCTGGACCGGGCGTCCGCCTGAAACTTAGTCGCGGTTAAGCCGCAGGCGCGGAACGCGCCTGATCCGGCTTAAACCGCTTGCCGAGCCCAAGCCGGGCGGAGAGCGGCCGGTCAAGGGGGCGCGAAGCGCATCGCCGTAGGCGGCGGCGAAGCCGCCCTTGAGGGGGCGATCTCCGTCCGGCAAACGCACGAAGCGGACTCTCGCCGCATCTCAGAAGGGGTGGAAGCCAGTAGTTCGCGGCATATCGACTCGATGGCCGCTGAGAGCCAATTCCGGACTTAACTATTCGACGCCTTACCCTTTGTGACGTCACCGCGTAGCCGGTCTGTGAACCGCTTCTTCAGGACGAAATATGCGTTAGCGTCTCGCTCCACGGTGGCGCTGTGAACGTGGTCGAGGATCTGCCGGTCTACGAGTCCAGCTAGCGCCTTCTTAGCCGCTTGCCAGCGCTTGCCGCCGAGCCGCGCGGCTTCCGTTACGTTGATTGCGTTATGCTCGGCGACGTAGTTCACGATCCGCCGCTCATACTCATTGAGTGTAGTGGAGAGCGTTTCGCCCAAGACGTGGAAAGCGTCGCTATCGACAAACTGTTTTCGGTGCTCGACATCATTCTTCAAAAGAACCCGCACAATCGCGGCTGTAGACGTAATTTCGGTGAACACGGGATCGGGAAGACCAAGCCGGGCCATGGAATCCCGAATCCGGCGAGTGCCTTCATGAGCGCAAAGCACAAACCGCATGTAGAACATCGCGTCCATGAGGTGTGGATTCCTCGGGACATGCATCTCGTAGATGTTGCTGGGATTCACGAGCGGTGGGAAGCCACCTGGGCTTTCTACTTCGAGGCGATCGTCGAACATCTTGATCACGGTATGCATGTTTCGAAGGTTGTATGACCGGTGAACGCAGGCGTTCACTATCGCTTCGTACCAAGCGTCCTTCGGATACTCCGCCGTCGAGATGAACTTGCCATTGGCGCCGAGACGCGTGAACTCACGCAGCTGTGCTTCGACGATTTTCTCTGCCTGAGCGATCAGCTCTGGAACCGTACCTTCAATCCAAGCTCCTTTGATCGCGTTGTATTCTGATCCAGTCTTCTCAACGACGCCGTCAAATCGCAGGAATCGGATCTTGCAGCCGGGGACGACCGCTTGCGGGTCCTTCGCGAAGAGCAGTGCGCATGACAAGTTGGGGACAAACACTCCGCCGCGCGTTTTGCCAAGCCGCCGCAGCTCCAGCACTTGCTCAGCCGTGCGCTCCACCGGGATCTGCCGTTCCTTGCGAACAGTCTCCACGAACTGGGACACTAGGGCGGTGTTGAAGTCGTCAGGATAGAGCAGATTTGTCGGCTCGCTTTCGATTTCGATCTGGCCCTTAGTAATCTGCAGTTCCCGCTTTTCAGCGTCGCCGAGTTTCCGTTTGGACGATCCTCGGCGAGCGAATGCGTCGCCGTTGGTCAACTCGACCACCTTGTCCTCCCGATAGAAGACACGAATTGCGACGATCTGGTCCGGTTCGCCCTTCGCATTCACGACATCGACGTGGCGGCACTGATACCGGGCGTCGGGGCAGTAGATATCGCCGGCGCGTTGCAGTTCGTTGATCTTGTCGGTCGGTATATGCTGGGTGCCGGTGATCTGCCCGTCGTTTTCGACCCCAATGAGGATGATGCCGCCGAACGGCGGCGTGTTCGCCCACATGGAAAAATAATCGCCCAGCGATTTGGCGCTGTAGCTTGCGGACTTTCTCTCGATCCGATGATCTTCGCCTACATCTGCTGCGGCGTCGGTCGACATCGAATCGTAGAGTTCGTCGACGCTGAGCATGCGCCAGGGGCGCACGACCGGAAACGTGAAGTCGAAACCGAGTTGCTCTGGCATCTTTACTCGCGAACGACCTAGGATTTTCAGCCTCAATATGCCGAGAAATCGGCGAGACGGCCACTCCCGTCCTAATGTTCCTTGTTCACGACTGGCTGGCACCCGCTAGAAGCGGACCTTCCCGGCGGCCGAGAAGAGCCCGTTGCGGACTTTCCGTCGCGATGCGCAAGATCGCCAACGCCGCCGTTGCGCTGGGGTAGGAAGATGCTTCTTTCGGATAACTACCCCAACAGAAAATCAGCATGCCCGTTGTCGGCATCGACGCCGGAACTGTCGCTCGGAGCCAAACCCGCCGATTCTTTCCCGTAGCCTGTCTTTCTACGACGCCTGTTCGCGCGAGCTTGAAGCCTTGAGCATTGTGCAGACCATGGCGGCACCATGCCCGAACGCGCCCCATCCCCGCCCACGCAGGTCGAATTGATCTGGCTCAAGGCCCGCTTCCAGCGCTGGATACGTTTCGGCCGTCCCGTCGCTGAGCAAGCGATCGACCGCCGCCGCCGCGTGGCGTCCTTCGCTCCCGGCGCGGTCTTCGCCGTCGTTCATTGGGAAGCGGGCCAATACGGCACCACCCTGTCGCGGCTCTGGGTCCTGCGAGCCGTGGCGGCCGGCGAGCCCTTCGATCCCGTACCCTTCATCATGCCCGGCGCCGAAATCCTGCTGGACCTGAAGACCTGGGTGAAGGTCCAAGCCGCCCTGGCGGTGATCGACGCCATCGAAGCCGAGGGCCTGCGGCCCGAACGTGTCGCGCCCGATCACTGGCGCCATGTCGGCGGGCGCATCGCCGTGGCGCAAACGCCATCGCCCTACACCCGCGTTCGTCATCGCGCCTGGCTGCTACGCAAGCGCCTGGGACTGACCGACGACAACGACCTCCTGGCGGGCGCCGGAGATCCCCGATGAAAGTCGAGACCAAGGTCTACCTGCCGCCTGACCTGGCCAAGGAACTGGACAGGACGGCCGCCCGCATGCGGCGGCCAAAGTCGGAGATCGTCCGCGCGGCGGTGGCCTCGTTCCTGTCGCCGGACGGCGCCGAGCGCACCGAAGCGGCCTTGCTGCGGCGGCTGGACCGGATGACCCGCCATATCGAGCGCGTCGAGCGCGAGGCTCAAGTCAGCAATGAGGCCCTGGCGATCTTCATCCGCACCTGGCTGGGTACGACGCCGATCGTGACCTCGGGCGATCAAGCCGCCGTCCAGGCGCTCGGGCAGAAGCGCTACGCCAGCTTCCTGGAAGCGCTGGGACGGCGGCTTTCCAGCGGCGCGTCACTGGCCGATCAGGCCTTCGAGTCCAACGGTGGCCAGTTCGACGAGGACGGCGCATCCAAGGCCTGACCGCCGCCGGTCAGATGCCAAGGCCTCGGCTTCTCCCAAGCTGCCAAGCGACCCCGCCGCCGGGCTCCAGGGTCCCGGCGATCTGCTGGCCCCGATAGGGCTCCAGAGCCGGCCGCCACGGCACGAGGCTGAAGTCATAGCTCCCCTCGATCACCGCGAACTTGCCTGACGCCAGTTGGATGCTGTCGGCAAGCCACCCCTTCACCGTCTCGCCGGTCTCGGGAACGCGGAACGGTAGGTTCTTCTCCTTGGCCAGGGCCGCCCCGACCTTGGCGACCTCCTGTCGCTCCAGGGTGCGCAGAAGATCCGGCTTGGCCCGCCAGCCGCCGTCGTGGGCGCGGCTGGCATGACCCCGGCGGACCAGCACCTCGCGGCGACGCTCCAGCGCCCGGCCGACCTCGCCGCCGAACCCGTTCGGCGCGGCCTCGGGTAGGGTCTTGCCGACGAGCTGGCGATCCAGCCAGGTCGCGCCATCGCTGGTGACTTGCCTGTCCAGGTCGAAAGCCGACAGCAAGCGCACCTGGGCGCGGCGGCCCTGCGTGGCCTCGTAGGTCTCGGCGCGAGCCAGGAAGTCGCTGGGGACGCTCCATCGATCGGCGTCCAGGCGCTCGACGACCTTGGCCCGCCTTAACGCCTCCAGCCGGCGAACATGGGACTCGACGAGATCGTCGGCGTTGGCGCCGGGCGGTAGGCGCAGTTCGCCGCTCTCCAGGCGCTGCCGGTGATCGCTGGGCCGATAGACGCCATCCTCGGCGAGGCTGGCGATGGTGCGATCCGCTGGCCGGCTGGTTGGCCGCGCCCCGGTCTCGACGACGGCGCCAATGGGGATGGTGACGGCGGTGTCGCCATCAACTTCGACATGACGGACCCGGCCGTCGAGCCCATCGACGATCAGGCCCATGCGGTCGTCCAGTTCATCGACCAGACGTTTGTCGATGACGCGGCCGATCTTCGGCGTCGAGCCTTCGCCATCGGTGTCGATGACCAAGGCCTCGGGCGAGCGCGATAGGCCCTGGCGGTTGAGCGCCCGGCTCATGGCCTTGATGATGTCGCCGCGCTCGCCAAGCGCCTGCAAGGTCGGCTCGATGTCGTTGGACAGGGTCCAGACGCCGGGCGCGGTCTGCTCGGCCAAGCCCATGCCTTCCAGGGTCTTCAGCCGGCCAAGCCGTAAGGTGGTGTCGGCCTCGGCGCGGACCTGCCCAGAAGCGGGCCGAAGGTCCAAGGATCGGTTGGCGTCGAGATCCTGGATCATCGCGCGGTCTATGCGCGTCACGCGCTCGGCCGTGACCTCGGCCTGGAGCTTCCTCCTGACCTCCAGCTCGGTCTCCTGGCCTAACTCCAGGGTAGCGAGGTTTTCGGCCCGGTGGCGAAGGCCGGCGGTGATGTAGTCCTGGGCGATGATCAGGTCTTTGCCCCGGTCGTCCACGCCCCGGATGACGACATGACTATGGGGGTGCGCGGTGTTGAAGTGATCGACGGCGACCCAGTCCAGACGCGTGCCCAGGTCGATCTCCATCTGGTCCATCAGTTCGCGGGTATAGGCCCGCAGGTCCGACAGCTCCGCGCCATCCTCCGGAGCGACAATGAACCGGAACTGGCGACGGTCGCCGGCCCCGCGCTCGGTGAAGGCCGCACCATCGACATTGTCGGAATCCGCGCCATAGAGCCGGGCCGGCTCGCCGTCACGACTGACGCCGTCGCGGACGAGGTAGCGCAGATGGGCGCCGGCCGCCTGACTGCCCGCGCGAAGGCCAACGATGCGGCCCTTCACGACCACCCGGCGCGAGCGATAGCCGCTGGCCTGCCGTTGGGCGGCCTGACGCTTGAGGCCGTTGGCGGCGTCCTGGCCTCGGCCGATCCGCGAGCAGCGGCCGGGGGCGTTCGGCGCCCTGGCCTTACCGCCAGCCCGTGCCATCCGCCGGGGACTGCCGCCCGCGCTCTTGGCGACAACACGGCTTAGGCGACCGGCGCGGCCGACCGCTTGCCGCCCGTCGTTGCGGATGCGGCCGGGATGCAGTTCGAAATCCAATAAGTAGTCGTCCATCCCCCGAGCTTGCGCCTGCGGGGCCTGGATTCAACGGCGAACGGATTTAGGGAGGGTTGTGGCGCTGAAAAAGAAACTCTCGGCGGTATCGCCAAGACCACGCCCCAAGGGGTGGGCCGAGAAAATCCAGTGTGCAGACAATCGCATCGCGGCCACCTAGGCCGGGTGCTTCAATCTTGCCGTCGAAATTTTGGTGGCCCCACCTACGTTTGACAAAGAGCAAACCGTACGATCGTCGCCGAGAGGCAGGTCGCCGGCGCTGTTTAGACTCGCTACGCGGCGCGGCGCGTCTCATTGACTGTCGCGGCAACCTTGGCCCACGCGGCCGCCGCCCCCCATCGCTCGTCGATCTCAGGAAGGAAGTACTGAGGTGCCCCGTGCGCTGGTTCACCGGTCCCATAGATGCCGATGACCTCGAAGTTGCGGCCCCCAATATGGCGAATGGCGTTATCGAGCGCGTGAATCTGGGAAACAGCAAACGCGGAGCCGTCGGCCGCTCTTAGATAGAAGTTTTTTCTGGCCGAGCTTTGAGCGATCATCACGAACTTGTCGGCGAGGTAGTGATAGCGGGCTCGAACGCTGGCGATGCCGTTTCGGATCCCGTTCAAAGTCACCCTCTCGGCGCCCTCATGATTGGCAACGACGAAATCGTGGTGGAAATTGATGCCGTAGCGTTTGTCAGTCGCGCTGGGCACGCCTTCATATGATCCGATGCCCATAGCATCGAGCGTGAGCAGATCCGTGAACTGGTTCGCGATAAGGTCCGTCGCAGCCCCGACCGGACACACAATGTTGTCGAAGAAATTTCTACCAAGGCGTTGAAGCCCCGCTTCTCGAAGACGAATGGCGGGGCCACAACTTGACCCGATCGACACCGCGAAAACGTCGCCGACGTCGGCGGCCCGCTCTAGGGTCGCCGATATTTCTGTCAGCTTGACAATGGTCTGCGGATGAATGGCCATGATTGTTTTTACGTCCAATATAAGGAGTTCATCAATAAGATGCGGACCTCAAATATTGTTTGCGACGACCTTCGTTCCAGTTGTGATCGCCGCTGCGCCATCGTCTTTTGAGATCACAACAGCGATCCCGTTCCCACTGTTGCTGCATACCGTCGCGTAGGAACAATTGTTCTGCAGTCTAACAAGCGAAAGTGGCCGGCGGCCGGCGATCACAGGGTTTGGATTGTAGGGGTTGGTATAAACGTTACCGATTGCGGCGACCCCAGTACAGTTGTCGATGTAAATCGCCGTGTCCGCGAACTCGCCACCGCCAATTTCACGAAGACGGTTGTTTGAACACACCAGGCCCTGGATATTCGAAAATAGTGCGGCGCGACCACCGAAGCCGACGATCTGGCAGCCCGAGAAATCCAACGTGTGCACAATCGCTGATCCCGTACCGACGATGTCAATCGCGTTGACGCTCGTGTCGTCGGCACCGTCCGCTTGAGTGATGTAAACGTTCGACATTTGCAGGTTGAAAAGCTGCCCCTGCGACGGATGGGCATAAATCAGGCCGGCACCCATACTGTCCATCTGCGAACCGGCGGAGATAAAAATATCGCCGATGTTGTGCGCAGTCAGCCAATTACAGAAAAATGCGCGGCCTCCATACATGTGATAGCCTGGCATAATATTTATGCCGTTGACGCTCCATCCATTCGTCACAAGTTTGAAGTGGACAGAACCATTCTTCGGCGAAACAACCGACTGTCCCTTGCCAAAGCCAAAGTCACCGACAGGGGTGTTGGTGCTCGACTCGAAATCCCAGATGACGGCATTGGGAACACCCTTTGCGTAGAGCCCGTAGTTCTCAAAATACCAAAGCGTGGTGAAGCCGCGAATGCGGACGCAGGTCGGGAAACTGTCTGACCCGAGGTTGAAACCGTTGATGTAGAGGCCACTCCAGCGACGCGCGAAGAACGAAACCGAATTGACCAAGTCGACAGCGACAACGCAGGCTGATCCCGCCTGCCGCGCCAAGCCCAAGGGCGGCGGTGTTGTGTCGCTGGTGCGCACCTCGCTATCGCCGAATTGGAATAGTGCGCCGCCGCCACTGAAGGTTGCCGACGCTACAAGTTTGCAGCCGCCGTCAAGTGCTCCGCCGACTTGGAACGTGGGGCTAAGATAGCCAAGACCGCGCCACTTGACGGTACTTTGGCAAAACCACTCGCCGACCGGCAACGGTGGCTCGTAAATACCGTCGCTCGTCAGCGCGTCTTCCATGCAGTTCCACTGGGCATTAAAGGATGGAGTGTTGTTCACCGACGCTCCAGTGGCGCCGGACATGGCAAGGCCGGTCACGGCACTTGAGATCACGATGGAGTTTCCGCCGACGCCATCGGTCGTTGCCGTGAGGACCACAGTAGAGCCCGAGGGCGCGCCCCGGACTGACGTGATGTCCGTGTTGATCGCGTCACTAATATTCTGCGCCTGGGTAGCGGTGTTGGTGCTACGAGTAACCTCGCCAGCGGCACTTCTACTGGCCTTGATTGTAAAGGTTTGAGCGCCGACGATGAAGGTCTGATTGACTGATGGCGCGGCGCTAACCGTGGCTAATCCTGTGGCGAAGTTCGCCTTAGCGAGACCCCACCAGTAGGCGTTGGGCGATCGGATTCCGACCACCGATGAGCCGAGCGCGGAGACGTCGAAAATCTTGTAGTTACCAGCCTCGACTTCAGACTGGATTTTCAGCTTCACCCCTTCAATTGGCGCGAAAATCGCACCGGGCATAACCCGCCAGCGTTTCCCGCCGCCGCCCAGGGTACTGGTCGCTCCGATCTTGTATGTTCCGGGGCCAAACACGACCTCACCGACCCGACTATCTGACAGCAGGAGGGCGATGTAGCCCTCGACGGCCGTGGCACCGGTCGTGTCGCAGAGCTCTGCGGCCTGAACCGAGAGAAGTTGGCGAGCAACCAAGCTGCGCGCGGTCCAGCCAGTGTCCAGTTTGTAACCAGTGGTGGTCGTCACCACTGGCGCGCTGTTCATATAGATCTGGGCGTAGAAATTGACCGCTGTCAGCACGCCCGAGGTCGAGCGCATATCCATCGCGGCCATGCCAAGCAAGCCGTCGTCGTTCTCGAGGCTAACACCCAGCCAGCCGTTGCCGTCTATCCACGTCCCCCACCGGCGGTTGCCCGCCGGTGCCGACGTCGAGGCGAAGGACTGCTGGCGATAGGCGGTCGAGAAGGTCTGTTTGGCGGTGAAGGTGTTGCTCAGCGCCAGCATCTCGCTGCGAATCGTTGCCGACGATTTGTCCTCGACGTTGCCAATTCCCATTGCGGTGCGTTGCGCCGACGCTGTCGAGGCCGCGACAAGGGTGCGAGCGGCGACTGTGAACGTGGCCGTCGCCGTCGATCCAGTCCCAGTCGCATAGATCAACCTGTCAGCGGCAAGAGTAAGCCCCGAGAGCGCATTCAGAGTCGCGTCGCCAGCTTGGTAGCGGGCGTCACCATCGGCGCGAGTTAAGATCGAACCGGCAGAGCCGACGCCCATAGCTGTGAGGCTGATCGCCCCATCGGCAGCGCGCGAGAAGACGCCTGCTCCGGTCAGGTTGTGAAGTGACAGCGCTTGGCCCGACAGGGCAAACACCGACCCGGTGAGGTCAAGCCCAACGCCCGCAGAATAGGTAGACATGCGTTCACACCTTCTATTCACAAATTTAAGTCACCTCGCTCAGAATTCAAACTATGACGCCTAATTCTGGGGCAAATTTCAAGGCGTATTAAATCTATTGGTACCGTTAAATTGCGTGCAATTCGCTAGACGCGCCGTTTAGCTGGAAAAATTTGCTTTTTTTGTCTTTTCGTCCGCAAAAGCACATAGGCTAGCAGCTGGCATTGCTCGTGGCGGCTAAGAATGAGCCTTTCTCACACCCCCATAAGTTGAAGTGGGAGTAAAGCGAGAGAACTTGGTTATGGCAAGCTCTTCAAAACGAGAGGCTCGCATCGTTTGATGACCCCTAGATGGCTACGGACAGCTGTGTTGGCCTCGAATGATGCATGTCCTAGAGCCGGGGCCTTGCAGTCGCCGTTGAGGCCTCGGCCCCGGGACATGCTTCGGGGCGCCTTAAACCGCGACACAGAGCTCGTGTCGGTTCAGGAAGGTCCCGGACCGCGTGCGTATCCCCCGCACGCCTGTTGTTTCCACCGACCCTCGTCGCCCTACCGTTTCTGTCGTCCAAGCCCGGCATGGCACAGGAACGCGAGGTTCGTCCGATCCCTACACACGCGGACCACACATCGATGGAGCTCTCCGCTCGATCGCCCCCCGCCGCCGCATCGGTCGCTGGCCATGCGCCCTTTCCACCGCGTCGAGGTGAGAACAGGATACGGGAGGTTTGCAGGGTGGGGATAACTTAGCTCAAGAATTTCCAAGGCGTTGAAATCGCTGAACTCGATTCGCTATCCGC